>ERZ1370068.4303-contig-3382_pt1 | contig 104022 bp, 167 predicted proteins | sample MGYA00561227_ERZ1370068 | MGnify/ENA primary metagenome ERZ1370068 (study PRJEB38410, sample SAMEA6850437) | metagenome | study: Metagenomic assessment of the ecological functions of the soil: analysis of the soil microbiota associated with the...
GTGTACTTCCGTTCGGTTACGTATTGCTGTCCCAGTCATACTTGAGGTTAGCCATTGGCTTCGTCGCCCCAAACGAGGCGTAGGTGTTGGGCAGGGAATTTCCGTCGGTGAAATTGGGGGTCGCGCAGGTCTGAAATGGGATACGTTGCGCGACTTGACCTCTTGGATGCCCTCCACGTCGACGTGCGCGTGAGAATTCCTTGGGTGTTGTAATGACAGACACCGCTCACGAGGAGACGCGCTGCTTCTTGAAGTACTTCTGACCACTTGTGATCCTCTCCAACGTTGCTCCCCCGCGCTCTTCGGGAAGACGCCCAGATGAACATCCCGCCCGGACAGGCGGGCGCGGATGCGGAAGGCGGCTGCCAGTCGGGCCGGCGTGGTGGACGGCAGTGACGTGCCCTTCCACCGACCCGTACTCCTTCCGGGTCAGGATCCTGGAACCTCAGCGCCTCCTCAGCGGCGACCACGTCGAGGTAGTTTGTCGCCCGCCGCGCCGAGCGGTGGTCGATGATGGCGGGTGCCAAGTCCTCGACGATGAAGCCGGTGCGCCCGATGCCGTTGAGATTGCGCGCGAGCAACCCCTGAGGTGTGCTGGGACTCTTCATCCATCCGACGCCGGCTTGGCGCGGGCGTGCAGGACGTCGTCGATGCCTCGCGGAAGGTGCTGATGGCTGAACCAGCCCGTCGCGCGACCTGGTATCTCCAGGATGGGACGAGATGGGGGTGGCCTCGACCGTGAAGGGGCTGCGCCTGTCGATGCGCGCTCCAGGCGCCAAACGACCGTGCCCCCGAGACGACGGATCACTTGACCTCCGCCCTAGCAGCTGCGCAGCGTGTCCAATACCTGCTGCACCGCAAGTCGGCAACCGTGAGGTTATCTACGTCGGTCCCCGCAGGGGTGGATGACGATGGTGACGGACCGCGGCAAGCTTGGCCCATGTGTACGTGGTCCGGTTGGGACCCCAGGTTGAGGTGGCAAAGACGAGTAGTAACAATAACTTAACGCCCTTCTAAGGCTTTCCAAAGGGCGGTTTTCAACGGCGGGATCTGGGAACCCGTATCTCCCCCACCGCACTGCCTCAAGCGGCATCGGGGAGCGGGCCGAGGTTAGTAATCACGCCCGCTTGCGCAGCTTTTCCTCCGCGCCAGATCTGGACGACAGTCTCGGTGGCAGCGGAAATCTGGTAGGCCCGTCGAGCTTCGACCCTCGAGAGCTGCTAAAACCCCGGTGCTTGCGCACGCCCGGCGGCTTCTTGAGCTTCGCGGCCGACGGCGAGCCAGGCGGCACCATTATCCCAGCCGAGTTCACCGCAGATGGTTTGCGTGGAATCCCTCAGGCGTCGGGCTTGATGGATGGCGCGCCCGCAGGCTCCCGAACGCACGGATCCGCTCGACCAGCTTTGCCCGCGTCGCGTCTTCTGGCTTAGGGAATCGCGTCGGCGGGGAAAACGATCGCGGAACCGGTGTGCCAACCGACTGCACACCGGTGCTCACCCGGTGTCGACCACCGTATCGCCTGACCCCCGATGTATCTGGCGGTTGAACCGGCGCCACCCGGTGCGCACCGGTGCAGCTGGCCCAGTGTCGCGCTCGTACCGGGGGCAACAACCGGCGCTGACTGGTGCCTCGAGGGCCAGGGCACCCAGCGCATTTGCGTCCAGAGCGGTTGGGCCTACCGAACGCAGCACAAGGCGCCCGCACCGTTGCCCGGTGGCAGTGGAAAAGCAAGGAAAACGTAGGGGCCCCCGGGTCTGGGCGATACCGGCTTCCCCTGGCCTGAACAGGGGCATCGACGCACTGGGCGCCGCCAACCATGCCGCCGCCGGCGGCCAGACGGTCGGCGCTACATGGTAGTCGAGGTCGTCTGACCGAGCCCTAAGCCTTTTCGGACAAAAAGTAGATGCGCCGTAAATGGCGGATCTACTTCTATTCGGCAGGAAGCTTCAGCGCGCTTTTGCCCGGCTTCCGTGTACTCCACCCTGCTGGCCACGCGGTGCTCGAGGATGGCGTTCCTCTGATATTGCCGAGGGCCTGGGGCAGCCGGTCCATATCCTGCGCCGCCACCTGGGCGACGGATGTGTCTCTGATCTCGGCAAGCGAAGTTCGCTGACGTCGGTCGCTAGCGCCGTTCTTCTCTCGCTCCGCCAGCATGGCGGCTCGGCCTGACTGATAGGCGTAGCGGTCGCCACGGCCTCTCGCCATGTGGCGTAGGCCAGAGATCGAGGCGCTGGGTCAGCCGTTGGGTCAGGCTCCGGCGAGGTTCTGGCTGAGCCAGTATCGAACCTGGCCCGGGGCCCCTTACCGTCCACGGCTACCGATCAGATGAGCCGCAGATGCGTCTGTGAAACAGGCGCCGCCTATCCGCGCCAGGGAGCGCGCCCGCCTCTGGCAGCCGCCATCAGCGCGGCGTCGTCCTTCGCGGGCCACAGATGGCTGGCCATGGCGGTCGAGCGTCTGCTTGATGGACGCATGCCCGCATCAGATCTGGACCGTCTTAGGGTCGAGCCCCAGACCGCCAGCTTCCTGCCGGGCGATGCACCAGGGAGGCAAAGAAGTGCCGCAGGTTGTGGAGCCCGCTGTACTTCGGCGCCAGTGCCGGCTTGCCTTTCTTGTCGACCACCGGCTTGCCGGCCTTGTCCAGCACGGGCACAACGACGCCCCTGGCAAGCTGCAGCTTATGCCAGTGGCGCTGCACGATGTTCTGGTGAGTCTCCGACGTTCCCCTTTCCGTTAGGAAAACCAGATCGAGCCTGCTCTTCCGGGCAGGCGAGCCTCCATTCCTTGAGCGCATTCACGACCAGCGGCATTAGCGGCTGTGCGATAGCCCGCCAGGCTCTTGGCCTCGCCGATATCGCCGCCCTGATCGGCACGCTGCCGCACCGCGTGGGGCGTGGCCATCGAGGTCAATGTCCGACCTGGCGTAGCCCGCGCATCTCGCTGGCACGCAGGCCTGCGAACGCCAGCACCGCAACCAGGGCGCGGCGGCGGCCACGGCCTTTTCCGGCGGCGTATGCGGCGGATCTCCGGTGGCTTCCGGGGATCTCCACTCATCTCGAGGGTTTCTCGCGGCCGTTCGCCTTCCGGCCGCGCGCGGTTCTTGCGCATCTCCCGCACCGGGTTGTGGCTCGCCAGACCGCGCTCACTGCGCGTCGGCAATAATGCTGCCGAAGGCTGGTGATCATCTTGGCGAAGCGCCTTGGACGCGCCCTCGCTGTGCAACCGGGTGATGAAGAGCGCGTATCTCCGGTACGCTGAGCTCGTTCAGCCGCTTGGTGCCGATGCGCGGAATGATGTGGCTGTGAGGTGCTGCCGGTTGCGCTTGATCGAGAGTAGACCTGGGGGGCCGTCCTCCTCGTTGGTGAAGAGCCATAGCTTGCCGGCCTGCGCCACCGTGAGGGGTGCGGTCGGGGATATGGATACCGTTTTTGAGGTCGATGTGCGCGTGGTGGCGGAGAGTCGACGGCCTTCTTGCGCGTGTCCGACGTCTTGAGCCGCTTTTTGCCGCCCAGATCCTGTAATCGACGATCAAGCTTTGTGGTCTCGCCCTTCCGATCCACGTGCGCTTGCGAACGGCGGCGGCCATGTCGGCAAATCCCCTCAACAACGATGGCATTCCAACGGGTGACAATTAGGCGACAAGAGCTCTATGTTGCCAGTTGTCAAGGGGTTTGCACGCATTCGTAATGCGTGGGTCGCAGGTTCATTTGCAGCCGGCACCAATAAATTCAACTCGCTGACCATCGATCTGACGGCGCTGGTGCCAGATCAAATTTATCTTTGCGCCGATCACTTCATTCAATGGGGGGACCAACGGTTCGGCGCAGTTGAGCGCGTGCTCAGCAGAGCGTGATGCGCAGAGCACAGCGGGGTTATGTCGGTTATCTCCGCCTTCGATGGCAATTGTGTGCGCTTTTGGTCAGGTGGCGGCGTTGCTGGCCCAGGAGCGACCGCAGTGCGCTTTCGATGATGTCTCGCTTGGTGGATCGCGCCGCTGGCCGAGATGATCGGCGCCCATGTCATGAGCGCGCCGGCAATCCATGCCGACGACACGCCCATCAAGGTTCTGTCTCCGGGGAAAGGCCGCACGGCCACGGGCCGGATTTGGATCTATGTCGTCGACGAGCGGCCCTGGGCGGGTGAGCGTGCACCGGCAGCCTTCTACCGCTATAGCCCTGATCGGAAGGGCAGAGCGCCCGGCGGAGCACCTCGCCGGCTTCTGCGGCTTTCTGCACGCAGATGCTTATGCCGGCTACTCGATCCCCCGTATCACGCACGTACAATGCATGGCGCATGCACGCAGGTATTTCTTCGACGTTTTCGATGCGACCAAGTCGCCGGTCGCGCAGGAAGCGCTGCGCCGGATAGGTGCGCTCTACGCCATCGAGGCTGAGATCAACGGCAAGCCCGCCGACGTCAGGCTCGCCGAGCGGCAGGCCCGTGCCGTGCCGCTGTTGACAGAGCTCAAGGGCTGGCTCGAGGGGGAACGCCGGCGGCTGTCTCTGAAGAGCACGATCGGCAAGGCACTCCAGTACAGCCTCAGCCGTTGGGAGGCGCTTGCGCGCTATGCCAGCGACGGCCGTCTCGCCATCGATAACAATGCCGCGGAAAGAGGACTGAGGACCATCGCCGTGACCAGAAAGAATTTTCTCTTCCTGGGCAGCGACGAAGGTGGCCTGCGGGCGGCACACATATACACGGTCGTTGAATCGGCTCGGCTCAACGGACTCAACCCGCACGCGTATTTTGCCGACGTCATCGATCGTATGGCCAAGGGCTGGCCGCGCTCGCGTCTGGCCGAGCTGTTGCCCTGGAACTGGTCTGCGACTAAGGCCGTCGAGGCCACCGCTACTGGTCCCCCGCCACTTGACCGGCTAGAACCCCAACCGCCGAACGCCGTCACGCGGCCGGCAGAGCTCGCCTTAAGCCCACTCTTAAGCTGCTCGTAAGCGCAGTCGGCCACGGTTTGCCTCGCAATCAACGCAGGCAAACTACCACCGTTCGCTCGAGCGCCGCGCCGCCAATCCACGCGTGGGTTGGCTTACGCTTACAAACGGTGTCACGGGTCAGGACCGGGCTCAGGGCCGTAGTTTGCCACGAGCCGACTGGGTTCATTATAAGGCAGCCGGGCTTCGATGGCCGGAGTGATCTGGTCAAATCCGTTCAGGGGGCGAGCCGGGTCGTAGAGGATGGCATGTCAGGACGGAATGTGCAGAGGCACGGCCATTCCTCTATCGCGAACGAGACCGTGTTCGAGCCACGTGGTTTGAATCGCGAGCTCCAATCGTTGGTTCATCAAAAGGCTGGAATGACCCTTTTGTGGTCCGAGGTGCTGGGAAGTTTCCCGGAAGGTCTGGCGCCTCCAGCTGGAACAGAGGCAGCGGTTCCGGCAGACCCTGGAGCCAGTGAGCGCCTAGGCTGCGAAAGCTGACGTCGCGAGGAGCCGATGCCTCGACCGCTCGTACCGCGTCACTCGAGAGGAGGATTTGACCACCGTGACCGGCAGAGCAGATGCGGGCCGCAGTGTGCACCGGCAGCCCCACGTAACCGCCGTCGGCCAGTGTGGGACGACCGGTATGGATGCCGATCCTGAGCCGCACTTTGGCGCCGGCCGGCCATGACCGTGAGCCGGCCCTCCGCTGGATCGCCAGCGCAGCAGCGAGTGCACCGGACGGGCGCTTGAAGACAGCGAATAGCTCGTCCGCGCGAATGTCGACTTCCTTGCCCCCGACCGTTGCACAGCGCGGCGGAGAAGGCGACGCACGCCACCGAGGAGGTTGGCGTACCTGTCCTCCAGAAGGCGGAGTAGACCGGTAGAATCCTCGATATCGGTCAGAAGGAAGGTGACCTGACCGCTCGGCAGACCGCGCACCACCCCAGCGCGCGCCCTGGACTCGCCCTCTAGGCGTTCGGTCGCAAGCTGTCCGGCGATGAATCCGATCGGCACGATGCCGTACTTTTTGGCCGCGGTCAGTAGCCTCTTGCGCGCTCGCTCGCGCGCTGCATCGTCCTCGATCTCGTCTGGTTGAAGCGAGCCAGCGCATTACGAACGTGTGCCTCGTCGTGGATAGGTAAGCGTCGTCGACCCTTTGAGTCTACGTAGGCAAAGGCGGCGCTCCTGTAGTTGCGCACGTGTCTTGGCGGTGAGCTGTGACATCCGTCTTCCTCAACCCTCTCCAATGCCGCTTGGGCGAGCAGCGCTCGACATCCACGTCCAGCAGGGACCACAGCCGCTTATTTGGTATTCTCACCTCATCGGGGCCGATGCTGGCAACACCCGTATCTGAGGCTGGGAGGAACTACCGATGGCGCTGAGGTGGCGGCCTGCGTTCCTGAGCGTGCCAGGTGATCGTGCGCGAGCTGTCGGATTTCATTGGCAACTTTGCGCGCCAAGGAGAGAGGCGGCGACAGAAGGCGAAGAAGGTGCTCGTTATGCCTAGCAGCGCAGAGAGCGAGGCTCGCTCGGATACTTCCGGCCAGGCCTTAACGAAGATGGGAGATTTATCAGCCAGAGCAACGGCTATCGCCGCCCCCACGCTGATCTCGATGGATTTGATTGCGCCGGTAAGGCACACAAGGTGTCGGACGCCATTTCGGGTGCCCGCCCGGAAGATATTCGTCCCCCTTGTTCCCTAGGTAACAGCGCGAAGGGCCGAGCTCCCGCACGGTGCCCGGTATCGAAGCCGATCCCATCACTTGGGCGGCTCAAGGCGGGAGCGGAAGATGAGCAAGAAGCCGGCCTCGGTTTTTGAGCGGATATCAAAGCTTCTCCATGCCAGCGACCGCGGGCACAAGCTGCAGCGCCATGTGGATTTGGCCTATCAGTTCGCCCTCGTTGCCCCCTCGGCGGCGGAGCGATGGTTGCCTTGCAGGCTCTGCATCTCCCGGAAAGCGACGAAGGTTCGTTGCACCTCCCCGGCGCGCCCGGTGCCCTGAGGGGATGGGCCGTCTCGCCGTAGCCCTGACTGTGTGCCTGCCTCGCCCAGGGGCCGCTTTTTGCTTGCTCAGCCATTGGCAGCACCAGTCAAAAGCACGGGCTGAGGCCCATAACCGTCGGCATGTGTCGTCCAACACAGCCCGGCGCCTTACCGGGTGCCGCCCGGAACTATTCGTTCCCCTTGTTCCCTAGCTAACAGCGCGAAGGGCCGAGCTCCGCACTGTGCCCCGTATCGAAGCCGATCCCATCCCTCGGGCGGCTCGAGGCGGGAGCGGAAGATGACCAAGAAGCTGACCTCGGTTTTTGAGCGGACAGGCCGTCTCGCCGCAGCCCTGATTTTGGGCCTGAGCCTCGCCCATGCGCTCACTTTGCAACCGGCTGGCTCAGCCCGCGCGCCGCGCCCGAGACCTCGGCACACGTGGCCAACGAAGCTGCTCAGGTCGCCAGCACCGGTCAAAGCGCACGCTGCGGCCCATCACCGCCGGCATGCGCCGTCCAACACAAAGCGCCGACAGGGACATGCAGCTGGCAGCGTTCAACCCAGCGGCGATCGCCATCACCCCGCCGCGCGAGCCCGGCGCCCCGCTGCGGGAGGTGGTGATCGATGTCATCGTCGCCTACACCAAGGCGGCGGCCAGAAGCTATCGCGATATCGTCGGCCAGGTCATCGAGCCCGCTATTGAAGGGGGCAACGAGGTCCTTCCGCATGAGCGGCATTGGCCACATCAAGTTGCGGCTCGTCCATGCCTATCAGACCGACTATGTCGAGGTCGGGTGATCAATTCGTGCATTTGTGGCGCTTCGCCGACAAGGCCGATGGCTACATGGACGAAATCCACGACCTACGCGACCACTACCAGGCCGATGTCGCCGTTCTGATCGTCGATGATGCCGACGGCTGCGGACAGGCCACCCGGGTTGGCGCCGATGAGGATGAAGCCTTTGCCGTCGTGCACCATGCCTGCGCCAAAGGCCAACTTTTCCCTCGTGCATGAGATCGGGCATCTGATCGGTGCCAGTCACGAGCGTGGCTATGTCCATGGCAACGAGTGGCGCGACATCATGAGCTACAAGGCAAACTGCGGCGGCTGCCCCGCTTGCCGGTGTGGTCCAACCCAGACGTCTTGATCGGTGGCGCCCCCTGCCGGTTCTGTCCGGGCACGACAACGCCCGCGTGATTGCCGACAATGTCCTGCGCGTCGCGGCCTTTCGTTAACGCAAGCGCACCGGGCTCGATCGAGTTCTCATGAGGCCGGTGGGACATAAGCGTGACCCAACGTCCGCTTCCGGAGTAGTTCTGCCGTTCTCCAAGCAGCCTACGGACAAAAAGTGCCAACAACTGGCATTGCGGCGGATGCCGCCAGTCGATCGGCTCCAATGAGAGGTGTCGGCCGCAGTGCTTGCACGAATCAAGCTGGCTTATTCGTTTGCCCAGGGTTTAGCGCTTCAAACTTTGTGCGCCAATCGATGACGCCGCCTAGGTCTACCGGCGCCCCACAGCGCGTCTCAGGCAGCCCAGGGCACCTTCGGCCGGAAGTCCGGCACGTGACGGGCTGCGGTAGATGGCGCCAAAAATGGGCGGCAGCGCAGCTCCCTTGTTTGACGACCGCACCAGCAAAGGACGTCCACCTCTGCCCAGAACTTTGTAGGTCTGACACTGATCTCAGGTCTGACAATAGCTCGACTATTGGTGCGTCCGTCCGCCTTCCAACAAGCTCATGGCTTTGAAGGCGCGAGAACGATGGTTTCTTTCAGCGTGCTAGTCATGAATGCCCCCGTTCGGCCATACCTGATCTCCCGCTGTGATGCGTAGCTATCAGCCGCTAGCTTTGGAATGGAACCGCTCGAAGGCTCAACGCCGATTGGTCCGCTTCCGGGAGGCGTGCACAAAATGTGCACTGACTGATTCACAACGGTAGTTGCGGGCGCCCGAGGATAATTGCGGAATGGGCAGTTAGCCCCCGGGCGGCAGCTGACCGATTTCCGTTCTTCGTTTGGGAGCTGACTATTCTGGCGATCTTCGGGACCCGAAGCTCGGTGCCATGAGCTATTGGCGCCATCGGGTTGGAAATGCACTAGATCGACGGCGGCAACGACGCGCGAGGCGCGTGCGGCGCGGCCAAGCGTCCGCCGCAGCAGCCAGAGGACGATCGCCATGTTCACGATGTTCCAGGCAATGCCATTGATCAGCGCGGCCTGCGTAGGAGCCGGTCCAGTCGTAGATCGCGCCGGCCAGCCAACCGCCCAGCGCCATACCGGCGAGCGTGGTCGAGATGGCGAGGCTGACGCGAAGACCAGCCTCCGCGCGGGAACAGCTCTCGGATGATCACCGCGTAACTCGGCACGAGGCCACCCTGCGCCAGGCCGAAAGTGGCCGAAACGACGTAGAGCGAGACGAGCCCATCAAAAGGCAGATAAAGCGCGAGAGCGACGGCCTGCATGGTGGAGCCTAGCAGCAGGGTCCGCAAGCCGCCGATGCGACTGAACAACCAGCCGAAGATCAGACGGCTCGCCACGCCAAAGCCGAGCATCACCGCCAGCATCTCGGCGCCGCGCGCTGGGCCGTAGCCTAGATCGGCGCAGTAGGCGACCAAGTGAACCTGCGGCATCGCCATGGCGACGCAGCAGCACAGGCCGGCGAGGGTCAGCAGCGCATGTGTGACATTGGGCGGCAAGCCGACGGCCTGGTTGGCACTGCTGGTGCTTGCAGCTTCCATCGGTCAGGTTTGTGGAATACGGGCCGCCGCCGCAGAGACGAGAGCGAGAGGGCAGCATGGTGGCCATGCAGAAGATGCCAATGCCGATATGCACCTGCCGCCAGCCGACCTCGGCAATGAAGTGCTGGATGATCGGCGGCCAGACCACACCGGAAAGAGAGCTGCCGATAGTGGCCAAGGAGATGGCGAGGCCGCGGTGCCGGTCGAACCACAGCGAGGCGTCTGCCACCAACGGCGCGAAGCTCGCCGCGCTGCCAAGGCCGATGGTCAGGCCGGAGACGACCGCGAATGCGGGCAGGGTCGGGAGCGCAAGCAGTGAGGATGTAGCCGAGAGACATGAGGATCGTGCCCCCGGCCAGCGGTGGCAGGATGCCGAAGCGGTCCGCCAACCGGCCGACCGTGATGCCGCCGATCATGAAGCCGATCATAGTGAGCGTGTAGGGCAGGAAGCTCCGGCCCGTTGCACGCCGAAATCGGCCTGCACTGCCGGCAGTGCGACCGCCAAAGACCACAGGCCAACGCAGCCCAGTGTACTGAGGGTGATCAAGACGAGGAGGCGGACCAGGAATACGACGTCTCGATGGAGGGCAATTTCGGTCGGCACTGCACGAGTCCTTTGGCGAGGCGGCGAAAGTTGCCCATCCGTAGGGACTGGCTTCGCCAGCGACAAAGCAGGATTTCTCCTTTGTCGCGCGAGCTCGCCTCGATGCATCCTTGCAACCCACACTCCCCGGAGCCCGCCATGACTTATCTACTGCCGCCCCTCAACGCCCTGCGCGCCTTCGAGGCGGCGGCTCGCCACCTCAGCTTCAAACAGGCCGCGCACGAGCTGCACGTCACTGCTGGCGCCATCAGCCAGCAAGTCCGCCAGCTGGAGGAGCGGCTGGGCGTGCAGCTGTTCGAGCGGCTGACACGGCAGGTGATCCTAACCCACGCCGGGAAGCCTACCTGACGCCGATACGTAAGGCGTTTGGTCGCATCGCGGAGGCGACCGCCGCGCTCAGGCCCGAGGGCATTACGGGCCTGCTGCATATTGGGGTGCATGGCGGCGTCGACATCGACGACCTGCGGACGCGGCTCGCGCGTTTCCGCCGGGCGCAACCGCAGGTCGCTGCCCGCATCAGCCAGCCGGCGGGCCTGCACGAGCTGCTCGAGGGCAAGGTCGATGTGCTGATCGAGGGCAGCCTGCGGCGCCATCCGGCTACCGCTGCGACCCTCTGGAGGACGGATTTCTGATCGCCCGCTCGGCACGGCCGATTGTCCGGAGGTCGAAACCCTGCGCTCCTGCCTGCTCTCGCTGTCAGTCGCCTTCGACTGTACCGCGTCGAACTACACGATCACGCCTCACGGCGTAGCGTGAGTAGGCGGGCATAGTACCATCGCGTGTCACAATCGAAAACCTTGGCCTTGGGGCCCGGCAAAGCATCGGAATTTCCGTTTTGGGTCAAGGGCGGCGCCGACCTCGTGTCCCGTTGCTAGGGCGAAAGGAGCCATGGACGGACCAGCCCACGTGCGAAGAGTGCCAGACTCTGACGGATGCACCGCACAAAATACGCATGCGGGCAACTTCTGGCCCAATCCAGGGTTAGCCCTGATTTTTCTCCCTGTTCGACAGCGCGATGTTGCAGCGGGCGGTGGTCCAGTACGTTCGCTTCTCGAGGGTAAGCACAGACTCGCTGATGGCGCAGGGGTCGTCCATGGTCGTTCCCGTGAAGCTGCTCGCTGCGCTGCGAGCCTCTGGCCTGGCTGGGGTGGCTGTCTCGGCTTTCTTCGCTTGGGGCACTATTGCTGGACCAGTCTGGCTATCGCGGTAACGTCGGTCTGAACGACGTGCGCGTCGATGCATATGCACCAATGGGCCAAGCGCTTCGGAGGCGACTTTCCATAGCGAGATGGGCCGCGTGAATGCCCGCATGCATGCAGGCATGAGGGTTGCGCCGAGCGGCAACATCGGACCGCGACTTCGCACGCATGATGATCGCTCACCACCAGGGTGCGATCGAGATGGCGCTCGTGCAGCTGAAGCACGGCAACAACGAGCGGCTGAGGCGCCTCGCGCAATCGATCATCGTCGAGCAGGGGCAGGAGATCACCTATATGCGCACGCCTGCTCGAGTCGACCAACCAAGACTTCCGCCGGTCAATCAAGTCGCCGACCAATGAGCACACTTTCATGAACGTCGCACGCCCGTTGCTTCCGATCGCGCTCCTGCTGGCGAGCGCCCCTGCGTACGCCGGGCAGGCGCCCTTCGCAGCCAGTTCGCCAGACTTTGCCGTCAGCGGAAAGAGACCGGGTCTACGCTGCCGAGCAGTTCTCGAACACCGTCTCGGTCATCGACCCGTCGACCAACAGGAACCTCGGCGTCATTCGCCTCGGCGATCCACAGCCGATGAACCTGTCGCCCCTCTACAAAGGCCAGGTCCTCGTTCATGGCCTCGGCTTCTCGCCGGACCGCAGGACGCTCGTGGTCGTGTCGATTGCCTCGAACTCGGTGACCTTCATCGATACCGCCACCAACCAGCGTGAAGCACACGACCTACGTCGGGCGATCGCCGCACGAGGCGTTCTTCACACAGGACGGCCGCGAGGTGTGGGTCTCGGTCCGCGGCGAGGACTACATCGCGGTCCTCGACGGCGACGACGTACGCGGAGAAGCGGCGCATAACGGTGCCGAACGGACCGGGCATGACGATCTTCTCGCCCGACGGCCGCTACGGTTATGTGTGCTCCAGCTTCACCCCGGAAACCGTCGTGATCAGCACGCAGACATACGAGATCGTTGGTCGGGTGAAACAGGTCTCGCCGTTCTGCCCCAACATCGCCGCCTCTCCCGACGGCAAGCAGGTGTGGCTCACCCTGAAGGATGCCGGCAGCGGTGATGGTCTTCTCGGCCGAGGCGCCGTTCGAGGTGTTGCGGGTCATCGACACCGGGCCGATCACCAACCACGTCAATTTCGTGAAGCACTCCGCAGCGGGCAGTTTGCCTATGTCACGGTCGGTGGGCTGAACCAGGTGAAGGTCTTTCGGACGGACACTTTCCAGCAGGTTGCGACTATTCCGGTCGGAGACTTGCCGCATGGCATCTGGCCCTCCGGAGACGGTACGCGCGTCTATGTCGGCATCGAGAATGGCGATGCGGTGACCGCAATCGACACATCGACAAATCGGGTGATTGCGACCATACCGAACGGACAGGCTGCACAGGCGCTGGTCTATGTCCCGCAGGCTGTGCCCACAGAGACCGCTGGTGTCGAGAACTTGCAGCCCCTCGGTATCGCCGGCTGCTGCGGCGCACCTGAAGTTCGCTGCGCCCAGGTCAGGTCCACGTCCACGACTCGGTGTCCTTGTTCGATCAGGGGCTGACGCAGGTGCTGCAGGCGGCGGTTGCCGGTCTTGAACCAGCCAAGCCCTACGTGCTCGCGCTGACGTCCAACTGCGGATGGAACTGGGCCGGATCGAGCCGATCGCTCAATTCACTGACAAATGCGTGCCGGGGCGCAGGTCGTCAACGCCGTCGGACCCATTCGACAGATCGTGTGATCCGGGCGAAGCCGCTGAGCACCGCAGATACCTGGCAATCATTGGCTGTCGACGAACGGAAAGCTGGGCCAGCCTGTACAGCTCCAGCAATCGAAACGTTCCCTTCAGGTGGGCGTGCCCTGCAATAGGAGCCTTACGGCTCCTGATGCTTGATCATGGGCAGCGTGAGGTAGGCGGAGCCGCGTCGACACCGACGCTATTGTCGCAACATTCTTGCTGCGGCCGCCCAAGCTGCAGATGCCGTCATCCATGCGGCGGAGCGCATACCGCGGCTCGGCAAGTGCCAGCGCCTTGCGGTAGTTGGCATCACCAATCTCGTCGAACCGATGGGCCGCGATGCCATTGTGGCGCGCCTCGTCCACGCGGTTGAGGAGCAGAGCGCCGACCGAACGCATGGTAGTTCCAGCCGAGAGTGTGGACGACTCCGCCTCCGGCCGAGCGCCTTGACCTCGACGTAGCCTTCGGCCAACCGCAGGGTACCGCATCATGCTCAGCCGCTTGACCACACAACGGTCTTCAACTTGAATCGAGACTTCCCAGAATGGGCTCTTAGAACGCCACCTCGCCGGCGAGGTGGCAACGGCTGAAGTGGCCGGGCGCGATCTCGCGCAGCGCCGGCGCCTCGACGCGGCAGCGCGGCGACGGCGTGGCGGCAGCGTGGATGGAAGTAGCAGCCTGACGGCGGCGCGGCGGGACTCGGGCACTTCGCCGCCCAGGATGCCGTCGGTGGTGCGCACCCGCGGATCGGCGACCGGGACGGCGCGCATCAGGGCCGCGGTGTAGGGATGCTGCGGCTGGCGGAAGATCTCGTCGGTCGGAGCAAGCTCGACGAGCTGGCCGACATACATCACGGCGATGCGGTCGGAGATGTGGCGCACCACCGAGAGGTCGTGGGCGACGAACAGGAAGGTGAGTCTCAGGCGCGACTGCAGCTCGAGCAGCAGGTTCAGCACCTGCGCCTGGACCGAGACGTCGAGCGCGGAGACCGGCTCGTCGGCCACGACCAGGCGCGGATTGGTGGCGAGCGCCCGGGCGATGCCGATGCGCTGGCGCTGGCCGCCGCTAGAAGGCGTGCGGGAAGCGATGCATGAATTCGGGGCGCAGGCCGACCAGGCGCAAGCAGCTCGGCCACCCGGTCGGCGCGTTCGCGGCGGTTGCCGATGCCGTTGACCAGCAGCGGCTCGCCGACATTGTCGAGCAAGGTCATGCGCGGGTTGAGCGAACCGAACGGATCCTGGAAGATCATCTGGATCTCGGCGCGCAGCGGCCGCAGTTCGGCCGGCGGGAGGCGCGGCGAGGTCGACCACGCTGCCGGCGCGGGTGCGGTAGAGGATCTCGCCGCCGGTCGGGTCGATGGCGCGCAGGATGCAGCGCGACGCCGGTGGTCTTGCCGCAGCCGCTCTCGCCGACCAGGCCCAGCGTCTCGCCCTCGTTGACGGTGAAGTCGACGCCGTCGACGGCGCGGACATGGCCGACGGTGCGCTGCAGGAAGCCCCGGGTGATGGGGAAGAATTTCTGCAGGCCGCGGACCTCGAGCAGCGGACTTGGCTCGTCATGTCGGTTCCGCCTGGTCGTGGTGCAGGAAGCAGCTCGCGAGCTGGTTGGGCGTCACCGGCTGCAGGCTGGGGACGGCGGCCGAGCAGCGCTCCATCGCCTCGGACAGCGCGGATGGAATGGGCAGCCGGCCGGCCGGTTGAAGGGGTGCGGCAGGGCGCCGCTGATGACCGGCAGCGCCACGCGGGTTTCGCCGTAGAGGCTCGGGATCGAGCGCAACAGGGCCCTGGTGTAGGGATGCTTGGGGGCGTGGAAGATGTCGTCGACCGGTCCCTGCTCCATGACGCGGCCGAGATACATGACGACGACGTAGCTCGCCATTTGCGCGATCACGCCCAGGTCATGGGTGATGAAGATGATGGCGGTGTTGTACTTGGCCTGCAGGTCGCGCAGCAGCGCCGAGCACCTGCGCCTGGGTGGTGACGTCGATGGCGGTGGTCGGTTCGTCGGCGATCAGCAGGCGTGGCTTGCAGCTACAGCGCCATGGCGATCATGGCGCGCTGACGCAGGCCGCCGGAGAGCTGCCAGGAGTAGGCGTCGACCCTCTGCTCCGGCATCGAGATACCGACGTCGCGGAACAGACCGACCGTGATGTCGCGCGCCTCGCGCCGGCTGAGCTTGCGATCGGTCTGCCAGCGATGGCCGTGCAGCAGGATTGCCTCGATGATCTGGTCGCCGACCGTGTGCACCGGGCTGAAGGCGGCCATCGGTTCCTGCGGGATCAGCGCGATCTCGCCGCCGCGGATGTCGCGCATGTCGGGTCCTCGCGGCGGCCAAGCGGGCGAGATCGACCGCTGCCGTTGCCGTCGCGGCGGCGGAAGCGAATTTCGCCCGAGGTGATGCGTCCCGGCCGCTCGACGAGCTGCAGGATCGCCTTCATCGTCACGCTCTTGCCGCAGCCGCTCTCGCCGACGACGCCGAGCACCTGTCCGGGCATGACATCGAAGCTGGTGCCGTCGACGGCGCGCACCAGACCCTCGTCGAGGGCGAAGGAGACCCGCAGGTCGCGGACCGAGAGCAATGGGATTTCGGCGTTGGCGATCATCGCGGGCCTCAATGGCTGCGCCCTCAATGGCTATAGGGGTCGGCGGCGTCGCGCAGTCCGTCGCCCACCAGGTTGAAGGCCAGCACCGAGACGATCACGACCAAGCCCGGAATCAGCAGCCAGGGCGCCAGCGCCAGGGTCTGGATGTTCTGCGCCTCCTGCAGCAGCACGCCCCCAGCTGATGGCCGGCGGGCGGATGCCGAGGCCGAGGAAGGAGAGCGAGGTCTCGTTGATGATCATCACCGGGATGGCGAGCGAGGAGGTGGCGATGATGTGGCTGGCGAACGTCGGCACCATGTGACGCAGGATGATGCGCATGCGGCTGAGCAGCCGGCAAGCCGCGCCGCCAGCACGAAATCCTCCTCGCGCAGCGCGAGGAAGCGGCCCCGCACCTCGCGGCCGAGCGTCGTCCAGCCGACCAGCGACAGGATCACGGTGATGGCGAAGAACACCTGCGTCGGCGTCCAGTCGCGCGGCAGGGCGGCCGACAGTGCGAGCCAGATCGGGATGGTCGGCACCGATTGCAGGAGCTCGATCAGACGCTGGATCACCTGGTCGGTCCTGCCGCCGACATAGCCCGAGATGCCGCCCAGCACGACGCCCAGGATGACGCTCAAGGCAACCGCAACTAGTCCGACCGTCATCGAGGTCTGCGTGCCGTACATGATGCGGGACCACTGATCGCGGCCGAGCCGGTCGGAGCCCAGCAGGAAGATGCGCTGGCGCCGGATCTGACCGGCCCGACCAGGATGGCCGTTGGCTGACACGAAGCAGCGACCGGCACCCTCTTGGTGACGTCGGCCTTCCATTCCATGCGCAGGGTGGTCGGGTTGCGCTTACCGACGATCGCCGGCACCCAAGGCGAAAGCTTGCCGTCGGCGAAGAAATGCACCGACTGCACCGGGATGAAAGCCTGCCGCGCGTCGGTGCGCTCGGGATCCTGAGTGGCGAAAAAGCCCGGGAACAGCACGACCGTGTAGAGCACGATCAGCAGGGCGGCACTCGCCATGGCGAGGTGATGGCGGCGGAAGCGCCACCACACCAGTCGCCAGTTGGAGGCGACGGCGACGCGATCCTCGGCCTCCTTGCCGGCGGCTAGGTCGGTCATTTCTCCACCCGGATGCGCGGATCGAACAGCGCCAACAGCACGTCGGAGACGAGCGTGCCGACAACGGTGAGGAACGAGTAGATCAGCAGGATGCCGCCTGCGAGTACATGTCCTGGTTGACGAGCGCGCGCAGCAGCAGCGGGCCGATGTTGGGCAGGTTCATCACCGTAGCGACGATCAGGCTGCCGGAGAACAGCTGCGGCAGGTACCAGCCGATGGTGCTGACCAGCGGGTTGAAGGCGAGCCGCACCGGATAGCGCAGCACCAGCCGCCATTCCTTCATGCCCTTGGCGCGCGCCGTCACGACGTAGGGCTTGTTGAGTTCGTCGAGCAGGTTGGCGCGCATGATGCGGCTCAAGCGCGCCGTGCCGGCGATGCCCAGCACCAGCGCCGGCAGCCAGATGTGCTCGAGCAGATCGGCGACGCGGCCCCAACTCCACGGCGCGTTGACGTAGTCGGGCGAGAACAGGCCGGTGACGCTCACGTCGAAATAGGCGAAGGCGACCCACATCAGGATCAGCGCCAGCATGAAGTTGGGCGTGGCGACGCCGATATAGTTGATCACGGTCAGGATGTGATCGCCGACCGAGCGCGGGTGTGGTGGCGGAGTAGATGCCGGCCGGGATCGCCAGCGCCCAGGTGAGCACGAAGGAGAAGAGAGCTAGCGCCAGCGTCAGCCCCAGCATCTCGCTGATCAGCTCGGCATTGGGCCGCTGGTACTCGAGCGACAGGCCGAAGTCGCCGTGCAGCAGATGCTGCACCCACAGGAAGTACTGCACGATCATCGGCTGATCGAGGCCGTACTGGTGCCGCATGCGCGGCGATCTGCTCGGCCGACAGCGAGGAACCCGACGAGGCGAGCGTCGCCACATAGGCCGTCAGGAAGTCTCCCGGCGGCGCCTGGATGATGACGAAGATGACGAACGAGTAGATCACCATCAGCAGCGGCAGGAGAGCCAGCCGCTGCAGGATGTAACGCGTCATGGTTTACCCGTACTCAGCGACGCGATCCCCTTGCTACTTGGCGAAGTAGAACTGCTCGGTCCGGGCGTTGCCCGGGCTGCGCAGCGGCCAGTCGTTGCCCATGCGTCTTGGGCACGTTGTGGAACTTGTTGTTCACTACCACGACGCCCTGCACCATCGGCGTGAGGCCGATCGTGCCGATCTCGAAGACGTTGTCCGCCCAGATCCGGTAGAGCTCCTGGCTGAGCTTGACCTGCTCGTCCGGCGGCGCGGTGCGCGCCTTGTCGACGATCTCGACAATGCGCTTCATCGCCGGCGTCGGCTCCTGGCCTTCCTTGCCGCCCGGGCGTACCAACGGCGCCACAGCGGGCCGATGGTGAGGATCGGCGCGTTGCGCGGGTCGACCTTGGCGTTGCCGGTGTAGGGGAACGCGCTGGTGTCCTCGTTCCAGATCTCGGCCATCAGCTCGTTGTTCTCGTTCATCTTGAAGTGCAGGGCGCGTTCGCGCATCTGCACGATGGTCTTGATGCCGACCGCCTGCCAGTCCTTGGCGACCAGGAGCGCCACGTCGGGCCATGCGCCGAACGCCGGCACGACCGAGATCTCGATGGTCGCGGGCTTGCCGTTGGGCAGCAGGCGGATGCCGTCGGCGCCCTTCTTGGTGAGGCCGATGCCGTCGAGCAGCTTGTTGGCCTGGTCGCGATTGAACTCGGTGTACTTCTTGGCGTAGGCGTCGCCCGGGAAGTACGGGTGCCACGGCGCAGGCACCGGCTGGCGCGCTTCGCCGAGGCCCAGGAACACGCTCTCCTTGATCTGGTCGCGGTTGATGGCGAGCGAGAGGGCGATGCGGAAGTCCTTGTTCGCCATCACCTTGCCCATCTCGGGATCGGCCGTATAGGTCTGGTTGATGGCGATGACCGCGTCGGCGCCGCCGAAGGTCGGCCAGGCGATGACCGCGAGCTTGCCGGTCTTCTCCTGATCCTTCAGCACCGGATAGTTGGTCATGATGATGTGGCGCTCCTGCATGTCGAAGTTGCCGGCGATCGCCTGCGAGGTTGAGCGCCTGCACGTCGGCGAAGTAGGTGAAGCGCACCTCGTCGATATAGGGCAGCTGGTTGCCGTCCTTGTCGACGCCGACATAGTAGGGATTGCGCTTCAGCGTGAAGACCGGATCGCTGGCGCGGCTGGTCGGCGCCCAGGCCGCCATGGTCGGCCGCTCCGGATTTTCCGGCGGGGCGTTCTTGTTGGCGAACAGTTCGGTCCACGTCTTGAAGCCCGCCGCCTGCGCCATCTTCTCGACGTCGGCCTTGGCCGCGTAGTCGGGATGGAACTTCTTGAGGTAATGCGCCGGCAGGAACATCGCGATAGGTGCGGTCGGCGCCGTCCTGGCATTGGCGACGGCGGTGAGGAACAGCGTCGCCGGTGCGGCATAGGTGAAGCGCACCGTGTGTCGTCGTCGACCTTCTCGACCTTGGCCGCCGAGCCGTCTGGATTCTTGATCCAGCCGGGCAGGGTGGGCGTCAGCTCCTTGTTGAGCAGCACGTCGTTGTACCAGAACAGGATGTCGTCGGCGCGTGAAGGGCTGGCCGTCCGACCACTTCGAGCCCTTGCGCAGCTTGATCGTCCAGGTCTTGAAGTCGGCCGAGGGCTCTGCTGCCTCGGCGATCTTCGGCTCGATCTTGGCGCCGTCGGGCGAGAAGCGGAACAGCGCGTCGTAGACGACGCGCACGTAGTTGTTGGCGTCGGCCGGCCCGAGGAACGCCCGGCGCCACACGCCGCCATACTCGCCGACCTTCTCGACCACCGGCACCACCAGCGGGTTCTCCGGCAGGCGGGCATCGACGGGCGGCAGCTTGCCGGCCTTGACCTGCTCGGCCAGTGCCGGCGCTTCCTTATACTTCCCGCTTTGCGCCAGGGCCGTTTCGCCTGCCGCCACGTAAGCCAGTCCCCGCCAGCAACCCAATCAGCGCAAGCCTCCGTTTCACATACGGTATCATGGTCGCCCCCTGATCTTTTTTGCCAGCACATCGATCTGGCCGAACTGCCGAGAAACTCAATCAGACGCCCACGGAGTCAAGGCTACGCCGCCTTGCTGACAAGCGGCGCTCCTCCGAGAGACCCCATCCATCCGGATGACATCCTTCGGTCGGCGCGTGGCCAGTGCCATGTTCAAGGCATCAAGAACCAGCTGGCTGTGCAAGGTCGTGGCCATCGCCCAGCCGACGACGCGGCGGCTGAACGCATCGAGTGTGACCGCCAGGTAGAGGAAGCCGGCCCACGTCGGCACGAAAGTGATATCGGCCACCCACAGCAGATTCGGGCCCTCGGCCGTGAAATCGCGGTCGACCAGATCGGGCGCCCGCTGGTCCCCGTTGCGAACGGTCGTGGTGACAAACCTGCGGCGGCTGACACCGGCAAGATCCGTATGACGCATCAGACGGGCGACCCGTTTCTTGCCGACAGCCCTGCCAGTGGCCCGCAACTCGGCATGTATGCGGGGCGCCCCATAGGTGCCCTTCGAAGCCGCATGGATCGCGCCAATGCGCTCGATCAGCACCGCGTCGTCCCTGGCGCGACGCGACGGCGACCGCTTCGACCACGCATAATACCCGCTGGAGGAGACGCCCAGCACGCGGCACAGCGTGGCAACTGGATAGGCCTGGTTCTCGCTCACGAACTTGAACCCTTGGGCGGGATCGCGTCCGTCTCCCGAGCGAACCAGGCCGCCGCCTTTGACAGGATTTCCCGCTCCAGCTTGAGCTGTTTGACCTCACGCCGCAGGCGCACCAGTTCTTCGCGCTCTGCGCTCGTCAAGCCGTCCGCACGGCGGCCTCCATCCCGGTCGGCCTGGGCCACCCAGTCGCGGATTGATTTGGCCGTCGGCTCAAACTCCTTGGCCAGCTCCTCAGGCGATCGACCGGCTCGAACCAAATCAACCATTTGTCGTCTGAATTCTGGCGCATAAGCTCGACGTGTTCTTCTCGGCATCGTGGCAACCTCCTTCGGTAGTATTGGGGTGTCCACCAAACCGGGGCAACATCAGTCCGGTACATTTCAATGAACGCGATGGTGGGCGCCGTAAGGGGGACCGTTAATGGATTGGGCGCGCGTCCTGGCCTACGTCACTGGCACGGTGGATCAAGAGCTGCTGGCGCGGAACGAATATCTGGCCGCCGAAAACCGCATCCTGAAGGCCCAGCTGAAAGGACGGCTCAAGCTCTCGGACGCCGAGCGAGCCACGCTCGGCGAGATTGGTCATCGCCTAGGCCGCAAAGCCCTCGCCGAGCTCGCAACTGTGGCGAGGCCGGATACTATCCTGGCCTGGTACCGCAAGCTTGTCGCCAGCAAGTTCGATGGCTCGAAAGCCCGTCGCGGCCCAGGCAGACCGCGGATCAGGCGCGAGGTCGAGCAGCTCATCGTTCGCATGGCCGAGGAGAACCGTGATTGGGGTTATGACCGGATCGCTGGGGCGTTGGCCAATCTGGGGTATAAGGTCTGCGATCAGACGATCGGCAATGTCCTGCAACGCCACGGTCTGCCGCCGGCACCGGAGCGCAAGCGCACGACCACATGGCAGGCCTTCATTCGGATCTCACCTGGCGCTGCTGGCCGGGACCGACTTTTTCACGGCGGAAGTGCTGACGCTGCGCGGGCTGGTGACCTACTACGTGCTGTTCTTCAGCTATCTCGAGAGCCGCCGGGTGGCGATCGCTGGGATCACCGTTCACCCGGACGAGGCGTGGATGAAGCAAATCGCCCGGAACGTGACCATGGAGGGATGCGGCATCCTGCGGGATTGTCGCTATCTCCTGCACGATCGGGACTCGAAATACAGCTCGGTCGTTCCGGGCCATCATTGCGTCAGGTGGGGTTGAACCGCTCGCGCTGCCTGCGCGCAGCCCGAACTTGAATGCCTATGCGGAGCGCTGGGTCCGGTCGGTGAAGGAGGAGTGCTTGTCCAAGGTGATCCTCTTGGGCGAGTGCTCCTTGCGGCGGGCGCTGAACGAATACGTCGAGCATTATCATGCCGAGCGCAATCACCAGGGCAAGGGTAACGTCCTGCTGTTCCCTCGTGATACGGATATCCGCCGCGAGCCGCAGCCTGTTCAATGCCGGGAGCGATTGGGTGGGCTCCTGCGCTATTACCATCAAGAGGCGGCGTGATCGCACGCCCAAGGTTCGATCCGGAACTCTGATTCTGCGATTCTGCGCGCTGCGATTGAGAGATCGAGGATCGCGGAAGCCGCTTTGCTACCCGTCGCCCCAACTCTGCGCTCCGGCAAGCTCGATCGCCCTGTCAAGTACAGGTTCTTCCGCCGTTCCAATTTTTGGCCATACGGGGGCAGCATCGAGTTTGCGTCCTCATCCACCACGCCCATGCCCAAATAGACGCCAGATTGTGCGCAAGGTTTGGGCGTCCCCTGACAGGCCCCGCCGGCAGATTTGCCTATGTCAGCCCAGGGAATGGGCAGATCGGGGACGCCAGACATGCAAAGGGCTTAGAAAGCTGTGCAGGCGGGCGCGCGATGCGTGCTGCTTCTCCTCGTCGGCGCAGTGCCGGTGTTTGCCATGCACGGCGGCTTTGTCTTTTGGAAGCTGGGCACCGTCCGCCACAAAACCAGAGTTCAACGCGCTGTGCAAGATCCTGGTCGATTTTCCGCGTATCCACCGTTGCCTATTTCTTCCTGGGCTTTGCCATCGCCTACGGCACTACCTTCCTTGTCAGCGCCGAAGCCCTGAGCGGGGGCGGCAACGGCTTCGACCCTCAGGGCTACACCCTCGTCAAATTCTTCTTCCTGCTGACGTTCGCCGCCGCCACGCCCGCCATCGTCTCGGGCGGCATCGCCGAGCGCGCGCGCTTCCTGCCCCAATGCGTCGCCACCGGCTTGATCGTCGGCCTGTTTTATCCCTTCTTCGAGGGGATCGTTTGGAATAAGAACTTCGGCCTGCAGGAGGCATTCTTCGAGACTCTGCTGGGCGAGAGTTCCACGATTTTGCCTGGGCTCGATCGTCGTGCACGCCGTCGGCGGTTGGATCAGGTTTTCGGCCCGTCCTCATCCTGGGGCCTCGCCTCGCGGCCGTTATGACGGCAAGCGCACCACCGGTATTCCGCCATCCTCGATCCCCTGGTTGGCGATGGGGTCCTGGCTCACCGGTGCATCGGTTGGTTCGGCTTCAACGCGTCACGAGCGCGCAATCGCTCAAAACCGTCACGGGTCTCGTGGCCGCTGAACTCTGCTGATGGCCATGGTCGGCGGCATTCTTGCGTGGCCCTGTTTGCCGGTGACGGCGATCTCGGTTTTATCCACAACGGCGCGCTGGCCGGTCTCGTTGCCGTTTGCGCCGGCTCCGACGTCGCGCATCCCGTAGGCTCGCTGATCGTGGGCGGGCGTTGCAGGCGTGATCTTCGTTTATGCATTTCAGGTCGCCACTAGCAACAAATACAAGCTCGACGACGTGCTGGGAGTGTGGCCCTTGCACGGATTGTGTGGAGCTATGGGGCGGGATCGCCTGCGGCATCTTCGGGCTCAAAGCCTTGGGTGGTATGGGCGGGGTCAGCTTCGTCTCCGCAGCTTGTCGGCAGCATCCTCGGGGGCAGCCTTCGGCGCCTTTGCCGGCTACCGTCATCTGTACCGCCGTCGATATGCTGCTTGGCCTGCGGCTGACACCGGACGAAGAGCGGCGCGGCGCCGACCTCGCCGTGCACAAGATTGGCGCCAATCCGGAAGAGGATGCGTGCCATGGAGCCGCATCTAGGGCGCAATTGCTCGCACGCGGTGCTGCCGCAATTATGCTTCTCACCGGCGCGCGCCGGGCTAAAGACGGGGGCGCGCGCCCGACCCTCCATGAGTGGAACATCCATGCACGTTGCTACCGGCCTGCGAAACCCTGGCTCAGGGCGCCGTCCTGTCGCCGTTCACCCGCATCAACCGCCTGCTTGCGGGCATCGCCCCGGCCAGCCGAAGGTCATCGAGATGACGGCCGGCGATCCCAGGAGGTTATGCCCGGTTTCGTTCCCGACAAGTTGCGTGGAAGCCAAGGCCCTGCTTTCGACCTATCCCAAGATCCGCGGCTCCGGATGATCTGCGCGGCGCCATTGCGGCCCGGCTCGGCCGGCGCTACGGGCTGGCCGGCAACATCGATCCGGCCCGCGAGATTCATCCCCTCAATGGCTCGCGCGAGGGCCTGTTTTCGCGGCGCTGCCCGCGGTTGGCCGCAAAGCGCTTTGCTGGTCGGCCGCTGATGCTGCTGCCGAACCCTTTCTTTACCGAGGCCTATCTCGGGGCGCACGCTCGGCACCAACTGCTGAACCCTATTACCTCAACGCAACGGCCGAAACGGGCCACTTGCCCGATCTGAGGCGCTGGAGCGCGAACCGGAAGTCTTGCAACGCGTGGCGGCCTTTTACCTTGTTCCCCTGCCAATCCGCAGGGGCGCCGTGGCCGCTGTCGACTATTGCGCAAAGCCTTGGCGCTCGCTGCGCCAGTACGACTACTTATGCTCTTCCTCGATGAGTGCTACTCGAAATCTATGCTGGCCAGGAGGCTCCGACCGGGGCCTCCAAATCGGCGGCCAGCCACGCTGAGCGCTACAAGAATTTGATCGTTTTCAATCCCTGTCCAAGCGCTCGAACTTGCCCGGCATGCGCTCGGGCTTCGCCGCCGGCGATGGCGATTTCCTCGAAACGCTGGCGGAGATCCGCAACCTGACGGCTCCGCAGATGCCGGGCATTGTGCAGCACGCCTCGGCCGCCGTCTGGTCGAGAGGAGCAGCACGTCACGGTCATCCGTGGAGCCTACCGGGTCAAATTCGACATCTGTGATGAGCTGCCGACGGGCCGCTTTGGCTACCGGCGCCCAGCCGGCGGGTTCTTTCTTTGGCTCGATATGAGCCATTTGGGCGGAGCTGAGCAAGCAAACCTTAACCCTATGGAAACGCTGCGGTGTCAAGGTTACCCCGGCGTCTACCTGGCGCATCAGGACCGGCACGGCGTCAACCCCGGCCAGGATCATCCGCTTGCCTTTCAGTGCACACAACGCGGCGACGATCAGGGAAGCGCCTCGAACGCATCGTTGAGACTTCGCGCGTAACCTTGTTCTTGGTGGTATGGCGTACCAGGGTATCGATCACACGCCGCTGCTGCCGGCCTCCGTACGCCATCGCCTCCGGGCGCTGGCTGCTGCGGGCTACCGGTTCCAGCGTGCTCATCGTCTGGTTTGGCCTGCGGCCTCGCGCTCGCCAACCTGGTCGGCCGCCGATCCCAGTCTCTCGCACGTGACAAGTGGCAGCATCCGCAACCCATTGGGGCCCCTCGGCGCCATTCTTGCCGACCTGCTGATGCAACGTGCTTGATCTCGCTGGCGTCCTGATCCTGCTGCCGCCCTGTTGTGGGCCCTGCCGCTCAGCAGCGGCCGGCCGCTCGAGGCTTGGCGTGGCAAATCAGCCTTGGCACCCGTCGCAATCGTGGCCATCGCCGGGGCGATCTCATCGCTTCCCACCTCCGTCACCTGGACGCTGCACCACGGCAACGGCGGCATGATCGGCGATCTCTGCCTTCTGCGCTCGCTGGCGAGCGCGCTGGCGCCCCTCAATGGCGACAAGGCCGGCGTGGCGGCAAGCCTCATTCTTTTGCCGGCGGCGCCATGCGCCCTCATCGGCAGTCTCCGGCTCTCGCAAAGGGTGGGGCCGGATGCTGGGCCACCCTGGCGCGCGCGCCGGCTCGAGCTGGCGGCGCGCGCATTGCGCCTGCTCGGGGTTGGCTGCCGAGGGCAAGGCCGATGATGCCGTCGCTTCCCGCCTTTGCCTTTGCCGGGCGGCGCGAGGCCCCATGTATCGCGGCGAGCGGGTGCAAAAAGTCGCGCGCGAGGTTCGGCCTGGCTGCGCGCTCGACGAGGCGAGCGCGGCCGACCTTACCGCGCTCAGCGGCCGCACCGGATGCGTTTGAGGAGACGAGCGATCCGAGCAGCCGCAGTCTGCGGAGCGCTTTGCGCCGCCCGGCAAGCAGCCCGTGCCAACGCCGCCTCATCGAACGGCCCCGCAGCACCGGCTCCCGCGCGCGCCGCGATCGAGGCCTCGCAATCGGCATCGCGGTCGACGCCGCCAGCTACCGCGCCCCACCGGTCACGCTGTTGAAACGGCAAGCCGTCTTGAAGCTGAGCGATCAGCTCTCACAATCGGCCGTGCTGGGTCACGCGCGTCTGTTGGGCGATGTGCTCGCCGATTTCGGGGTCAAAGGGGAGATCAAGGGAGCGCATCCCGGCCCAGTGGTGACGCTTGCACGAGTTCGAGCCGGCGCGCGGGACCAAGTCCTCGCGTGTGATCGGTTTTGGCCGATGACATTACGCCCGCTCGATGAGCGCCGTCTCGGTCCGCGTCGCGGTCGTGCCGGGATCGCAACGTGATCGGCATCGAATTGCCTGAACCCGCGCCGCGATAAGGTGTTTTCGCGCGACCTGATCGAAGCGGAAGCCTTCGGCTCTCAGCCGCCAACCTGCCCTTAGTGCTGGGCAAAAGCATCGGGGGCGCCCCAGTGGTTACGCCGACCTCGCCCGCATGCCGCAGACCTTCTGGTCGCCGGCACGACCGGCGCGGGCAGAGTCGGTCGGCATCAACGCCATGATCCTGTCGCTTCTCTACCGCCTGTCGCCCGAGCACTGCCGGCTTCCTGATGGTCGACCCGAAAGATGCTGGAGCTCTCGGTCTCACAACGGCATCCCGCATCTGCCTCTGTCCGGTCGTCACCGATCCCACTGGGCGGTCGCCGCCTCAACTGGGGTGGTGCGACGACGATGAGCGCACGCGCGCATCGGCAAAGCTTGGCGTGCGCAATATCGAAGCTTCATTGCCCGCACCCGCCCGGCCAAGCGGAGCCAGGGGCGTGCCGACGAAACCGCGCCGCTGCCGCCTTATCGTCGTGGTGGTGGACGAATTCGCCGACCTGATGCTGGTCGCCGGCCAGAGTCGAAACAGCCGTGCAACGGCTGGCGCAATTCTGTGGCCCGGGCCGCTTCGGGATCCATTTGATCATGGCAACGCAGCGGCCCTCCGTCGACGTCATCACCGGCACCATCAAGGCGAACTTCCCGACCCGCATCAGTTTCAAGGTCGCCCTCGAAGTTCGACAGCCGTGCCATCCTCAGCGAGCCGGGGCGCCGAGCAGCTGTTGCGGGACAGGGCGATATGCTCGTCTCGGGCGGCGCCGATCGCTTGATGCGGGTGCATGGTCCGTTTGTTTCCCGACGAGGAGGTCGAAGGGATCGCCGCCCACCTCGCAGGGCGGGTACGCCCAGCTATGTGGCGGGCATTACCGATTCTGCCCGAGCCCGACGCGGCAGACGTCGTCCGACGCCGCCCAACGCGGCGAGGCTCATGACCGCGCCGTCGGCATCGTCACTGCGCGACGGCAAGCCCTCCACCAGCTATCTGCAGCGGCGCCTATCCATCGGCTACAACCGGGCGGCGAGCCTGATCGAGCGCATGGAACGGGAACGCGTGATCGGGCCCGCTGCCGAAAGGCGGTCGACGGCAAATCCTGCTGGCCCACCCCCGCGCCGGCGCGCGCGGCCTGGTAGCGACCCCGGGGTTGCCCGGGGGCGTGGCCTTGCGACTTGCCTCGCCCACAATCTTGACCCAATGTTCGGACAAACGACTGGCATCGGCCGGATCACCCGCGTTCCACACAACGCGTGGTCGTCTGGGGAAGCTAATGAACGCACGAATTGGCGCGATCCTCGCCGCCCCTGGCGGTTGCCGCCCCTTAGCGGCGGTCGGGCAGGATGGCAAAAAGGGCGTCCTCCCAATCCTGCCGCCGCGACCTCGCCCTGGGCCAAACCCATCTCCAGGGACGCCAGCGTGGTGGGTGAGCAGCTCGACAAGAAGCAAGTCGAGCTGGTGCAGAAAGTGAGCGGCTATTTCAATCAAATGGGGGACATGAAGGGCCTTTTATGTGCAAACCAGCGTACGACAACAAGCGCACCCGGGGCAAATTTTTATGTCAAACGGCCGGGCCGGTTCCCGCTTCGACTACGGGGGCGCCGAGCAAGCTGGTGATCATTTCCGATGGCCAGTACCTGGCCATCCAGGATTTCGACTTGAAGACCGACGACCCGCGTCGCCTGGACAACACCCCTTCCGGGTGCTGATGCGTAAAGATGTCGATCTGCTACGCGATGCCGCACGTCCTGCAAGTCCAAGACATCGATGATGTAATCGTTGTTGCCTTGGAAGACCGCAACACTGACAATCCAGGTCGCATCAAGTTGTTTTTGGCCAAAAACCGAGCCTGGAGCTCAAGGAATGGATCACAACTGATCCCCAGGGCCTGGATACTCGCGTAGAACTGCACGAGATGAGCAAGGCTGACTGACCTGACCCAAACCTCTTTAAGCCATCATTGATTTCGGCCCAGAAAGTCCTGCAGTAGGCCCCTGGCGGCGGCGCAAACGCGCGCATTCGAGATCAGATCAAGCGAAAAGTTGATCAAGATTGAAACAATCCGTAACAATTTCGTGATCGCTAGCGGTTCCACTATTGTAAACCTCCGGCCACGCGCTATCTGTTGTCGGGAGCGGGCGATGTCGCTCTTCATCGGTAGTGCCCCCGTCTCAGCCGAAAGACATCGCTTGCCGTGCCGGCTTCCCTCCGGCACAATGCGCATAACGCGCTTTTGCGCCCAACTCCTCCCGGGGTTGGGCGCTTTTCTTTGTTTCTTGTGGTTGCAAGCGTGATCTTGGGCTAGACGCTTGCCTTGCGAGCGCCGACGCCGGATGCCCGCGGCGGCTTTGGCGCAGGCTCGCCGACGCGCCAGGCGTGATCTGGGCTTGCGGCGGCGCAAGGGCTCAGCGGCGGTCGAGTGAGGCCATTTCGGCGGGCCTGCAAAAGGCTGTCGATTTCGCGCAGCTGGCGGGCTACGGCGCGCAGGTGCTGGCGTGACGTGGCGCTCAAGTGTTGCGCCAGCGCCGGGTCCCTCACCATTTGCGCGTGGATCCCCGCGCGCGTGATTTTGAGGCAACAGGCGCGCTCACGCGCCACAATGTTCGAGCCATAAGCATGCTCGATCAGCATGGCGAGTTGACCGATAAAGGATCCCGGATGCACCACTTCGGGCGCATCCGCCAGCCCGGGCTCTGGAAGGCATTCGGCGGCGCCCGACACCAGGAGATAGGCCCCGGTACCCGCCTCCCGGTGCGCGTGATGAAATCGCCAGGGGCAAACTTGATGCGCTCGGTGTGGCGGGCGAGCTCATCAAGCTGGGATGGCTCGAGGTCCCGAAAATCGCGACCTGCTGCAGGACTCCACACGTCTTCACCGACGCCATCGCGACCCTCCAGGCACTCGGGGCAAGCATCGCCCGACGCCGCCTGTCCACGCCTCCCCACCGTCAGTGCGATTCTGCCGGCGCTGGTCCAGAAGGGTGTTGAAGAGGTGTGAACGCGGGGGTATTGCGACGGTCTACAACGGGAGTTGAAGAGGGGAAGCAACGCGTTGGTTTGGGACGCAATGCCCGCCGGGCTCGTCCACGGCCGCGCCAGACTTAGGGAGCCAGACCTGGGGCCAGACTTGGGGCCAGACTTGGGGCCAGACTTGGGGCCGGACTTGGGGGTTGAGCCATGACCTACCGCGCCCGCCCGCTGCCGCTCGAAGAGGTCGTCGCCGGGCATTGGTATTTCGGTTTCCGACTGCCTCGCCTGCGAAGCGCGTTTTGCCGTCCTGGAAGACGAGCGCGGGGCGTCGGCGACTCGACTTTGGCGGCGACGGCTACGGTGCAGGCGCTCTGTCCACATTGCTTGGTGGATGGTCTTTATACGGCCAATGAACTGCGGCAGTTTAGAGGCGAAGTGACGGCCCCGGCCGCCGCGATGCCTGGCCGAACAAGAACTCCGGACAGGAATGCCGGCCTTAGGGCACGAGCTTAGTAGCCGCCGGTTTCCGTGACCAGCAGCTCGGCGTGCGAGGGATCCTTCTCGATCTTCTGGCGCAGGCGGTAGATGTGCGTTTCCAGCGTGTGTGTCGTAACGCCGGAATTGTAGCCCCACACCTCCTGCAGCAGCACGTCGCGCGTCACCACCTTCTCGCCAGCCCGATAGAGATACTTCAGGATCGACGTTTCCTTCTCCGTCAGGCGGATCTTGGAGCCCTTCTCGTCGACCAGCATCTTCGAGGCCGGCTGGAACGAATAGTGGCCGATGGCGAACACCGCGTCCTCGCTCTGCTCGTGCTGGCGCAGCTGCGCGCGGATGCGCGCCAGCAGCACGGCGAACTTGAACGGCTTGGTGATGTAGTCGTTGGCCCCGGAGTCGAGACCCAGGATCATGTCGGCATCGGAGTCGTTGCCGGTCAGCATGACGATCGGCACCTTGAAGCCAGTCTTGCGCAACAGCTTGCAGCGCCTCGCGGCCGTCCATGTCGGGCAGCCCGACGTCCAGCAGGACGAGGTCGAGATGCTCCGCCTTGACGGCCTCGACGCCCTTGCCAGCCGTGGCGGCCGTCAACGACGTCGAATTCATCGTGCAGCGCGAGCTGGTCCTTTAGCGACTCACGCAGGTCCTCGTCGTCGTCGACGATGAGAAGTCTTCCGCGCTGTGCTCATGCCGATCATCCGCTCCGGTTCTCGGTGATATGTGGGTTCTCGGCGGTATGGTTCTCAATGAAGCGCTATACTCTAGCACCAGATTACGGTGGGAAACAGAGTGTCGGCGATATCGCAAAGGCAGAGCTTTGAAACGCTAAGCGTGCGAAACCGGTGCCTAAGCGCGGCAACGATCGCGGATTGCGGTCGCGCTCCGCCCGCGGCCACGCGGCGGAGCGACTCTTGGGGAGGCTTGACGGTTGCCGTGCGCGCTCGGGCGCCAGCGGCTGCCGCGCGCGCAAGCGGGAGGGCGACGGCGCCACGCCGATCGGACGCTGGCGGATCTGCGCGTGTCGTTCTATCGCGCCGGACCGCATCACCTCGGCCGCGCACGGGCGCTGCCGGTGCGACGCATCGTGCCTGGCGACGGCTGGTGCGACGCCGCCGGCGATCGCAACTATAATCGGCCGGTTCGCCATCCCTATCCGGCGAGCGCCGAGCGTCTGTGGCGGAGCGATGGCCTCTACGACCTCATCGTCGCTCTCGACCACAACGCACCGTCCGCGGATCAGGGCCGCGGCAGCGCCATCTTCATGCACGTGGCCGACACCGGCTACGCGGCCGACCGACGGGCTGCGTTGCCCTGCGGCGCGCGCATCTTCTGCGCCTGCTGAGCGAGCGCCTGCGCGCCGCGGCAGCGTCCTGATCGTGGCGGGCGGCAGCGGCAGAAAGCGCCCGGAGCTTTCGAACTCCGGGCGCTACAGAGCACGTACCGGGAAGTGGCGTGCTCGCGAAAGCAGCGGGACCCGATGGAGCGCGGCCCCGCCGCAAACTACGCTCTCAGTAGTTGTAGGCGCGCTCACCGTGATCGACGAGAGTCGAGGCCTTCGCGCTCCTGATCGGTGCCCGGCCGCAGGCCGACGACCATCTTGACGATCGAGAACAGGATGAACGATGCCGACGCCCGACCACACCAGCGTCAGGCAGACGGCCTTGGCCTGCGTGATGAACTGCGCAAGCATGTCGTAGTCGCCGACCTTGCCGGTCGTGTAGTCGAACACGCCGGTGCCGCCCAGGATCGGCGCTGCCAGGATGCCCGTGCCGAGGGCGCCGATGATGCCGCCGATGCAGTGCACGCCGAACACGTCGAGCGCATCGTCGTAGCCCAGCGCATTCTTGATGGCCGAGCAGAAGAACATGCACACGAAGCCGGCGACGATGCCGAGCACGATCGCCCCCATCGGCCCGGCGAAGCCGGCCGCCGGCGTGACCGCGACGAGACCGGCAACCGCGCCCGAGGCGCCGCCGAGCAAGCTGGGTTTGCCCTTGGCGACCTTCTCGGCGAACATCCAGGCCAGCGCTGCGGCGGCGGTCGCGACGAAGGTGTTGATCATGGCCAGAGCCGCCGTGCCGCCCGCCTCGAGCGCCGAGCCGGCGTTGAAGCCGAACCAGCCGACCCACAGCAGCGCCGCGCCGACCAGCGTCATGCGTCAGCGAGTGCGGCGGCATCGCCTCGCTGCCGAAGCCGACGCGCTTGCCGACCAGCAGCGCGCCCACCAGCCCGGCGATGCCGGAGTTGATGTGCACCACCGTGCCGCCGGCGAAGTCGAGTGCGCCCCAGCTGGAAGGCGAGGCCGGCGTTGGCCGTCACCGCATCCATGGCGGCTTCGCCGCGGCCTTGGCATCGCCGGATCGGCCGCAGCCAGCGTCTTGGCGGCGCCAACCGTGGCCGCCGGGCCGGCCCAGTACCAGACCATGTGCGCGATCGGGAAATAGACGAACGTCACCCACAGCGGGATGAACAGCGACGATGCGCTGAGAACTTCATGCGCTCCGCCATCGCGCCGACGATCAGCGCCGGCGTGATGCAGGCAAAGGTCATCTGGAAGCAGATGTAGACATACTCGGGGATTACGACGCCGTCGGTGAACGTCTCGGCCGTCGACTCCGGCGTGACGCCGGCCAGGAAAGCCTTGGACGAAGCCGCCGACGTAGGCGTTGAGCGAGCCGCCCTCGGAGAAGGCCAGGCTGTAGCCGTAGAGCACCCAGATGATGCAGACGATGCACACGGCAAAGAACACCTGCATCAGCATCGACAGCATGTTCTTGGTGCGCACCAGGCCGCCGTAGAACAGCGCAAGTCCCGGCACCGTCATCAGCAGCACGAGGCACGGACGCCGTCAGCATCCAGGCGATGTCGCCCTTGTTGGGAGTCGGCGCGGCGGCGTTTGCGCAAACGCGCCGATGCGGCGGCGAGGCAGCAGAATGAACGCCGCGACTGCCAGCGCGGCAATCCGGCGCGACGTACCAACTGTCATGAGTAGTGCCTCCAAGAGTATGCGGCGGGTTGATTGTTGCTGGGCAGCCAGAGGTCAGATCGCGCTGTCGTCGGTCTCGCCCGTGCGGACGCGGACCGCGTGTTCGATCGGCGAGACGAAAATCTTGCCGTCGCCGATCTGCCCGGTCTGGGCCGTGCGGACGATGGCCTCGACGGCCTTGTCCACGGTGCCTGCCGGCACCACGACCTCGATCTTGATCTTGGGCAGGAAGCTCACCGCGTATTCGGCGCCGCGGTAGATTTCCGTGTGCCCCTTCTGGCGGCCGTAACCCTTGACCTCGGTTACGGTCATGCCCTGCAGCCCGAGATCGGTCAGCGCCGAGCGGACTTCCTCGAGCTTGAACGGCTTGATGATGGCCGTCACGAGCTTCATGTGGTTCCCCTTGTTGCTCCGGCCGCCCTGCTCGTGCAGTCTGAGCAAACGCGGCATCCCTCGCCGCTCGCACTCGGCGGCGCGAGCGGTTAATAGTCAAGAGGCGTGCCAACTCGCTATGCATCTCCAGCTAACTGTCTGAAAACACACAGGAAACTTCGCCTCGGGGTCATTGCCGGCTTGCGTGCAGCGTGCCCATAATATTAGGCAAAAGTTAACTGTTTGCTCGTCAGCGAGGCACGAAGGCCGACTGCGCGCTGAGCGCGTCAGGTCCTTCCTGGGCGACGGAGGCTACTGAAGCACGCCGTCGCGCGTAAAGACAGCTGCCGCGGCAAAACCCGCGCGCGCCGTGGCTCGAAGGGCTGTCCTTGCGCATAGAGCAGCCACTCGTCGGCCCGGAAACGGCCGGTGGAACCACAGGGCGTGGTCGAGGCTCGCCAGCTGGATGTCCTTGTCGAACATCAGCTTGCCGTGGGCGATCAAGCGCCGTGTCGAGCAAGCGAGAAGTCCGAGGCGTAGGCCAGCACGCACTGGTGCAGCGGAAAGGCGTCGGGCAGCCGGCCGCTGGCGCCGCATCCAGACCATCTGCTCGGGCGCGCCGCTTCTCGCGCGCGAAATAGCGCGACACGTCGACCGGGCGCAGCTCGATGGGACGCTCGCTGCTCCCAGTAGTCTGCGCATGTTCTCCGGCAGCTGCGGCCAGCATGCGCGGCCTTCAGGTCCTGCTCGCTCGGCAGGTCCTCGGGCGGCGGCACGTTCGGCATGGTGCTCTGGTGGTCGAGGCCCGGCTCCGTCGATGTGGAACGACACGCTCATGACGAACATCGGCCCGGCCGTGCTGGATGGCGGTGACGCGCCGGGTGGTGAAGCTGCGCGCCGTCGCGCACGCGCTCGACGTTGTAGATGATGGGGCCGCGAGGGGTCGCCGCGGCAGCAGAAAGTAGGCGTGCAGCGAATGCGGCGACGCGCTCGGGCGGCACCGTGCGCACGGCCGCCACCAGAGCCTGGCCCAGCACCTGGCCGCCGAACACGCGCTGCCAGCCCTGCTGCGGGCTGCGGCCGCGAAACAGGTTCTCCTCGAGCGGCTCGAGGTCAGAATGGACGCTGAGCAGCCTGTCGAGCGGCGCTCGCCGCTGGCTTGGGTTCTCGGCGGACATGCGCATGCCGCGCTATTGAGCTGGCACCGTCAAGCAGTGGCGTAGGTGTCAGACCGCTCACGGGTCTCGGACACCAATGCGCCGGGACAATTGGAACGCATGACGTTCCACGAAGCCGTCCTACGATGTCGGTCATCGCCGGCGGCGGCACCGCCGGTCTGGCGCTCGCCTGCGCGCTCGCCGACGCGCTGGGAGCGGAGCGCGCGCATTGCCGTTGTCGACCGCGCGCGCATTCGAGGCGCCGGCGGGCGCCCGGCGACGCGTCGCGCCTTCGGCGCTGTCGGCCGCCTCAAGCGGCATGCTCGCCGCTGCTCGGCGTCTGGCCGCAGATCGCCGAAGCACGCCCAGCCGGTGACCGCCATCGACATCACCGATTCGAGCCTCGACGACGCCATCCGTCCCGTTCTCGTGTCCTACGACAACACGCGTGGCAGCGGCGAGGAGCCCGCCACCTACATCGTCGAGAACGAGCGGCTGCACGCAGGCTCTGCTCGCGCGCGGCTGCCGCGGCGCCGTCCATCGCTCTCTTGGTGGGCGGCTGCCGATGACAGCTTTGCGGCCGACGAGCACGGGTCGACGTCGAGCATCCGCCTGGTCGCGCGCCAGCTGCGCGCCACGCTGCTGGTCGGCGGCCGATGGCGCGCAACTCGCGTCTGCGCGACGACGGCCGGCATCAAGGTCGTGCGCTGGAGCTACCCGCAGACCGGCATCGTCACCACCGTGCGGCCACGAGCAAGCCGCACGCGGGCCGCGCGCGTCCAGCATTTCCTGCCGGCCGGGCCCGTTCGCCATCCTGCCGCTGACCGGCAACCGCTCCTGCATCACCTGGACGGAGGAGGCGAGCGCGGGCGCGCGCGATCGCTGGCGCTCGACGATGCGGGCTTTCTGCGCCGAGGTCGCCAGGCGCTTCGACTATCGGCTGGGCGACATCGAGCTGGTCGGCGCGCGCGCCGCCTGGCCGCTCGACATGCATCTCGCCCGCGCCATGGTCGCCGATCGCTTTGCGCTCGTCGGCGATGCGGCGCACGGCGTGCATCCGATCGCCGGCCAGGGTCTCAACCTCGGCCTGCGCGACGTCGGCCGCGCTGACGCGAGGTCGTCGTCGACGCGGCCCGGCTCGGCCTCGACATCGGCTCGCTCGCCGTCCTCGAGCGCTACGAGCGCTGGCGCCGGCTCGATCTCGGCGCTGTCGGCCGCCACCTTCGATGCCCTCAACCGGCTGTTCTCCAACGACTTCACCGTGCTGCGCACCGCGCGCGATTTCGGCCTGGGCGCTCGTCGAGCGCATGCCGGCCCTGAAGCAGTTCCTCGTCGCCGAAGCCGCCGGCCTGACGGGCGAGGTGCCAAAGCTGTTGCGCGGCGAGCGGCCCTAAGATGTGAGCCACGGGGAGCGAAACGCGTCACCCCGGGAGCAAGCGCCAAGTCGGCTTGTGTTGGCGGCGGCGTCGGGTCCAAAATGGCGGCGGGCGGCAGCGCCGTTGGGGTTGAGGGTGACCGCGGCGCGGCGGAGACAGGCATGGCGAGCATCGGGGCACGGGAGCGGCTGATCGTTGCGCTCGACACGGGAAACGTCGAGGAGGCACGCGGCCTGGTTCGGTGCCTGGGCGATGCCATCGGCTTTTATAAGATTGGGCTCCGAGCTCGTCATGAGCGGCGGGCTCGACTTTGCCCGCGCGCTCAGCGGCGAGGGCAAACAGGTCTTTCTCGATATGAAGTTGCTCGATATCGAGAACACGGTGGAGCGGGCAACGCGCAACGTCACGCCGCCACCGGGGCCACGTTCCTGACCGTGCATGGCCACGACCTCAAAACCCTGCGCGCGGCCGTGGCCGGCAAGAGCGGCACCTCTCTCAGGGTCCTGGCTGTGACCGTGCTGACCAATCTGACGGCGGCCGATCTCAGCCGAACAGGGTTTGCAGGACGCTCCGAGGCCCTGGTCACCCGCCGCGCCCGTCTCTGCCCTCGCCGCCGGTTGCGACGGCATCGTCGCCGCCGGCGGCGAGGCACAGCTGGCGCGCACCGTGGTTGGCCCGGGGATCGCCATCCGTCACGCCCGGCATTCGCCTCGCCGGCGACGCCGCCGGCGATCAGGCACGCATCACCCCTCCCGGCGCCGCCATTCTGGCGGGCGCCGACTACCTCGTCGTGGGGCGTCCGATCACCGGCCAGCCCGACCCCGGCGGGCCGTCGAGCGCTACGTGCGCGACATCGAGGACGCGCTCGCTCGGCGCTCATTGGGCCCTCCAGCTGAGGGCCCGCCCGTTGGCTTGAGGGTGGGGGCTCGCAAGGGGGGATGGCCGGCTTGCCGTCGTTGGGGCCGCCGTGGGAAGAAAATGAATCCTGCGGCTTTACAGCGAGCACACCACCGTGTCGATCCCAAGCCCAGCCGCCTCGTCCACGCCCTGGTGCGCCACCGTGCTCACCCTCTTCCCCGAGCTGTTTCCAGGGCCGCTCGCCGCCTCGCTGTGCGGGGAAGCCTTGCGCAAGGCGCGCTGGCGCTTGGAGACCGTCGACCTGCGTCCCTTCGGGTTGGGCCGGCATCGAAACGTCGATGATGCTCCGGCCGGTGGTGGGAGCCGGCATGGTCCTGCGCGCTGATGTCGTGGGCGCCGCCATCGATCAGGCGCGCGCCCGCCACCCCGAGGCCGAGGCGATCTACCTTTCGCCGCGTGGGGAGCGTTTCACGCAGGCCATAGCCCAGCGCCTGTCCCAGGGGCCGGGCGTGCTGTTGCTTGCCGGGCGCTTCGAGGGGATTGACCAGCGCGTCATCGACGCGCGCGAATTGCGCGAGATCTCGATCGGTGACTGCGTCCTTGCCGGCGGCGAACTTCCCGCCATGGTGCTGATCGACGCCGTCGTGCGGCTGTTGCCCGGGGTCGTCGGCCAACCTCTCTCGCTCGCCGAAGAGAGCTTCGCGGCGAGGCCTGCTTGAATATCCTCAGTTCACGCGGCCGCGCGAATGGGAAGGCCGAAGCATCCCCGCAATCTTGCTCAGCGGCGACCACGCCCGCATCGCCCGCTGGCGCCGCAGCGAGGCCGAGCGTATCACCGCAGGAGCGCCGCCCAGATCTTTGGCGCCGGCGGCGCCCGCAGGCCGCGAGGACCGTTAACCAATGGCGAGCCGACACGCGCGTGCCGTGGCGCCATCAGCCGTGGCGCCATCAAGTGCAGCAGCGCGCAGCGACGCACGCTGGCCGGCGGCGGCGAGCGCCCACATTCTTCATGACGGCTACACCGACCTGCTCTACGTCCTGTTGCCGGTTTGGCAGGCCGAGTTTGGCCTTGGCTTCGCCGAGGTTGGCCTTTTGCGCGCCAGCTATACCGGCATCATGGCGGCGCTGCAGATTCCGCCTCGATGCTGGCCGAGCGCTGTGGCCCGGTTGTGGTGTTGGTCGGCGGCACGATCCTATCGGGGACTTGTTTTCTCTTCGCTGGCGCTAGCCTTGGTCTTGCCAGTTTGCTGGCCGCGCTCGCCCTCGGCGGCCTCGGCGCCAGCGCGCCAGCACCCGATCGCCTCGAGCCTGGTGTCCGCCGTCTATCACGGTTCGCGCTCGCGCGCCGCGCTCGGCGTCTATAACTTCAGCGGCGACCTCGGCAAGATGCTAATGCCGGTTCTGGCGGCGCTGCTCTTGGGCGCCATGCCCTGGCGCCAGGCGCTGTGGGTGCTCGGCGGCCTTGGCATTGCCTGCGCCGCCCTCGTGCTGGCGTTGGCGCCGGCCGGGGCCAACGCCCCGTTGCGCCCGGACAAGGATGCCGCCGACCGGGCGGGTGCGGCGCAACCTGCAAGCGCGGGCCCGCCGCGGCGCGGTTTCCTATTGCTCCTCGCCATCGCCATGATCGACAGTGCGGGTCGCAGCGGCTTTTCGACCTTTCTGCCATTTCTGTTCAAAGCCAGGAGGCGCTCGATCGCCAGCATCGGCGGTGCGCTGTCGTTGCTGTTCGTCGGTGGGGCGGCGGGTAAGCTGGTGTGCGGCTATCTCGGGGCCCGCATTGGGCTTCTCAACACCGTGCTTCTGACCGAAGGGCTGACCGCCATCGGCATCATCGCCTTGCTGCCGCTTGCCTCTGGCGGGCAGCCTCGCCGTGATGCCGCTCCTCGGCATCGGTCTCAATGGCACGTCCTCGGCGCTTTACGGCACGGTGCCCGAACTGGTGGCCCCGGCACGTCGCGCGCGCGCCTTCGGCATTTTCACACGGGGGCCATTGCCGCTTCAGCCGCCATGCCCGCCTTGATCGAGGCTGATCGGCGATGGCTTCGGCGTCACCACGGCCATGACGATCATTGCCGTCATCCGTCCTTGCCACGGTGCCGCTGTCGGCCCTGCTGATGCCGATGTTGCCGGCGCCGGCGCGGTGACAGGCGCGCAATCGGGGCCTTGGGCGCCCGCGGCCATTGACAGCCATTCCTCTCGCAGCCCATAACAACGGCCATGATGACGATTGCGAAGATGGCCATCCGACGCCGCCGGTTTGACCCGCGGCTGCGATGACGCTCGTTGCCACGGGCGTCCACTTCGCCAGCCGCGTCTGAAGCGCGGCTTTTTTGTTGCCTATTCTCCATCGAGGATCACCGCCATGCCGACCAAGACAGCCTCCGAAGCCCGAGGCAAGCCTCGCCAGGGGCAAATACCGGGCCAAGCGACGGGCAAGAAACCCAGAATATTCATCGATGGCGAGGCCGGCACCACCGGCGCTTGAGATCCGCCGCCTGGTCGAGGGCGCCGCGGCCCTCGAGGTGAGAAGCGTGGCGCCGGCCGAGCGCAAGGACCCCCGGGCGCGGCTCGCCGCCATGCGCGAGGTCGATCTGGTGGTGCTTTGCCTTCCCGATGCCGCCGCCACGGAGGCCGTCGCGCTGATCGAGTCGCTGGGCGGGGGGCCCTAAAATCGTCGATGGGAGCACGGCCCACCGCGTCGCCGACGGTTGGGTTTACGGTTTTCCCGAACTCGATGAGGGCCAGACCACGGCCGTGCGGCAGGCGCGGCGCGTCACCAATCCCGGCTGCTATCCCACCGGCGCCATCGCCCTCATTCGCCCGCTGGTCGAGGCGGACCTGATCCCGGCCGACTATCCCTTTGAGCGTGAACGCAGTCAGCGGCTATAGCGGCGGCGGCCGCTCGCATGATTGAGGCCTACGAAGCCGGCGATGCCCCCGCCTTCGAGCTCTACGGCCTCGGCCTCGAGCACAAGCACGTTCCCGAGCTGCAGAAATACGCCAAGCTAACGCGGCGGCCGCTGTTTGTGCCCTCGGTCGGCACCTTTCGGCAGGGCATGCTGGTGAGCGTGCCGCTTCATCTCGACACGCTGCCGGGCAAACCCACCGCCGGCGACCTGGAGGCGGTTTTGACCAACTACTATGCCCGTGCCAAGGGCGTCGCGGTTGTCCCCGCCGGCGACCCAGCAAACCAAGGCGGCCGTCTCGAGCCCGAGGGCCTCAATGGCAGCAATGCGCTCGAGCTCAGGGTCTTTGCCAACGCCAAGCACGGCCAGGCGGTGTTGGTGGCGCGGCTCGACAGCCTCGGCAAGGGGCGGCGGGGCAGGCGTTGCAGAACATCGGCTTGATGCTCGGCGTGCCGGTGTAGGCTAGGGCCCGCGGCCGACCCGTGCCCATGCGCGCCGCTAGGGGATGCCATGCGCCGTTACGACTTTAGTGCCCATCGCCTCTTCGTTGACAGCGAGTTGGCGCCGGGCGCCATCGTCGCCTGTCGGGCCGATCAGGCCAACTATTTGCGCAATGTGCTGCGCCTTGACCCCGGCGATCAGATCCTCGTCTTCAACGGGCGCGACGGCGAGTGGCGCGCGCGCATCGCGCAAGCACGGCAAGTCGGCAACGACGCTCACTGCCGAGATCACAGGTGCGACCGCAGCACTCCGCACCCGATATCGACTACCTGTTCGCCCCCCTGAAACGGACGCGGCTCGACTACATGGTGCAAAAGGCCACCGAGATGGGCGTCGCCCGCTTGGCGTCCGATTTTCACCCGCCGCACCACGCCGGACCGCATCAATGGCGCACGCATGCGTGCCAATGCGATCGAGGCCGCCGAGCAGTGCGGCATCTTGCGGGTACCGGACGTGCTCGACGGCGAAACGCTCAAGCTCGGCGCTCGCGCACTGGGACCAGCGGCGGCGGCTTATTTTCTGCGACGAGGACAGCGACAACCCCGATCCGCTGGCCGCGCTCGCGCGCTCGACCCGGTCCCCTGGCGTTGCTGATCGGACCCGAGGGCGGCTTCGATGACGCCGAGCGTGAGCTCGTCACATCCCAGGCATTCGCCGTGCGCATCTCCTTGGGCCCGCGGATCCTGCGCGCCGATACGGCAGCGGTTGCCGCCCTCGCGCTCGTGAACGCCACGCTTGGCGATTGGCGTTGAGGGCGCAAGCGCCAAAGGCTTGTGCACGGCCGGTCTTTTCCATAACAAGGGGCGGGCTAGACGCGAGCCAGCGTGGCAGCCCGACAAAACCTTAAGGAACAGCCGCCGGATGTCCACCCGCGAGGACAGTACGCCCAGCCCGCCTGTTGGTTCGCGCGACGATCTGGTCGCCTGGATCGCCGCCGGGTCAAAGCCGAAGCGAACGTTGGCGCATTGGCACCGAGCACGAGAAGTTCTTGTTCCACACCGATACACTGGGTCCGGTTCCCTACGCCGGCCCGCGCGGAGTGCGCGCGCTTGATGGAAGGGCTGATGGCTCGCTTCGGCTGGATGCCCATTATGGAAGGGGACAACATCATCGCGCTCAAGCGGCCGAGCGGCGGAAGCCAGCGCGGTACCGTTTCGCTCGAACCTGGCGGGCAATTCGAGCTCTCCGGTGCTCCGCTCAGGACCGTGCACGAGCTGGGCGCGGAGACGCAACTGCACCTCGATCAGGTGCGCGCCGTGGGCGATGAGCTTGGCATCGGCTTTCTTGGCGTCGGCTTCTCGCCCAATTGGGGGTTCGAGGAGACGCCGCGCATGCCCAAAGCAGCGCTACGGCGTCATGACACGCTACATGCCGCATCGTCGGCTCGCGCGGTCTCGACATGATGTACCGCACCGCCACCATCCAGGTGAATTTGGACTTCGCCAACGAGGCCGACATGGTCAAGAAGCTGCGCGTATCGCTGGCGCTGCAGCCGATCGCCACGGCGATCTTTGCCTGCTCGCCCTTCACGCGAGCGGCAAGCCAAACGGCTTTTATCGCTGCGCAGCGAGGTGTGGCGCGACACCGACAAGGCGCGCACGGGCATGTTGCCGTTCGCGTTCGAGCCCGGCATGAGCTTCGAGCGCTACGCCGATTACGCCCTCGGCGTGCCGATGTATTTCGTCTATCGCGACGGCCGTTACATCGATGTCGCCGGCGCCTCGTTCGCGGATTTCATGGACGGGCACCTGCCCGCACTGCCGGGCGAGCGGCCGACGATCGATGATTGGTCCGATCACTTGACGACGCTCTTCCCCGAAGTGCGCATGAAGCAGTTTCTGGAGATGCGGGGTGCCGACGGCGGACGCTGGCGCCGCATCTGTGCGCGTGGCCGCCTTTTGGACCGGCTTGCTGTACGATGCCACGGCGCTCGATGCGGCCTGGGACCTGGTCAAGGCCTGGAGCGCGCCGGAGCGCCAGGCCTTGCGCGACGCGGTGCCGGGACAGGCGCTGGCCTCCCCGTGCACGGCACCAGCGCGCTTGAGATTGCGCGCCAGGCCACCGCCATCGCCCGCGCGGGGCTGGCACGGCGCGCCTGCGCGAACGGCAAAGGGCAGGACGAGACGATCTTCCTCGAACCCGTCGAGGCCATCGTCGCGGACGGCTGCACGCCCGCCCAGGAAATGCTTGAGCGCTACAAAACGGTTTGGGGCCGGAGTACTGATCCACTGTTTACTGAGTTTGCCTTTTAGCAACTGGGCTATTCGTCGCCGCGGGCGCGCGCGGCCACATTCAGCTGACGTTCATGCTTTCGAGCGTAGCAATGCCGCGATGCGGCTCACGTTACCTCGACCGGCGATGGCGCAGCCACAGACAACGGGCGGCGAGGTCGGCCGCATGCGCCGGCCCAGGCGGCGCCTGGCCGCGGCGCTGCTCGGGCTCTCGCTTTTGGCGGCCTTCGGCGCGTGGCCGTCGCGCGTGCACGCACAGAATGCCTGCTCGTCGGGCTGCAGGGCCGCCTACGGCGCCTGCTATAAGTCAACGCACGACCGCTCGCGCTGCCAGGTCCAGCTGCAGCGCTGCCTAGAAGGTTGCATCCGCAGCCGCAGATCGAACCGGCGCCGATCGGGGCTGTCGGGAGGTAGCCCGGCCTTACACCCGTTCGGACGCGGCCCGGGCCGCCTCGGCCAGGCCGAGGCGCAGTCCGGGCAGGGTCACCTCGGCCGGGATCGTTATGGTGAGGGTCGATATGGCCAGGGTCGTTATCGCGAGGGTCGTTTCGGCCAGGGTCATGCCGGGAAGCTCGTCAAGTAGGCGATCCCACCCCAACGATCGCGCTCGTCCTTGAGGCCGGCAAACGCCAATTTGGTCCCGGACGTCTCACCCGCGGGATGTTCTGGGTCTGTCGGCATGAGAGGCTTCGGTCCAGACCAACCCCCTGGTGCCGGAGAGCTTGTTGGCCTCCGACGGCTGGAACCTTCAATCGGCTCCGCGTGCCCCCAGGATGCCCGCGCGGAGGAAAACCCACCTTGTTCTTCGCCGTCGGTCCGATGTCTTGGCAGGCCCGGGAGGTCTTCTGGCATTGCTTGATGACCCCGGCACGCTTCCGTGACGTTTGCCGCTTTGGCCGCGCGCCGGTTGGCTGCGATGGCGAGGCGCAATGACGCGCCGCGCAGGATCCTGTGAGGCAATGCTCACCCATCGCCGCCCCCGTCCCCTGCGCGTGCCCTTGTGCGTGCGGGGCTTTGCCCCGTGGTGCTTTTCGAGCACAAAGGGCCCGCCATGGTCTCCCACAGGCGCCCGCCGCGGCCGTCGAGGCGTGCGCGCAGGCAACAATGGGACAAGGCACGCGTGGCAATGGCGACGCAGGTGGCTTGCAGCTATACTTCGATTGCGTGTCACCCGCCCTGGAGATGAAAGCGACCATGTCACGTGTGATCCTGCCCGAGCCCGACCGCGCCATCCTTGCCCGGCGTGAAGGCATCGTGGCGGACCTGCGACGGCTCGTCGGCGGGGAGGCGATCATTGCCGACGAGGTCGGCCGCCGCGCCTACGAAACCGATGCGCTGACGGCCTATCGCAGGCTGCCGTTGGCCGTCGTGCTGCCGAGCACGACCGAGGAGATCGCGCGCGTCCTGCGCTACTGCCACCAATGGGGCATCAAGGTGGTGGCCCGCGGCGCCGGCACCTCGCTTTCGGGCGGCGCGCTGCCGACCGAAGACGCGGTGGTGATCGCCGTCTCACGCATGAACCGCGTGCTCGAGGTCGACTACGTAAACCGGGTCGCGCGCGTTGAGGTCGGCATCACCAACCTTGCCATCAGCGAGGCCGTCAAGACCGCCGGCTTCTTTTATGCCCCCGATCCCTCGAGCCAGCTCGCCTGCACGCTTGCCGGCAACATCGGCATGAACTCGGGCGGCGCCCACTGTCTCAAGTATGGCGTGACGACCAACAACGTGCTCGGACTCAAGATGGTGCTGATCGACGGCACCATTGTCGAGCTCGGCGGGCCACATCTCGACGCGGCGGGCTATGATCTCGTTGGCTTGATCGTCGGCTCGGAGGGACAGTTTGGGATCGTCACGGAGGCAACCGTGCGCATCCTGCGCGCCGCCGAGGGCGCCCGGCCGATGCTGATCGGCTTCGATTCCAGTGAGGCGGCCGGTCAATGCGTCGCCGCCATCATCGGCTCGGGCATCATTCCGGTGGCCATCGAATTCATGGACCGGCCCGCCATTCGTGTGTGCGAGGCCTTCGCCAAGGCCGGCTATCCCGACGTCGAGGCGCTGTTGATCGTCGAAGTGGAGGGCTCCGACGCGGAGATCAAGGCGCTGCTCGAGGCCATCACGGCGCTCGCCAAACCCTTCGATCCGCGCGAGCTGCGCGTCAGCCAGAGCGCCGAGCAAAGCGCCGCGATCTGGAAGGGGCGCAAGTCGGCCTTCGGCGCCATCGGCCGCATCTCCGATTACTACTGCATGGACGGTACGATCCCGCTCGGCAAGCTGGGCCACGTGCTGGTCGAGATCTCGCGCATTTGCGACGCGCACGGCCTCAAGGTCGCCAATATCTTCCACGCCGGCGATGGCAACTTGCATCCGCTGATTCTGTATGACGCCAACGATGCCGATCAGGCCGATAAGGCCGAACGGGCCGGGGCCGAGGTGCTCGAGCTGTGCGTGGCCGTAGGCGGCTGCCTGACCGGCGAGCACGGTGTCGGCATCGAAAAGCGCGACCTGATGCGGGTCCAGTTCGACGTCAGCGATCTTGAGCAGCAGATGCGCATCAAGACCGTGTTCGATCCGAATTGGCTACTCAATCCGGCCAAGGTATTCCCGCTCGAAGGACGCCCCGAGGCGCAAGCGAAAAGGCCGAAAGCGGCAGCCTGAGGAGAGGATTGGTGCCAAGCGACGTGCGCCCGGTCGACGAACGCGAGGTCGCGCAGATTTTGCGCGAGGCGGGTCAGGCGAGAACGCCGCTCGAGCTAAGGGCGGCGGCAGCAAGCACAACATCGGCCGGCCGATGACGACCACGCTCGGCCTTTCAACCGGGGCCCTGCGCGGCATCACGCTCTACGAACCCAACGAGATGGTAATGGCGGCGCGGTCGGGCACGCCGTTGACCCAGCTCGAAGAGAGCCTCGCCCAACGCGGCCAGATGCTGGCCTTCGAGCCGGCGAGCCTGGGCGCCGCGGCCGACGGCGGGCGCGCGCCGCCACCATCGGCGGTGTGTTCGCCACCAACCTGTCGGGGGCGAGGCGCATCATGGTCGGGGCCGCCCGCGACCACCTCCTGGGCCTGCGGGCAGTGAACGGGCGAGGCGAAATCTTCAAGGCCGGCGGGCGCGTCATGAAGAACGTCACCGGCGTCGACCTTTGCCGCGGCCTGGCCGGCAGCTGGGGAACGCTGGCGGTCATGAGCGAGGTGACGTTCAAGGTGCTGCCGATGCCCGAGCACACCGCGACCCTGGTGCTGCTCGGTCTGCCGGACGAGATCGCCATCGAGGTGCTGTGCACGGCGATGGGCACGCCTTTCGAGGTCAGCGGTGCCGTGCACCTGCAGGCCGCCATGGTCGCGCGCCTGGAGCATGAGGGTTTGCGCGGCCAAGGCCAAGCCGTCACGGCGCTCAGGCTCGAGAATTTCACAGGCCTCGGTCGACTACCGCAAGGGCAAGCTGAAGGCCCTGCTCAAGGCCTACGGCGAGATTCACGATCTCGACCACGACAATTCGCTGGCGCTGTGGCAGGAATTGCGTCGCCCTCGCGCTCCTCAAGGCGAGCGATGCGCCCCTGTGGCGCATATCGACGGCGCCGAGCGCCGGGCCCAAAGGTGGTGGCGGCGATCGACCGCTATATGGACTGTCAGCGCCTTCTACGATTGGGCCGGCGGGCTGATCTGGCTCGAGATGCTGCCGACCACGGATGCGGGCGCTGCCGACGTGCGCCGTGTCATCGCTACGCACGGCGGCCACGCCACGCTCATTCGAGCCGCGCCGGAGGTGCGCGCGGCCGTTGACGTATTCCAGCCGTTGGAGGCCGGCGTCGGGACGATCTCGCGACGATTGAAGGCGGCCTTCGATCCGGCCGGTATCCTGAACCCCGGCCGCATGTACGCGGACTTTTGAACGCCAGCGGACACCCATGCAGACCAATTTTAGCGCCAAGCAGCTGAAAAACCCACGCATGGCGGAAGCGGAGAAGATCCTGCGCCGCTGCGTGCATTGCGGCTTCTGCACGGCAACCTGCCCGACCTACCTCCTGTTGGGCGACGAGCGCGACAGCCCGCGCGGGCGGATCTACCTGATGAAGGAGATGTTCGAGAACGAACGCAAGGCCAGCCCCGAGGTACAACGCCATGTCGATCGCTGCCTGAGCTGCCTCTCCTGCATGACGACCTGTCCGAGTGGGGTCGACTACATGCATCTCGTCGACCACGCCCGCGTCCACATCGAGGAGACCGGCCAGCGCAGCCTCAAGGAGCGGGCGCTACGGGCCATGCTGGCAGCCGATGCTGCCCTACCCGGACCGCTTTCGCTTGGCCCTGCGCGCGGCGCGGCTTTGCCAAACCGCTGGCCGGTATTTTGCGTCGGCTCAGGCTCAGCGAACTGGCGGCGATGTTGGAGCTGGCACCCATCGGCCTGCTGCGCGGTGCCGCCTTTGCCGGGCCCGGAACCGCCATCACCAAGCTCGAGCGCCGCAAACGCGTGATCTTGCTCGCCGGCTGCGCCCAGCAGGTGCTGCGGCCGGAAATCAACGACGCCACCATTCGTCTGCTCGCCCGCCGCGGTGTCGACGTCGAGGTGGCGCCGGGGGCGGGCTGCTGTGGCGCGCTGGTGCAGCACATGGGGCGCGAACAAGCGGCCATCGCCATGGCAAAACATAACGTCGACGCCTGGACCAGGCTGATCGATAAGGGCGGTCCGATCGATGCGGTGATCGTCAACACGCTCGGGCTGCGGCACCACCGTCAAGGACTACGCGCACCTGCTCAAGGGCGAGGCCGGCTACCGAGATCGGGCACAACGGATCGCGGCCATGACCCGCGACGTGACCGAATTCCTGGCCGGCTACGAGATGGGGCCGCCCAAGCGCTGGTCCTCGCTGCGGGATCGCCTATCACGCCGCCTGCTCGATGCAGCACGGCCAGCGCCTTATTGAGGAGCCGCGTCAAGCTTTGCGCAACGCCGGCTTCACGGTGATGGAGATTGCCGAAGGCCATATTTGTTGCGGCTCGGCCGGCACCTACAATGTGCTGCAGCCCGAGCTCGCGGCTCAGTTGCGCGACCGCAAGGTCACCCACATCAAGCGCGTGCGGCCCGACGCGGTGGCGGCCGGCAACATCGGCTGCATCGTGCAGCTGGCCTTTGGCATGGACATTCCGATCGCCCACACGGTCGAGCTGCTCGACTGGGCCTACGGCGGCCCGGTGCCGCGCGGGCTCGAAGCCCTAGCCGATCAGGTCAAGAGGTACCGGAGCCAAAGCTGGTCCTGGTGCAAAGGTGAGGCGAACTAAATTGAGCCAACCGCGGCTCGGGAGCGATCTTCATGCGCATCGGCGTGCCGAAAGAAATCAAGGTGCACGAGTATCGCGTGGGCATGGCGCCAGGTAGCGTGCGCGAAGCGGTGGCCCACGGTCACCAGGTGTTTGTCGAGCGCAACGCCGCCCTGCGCCAGGGCATCTCCGATCGCGACTACCAGCGCGCCGGCGCTATTCTGCTCGACACAGCGGCGGATGTCTTCGCGCAGGCCGACCTAATCGTAAAGGTCAAGGAGCCGCAGCCTTTAGGAGTTCGCACTCTTGCGCGAGGGCCAGACGCTCTTCACCTATTTGCACCTGGCGCCGGACCCCGCGCAGGCCAACGCCCTGATCAAGGTCGGGGTGACCGCGATCGCCTACGAGACCGTGACGAGCCCGCGCGGCGGCTGCCGCTGCTGGCACCCATGAGCGAGGTCGCCGGCCGCATGGCTGTACAGGCGGGCGCGCATTGCCTGGAGATGGAACGCGGCGGCCGCGGCATGCTGCTGGGCGGGGTCGCCGGCGTGGCCCCCGCCAAGGTGGTGGTCCTCGGCGGCGGCGTCGCCGGCGTCAACGCCGTGCGCATGGCCATCGGCCTGGAGGCGCAGGTCACCGTGCTCGACATTAACATCGAACGTCTCTACGCCATCGACCAGCAGTTCGGCGCCGCCGTCAATACCGTGTTCTCGACGCGGCAGGCGATGGAGGACTACCTGGCTGAGGCGGACCTGGTGATCGGCGCCGTGCTGGTGCCTGGTGCCGCTGCCCCCAAGCTGATCACGGAGCAGCACGGTCAAGGACATGCAGCGCGGCTCGGTCATCGTCGACATCTCGATCGACCAGGGCGGCTGCTCAGAGACGTCGCGGCCGACAACGCACGCCGACCCCACCTATATCGTGCACGACGTCGTGCACTATTGCGTGACGAACATGCCCGGTGCCGTGGCGCGCACCTCAACCTTCGCGCTCAATAACGCGACCTTGCCGTTCGTCCTGGCGCTGGCAAACAAGGGGCCGCAGCGCGCGTGCTGGACGACCCGCATCTCCTCAATGGGCTCAACATCATGCGAGGTCACGTCGTGCATCCCGCCGTCGCGGATGCGCTGCATCTCAGCCACGTCGATCCGCGTCAGCTCATCACGCCTTGAGCGGCGGTCAGCCCCCCGCCGTTGTCGTTCTTGGCCCGCGCCGGCACCGCATCTACGGCGGGCTTTGCCTGCATGCGACGATAGAGTTGATCCTTGCCGGCAAGATCGATGCGCAACCGGCACTTGAGCGCAAATCATTGCTGTGGGAGCCAAAGCCAACGTGCACGACGTGCTTGTTGCGCGTTTCCTGTACGAACTCGACCGCCGGGCAGAAATCGCTGTCCTCCGAGATCGGGAAGGCGATGTCGTAGACGTCGTACATTGCATCGGCGATCAGGTCGGTCGTCACCAGCGTATCAAGCTGCTTCTCGGGCGCGATCGGAATGCCGCCAACCGTGAAGTTGCTCGAGCCCAGACGATCGAGGCGCGGAGTGCGCCGCGAAATGGCGAACACCAGAAAGCCAAACTCGTTCTGCAGCGCGCTAAGTTCGGCGCGTTGTGCCTCGTTCTCCAGGCGCCAACGCTCCACGGTCTCCTTTTGGAAATAGATCTTGAGCGGCAACTTTTCCGGCGCCGAACGCTCAAGCCGCAGCATGTTGTCGAGCAGCTCAGAAATACTCCTCCCTCGAACAGGGTGCCGTATAAATTGGCTGCCGCGATAAATCAGCGCCGGCGGCTCTTTGCGGCTTTCCGCGAAGCCAGCGACGGGTTTCGCCCAACAGGAGTTCCGGCAGCTTCGACCAAATAATATCGCGCTCGATGCTGTGGGCGTCGTTGTTGATGACACGCTTCCAATTTTTCGTGAAATTGAATGATCGATATAGATCTTGGCCAGCTGAATGCGGTCGCTGCGCAACTCCTTGAGACGGCCGCCGAATTCTTCGGCCAGCCGCCCGATGTGGCGGGCGAACGCGGCAAGCTCGTTGTCGCGCCGCTCACCGCGGCTGGCCTGCGCGGAGGCTTGAAACAGGCGCTCGACCTGGCGCCGGCGCCGGGCCCTGCGCAGGCGCCCGGGCAGCAGGACCGCGGCCAGCACGATCAGAAAGGCGAGATTGAACCAGAAGAAGAGCGCCGCCGGAGCGCTGGAGAAAAGAACGCGCGTGCCCTCAACCAGAAGCGCGTCGAGCACCTCCATGCCACCCCTACTCTCACACGGGTTCGCGGGGCCCATTGGCCGAGGCCCGCGCCGGTCCTGTAATGTTTATGATGAGGCTAAGCGGTCCGCTGCCACGGGTAAAGAATGACGGGCCACGGCGCTCGGGTTTTGCCGGCGTCGGGCTGGCAAGTTTTGCCACGCCGGTCGCACGGAACATCGCGGCCGGCCCACCCGCGGCTTGGCGCGGGGGCGGCGGGTCACCTAAGGTCGCCGTGGCCGGCGCGATGCCGGCGACCCTATCGGAGCACGATCGCCTTGAAGATTGTCGAGTCTCAGCTTGGCCGTCCTCATCCTCGTCTTGTGCGGTGGCGAGGGTGCCGGGGCCGAGGATTTGGTCGGATCGGTTGTCGGAGATCCGCGGCGGGCTGTTGGCCCACGACGTGCCGGACCTGTGGAGCGGGTTTCGGCTCGAGCGCGGCCCTCGATGTCAACGGCGAGATTTTGTTCGGTTCCGGCCTTCCCATCCTCGGCGGCAGCCTGCGCCCCGCGATCGGCGGCTCGGTCAATACGCAAGGGTATACCAGCAAGGCCTACGCGGATCTGCGCTGGGAGGTCGACCTGCCGAGCCGCCTCTTCCTGGGCCTCGGCTTGGGGGCGGCGCTGCACGATGGCAACCTGGGGCCCACCGAAATAGACCGCAAGGCCCCGGGGGCCCGGGTTCTGCCTTCACATTCCGCTGGAACTCGGCCTCCCGGCTCGACGCCCGGCAAAGCCTGTCGGTGTACTTCCGAACACACCTCCAATGCCGGAACGGCCCGCTACAACGAGGGCATGGACGGCATCGGCCTGCGCTACGGCTACCGGTTCTAAGCCCGCGCGGCCCGGAGCGACCGCGCGCCTTGTTTGAGGCCCATCCCGCGGGCTCTTAGGCGTGCGGAGGCCATCGCTCGCCTGGTCCCTGCCGCTCAAGCGTCGAAGGCGATCACGCTGCGCACGACTTTGCCCGCCTTCATGTTGGCAAAGCCCTCGTTGATCATGCCAAGCTCAATGCGGTCGGAGATCCAATCGTCGAGATGCAGCTTGCGCTGCATGTAGAAGTCCACCAGCCTCGGCATGTCGACGCGAAAGCGGTTGGATCCCATCGAGGAGCCCTGGATCTTGCGCTCGCGCAGAAAGTCGAAGCCGTGCAACTCGATTTTCTGACCGAACGGGACCATGCCGACGATGGTGGCGGTACCGCCGATGGCCAGCATCTGGAAGGCCTGCTCGGCCGTCAGCTTGGTGCCGAGGCACTCCACCGCATGGTGCACGCCGCCGCGCGTGAGGTCCTTGACGCGCTGGACCGGATCGCCGTCGCGCGGATTGACGAGATCGGTGGCGCCGAGCTTGGTCGCCAATTGCAGTTTCACCGGATTGGTATCGACCGCGATGATGCGGCCGGCGCCGGCAATCGCGGCACCGTTGATGGCCGCCATGCCGACGCCGCCGCAACCGATCACGGCCACGCTCTCCCGGCGCGACCTTTGGCCGTATTCACAGCGGCGCCGTAGCCCGTGATGACGGCGCAGCCGATCAGGGCGGCACGGTCGAGGGGAAAGTCGTCGCGGATTTTTACCACGGCGTGCTCGTGCACCAGCATTTGCTCGGCATAGGAGGAAAGATTGGTGAAGGCGTGCAGCGGCTTGCCGTTGAGGCTCAGCCGCTTGGCGGTACCCGGCGGCAGCTTGACGTCCGTGTTGGTGCAGATGGCCGGTCGGCCGGTCGTGCAGTTCTCGCAGGTACCGCAGAAGACCGACAAACAGGTGATGACGTGATCGCCTTTTTTCACGTAGGTCACCTCGGACCCGACCGCCTCCACGATGCCGGCCGACTCGTGACCGAGAACGACGGGCAGCGGATGGGGATAGAGGCCTTCGATGAAGTGCAGATCGGAATGGCACAGGCCGGCGTAGGCCGTGCGCAGCAGCACCTCGCGCGACCCCGGCTTGTTGATGCTCACCTCTTCGATGACCAGCGGCTGGTTGACCTCGTGCAGCACCGCGGCTTTCATTGTTTCCTCCCTCAGGCGTCGAAAAACACGGTGCTCATCCTGGCCCTGCAGGCGAATGTCGAAGCGAAATACGCCGCCATCCTGAGCGTCCGGCGTGGCCAGTAGCGTATGGCGGCGCTCGGGCGGCACCAGTGCCAAGATCGGATCGCTGGCGTTCATCGCCTCGCCCGCGAAGTAGATGCGCGTGAAAAGCCGCTTCAGGAGACCGCGCGCGAAAATGCCGACGTTGATATGCGGTGCCTGCGGGCTGACCGTGGGGACCCGGCACCGAACCCGGGTTTGACCGTAGCAAAAAGAACCTGCCCGCCTGGTCGGTGGCGCGCGGCCGAAGCCGCGAAAGGAGTTGGAGCTCGACGGACCGCCCGTCGGCAGGATGCGCGTAGCGACCCTGCGCATCGGCCTGCCAGATTTCGATGAGGGCATCGGGCAGGCGTTGCCGTCGCCGTCGCTGATCCGACCCTCGATGCGGATGTGCGTGCCGGCGAGGCCGGGCTCGGCCAAACCGGCGCAAACAGGGCGCGAAAATTATAGTCAGCCGGGGCGAGGCCGAGATGCAGGAACGGTCCGACGGTCTGCGAGGGCGTGCGCTCAGGCATGATCGGCGATCCCGCGGCGTGGCGTCGCGGCCGCGCAGCACGATGTCGAAGGTGTAGCCGAGCGCCCACTCGGACGCGGTCGTGTCGAGGTCGAATCGGCACACCATGCGCTCGCGCGCCTTGGCGTCGCTAACGGAATTGAAGATCGGATCGAAGGCAAACAGCGGGTCGCCCGGGAAATACATCTGCGTCACCAAGCGCGTGAGAAACGACGGCCCAAACAGCGAGAAATGGATGTGCGCGGGACGCCAGGCGTTGGCATGATTGCGCCAGGGATAAGCGCCCGGCTTGATGGTGATGAACTGGTAGGCACCGTCGGCATCGGTCACGCACGCGGCCGGCGCCCGTGAAATTGGGGTCGAGCGGGGCCGGATGCTGGTCGACGACGTGGATGTAGCGGCCGGCGGCATTGCACTGCCAGATTTCCACCAAGGTTTCCGGTACCGGCCTGCCGGCCTCGTCGCGCACGCGCCCCGCGCACGAGAATGCGTTCGCCCAGCGGCTCGCCGGTATGCTGGCGGGTGAGATCGGCCTCCTCCGGCCTGACGTCGGCGTGGCCGTAGACCGGCCCGGTGATCTCCGAAAGCGTCTGCGGGATCACGATCAGAGGGCGGGAGGGGGCCCGCACCCGGGTGGAGCGATAGTCGGCGGCCAGGTAGCGGCGGATCGGCAGCGATTGCCGGCGCGTGAGTAGGTATCGTCCATGACGGGCGAGGCTCCTCCTGGGCGAGCGTGAGGCGGCACAAGGGCGCGCGCGGCGCGCCGGTTGAGACCTTGTGATCGCCGGCCCCGAAAAAGCAGAGTGCGCCGTCCCCTGCTCGCCGACGACCGGCCAAAGTCGGGGCCTATCGGCTGGCCGACGCGGCCGCGGAGCCAGGTCCGCGTGCCCGGCCCCGGCGCCGGCCCGACCGGCTGATAGTAAAGACGCACCTCGGCGATGCGGCCCTCGCTGAGCGCGCGTCGGGTGGGCGGGTGGTGCACTTCGAAGGCGTCGAAACCGACCCTGCGCATGAAGGGAATTTGATCGGACAGGACATTGCCGACCGCGCGCAGCTCGCCGCCGTAGCCGAACTTCTCGCGCAGCAACCGTGCCGTGGAAAAGCCGCGCCCATCGGAGAACTTTGCAAAATTGAGAGCGATCAGGGCAAAGCGCGTAAGGTCGTCGGCGACGTCGTCGACGCTTTCGCCACCCTCCAGGCGAGGCCGATCGGCGCCGGTCGCAACAAAAGCGTGCCCCGTTCGGCCGCCCAGCGAGCCTTGTCAAGCAGCAAGGGCCAAGCGAGCTCGCCGCCGGCCGGGACGCCCGCCAGGGATCGCGCCGGAAGGCACCCTCGCTTCCAGATCGAACCTCAGGATCGACCTCCCCGGTCAGGCTCGGCGGTACCGGGCGCTCCGAGCGGGCATCAGGCGCTGGCATAGATCGCCTCTTTGAAGGGTTCCGCGCCCAAACGTGCGTAAGCGGCCAGGAACGCCTCCTGCGGCCCGGCGCGCAGTCTCAGGTAGGTGTCCACCACCTTCTCGACGGCATCGACGATGCCATCGGGGCCAAAGCCCGGGCCGGTAATACGGCGCGAGGCTGCCGTTTCGGTGCCCGGGAGCCCCCGAGCAATAGTTGGTAGTGCTCCTCGCCCCGTTTCTCGACGCCAAGAATGCCGATGGCGCCGACGTGATGATGACCGCAAGCGTTGATGCAGCCGGAAATTTTGATCTTGAGGTCACCCACCAGGTCCTGGCGCGGGGCCAGGCGCGCAGAGAGGCGTTGCGCGATGGGAATCGAGCGCGCATTGGCAAGCGCGCAGTAGTCGAGACCGGGGCAGGCGATGATGTCGGTGGCGAGACCGGCGTTGGCCTCGGCCAGGCCGATTGCCTTAAGGTCCTGATACAGCGACCACAGATCGCCGAGCCGTAGCGTGCGGCAGCACCAGGTTTTGCTCGTGGCTGACCCGCACCTCGTCACAGGAGAAGCGCTGGGCGATGTCGGCGATAGCGTCCATTTGCGCCGCCGAGGCGTCGCCAGGAATGCCACCGATGGGCTTGAGCGTAATCGTGACGATGGCATAGCCCGGTTGCTTGTGGGCGTGTGTGTTGCGCGTCACCCAGCGATCGAAGCTCCGATCGGCCGGGCGCAGCGCCGCCGGCGGCGGCCGCGCCGCGAACCGAGGTGGCGCGAAATAGGCCTCAATGCGCGCAATCTCCTGTTCGGGTAGCTTGAGGACACCGTCCCTGATGCGCACCCATTCCGCCTCGACCTCGCCGCGAAAGGCCTCGATACCGATGCTGTTGATGAGGATCTTGATGCGGGCCTTGTGGATGTTGTCGCGCCGGCCGTGCAGGTTGTAGACGCGCAGGATTGCCTCGATGTAGCTGAGCAGGTCCGCTTCCGGCAGCGCATCGCGGATCAATTGGGCAAGATAGGGCGTGCGCCCCTGGCCGCCGCCGACCCAAACGGCAAAACCTAGCCCGCCGCCCGCCAGCCGCTGCAGATGAAGGCCGATGTCGTGGGTCTTGATGGCGCTGCGGTCGTGCTCGGAGGCGGTAATACCGATCTTGAATTTGCGCGGCAGAAAGCTGAACTCGGGGTGCAGCGATGACCATTGCCGAATGATCTCCGCGTAGGGCCGCGGATCGGCGACTTCCTCGGCCGTGGCGCCGGCAAAATGATCGGCGGTGACGTTGCGCATGCATTGTTGCCGGAGGTCTGGATGGCGTGCATCTCCACCTCCGCCAGCTCCGCCAGAATATCGGGAATATCGGAGAGTTTGGGCCAGTTGAACTGCAGGTTCTGGCGCGTGGTGAAGTGGCCGTAACCCCTGTCGTAGCGTGCGCGCGATGTGGGCCAGCTTGCGCAGCTGCCGCGCGGACATGGTGCCATAGGGAATGGCGATGCGCAGCATGTAGGCGTGCAGCTGCAGGTAGACGCCATTCTTGAGGCGCAGCGGCTTGAACTCGTCCTCGGTCAATTCGCCGCTCAGGCGGCGGCCGACCTGGTCGCGAAACTGCGCCACACGCTGGCGCACGAACGCGGCGTCAAATTCGTCGTAGCGGTACATGGCTCAGGCGGCCTCCGCCCGGGACAGCGTCTCGCCGCGATCAGGCTTTGCGTCCCCGCCGGCGTTGGGCTCGGCGCCCGGCTGGCGCTGTTGGGCGGGCGCGCGGCGGGTGGAATGTAGCCCGGCACGTCGTCGAGGATGCTGGGACCATCGAGCCGCACGCGCTCGCGCTGGCGGAGCGGCAAGAGCGCGCCCGCGACCTCGCGCATCTCGACCAGATAGGGATCGACCACCAGGTTGCGCCCCGCGTCGAATAGTCCGCGCGCGGCGAGGCCGCGCGCCTCGTCGGGTGAGCGCGCGATCACCACGCCGGCCAGCGTCGCCACCCAGTCGCCATCAAAATTGAGAAACACGACGGCACCGTCGCCGAGACGGTTGGCCGTCAGAACCTGCACGTGTCCGCTCGCCTTGCTCATAAGATGGCCTCCGCGCTGATGGCGATGGCATCGCTGTTTGCCAGCGGCTGGCGCCCCGGGCGACGGCGATGGACCTCTATCGTTTGGGGACGCACCAACCCTGCGGCCGCCCAATCGAGACCAACGAAGATGATGGCGGGGCCGGTGATGGCACGCTGGTCGATGGCATCTGTGAGGTCGCGCAGCGTCGTGGCAACCGCGCGTTCCTCGGGCTCAGTCCCGTTCTCGACGATCACCACGCGGGTCTCCGCGCGGGCGCCCGCGGCGAGCAGCTTCTCGCGCACCAGCGGTGCATTGCCGACCCCCATGTAAATGGCAAAGGCCGCGTCTGGGGCCGCGAGCGCGCGCCAATCGAGGTCGGGTACGCCCTCGGCGCTGCTGGCCGTCAGCAGCGTAAACTGCCGCCGGCGCTCGCGCACGGTCAGCGGCAGCCGATGCGCGCCGCGCAGGCGTGCGCCGCGGTGATGCCCGGCACGATCTCGACCGCAAGGTGGGCCGCCGCGCACGCCGCCAGCTCCTCGCCGGCGCGGCCGAATATCAAGGGGTCACCACCCTTGAGCCGTGCCACCACCTGCCCATCGGCTGCCTCCGCAACCAGGATGCGATTGATCTCGGCTTGCGAGGTCGCCGGACCGCCTGGCACCTTGCCGACAAAGATGCGCCTGGCGTCGCGGCGCGCATACTCGAGAATTCGTGGATTGACGAGCCGGTCCACGACCAACACGTCGGCCTCCTGCAGCCGCTGCAACGCTTTGAGCGTCAACAGGTCGGGATCACCCGGCCCACAGCCAATAAGCACAACGCGACCGACGCTGGGCGTTGCCGCAGCCTTGAGCTCGCGCACGAAAATGCGTTGCGCCTCGTCGTCGGCGCCCGTCAGCACGGCGCGGCGGAACGCCCCGTTAAACAGGCGCTCCCAGAGGTGACGGCGCGCTTGCGGCTCGCCAATCCGGGCGGCGACGCGGCGACGCAAGCTGTGTGCCTTTTTCGCGAGCGCACCAAAGTTCGCCGGCAGCCAACTTTCGAAGCCGCGATTTGATCTCCCGGGCGAGCACGGGCGCCGCGCCCTCGGTGCCGATCGCCACCACGATCGGGTCGCGATCGACCATGGCGGGGTCAGGAAGGTGGAGAGCTCCGGCGCATCGACGACGTTGATGGGAATGCCGCGGGCGCGCGCGGCGCCGAACAACTCCGCTTCCAACTGGCGATCCCCGGTCGCGACATAGACAGGCTTTGGCCGGACAAGTCCGCTGGCCTCGGCAGGCGCGGGAGGTGCCGCACCGCGCCCGTGCGCGCCAGGGCGTGCAACTCGTCGTTGAGGCTTTCGGCCATCACCGTGATGCGCGCGGTGGTCTTGCGCAACAGGCGCACCTTCTGGGCGGCCTCCCCGCCACCGGCGACCGAGAACCTCGGCCAGATCGGCGAATAGAGGAAAGTACCTCATGCGCCGCCTCCCATTAGGGTGAGCTCGAGGCCATCGAGATCGGTGTCCCAGATGATCTGACAGGAGAGGCGGGAGGTCGGCGCCACGTCGGGCAGCAGATCGAGAAGACCTTCTTCGTCCTCGCGCACCGGGGACAGACGGCCCGCCCAATCGGGGGCGACGCGGACATGGCAGGTGGCGCAGGCGCAGGCGCCACCGCAGAGGGCCTCAATCGGCAGGCCATGATCGCGAATGACTTCCATGACGCGCCAGCCCTCCACCGCCTCCAGCTCGTGCGTGGCCCCGCTCTGATCGCTGACCCTGATGATGCCCATGCCCTTGCCTGTTGCTGCCCACCGTTCAGAAAAGGGCTCGCCGCCGCCCCAGGTGGCCTCCCGGTCGGCGCGACCCATAGGAGAGTTAAATAGAATGATGTTTCCTAATTCCGCAATATTCGCGCCCGAAAAGAAATGCTACACCTCTCTAGCCGCAAGCGAGAGGATAATTTTCACGAGCGGGCGGAGACCCCGGATGTTTCGCCGGTTTTAGCGGGCTCGCGCGATGATAGCCGTTCCACGGCGGCGGCCGGAGGAGGCGATCGCGACGGGCTTCGACGCCTGCTGCGGCGTTCGGGTCGGCGACGTGAGGCGGCGCTGGCAACGCGGTCGTCCAGACGGCGCGCGCCGCGTTGGCGCCCCATTGCCCGAGCAACCTTCACGCAAACATCACCGTTAATGTGTTGAGGCGCGCTCGGACGAGGCGTGATAGAGTGAAGCGATGGCGGCACCCCACACACCTCGATCGGGTCTCGAGCGTGGCTTTGAGCGCAAGGTTGCGCTCAGCCGATGGGCTTTGCTGTTTGAGCAGCTGTGGCCCCGCGCCTGGGCGCTGATCGGCCTTGCCGGACTGTTCATCGCCGTCTCCCTGCTGGGCCTGTGGGCGCGCCTGGGTGAGCTCACCCACAAGGTCGTGCTCGGGCCTGTTCGGCCTCGCCATTCTCGCGGCCCTGTTGGCCCTGGCTACGGGTACGCTGGCCGACCCGGGCCGAGGCGATCCGGCGCGTGGAGGGGGTATCGGGGATCAAACACCGCCCCGCCTCGTCCTACGAGGACACGCTCACGCTCAGCGCCGAAGACGCCCGCACGGCGATGCTGTGGCGGGTGCACCGCCAGCGGCTAGCCCAGCTGTTGGGCAAGCTGCGCGTCGGCCGGCCGGCGCCGCGGACCGATCGCTATGATCCCTTCGCCGTGCGCGCCCTGTTGGTGCTCGGCGTTCTGCGTGCTCTTGGTTGCCGCCGGCGACAGCACTGCAAGACCGCCTGTGGGCCGCCTTCCGGTTCGGCCCCCTGGCCAAAGGCGCGGAGGCTCGGCTCGATGCCTGGGTGACGCCGCCGGCCTACACCGGCAAGCCACCCATTATGCTGGCGGATGGGTCGCACTGGCGGCTGGCAGCAACAGGGGCGGCCGGCGGGAGCCTGTGAGGTGCCCGATAAGAGCCTACTCGATCATCCGCGCCAGCGGCGCTGGGCGTCGGCGAGCTGTCGCTCGAGGCCCGGCCGGCGCCCAAGGCGCGCACGCGGCGCTTGCAGGCACCCGCCCCGGCCAACCCGGGTGACGTTGCCGAGATCCGCACCGAAATCGGCGTCTCGGGGCCGGTCGCCGTCTACAGTTCGGGCACGCCGATGGCGAGCTGGACCTTCACAAGTGACGCCCGACTTGCCCCCGAAGATCAGCGCTCACTGAAGGAGCCCGAGCGGACACCGCGCGGCGGCCTGAAGCTCAGCTTCAAGGTCGAGGACGACTACGGCGTCGTATCCGCCGAAGACGCGTATCCGGCGCGCTGGCCCCAAGGAGGACACCTCAGCCACGGCCTGGGCGCGCGAGGCGGAGAAAAGGCCCGCGTCCTCCTACGAGCGGCCAGCCCGCGCTGGCCTGCAGGCTGCCCACGCGCCTATCCCAAGCTGGCCGAGGGCCACAGCTTCCACGAGATCGGCGACCATCCCTGGGCCGGCATGAAGGTGCGACCTGACGCTGGTCGCCAAAGATCTCGCCGGCCAGGTCGGCACGCAGCGAGACCATCGACATGGTGCTGCCCGAACGCCGCTTCACTACGCCGCTGGCGCGCGCCGTGGTAGAGCAGCGCCGCCGCCTGGTCGAGGATCCGCGCGATCGGCCTCCAGGTCATGCGCGCGCCTTGATGCGCTCACCCTGGAGCCGGAAGGTTTCATCGAGGATCTGCAGGTCTATCTCGGGCTGCGGCTCGGCCTACTGGCGCCTGCAGCGCGAGCACCACACGGGTGGGCCGCAACACCGTGATTGTCGCAGCTGTGGAACGTTGCCTTGCGCATCGAGGACGGCAATCTCTCCGACGCCGAGCGCGCGCTGCGCGCCGCCCAGGAGCGCCTGTCGAAGGCGCTTGAGGAGGGTGCCTCCGACGAGGAAATCCAGCGCCTGATGCAGGAGCTGCGGCAAGCGCTGGCGCAGTTCCTCGAGCAGTTGCAAAAGCAGGCGCGAAGGCCAGCCGCCCATGCAGGGCATGGATCGCAACAACCAGTTGATGACGCCGCAGGACCTCGGATCAGCTGCTGCGCAACCTGGAAAACATGGCGCGCTCGGGCAATCGCGACATGGCTCAGCAGATGCTGATCGCAGTTGCGCGATCTGCTCGACCGCCTGCAGTCGGGCCGCATGGCCGATCAGGGCCAGAGCCGGCAGCTTCGGCAAGATGATGGATGAGTTCGGCAACATCATCGGCCGCCAACAGCAAGTTGCTCGACGACACCTTTGGCCAGCAGCGTCAGCAGGGCCAGAAGGGACAGCGCGGCCAACAAGGCCAGAAGGGTCAGGGTCAACAGGGCCAGCGCGGCCAACGCGGCTCGCAGGGGGCAGCAGGGCGAGGGCCAGGGTAGTCAGGGCGACGGCGACGGGCTTGGCGGTCTCGGCGATCGCCAGCGCGAGCTGCGCGACATGCTGGGCAAGCTGCAGCGCGGCATGCGCGAGTTCGGTCTCAATGCGCCCGAACAGTTCGGCGGGGCGGACGAGGTCCATGGAACGCGCTGAGCGGGCCCTGCGCGACGGCGATCTCGACGGTGCCGCCGACCAGGAGGAAAGCCGCGCCCTCGAGCAGCTGCGCCAGGGCGCGCGCGAGATGGCCCAGCAGATGCTGCGCCAAATGCCGTCGCGCTTTGGGCTCAACGACAACAACGGCGAGCTCGACCCGATGGGCCGGCCGCCTCAGCGCACCGACGGTCCCGATCCCGGCATCGGCGTCAAGGTGCCCGACCAGATCGACGTCCAGCGCGCCCGCGAGATCCTGGAGGAGCTGCGGCGACGCTTGGGCGAGCCGACGCGTCCGCCAATCGAGCTCGAGTACCTGGAGCGCCTGCTCAAGCTGCTTCGAGCGCCGCAGCCCTCGGTTACGCCCCGCCTGCCGCAGGGCCAGTCGCGCCCCAGTTTGCGGGAGCGCAGCACCGCACTTCTCATTTGAATGCCAGAGACTTGCTCGCTAGAGTGCAGTTCGCGTGATTTGCGATAATTCGCCGGACCCGCGCGAAATCGGGTGAGGACCCGCACAACCAAAAAGCGCGCGACCGGCGTAGGGAGCGGTAATGGACATCCAGGATATGCGCATTTTGCGCGCGTGGCGGCTTTGCAGAATCTGTCCGCCGTCGGTAGCCGAGCTGGGCCTGACGCCGGGCACCATCTCCAAGCGCATTCAGGCCTTCGAGGACGAGCTGTCCGCCCGCCTGTTCGACCGCACCACGCGCAGCATCCGCATTACCGAGGAAGGCGCCACCTTCCTCGTCCACGTCGAGCGCATTCTGGCCGAGATCGAAGCGGCCTGTGCCAGCGTCGACGACCGGGTGAACAAGCCCAAGGGAACGCTCAAGATCGCGGCCCCGGCCTTTCTCGGGCGCCGCTACGTGGCCCCGGCCCTGTGCCAGTTCATGCGGGCCTATCCCGCAAATCGAGGCGCAGGTCGACCTGCAGGATCGCCCCGTGAACCTGCAGGAAGACGGCTACGACATCGCAATCCGCACGGGCACGCTTGTCCAACTCCACGCTGATCGCCAAGCGCTTGGCGCCCGATCGACCATATCATCGCTGCATCTCCCGCCTATCTTGCGCGCAAGGGGCGACCGACGCAGCCGGAGGATCTTGCCCGGCACGACTGCCTGATCCTCGGGGACCGGGTGCAGTGGCCGTTCAGCAAGAACGGGCTCGAGACGTCGGTGCGGATCAAGGGCCGATCCGCTCCAACGACGGGGAGCTGTTGTGCCAAGCGGCGCAGGATGGGTTAGGTCTCATCCGTGCCTCCGGAACTCGTCGTGCTGCGCCGAACTGCGCTCGGGCCGGCTCACCCAGGTCGCTGACCGACTACGAGGTCGGCAACAATGCCGCCGTGTGGGCGCTATATCCGAGCTCCAAGCATCTGCTGCCAGCGCATGCGCGCGCTTTTGGATTTTGGGCGCCTGGTTCCGCGACCTCACCAGCGGCCAAACCGGCGCCCCAGTGCTCGTCACCAGCAGCCTTGGTACCGCCGTCAACGGCCGCCCGCAGGCCCCGGTCGGTTGAAGCCTGCCCCCGCCCGCTAAAAGGCGCGCAGGGAAAATAGCGCAATAGCAACTCCTCATAGCGGCCGGTGGCACGGATGTGCTTGAGGGCGGCGTTGATCAGGCTTTTCAGCTGCTGATCCCTCCCGCCCCACCACCATGCCGACGCCGTCGCCAAAGTATTTCGGCTCACTGAACGGCCCGCCTTTGAATTCGCAGCACCCCTTCGAGGCGGTGCGCGTTCAGCCAAAACACCAGGCTAATGCCGTCGTCGAACAAGAGGTCGACGGCCCCGGTGATCAGGCGTCAGCGCGCTAGCTCCGGCGTCTCGAAGGTGCGGATCGAACTGTCGGAAAAAAGGCGCGCAAATAGGCTTCATGCGCGCTGCCCTTGGCAACCGCGATCTTTTTGCCCTCGAGCCCTTCTGGCGTGACCTCGAGCCGGCTCGCCGTGCGGCCCGGCAAAGCGACCGGGAGTGTGGTAGTAGCGATCGGTGACATCGACGGCCTTCAGCATGTTTTGACTGATGGCATGGGAGGCAATGATGGCGTCGGCTTCCCCGCGTCGAAGCGCCGGGATCAACTCCGACCATGGCCGCACCTGGATGTCGCAGGCCGCGGCCAGCTCAGGCAGACGGCGCGCGCGATGTCCACATTGAAGCCGGTCAACACATTGTCTTCGTCGAGATAGTTGAAGGGCGGATAGTCGCCTTCAGTGAGGAAGCGAATGACGGCGCGCCGCGACAGCGTCTGGTCGGTTTCGGCCTCGGGCGCGGCCGGCGGGCTTGGGCGCGCAACGGCGCACCGACGCCGAGCATGGCGCCGAGGAAGGCGCCCAGCATGGCGACCGCCACGGGCCAGCGGGCGGGCGTGAAGCGTTGCGGTCGCAGCATCATCCTTGGCGTTTGCCTTCGCGTTGCCGATCTTGCGCCGGCGGGCAACCGCCTCGACGCCTCTCGTCGGGTCAGGAACGGGCCTTGACGGGTCTTGGCCGGTCTTGGCCGGTCTTGGCCGTATCTTGGCCGCCATCCCCTGCCATTCTAAAGCCAACCACACGTCCCGCCCAGAGCATCGAAACGCGCATGCAAACACGAGGGGCCGAGGGCGCCCGCCGCAGGGCTGCACCCTTACGGTTGCCCCTTACGGCCGCCATGGGCGCTGCGCCTCAGCCGTGGCCGCTGGCCGTTTTGCCTTGGCGATTTCGCGCGCCAGCGCGCCAACACCTCGCCCAGGCCTTGACGGGCGACGGCCGACACCAACAGCGGTTTCTTGCGCGCGGCGCGGGTCAGCGCGGCAGCCTTGGCCGGCAGCTGGGCGGCGATCCACCGCATCACACTTGGAGAGGGCGACGATCTCCTTCTTCTTCTCGAGCCCCGCGCCGTAGGCCTTGAGCTCGGCGCGCACCGTGCGGTAGGCGGCGGCGACGTCCTCGCCGTGGCATCGACGAGGTGCAGCAGCACGCGGCAGCGCTCGACGTGGCCGAGGAAGCGCGTGCCGAGGCCCGCGCCCTCGTGCGCGCCCTCGATCAGGCCCGGGATGTCGGCCAGCACGAAGTCGCAGCCGGCGCGTGCGCACCACGCCGAGGTTGGGGTGCAGCGTCGTGAAGGGATAGTCGGCGATCTTCGGCTTGGCGGCGCTGACGCTGGCCAGGAAGGTGGACTTGCCGGCATTGGGCAGACCGATGATGCCGGCGTCGGCGATCAGCTTCAGCCGCAGCCAGATGGTCAGCTCCTCGCCCGGCTGGCCCGGGTTGGCGCGGCGCGGCGCCTGGTTGGTCGAGGATTTGAAATGGCGCGTTGCCGAAGCCGCCGTTGCCGCCGCGCGGCGATGCGGGCGCGGTCGCCCGGCTCGATCGAGCTCGGCCAGCAGGGTCTCCTGGTCCTCGGCTAGCACCTGCGTGCCGGGCGGCACCGCGATCACCAGCGTCCGCGCCGCCGGCGCCCGGAGCGGTTCTTGCCCATGCCGGCGCGCGCCGTTCTTGGCCTTGAAATGCTGGCTGGTAGCGATAGTCGATCAGCGTGTTGAGGCTGGCGACGCACTCCGCCCATACGTCGCCGCCCTTGCCGCCGTCGCCGCCGTCGGGGCCGCCGAACTCGATGAACTTCTCGCGCCGGAACGAGACGCAGCCGGCGCCGCCGTCGCCGGAGCGGATGTAGATCTTGGCCTGGTCGAGGAACTTCATGGGCTGCCGCCGCGGGGTGACCGCTCAGCCAGCACCGATCCGCCGAGCCAGGTGCGCCAGCGCCGCTGCTCAGCCAGGCCGCCGGCAGTGGGCGGTAATCACCAACAGGGCGCGTTGGCGCTCGAGCCGATAGGTAACAGCGTCGACTTCGTAGCCGCGCGCCGTACAGGCAATGGGACCATGCGCCGACCGCGACGAAGCCGAGCTTGGCCAAGCACGCGCCCAGAGGCGGGATTGTCGACGAAGTGGGCGGAGGAAAGGCCGGCAACCGATGCGGTCGCGGACGCCGTGGCGCCAATGACGGCGCGGGCGGCCTCGGTCGCATAGCCCTGGCCCCACCAGGGTTTACCCAGCCAGAAGCCGAGCTCGGCGACGCCGGCGGCCGGCGATAGAAGCCCGCGCCGCCGATCAGGCGCTGTCCGTCCGCTTCGATGGCAAACCGCACCTCGCCCCTGGCACGGTTTGAGCCAGGCCAGCGCCTGGGCTTCGGTCGAAGGGATAGGGAATGTCGCTCGTCATCGAGGCGACGCGCCCAGTCGCCGGCGAGACGGGCAAACTCCCGAGCGCATCGGAGCGTTGGAAGGGCCGCAGGAGCAGGTGTTGGGTTTTGATCGTGAACATGCGGCCGGCGTCTATGTGCGCGGACGCCCCGTCAACTCGGTTCGTGCAACCGCCAAGGCGAGCGACCTCGGCCTGGGCGCGCCCGTCAGATGCACCCGCGGGCGCCTATTCGGCGGCGGCTTTGGCCGCCACCGGCTTCACCGTAATACGAAGATGCGCCCGTTGCGCTTGGTGGCGAAGTCGACGTTGCCCTCGGTGGTCGCAAACAGCGTGTGGTCCGTGCCCATGCCGACGTTGGCGCCGGGGTGCCAGCGGGTGCCGCGCTGGCGCGCCAGGATGTTGCCGGACAAGATACGTGCTCGCCGCCGTATCGCTTGATGCCGAGCGCGCCGGCCGCGCCGTATCGCGCGACCGTTGCGCGAGGAGCCGCCTGCCTTCTTGTGTGCCATGTACCGAAGTCCCTTGAGCTGAGCCGGCCGCCTTAGGCGCCGATGATTTCCTTTGATGCGGAACGGTGGTCTGGTCCTGCCGGTGGCCGCGCTTGCGCCGCGAGTTTCTTGCGCCGGCGCTTCTGAAGGCGATGACGCTTGGGGCCGCGGCCCTGCTCGACGACCTCCGCGGTGACCTTGGCGCCCGCGACAGCAGCGGCGTGCCGAGCTTGGGCTCGCCCGACCGCCCAGCATGAGCACGTCGGTGAACTCGACGGTCGCGCCGGCATCGCCGGCGACCTTCTCGATCGTCACGACATCGCTCGGCAGCGCACGCGATACTGCTTGCCGCCGGTCTTGATGACAGCGTACATCTTTGAATTCCTTAGATTTCCCGCTGCAAATGGCACTCAATCGCGCACACGGGAATTGCGCGCACGAGGGACGGCGGCTCGGGTCGGCGCGCACTATCGTGGAGGGAGGCGCAAAGTCAACTTTGCTGAATTGTGCGCGCGCGCCGCCTCTCGCGGGGTTGACAGGCGCGCAACCTTCAACGATGGTGCGGCCAAATCCAGACGGCCCCGTGACAACGAGCCGCCGCCTGGCACGGGTCCGGCGCCTCTTTTGGCGCCGCGACCGGGAGCCCAGGAGGTCAACGTCACGCCAGCGCGCTGCAGCCCGCGGGCGCGCGTTGCTTATTTGGGGTCGTTGCTCCTGGACAGACCGGATCGGGCGCGGTGGCGAGTTTTTTGTCGACAGCAGCGATCATCCCTCCCCTGATAGGGAGGGCGCAGGCGCGCCTGGCCGTGGCGCCGCGGGGCGTGGCGGCGTCGCAGGGCGCCAGCGCGTGTGCGCCGCCGCGCGCGAAGAGACCCCTGCCGCGGACGCCGACCGGGCACGCCCAATCGCAACCGCAGCTGCTGCTGGAGCCTAAATGTTCCAATCGCTGTCAGATCGCCTGTCGGGCATCTTCGACAAACTGACCCGGCGCGGGTCGCTCAGCGACAGCGACGTCGCCGAGGCCATGCGCGAGGTCCGCCGGGCACTGTTGGAAGCCGACGTGGCGCTGCGAGGTGGTGCGCGACTTCACCGAGAAGCGTGAAGGCGAAGGCGATCGGCCAGGAGGTGATCAAGTCGATCACGCCAGGCCAGATGGTGGTCAAGATCGTGCATGACGAGCTCGTCGCATGCTGGGCTCGGAGGCCGAGCCGCATCGACCTTGCCGCCCAGCCGCCGGTGACCATCATGCTGGTCGGCCTGCAGGGTTCGGGCAAGACCACCACCATGCGCCAAGATCGCGCTACCGGCTGAGCAACCGCGACAAGAAGAAAGTGCTGATGGCCTCGCTCGACACGCGCCGGCCGGCGGCGCAGGAGCAGTTGCGGGTTCTGGGCGAGCAGACCAAGGTCGACACCTTGCCGATCGTGGCGGGACAAACGCCCGCAGCAGATCGCCCAGCGCGCCTTGGATGCCGCGCGCCTGGCCGGCTACGACGTGGTGCTGCTCGACACCGCCGGCCGCATCCATATCGACGAAGCGCTGATGCAGGAATCGGCCGAGGTGAGCGCGCATCGCGCATCCGCACGAGACCCTGCTCGTCGCCGACTGCGCTCACCGGCCAGGACGCCGTCAAGCTTGCCAAGAGCTTCGATGAGCGGGTCGGCATCACCGGCATCGTGCTGACGCGCGTCGACGGCGACGGCCGCGGCGGCGCCGCGCTCTCGCATGCGCGCCGTGACCGGCAAGCCGATCAAGCTCGTCGGCGTCGGCGAGAAGTGGGACGCGCTGGAGGATTTCCACCCCAGCGCATCGCCGGCCGCATTCTCGGCATGGGCGACGTGGTCGAGCCTGGTCGAGAAGGCCGCCGCAGACCATCGACGCTCGAGAAGGCGCACGGCATCGCCGAGAAGCATGCGCAAGGGCGCGTTCGATCTCGAAGACCTGGCCGGATCAGCTCGAGCAGATGGAGAAGCTCGGCGGCATGTCGAGCATGCTGGCGCATGCTGCCCGGCATCGGCAAGATCAAGCAGCAGATCGACGACGCCAATCTCGACGACAGCATCATCAAGCGCCAGCGCGCCATCATCTCGTCGATGACGCCGAAGGAGCGGCGCAACCCGAAGATCCTCGACGGCAAGCGCAAGCGGCGCATCGCCGCGGGCTCCGGGACCCAAGGTCGAGGAGGTCAATCAGGCTGCTCAAGATGCACCGCCAGATGGCGGACATGATGAAGACTGATGGGCAAGCAGCGGGGCGGCCTCATGCAGCGCATGATGGGCAAGGGTGGCGGCGCGGCGCCGAGCCCCGCCGAGACTGGAGAAGTATGCAGGCCGAGCTCTGGCACGGCTCGATCCCAAGGTGCTGGAGAAGCTACCCAAGGAGCTTGAGGGTGGTTTGCCCAAGGGGCTGCCGGGATTGGGCGGCGGGCCCATGCCGAGACTGCCGGGCCTGCCGGGCTTTGGGCGGGGGCATGCCACGGCTGCCGGGCTTGCCCGGACTGCCGGGCAGAGGAAAGAAGTAGCTCACCCGCATGCCAGCTGAAAACCTAAACAACCGCTCAATAACCTGAGGAGATAAGCAATGGCCGTAAAGATACGCCTCTCGCGCGGAGGCACCAAGAAGCGACCCTACTTCTACATCGTGGTCGCCAGATTCGACCTCGCCGCGCGACGGTCGCTACATTGAGCAGATCGGCACGCACAACCCGCTGCTGCCCAAGGACAACGCCGATCGCGTCAAGCTCAACGTGGAGCGTGCCAAGCACTGGCTCGCCGTCGGCGCGCAGCCCGACCGATCGCGTGCTGCGCTTTCTCGATGCCGCTGGCCTCGCCAAGCGCGACCCAAGGCAACAATCCCGATAAGGCCAAACCCAAGAAAAAGCGCATTGAGCGTGAAGCGGCGGCGCGCCGAGGCCAGCGGCCAAGAAGGCCGAGGCGGGCGAAGCCAAGTCGGCATGAGGCGCAGCGTGGCCGAGGACGCTTCCCACCGCATCCTCCTCGGCCGCATCGCCGGCGCGCATGGGCTCAAGGGCGAGGTGCTGATCCAGTCCTTTGCCAAGGTCCCGGAAGGCATCGCCGCCTACGGGCCGCTCTCGGATGCCGACGGCGGCAAGACCATCACGATCATGCGCGCCAAACTGACGGCCAAAGGCGTGGTGGCGCGCCTGGCGGGCGTCGGCGACCGCACCGCCGCCGAAGCCCTCACGGGGATGGGCTCTACATCGCCCGTGCGCGCCTGCCGCCAGCCGCGGAGGAGGAGTTCTATCACGCCGACCTGATCGGCATGCTCGCCGTCGATCTCGAGGGGCGGGCGCTCCGGACACATCAGCGCCGTGCACAATTTCGGCGCCGGTGATTTGATCGAGATCCGGTTGGCGGGGTCTGGCAGACCGAGCTGGTGGCGTTCACCGCGGCCACCGTGCCGACTTTGGATGTTACCGCCGGCCGCGCGGTGGTTGTGATGCCGATCGTGCATCAGGCGCCGCCGGCGGCGGACTAGTGGCCCTGCGCCCTCAAGTGGCCTTGCCCTCGAAGAAATTCCTTCATCTTGGGCAAAAAGCCGGAGGAATGCGGCGAGGTCTCGCCGATTGCTCTCGCGCTCGAAGTTCCTCGAGCAGCTCGCGCTGGCGGCGCGTTGAGGTTCTTGGGCGTCTCGACCTCGACCTGGATGTACATGTCGCCCGTCGACCTTGGAGCGCAGCACCGGCATGCCCTTGCCCTTGAGGCGGAACTGCTTGCCGGTCTCGGTGCCCTCCGGCACCTTGACGCGCGTCTTGCCGCCGTCGATGGTCGGCACATCGATCTGGCCGCCGAGCGCCGCCGTGGTCATGGAGATCGGCACGCGGCAGAAGATGTCGGCGCCGTCGCGCTGGAAGAACTCGTGCGGCTTGATCGACAGGAAGATGTAGAGATCGCCGGCGGGACCGCCGCGCATGCCGGCTTCGCCCTCGCCGGCGAGGCGAATGCGCGTGCCGTCCTCGACGCCCGCCGGGATGTTGACCGACAGCGTGCGCTCGCGCATCGACCCGGCCTGAGCCGCCGCAGGCGCCGCACGGATCGTTGATGATCTCGCCGCGACCCTGGCAGCGCGGGCAGGTGCGCTCGATGGTGAAGAAGCCCTGGCTGGCGCGCACCTTGCCGGCGCCGCCGCAGGTCGGGCAGGTCGAGGGCTGGGTACCGGCCTTGGCGCCGGTGCCGCGTGCAGGCCTCGCAGGTCACGCTGGTCGGCACGCGGATCTGCGCGGTCTTGCCGGCGTAGGCCTCCGGCAGCGTGATCTCCATGTTGTAGCGCAGGTCGGCGCCGCGCTCGCGCCCGCGAGCGCCGGGCGCTGCCGCCGCGCCGCCCGCCCATGAACTCGCCGAACAGGTCGTCGAAGATGTCCGACATGGAGGAGGCGAAGTCCGGCCCGAAGCCGTGCGCCCCGCGGCCGCCGCGGCCGTCGAAGGCGGCGTGGCCGAACTGGTCGTAGGCCGCGCGCTTCTGCGGGTCGCTCAAGCGCCTCGTAGGCCTCGTTCAGCTCCTTGAACTTTTGCTCGGCGCCCTTGTCGCCGGCATTGCGGTCGGGGTGGCAGTCCCTTGGCAAGCCGGCGGAAGGCCGACTTTGATATCCTGTTCGCTCGCCCCTCGGCATAGCCCCAGAATGTCGTAGTAGTCGCGCTTGGCCATGGGCCTGAGTTTCCAATTCTCAGCCGTCTTACGCCGCGGCTAGCCCTCGCGTGCCGGCGAACATAAATGACAAGCCCTCGGCCTACCAGCACCATCGACGATATCGCGGGCTGCTGGCTGGTCGAGGGCTGGCATCTAGTTCTCCCCCACCGAGGCTGATTCAGGCCGACTTCTTCTTGTCGTCCTTTACTTCCTCGAAGTCGGCATCGACGACATTGTCGCCGGCGGCGCCGCTCTTCTTCTGGTGCGCTCGCCTGCGTCCCGCGCCCGCCGGCACCGCCGCCGCCTTCGGCGGCCTGCTGCGCGCCGTAGAGGGCCTCGCCCAGCTTCATGGCAGGCCTGCGCCAGGGCGGTGGTCTTGGCCTTGATCGCCTCGATCGTCGATCGGCGTCATGCGCCTTCCTTGCAGCTCGGCGATCGGCCGCCTCGATCTCTGCCCTTGTCGCCGGCAGCCACCTTCTCGCCCAGCTCCTTGACCGACTTCTCGGTCGAATGGATCAGCAGCGTCGGCGCCGTTCCTGGTCTCGACCAGCTCGCGCTTCTTCTTGTCCTCGTCCTTGAAGCGGTCGGCCTCCTCGGTCATGCGCTTGATGTCGGCATCGCTCAGGCCGCCCGAGGCCTGGATGCGGATCGACTGCTCCTTGCTGGTCGCCTTGTCCTTGGCCGAGACGTGCACGATGCCGTTGGCGTCGATGTCGAAGGTGACCTCGATCTGCGGCATGCCGCGCGGGCGCCGGCGGGATGCCGACCAGATCGAACTGGCCGAGCAGCTTGTTGTCGGCCGCCATCTCGCGCTCGCCCTGGAGCACGCGGATCGTCACCGCGTTCTGGCCGTCCTCGGCGGTGGAGAAGCACCTGGCTCTTCTCTGGTCGGGATGGTGGTGTTGCGCTCGATCAGCCGCGGTGAACACGCCGCCCAGCGTCTCGATGCCGAGCGACAGCGGCGTCACGTCGAGCAGCAGCACGTCCTTGACGTCGCCCTTGCAGCACGCCGGCCTGGATGGCCGCACCGACGGCGACCACCTCGTCCGGGTTGACGCCCTTGTGCGGCTCCTTGCCGAACAGCTCCTTGACCGATCTGCTGCACCTTGGGCATGCGCGTCATGCCGCCGACCAGCACCACCTCGTCGATGTCGGCCGCCTTCAGGCCGGCATCCTTGAGCGCCTGCTGGCAGGGACCCTTGGTGCGCTCGATCAGGTCGTCGACCAGGCTCTCGAGCTTGGCGCGGGTGAGCTTCATGGTCAGATGCAGCGGCGACTGCGTCTGCGGGTTCATGGAGATGAACGGCAGGTTGATCTCGGTCTGCTGCGAGGACGACAGCTCGATCTTGGCCTTCTCGGCAGCCTCCTTCAGGCGCTGCAGGGCAAGCTTGTCGTTCCTCGAGATCGATGCCGTTCTCCTTCTTGAACTCGCTGGCGAGATACTCGACCAGGCGCATGTCGAAGTCCTCGCCGCCGAGGAAGGTGTCGCCGTTGGTCGACTTGACCTCGAACACGCCGTCGCCGATCTCGAGGATCGAGATGTCGAAGGTGCCGCCGCCGAGGTCGTAGACGGCGATGGTCTTGATCCTTCTTCTTGTCGAGGCCGTAGGCGAGCGCCGCCGCCGTCGGCTCGTTGATGATGCGCAGCACCTCGAGGCCGGCGATCTTGCCGGCGTCCTTGGTGGCCTGGCGCTGGGCGTCGTTGAAGTAGGCCGGCACGGTGATGACGGCTTCCGTGACGGTCTCGCCGAGCTTGGCTTCGGCCGTCTCCTTCATCTTCTGCAGGATGTAGGCCGAGATCTGCGCCGGCGAATACTGCTTGCCCTGCGCCTCGACCCAGGCGTCGCCGTTCGGGCCCTTGACGATCTTGTAGGGGACGAGCTTCTTGTCCTTCTCCACCATCGGGTCGTCGTAGCGCCGGCCGATCAGGCGCTTGATGGCAAAGAAGGTATTCATCGGGATTGGTGACGCCCTGGCGCTTGGCCGGCAGGCCGACCAGGCGCTCGCCGTCGTCCGTGAACGCGACGATCGATGGGGTGGTGTTGGCGCCTTCGGCGTTCTCGAGCACCTTGGGCTTGCTGCCCTCCATGACCGCGACGCAGGAGTTGGTGGTGCCGAGGTCGATGCCGATGACTTTGGCCATGTCGTCTTTGTCCTCTCTCTTGCGGCAGACCGTCCGGACCCAATAGACTCGGCATCCGGCTTCCCTGAGGCCCACATGGACCTCTCGGGAAACGGTCCCCTAGAGCTGCGATGTGCTTGTCTGGCGTTATATAGTAGGGGCGGATTGTGGGGCTGCAACGGTCGCGAGCACAGGCCTCACCCGGCAATTGTTACGAACCCGTTGATCGATGTACAGCAGCCACAAAATCTCCCCCGAACGGCGCCCCCGCCGGCTTTCGCTACCTGCCGGGCCGGCTGGACGGGGCGGAGCAGGCCCGGCTGATCGGCGAAATCCGCGCCGTGATCTCGCCTGGCTCCCCTGTTTGTTCCCACCATGCCCCGCACCGGTCGCGCCTTTCTGTACGCATGAGCAATTGCGGCGCGCTCGGCTGGGTCTCAGACGCAAAGGACGGCTATCGCTATCAGGCCCATCATCCCGCCACTGGGCAGGCCTGGCCCGCCATCCCTCCCACGCCTGTTGGCGCTGTGGGATGAGGTCGCCGATGGCGAGCGCCACGTCCCGAGGCCCGTCTCATCAACTACCGCCGCCGCCGGCGCCAAGATGGGCACGCACCGTGACGCCGACGAGGCCCATAGATCCGCCCCCGTCGTCTCCGTCTCGCTAGGCGATGAGGCCATCTTCCACGTCGGCGGGCCCAGCCGCCGCGACCCCAAGCACCGCCTGGTCTTAAAGTCGCGGCGATGTCGTGGTCCTGGGCGGCGCCGCCCGCCTCGCCTACCACGGGGTCGACCGCATCGCCCCCGGCAGCTCGGCCCTGGTCGGGGAAGGCGGGCGCTTCAACCTCACACTGCGCCGCGTACGCCCGACCTAGGGCCGCGCGCAGCATCCTCGCAAGGCCGGCGCGCTAGGGCGTGCCGCCCTGACCGTTGGGTGGGGTGTCATCGTTGGCGGCGGCCGGGCGCGCCTCGGCGGGCCTGGGCTCGGCCTTGGCGACCACCACCATCGCCGGGCGCAGCACCCGCTCCTCGATGGTAAAGCCCGGCTGGAAGACCTGCACGATGGTACCGGGTGCAACGTCGCTGCGCGGGACCTCCATCATCGCCTGATGCAAGTGCGGGTTGAAGGGTTCGTCTTTCGGGTTGGAGACGCTTGATGCCGTGGCGCTCCAGGATGTTGAGCAGCTCGCGCTCGGTCAGCGTGACACCTTCGAAGAAGCTCTTGAGCGCCGGCTCACGCTCGGCGGCACCGGCGGGCACCGCGTCGATCGCGCGCTGGAAATTGTCGCCGACGTTGACGATGTCGCGCGCGAACTTGGTGATGGCGTATTTGGCGGTCTCTTCCTTCTCGCGCTCGTAGCGTTTGCGGACGTTCTCCGTCTCGGCCTGGGCCCGCATCCACCTGTCCTTGTAGGTCGGCGGCCTCGGCCTGCAGCGCGGCGATCACATCGTGCACGTTGCGCTGCGCCTCGCCCGCCGCTGGCGCCGGCCACCGGCGGCTCGGCAGCTTGGCTGGAAGACGCGGCTCCGGGGCTCGGCCGGTTCGGGTCGGACTCGTCGGGCGGTGGTTGATGCATCATCGTTTCCCGCGTTGCTGGCAAGGCGCGCGCCCTGCCGATGAGCAGCGCTTACGATCAGAACGAGGCGACGGGCAATTGGGGTTCGTGCCGATATCGTGCAGCGCGCGAAAAATCAAGTCAGAAGGCGGCCCACCAAGCTTGGCCGTATAGTCCACCATCGGGAATGATGCGGGCGTAATTGAGGCGTGTCGGACCGATGACGCCAAGACGCCGACGATCTGTGCGTTGCTTGTCCTGGAATGGGGCCACGATCAGGGATGACCCCGACAGCGAGAACAGCTTGTTCTCCGAGCCGATGAAGATATGCACCCCTTCGCCGCGCTCGGCGAGCCCGCAGCAGCTGCACGAGATCGCGCTTGGTCTCGAGATCGTCGAACAGCTGGCGGATGCGCGCCAGGTTCTCCAGTCCGTCGACGTCCTTGAGCAGGTTGGCCTGGCCGCGCACGATCAGGCTCTTCTGCTCGCCGAGTGCACCCGACCAGGTGGCAAGCCCAGCCTCGACAATTTTCTGCGTCAGCTGGTCGAGCTCGGCCTTTGCGGAGGCAAGCTCGGCCTCGACGCGCGCCTTGGCCTCGCCGAGCGTCAGGCCGCGGATGCGGGCATTGAGGTAGTTGGCGGCCTCCGTCAGGCTGGAGGGCGGCAGCCCGGCCGGCAGCGTCGATGACGCGGTTCTCGACGCTCTGGTCGTCGCCGACCAAGACCACCAGCGCCTTGCCGGGCTCGAGCGGCAACGAACTCGACGTGCTTGAGCTTGCTCGACCTGACTGGTCACTGATGACAAGGCCGGCGCAGTGCGACAGACCGGAGATCATCTCGCCGGCCTCGCTCAAGACCTGCTCGCAGCGACTTCTCGCGCTTGACGCCAATCTGGGCCTCGATCTGGCGGCGTTCGCTCATCGGTGAGATCGCCGATCTCCAGCAGGCCGTCGACGAACAAGCGCAGGCCAGCCTCGGTGGGCAGACGGCCGGCCGAGGTGTGCGGCGCATAGATGTAGCCCAGGTGCTCCAGGTCCGACATCACGTTGCGGATCGAGGCCGGCGACAGCGTCATGGGCAGATGGCGCGCGAGGTTGCGCGAGCCCACTGGGTCGCCGGTCGCCAAATAGCTCTCGACGATCTGGCGAAAAATGGTGCGAGAGCGTTCGTTCAGCTTTTGCAGGTCCGAGAGGGCCTCCAGCGACCCTGACCGGCCGAGCGTCTTATCCGAGTGCATGCGCCGAAATGTGAGGTTGCGGGTGCCCAGAGTCTAGGGACCAGCGCCCCTCCTCGTCAAACGAAGCTGTGGAGGGGGAACGGATGAGGCCTTTTTGTCTGGCGTCCTGGCCTGCGGGTCTGGCGCGCCGGCGACCGCGCCCAGAAGGGCACCGATCGGGGTCAGCGGCGGTCCCGACGTGGGGGCGCCTTTGCTACCGGCCTTGTCGGGCAGCATGAGGTCGAGGAGACCGGCAAAGACGGCGGCCCGGGATAGACCGTATATGGCGATCGCCGCGGACAGATAGAGGTGTCCAAAATAATCGAGAGGCTTGGAGCTCTAGAGCACGTAAGGGAGTGCAGGAAGCGAAACAGTTGGTCCAGAGCCCAGCGCCGGGCGCCCAGCACCAGCCCAGCACCAGCCAAGTTTCGTCCTCATGGCTCAAGCTCCTAGTCCTCTGGGCCTGCTCACCAGCTCGGGCGGCCACTGTTGCCGCCGCAATCCTTCAGGTTGCGCACGCAATCCTCCGAGCCTCTCCGCCTGGCCCTTCTCACTCCGGCCCTTCTCAGCCCTCCCACTGGCCCTTCCCACTGGCCCTTCCCACTGGCCCTTCCCACTGGCCCCCACTGGCCCTTCCCACTGGCCCTTCCCATCTCGGCCTTTCCCCATGGGCTCAGCCACTGGCCTGTCCCTACTCCGCCTTTTCCGCAGCATCTGTCTCTCCCCGCGACTTGTCTTTCACTCTGGCCTTTCGCTCTGGCCTTTCTCTCTGGCCCGCTACCGGGAGGCTTGGGTGTGCGGCGGAGCGCGTTGGGCCGCTTCGTCCTATTCTCTATGCGCGCGCGCAAGTGGCGGCCCGAAGTGCTTCCAATGGGGGCAAGATCGCTTTAGTGTGCGCCCGACAAATTCCTCTGCTAGAGGAACCGAAGTGCGCCATGCGTCCCTCCAAGCGCAAGCCCGACGAGCTTCGCCGCGTCTCCATCGAGCGGGCGGTGTCGATGCACGCCGAGGGCTCCTGCCTGATCAAGTTCGGCAACACGCACGTCAACTGCACGGCGAGCCTCGAAGAGCGCATGCCGCCCTGGCTCAAGGGGCAGGGTCGCGGCTGGGTGACGGCCGAGTACGGCATGCTGCCGCGCGCCACCACCGAGCGCACCGCGGCGCGAGGCGACCGTCGGCCATCCCTCGGGCCGCACGCAGGAGATCCAGCGCCTGATCGGCCGGGCGCTGCGCGCGGTGGTCGACCTGCCCAAGCTCGGCGAGCGGCAGATCTCCATCGACTGCGACGTGATCCAGGCCGACGGCGGCACGCGCACGGCGGCTATCACCGGGCGCCTGGGTGGCGCTGCACGACTGCCTCGAAGTGGATGCAGACGCGCGATATGATCCGCGACGGCGTGCTGCGCGACCATGTGGCCGCCGTCTCCTGCGGGCTCTACAAGGGCAGCGCCGGTGCTCGACCTCGACTACGCGGAGGATCCTGGCGCCGACGCCGATGCCAACTTCGTCATGACCGGCTCGGGCGGCATCGTCGAGGTGCAGGGCACCGCCGAGACCGTGCCGTTCAGCCAGGAGAGCTTCGACCAGCTGATGGCGCTGGCCACGCAAGGGCATCGCCGAGCTGGTCGTAGCTGCAGAAGCTGACCGTCGCCGTAGGCGCCACGCGAGGGAGTAATGCTTCCGGCCGGCGTTCTCGAGACCGTGCTTTATGCCAAGGACCTGGCCGCGCGCCGAAGCGGTTCTACGACGAGGCGCTGGGTCTTGAGCCGTTCGCCAGGGCGCAAGGTCGGCACTTGTTCTACCGCTGCGGCGACCAGGTGCTGCTGATCTTCAATCCGGATGCCACCAAGGTGCCGCCAGGCGCCTGGAGCGCTGCCGGTGCCGCCGCATGGCATGGAGGAGAGGGCACATCTGTGTTTCGCGCCTCCGCCGGTGAGACTCGACGCGCTGGCGTGCGCGCGCTGGAGGCAAGGGCGTTGCCATCGAGGCCGACTTCGAGTGGCCTGGCGGCGGTCGCTCGATCTACTTTCGCGATCCGGCCGGCAGTTGCGCTAGAGTTCGCCGAGCCGCGCATCTGGAAACTGGCATGACCCGCCGCCTGCCGCCCAATACCCGCCTCGTCGTTGCGCAGTCACAATCCGGGCAAGGTCGCGCGAAATCGCCGAGCTGGTCGCCCCGTTCGAGCTCAGACTTGCGACGGCCGGCGAACTCGGGCTGCCGGAGCCGGCGGAGACCGGCTCAGCTTCGTGGCCAACGCCGAGGCTCAAGGCGGTGGCGGCCGCCAGGGCGTCGAGCCTGCCGGCGCTCGCCGACGATTCTGGGCTCGAGGTGGTGGCCTTGGGCGGTGCGCCGGGCATCTATTCGGCGCGCTGGGCCGGACCGAATAAGGACTTTGGCGTTGCCATGCGGCGCGTGCACGACGAGGCTGCGCCCGTTGCGGCGCGCGTGGCGACCACCGGGAGCGCTCGCCAACTTCACGGCCGCGCTGTGCCTGGCCTGGCCCGACGGGGAGGAAGCGGCCTTCGAGGGCAAGGTGCACGGCCACCTGGTCTGGCTCTCCCGCGGCGAGCAAGGGTTTCGGCTATGATCCAATGTTCGTCCCCGAGTGGCGAAACGCCTGACCTTCGGCGAGATGGAGCCCGTGGCGAAGCATGCGATCTCACACCGCGCCCGCGCCTTCGAGCGCTTCGTTGGCGCCTGTCTCAGCGAAGCCTAACGGCGCCTTTGGCATCTATCTGCATTGGCCGTTTTGCGCCTCGAAGTGCCCCTACTGCGACTTCAACAGCCATGTCCGCGCGCAGGCGGCATCGATGAGCGCGCTTTGTCGCCGCGCTACCACGGCGAACTGCGGCACTGGGCAACAGCTGGCGCCCGGCCGCCACGGTCAGCAGCATCTTCTTCGGCGGCGGTACGCCACTCGCTCATGTCGCCGGCCGCCGTCGGCACGCTGCTTGCGGAGATCGGCAGCGCTGCTGGCAGCGATCGACGCCGGACGTCGAGGTGACGCTGGAGGCTAATCCATCCAGCGTGGAGGCAGGCCAGCTTCGGCGGCTATCGCACCGCGGGGGTGAACCGCAGTCTCGCTCGGCGTGCAGGTCGCTTAGCCGATGCCGGCGTTGCGCGCGCTCGGCCGCCTGCGCACGGCGGCCGAGGCCGTGGCCGCCATCGAGGTGACGAGGCGGACCTTTGCGCGCTTTTCCTTCGACCTGATTTACGCGCGGCCGCACTAGACGCTTGCACGCGGCTGGCGAGGCCGAACTCGGGCAGGCGCTGGGCGCTCGCCGGCCAGCATCTGTCGCTCTACCAGTCTCACCATCGAAGCAGGAACGCCCTTCGCCGCCCTCAACGCTTTGCGGCAAACTCGTCATTCCGGAGGAGGCGCGGGCGGCGGAATTTTACGAGGCTGACTGCAGACCGCCACCGCGGCGGCGGGGCTGCCCGCCTACGAGATTTCCAACCACGCCATGCCGGGCGAGGAATGCCGGCACAATTTGCTCTACTGGCGCTACGGTGAGTACGCCGGGATTGGCGCCGGCGCCCACGGCCGGGTGATCGGGAGCAACGGCCGCTGGGCGACCAGCACCGAGCGTCAACCGGAGCGCTGGCTGGCCGCCGTCGAGGCCGATGGGCGCGCCATTGTCGAGGCCAGCGTGCTGACGCCCGACGAGCAGGCCGACGAGGCGCTGCTGATGGGGCTGCGGCTCAGCGAGGGCATCGATCTCGACGGCCTGCGCAAGATCGCCGGTGCCTCTCCGGGCGAGCCGGCGGTCGAACGCCTGATCGCGCGAGGTCTGCTCTGAGCGCCAGGCGTACCGCCTGCGGGCCACGGCCGCCAGGCGGCCCGTTCTTAACGCCCTTGTCGTCGAGCTGGCGCGCTCGCTGCAACGCGTCTCAGTTGTTGAAGACGTTGAAGAAGCCCGAAACTAGAGCCGGGCGTGGCGGGACCCCGCCGTGCCCGCCGCGATCCCAGCGCCGGCGGCGTCGATGATGCCCGCACCGATTTTTGCACCTCGAGCATGGCCAGCCCACGCTCGGCGGTGCCGCCGTCGGCAGAGTAGGCGATGGGCCCATCCACGCCGGTAAAGCCGCTCGGGCGCGTGAGCGCGCCGGCGGCGTAGCGCTCGGCCTCATTGCTCGAGCCGGACAGCGTGATGGCCAGGCTCACCGCGTCATAGGCCAGACTGGCGATGCGTGAGCGGCCTGGCACATAGCTCTTGGCGAATTTCTGCGCGAACTCCTCCCAGCCGCGCGGATCGGGCGCCGGGTACCAGGCCCCGACCGGAGCTTCGGCGTTGTGACCGGCATTGGCGTAGTCCATACCCCCGGTGCCGAGCAGCTTTGACGGCGGCGCTATCGATCTCGGCTTGCGGCATCAGCGGCGTGCAAGTCTTTCAAGTTCTCCTGCCCGCCCGGCAGGAACAGCGCGTCGACGTGACCGCCCTCGCGTCGTCCTGCGCGGCGCTGGATGCACCACGCCGAGTTTGTGCATCGGCTCGAGCAGGCCGTTGGCAGACGGCCGGTATAGGTCTCAAGCGCCACGATGCTGCCGCCAGAAGCGCTCGACGGCATCGCGTGAAGCCGGCCGCGGCCACCTTGCCGAAGGCATCGTCGCGGGATGAGGGCGGCAAACCGGCGCTTGCCCTGCCGCGTCGGCATAGCCGACCACGCGTGCGACTTCGGGCGCAGGCTGGAAGCTCAGCAGATAGACGCCGCGGCCGGCGAGCCTGACGATCGTTGGAGAAGGCGATCACCGGCACGTTGGCCTGGCGGGCGATCGGCGCGACGGCGGCGGCGGACTTGGCAAACAGCGGACCAAGGATCAGGCTTGGCGCCGTCCTTGATGGCGTCGCTCGGCCGCTGCCTGCGGCGCCCTTCGGGCGATGCCCTTGTCGTCTCTGTGATCAGCAACTGCAGGTTTGGGCTGTCGCGGTCGAACAGCGCCAACTCGCCGGCCTGCTTGAGCGCCTTGCCGATGAGACGCCGGTATGCCCTTGCGCGGTGACAGCAGGCGATAGGAGCGCACCTTGATGGACGCGCGCTTCGGCAGCGCGGCGTCGGACCCCGGCGTTGGCGTCGCCGAGGTCGCCGAATGACGCCCGGTGTTGGCGGCGCAACCAACCAGAACGACGGCAGCACAGCGCCAGCGCGAGATAGGCAAGCTTGGTCCGGCGCAGCCAGGACTCCTGCCGATGCCAGCAGTCCCCTCATCCCCATGCCGTCGATGTTGCCGTGCTGTGGCGCCCGTCGAGGGTCAAGATCTCGAGTACCCCGCAATTGGCGAGCAGGGCAGAGTAAGCGGCGCGGCGCAACACAGAACGCCAAATGGGGTGGCGCATTGGCCGAGCCGGCAGCTGCATAACTGCAGAACAGGCGCGAGGACCACGTGAGGAACGAGAGCGGCCGTGACGCGAGCGGCCGATCCTTTGGCCCCAGCGGCGGCCCGATGACCGAAGCGTGTGGTTGCACACGCTCGCTTCGCTGCTGGCGCAAGCTTTGCCGGCCGGCCTCTACGTCGGTCGCCACGCCGATCGGCAATCTCGCCGACATCACCTTGCGGGCGCTGGCCGACGCTGGCGCGCGCCGACGTCGATCTACTGCGAGGACACGCGCCACAGCCGCACGCTGCTGGCGCACTTCGCGCATCACCCGCCCGCTGCGCGCCTATCACGAGCACAACGCCGAGCGCGAGCGGCCGCGCATCATGGCCGAGCTGACGGAGGGTCGATCGGTGGCCCTGATCAGCGATGCCGGGACGCCCCTGATCTCCGATCCCGGCTACAAGCTGGTGCGCGCCGCGCTCGCGCGCCGGCCTCCGCGTCGACCAGCCTGCCCGGCGCGCTCTGCCCTGCTTGCCGTCGCTCACCTCCTGCCGGGCTTGCCACCGATGCCTTCCTGTTCATCGGCTTTTTGCCGGCCAAGCAGGCTGCCCGGCAGTACGCGGTTGGCCGAGTTCGCCGCGACGCCGGCGACGCTCGTCGCCTTCGAGGCGCCGGCGCGGCCTCCCCGCCAGCCTCGCCGACATTGGCGCGGTGCTTCGCGATCGCGACCCCGCGGTGGCGCTGCTGAGCTCACCAAGCTGCACGAGGAGGTTCGCAGCGGCGGTGCCGCGGAGCTGGCGCAGTGGGCGACACTATCGGCCCCGCGCGAAGGGAAATGGTGATCCTCATCGGTCCGCCCGTCGCGGCCGACGCCGTGACCGACGAGGCGCTCACGGCGCATTTGACGGGCTTGCTCGCGAGCATGAGCGTGCGCGATGCCGCCAAAGCCGCGGCGGTGGCCTTGGGTGTGTCGAAGGCGCGGGCCTACGAGCTGGCGCTGGCCCTGCGAGGAAAGGCGCGCGCTGATGGCGCTGCCCGGCGCCGCCATCCGGCCAAACCTCAACCAACGACAAGCGTCGGCGACCAGGCGTCGAGGCTCGCTGCCCGCCGCCGTCAATGCCGCACGCAATAGTGGCGGTTGAACTTGGCCGCGGAAAGGGGCTTGCATGCGTCCTCGACCGTGCACGAGCCGCCCTGGGTGTGGGCGCATGCCGCTCAGCGTTGCCTGCCAGATGGACCCCATCGACCGCATCGACATCCACGGCGATTCCGACCTTCGCCCTGCTGCTGGAGGCGCAGCGCCGCGGCCACAAGCTGTTCTATTACACGCCGCCCAACCTCTCGTCTGCTGGCCGGGCGCCTGATCGCGCAGCGGCTCCACGCTTGCAGGTCGAGGACAAGGTCGGCAGCCACTATCGCCTGTCGCGAGCCGCGCACCGAGGACCTTAGCCAGACTGGACGTGGTGCTGTTGCGTCAGGACCCGCCGTTCGACATGTCCTACATCACCACCACGCACCTGCTCGAGCGCATCCATCCCAAGACCCTGGTGGTCAACGACCCCGCGCACGTGCGCAATGCGCCGGAGAAGGTGTTCGTGCTCGACTTCCTCGACCTGATGCCGCCGACGCTGGTGACGCGACAACCTCGAGCGACGTGAAGGCCTTCCGCGCCGAGCACAAGGACATCATCCTGAAGCCGCTCTACGGCAACGGCGGCTCCTCCGTGTTCCGCATCGGCGCCGGCGACACCAACCTCAACTCGCTGGTCGAGCTGTTCCAGACCGTGTTCCGCGAGCCCTTCATGGTGCAGCAGTACCGGCCCGAGGTGCGCGCCGGCGACAAGCGCATCATCCTGGTCGACGGCGAAGTGGCCGGCGCCATCAATCGCGTGCCGGCCGCCGACGAGACGCGCTCCAACATGCACGTCGGCGGCGTCGCCACGGCGACCGAGCTGACCGCGCGCGACCAGGAGATCTGCGCGCGGCTTGGGCCCGAGCTCGAAGCGGCGCGGGCTGCTCTTCACCGGCATCGACGTGATCGGCCCCTACCTCACCGAGATCAACGTCACTTCGCCGACCGGGATCCGCCAGGTGCAAGGCCTTCGGCGGGCCGGACATCGCCGCGCTCATTTGGACGGCCATCGAAGCGCGCGTCACCCGCTAGCAGCGCGCTTGGCAAGGCCCAAGCCGAGCCGCGCCGCCTCACATGGTGGCGCCAATTTGCCAAGGTACGAATTCGTTGTCGCCGTAGCCCAAGCAGCTCGCTCTTGGTCTTTTCGCCCGAGGCGACGCGCAGAATGGCGTCGAAGATCTCCTGCCCCTTGGCCTCGATCGAGACGCCGTCGAGGATGTCGCCGCAGTTGATGTCCATGTCGTCGAGCATGCGGCGGTAGATGTCGTGGTTGGTGGCGAGCTTGATCGACGGCGTGGGCTTGCAGCCATAGGCCGAGCCGCGACCCGTCGTGAAGCACAGCACGTTGCAGCCGCCGGCCACCTGGCCCGTCGCCGCTACGGGATCGTAGCCCGGCGTGTCCATGTAGACGAAGCCCTTGGCCGTGACCGGCTCGGCGTAGCGGTAGACTTCGTTGAGCGTTGTGGTGCCGCCCTTGGCCGCCGCGCCCAGCGACTTCTCGAGGATGGTGGTGAGGCCGCCCGGCCTTGTTGCCGGGGCTCGGGTTGTTGTCCATCGAGCCGTCGTTCTTGGCGCAGTAGGCCTGCCACCAGCGGATGATGTCGACCAGCTTCTCGCCGACCTCGCGGTTGCGCGGCGCGCCGCGTCAGCAGGTGCTCGGCGCCATAGATCTCTGGGCGTTTCCGGAGAGCACCGCGGTGCCGCCGTGGCGCACCAGCATAGTCGACGGCGGCGCCGAGCGCCGGGATTGGCGGTGATGCCGGAATAGCCGTCCGAGCCGCCGCACTGCAGGGCTAGCGTGAGCTCGCTGGCGGGCATCGGTCTCGGCGGCGCGCGGCATTGGCGCGCGGCAGCATCTCCTTGATGCGGGCGACGCCGGCCTCGATGGTCTTCCTGGTGCCGCCGGTGTCCTGGATGGTCATGGTGCGGAAGTTGTCGCCCTCGACCAGGCCGTAGCTTGCTCTTGAGGCGCGCGATCTGGAACACCTCGCAGCCGAGTCCGACAACCAGCGCCGCGGCGAGGTTGGGATGGCCGGCGTAGCCCCATTGCGTGCGCTCCAGCGACATCGTAGCCCTCGCCCTTGGCCGGCGAGGCCGCAGCCCGTGCCGTGCACGAACGAGACGACGCCGTCGACGTTGGGGTACTGCTGCAAGGATGCCGGAGCGGCTGACGGCCTCGGCCATGAAGCGGGCGACCGAGGCCGAGCAGTTCACGCTGGTGAGCGACGCCGATGTAGTTGCGCGTGCCGGCCTTGCCGTTGCCGCGGCGGAAGCCCTCGAAGGTGGCCCGCCGTTCGGGCGGCGAGCGATCGGCTCTTCGCGCGCATCCTGGGCGAAGGCATAGTCGCGCTCGAACTCGGCAAACGAGCAGTTGTGGGTGTGCACATGGCTGCCGGGCGCGATGTCTTCGCTGGCAAAGCCGATGATCTGTCCGAATTTCAGGATGGGCTGCCCCTTGGCGATGGCCTGCAGCCGCCATCTTGTGTCCGCGCATGGATGCGCGCCGTGGCCGTTACGCCTTCGCATCGGCGCATGCCCGGGCTGACGCGGATCGACGGCGACGATGATGTTGTCGCGCGCATTGAGCCGCAGGGTGCGGGGCGTCGAGGTTTCCGGCTTGTCCTGCATGGCTGCCTCCCGAGGTCACCCGCATCATGCACCATTTTCGCCCCTGGCGCGATCCGATGCGCTAAGCTGTGCGCCGGCCGACCGCATACCGAGGCTCCACATCGGCACGGTCGCTTTCGCTCAAGATCGCTATTATCCAAGGACCCGCCGCCGTGAACCTGTCAGCCATGCTCAAGGCACGTGCCGCCGAGGCCAAGCCTATTCGCGTCGGTCAGGTCGGCGCGGGAAATTCGGCACCATGTTTCTGTCGCAAGTTCGCCTTACCGCCGGCATGCACCTCGTCGGGCTTGCTGACCTCGCACCGCAGCGCGCCAGGGATCGGCTGCTAGAGGTCGGCTGGCCAATCGCGCAGCTTACTGCCCGCGACGTCGGCGATGCGATCACGACGGGTAAGACCTTTATCACCGATGATGCCTTGGCGGTGATCGCCCACCCCGAGGTCGAGGTGGTGATCGAGGCCACCGGCGACCCCGCCACCGGCATCCGGCTGTGTCAGGCCGCCATTCAGTACGGCAAGCACATCGTCATGGTCAACGTCGAGGCCGATGCCTGGCCGGTCCACTGCTGGCGCGCCGGGCGCGGGAGGCGGGCATCGTCTATTCGCTGGCCTGGGGCGACCAGCCAGCGCTGATCTGCGAGCACGTCGACTGGGCGCGCACCTGCGGCTTCAAGGTGATCGCCGCCGGCAAGGGCACGCGCTATCACCCGAGCTACCATCAATCCACCCCTGAGACCGTCTGGAGCATCCTCGATCAGTATCTGAAGATCACCGATCGCAGCCACATCAACCCGAAGATGTTCAACTCCTTCGTCGACGGCTCCAAGTCGGGCATCGAGATGACGGCGGTCGCAAACGCCACGGGCTTGCAGCCGCAGTCGAATGGGCTTGGCTTCCCACCGTCCTCGCGCTTCGAGCCTCGCCGAAGTTTGCAAGCCCAAGGCCGAGGGTGGCACGCTGGAGATGAAGGGTGTGACCGAGGTCGTCTCCTCCGTCGACCGCGACGGCCAAGGACGTGCCGCACCATCTGGCGATGGGGACCTATGTCGTCATTGCCAGCGAGAGCCCTACGCCAAGCAATGCTTCATCGGAATACCATCTACTGCCGGACCGAAGCGGCAAGTATGCCGCGCTCTACCGCCCGACCCATATGATTGGTTTGGAGCTAGGCGTTTCGGTCGCCTCGGTGGCGCTGCGCAAGGAGCCGACGGGCGCGCCCATCGCGCTTCAATTCCGGATGTCGTGGCCACCGCCAAGCGCGGGCTAAAGCAAGGGCGAGATTCTCGACGGCGAAGGCGGCTTCTGCGTTTGGGGCAAGCAGATCCCCGCCGCCGATTCGCTACGCCATGGCTACCTGCCGCTGGGCCTGGCCCATGACGTCAAGCTGACGCGTGACATCGCCGAAGGCTAGTCGCTCAAATGGTCGGATGTCGCTTTACGATGCCGAGGCGCCGGCCGTAAGGGTGCGGCGTGAAATGGAGGCCCTGTTTGGCGGCGCCAGTTCCGATCAGGGCGCCGCTCAGCGCCGCCAGTAGCCCCGGCGCCCGTCGCTGCGATGCACCCCGTCCTCCGCCATCAAGGTGGCCAAGATGCCTTCGCGCAGGCCGCGGTCGGCGACGCGCAGGCGATCGCAGGGCCACATCTGCAGCATGGCCTCGAGAATGGCACAACCCGCAAGCACCAGATCGGCGCGCTCTTTGCCGATGCAGGGTTCGGCCACGCGCGCTTCATAGTCGGCTGCCAGCAGGCGGGCTGAGACGGCGCGCGCCTGCCCTGTATCCAGCCAGCAGCCGTCGACGCGGTTGCGATCGTAGCGCGGCAGACCAAGATGCACACCCGCGATCGTCGTGACCGTCCCCGAGGTCCCGAGCAGATGCGTTCTGGCTGCCCGGCAGTCGGGCGCGGAATTTATGCACGGCTTCGAAGGGGGCCAGCAGCGTGCCGACGTGGTCAACCATCGCCTGAAACACCTGCGGGCACACAAAGACCCCGCCGAAACGCTCCGCCAGGGTCACGACGCCGACCGGCAGCGAGGTCCAGGCGGCGATTGAGGCCTGCAACTCCAGGCGGTCGACCGGCGCAGAACGGTCGAGGCACCGCCGGCGCGACAGGTCAGAGCCAAATCAGCTCCGGAAGAGCCGCCGCCAATATCGAAGACGAGAATGAGATCGCAGGCGGGATCGATCAGGAGGCACAACCCGACACCGCCAGTCGCGCCTCGGCCTCGCGGCTGACGATTTTTATGTCGAGGCCAGTTTCCCGGTGCACGCGGCGCAGAAACTCGGGCGCATTGATCGCCACGCGGCAAGCTTCCGTGGCGATCAGCCCCGACCGCTCGACGTTGAGCGCGCGCATTTTGTTGGCACAGGCGTGTAGGGCATCGATGGTGCGCTCGATGGCGGCCTCCGACAGCCGCCCACTGATGGAAACGCCCTCCCCAAGCGAATGATACGCGAGAAGGCGCCGATCACTTTAAAGCCGCGCGGTCGCGGGTGGGCGACAAGCAGGCGGCAGTTGTTGGTGCCGAGGTCGAGCGCGGCGTAGGCACGTCGATAGCGCTGGCGTTGCGACGACGGCTCGCGACTTCTCAGCGCGTAATCGGGCGACGGCATGGCCACGGCAAGACCATCGTGCCCACACGCACTGTCTTCCACCACGTCCGGCAGAATTTCGCCGGCCTCTTTGCTCGCACCCTCCACTGTGGTCTCCGGCGTCCGTTCACCACCCTCGGACGTCGCTTGTGCTTAAACTTGAAGTTACTCTATTCAGGTCGCCGGCCCGGGTAAAGCCGCCTCGCCAAAGGGCGCCAGGCACGAGACTTTAAGCGCTTCGGCGCCGTGCGCGGGGATCACCGTCGCTAGGCGGCGATTGGGGCAGCGCAACACCCGCGCCGCGCCCGCGGTTTAGAACGTTGGCGGAACATTCTGGGGAGGAGGCGGCTCAATACGGCGCCCGCCGGCAAGGCCCGCCTCGCCGGCAGGAGTGCTTCTCGTTAGAGCCAGGGCCGCTCGGCCTGCGCCTTGGCCTCGAAGGCGCCGATCGCCTTTTCGTCTTGCAAGGTGAGGCCGATGTTGTCGAGGCCCTCGAGCAGACAGCGCTTGCGGAAGGCGATCGATGTCAAATCCTGACCACGCCGCCGTCGGGACCACGGATCTCCTGCTTTTCAAGATCGACGCTGATGCGTGGCGTTGGCGCCGCGATTGGCATCGTCCATCAGTTTCTCGAGGTCTTCCGGCGAAACCTTGATCGGCAGGATGCCGTTTTGAAAGCAGTTGTTGTGAAAGATGTCGGCAAACGAGGTCGAGATCACGCAGCGAATGCCGAAATCGAGCAGCGCCCAGGGGCGTGCTCGCGCGAGAGAGCCGCAGCCGAAGTTTTCGCCAGCCACGAGCACCTTGGCGTTGCGATAGGCCGGTTTGTTCAGCACGAAGTCGGGCGTTCTTTGCCCGCATCGTCGTAGCGCAGCTCGTGGAACAGGTGCTTGCCGAGACCGGTCCGCTTGATGGTCTTCAGGAACTGCTTGGGAATGCATCGCATCGGTGTCGATGTTGATCATCGGCATGGGCGCGGCAACGCCCGTCAGCGTAGTGAACTTGTCCATCGCGCTCCTCGGCGTTCGGCTCCGCGGCAGGCAACGTCCGCGATCGGCTTAAGGTCGAGGCGCCTTTAAACGCTAGCGAGCGCGCGCCCGTCAAGGTGCCACTCGGCGCCGGCGAAAGGTTTAAGCGCGCACTGCCGCCTCGGGGCGCGTGCCGGGCATGATGAGGGCTCGGGGCCGGCGCGCTAGACGGAGCGGGGCTTGGGCGCCGGCTTGGTCTGCGGCCGCACGGCAAGCCTGTGGTGGTCAACCTTGCCAGGCGGCGGGCTACTTGATCTCACTGTCGGTATAGCACTTGCGCATCAGTTCGCAGCGGTATGAGCCCGAAAAGTGCATGCTATCGCCCTTGGCCGGGGAAATGAAACGGCAGACGTCCTCCAGCCCGTCAGGCGTCAGCCACTCCCTGCCGGCGCCCGCGTTGCACGGCAAAGCAGTCGGCCGTCTCCTCGTCGGGGCCGCGGAACTGGTGTCCGCACTCGTGGGCATGGATCCACAGCTTGACTGGGGCAGAGGACCTTGGTCAGCAACTTGGGATTGAGAATCAGCAATCCGGGATAGGCGGCCCCGTAGTCATCAAGCTGGGGTGTCGAGCACGGTCGGGCGCTTGCCGCAGACCAGCGCTTGCGTCCGTCCAGCGAAAGCTCGCCGTAGGCGACGATCTTAGCGTCGCCGCCGACGTGGGCAACGTATTCTTCGGGACTGGGGCCGGCTTCAGCCGTTGCGCAGGCGACCGTCGCCAGTGCGGCCGCCAACAAACGGCGCGCGGCTGTGCGATAGGCTCGGCCGCAGTCAGGCCACCCTCCTCAAGGCGATCCCCTCTTAGCCTCAGGTCCAACCGGCGACCACATTCGCCGCTTGGCGGCGCGCAACGCAACCCATCATTTTTGCCTGTCACCGGATTGAATCCTGAGCCCCGTCGCGCCGGTGCCTCGGCGCGCTCTGGGGCTCGAGGCCTCACGCGCACGCCGCCTGGGCTTTGCAGGCATTTTCGCGGTCAGGCCGGCCGGCGCCCCACGGTGCGCTGTTGTGTGAGGAACCGCTGGGACGATAGGAGAACGGCGGGGCCCCACAAGCGGGCGGGCAAAGGGAGCTGCCGGGATGCGCGTGGTCGATGACATCGTGGCGCAGTATGCACAGCTGGCGACGCCGACCATCGCCAATGCGCTCGACGATGTTTCCTTCGCCGGCGTCATGGTCGGGTTGAGCCAGATCGTGCCCGGCACGCGCTGCGTCGGCCGGGCGGTGACCGTGCGTCAGGTCACGGGCGAAGCGAGGTGACTTCCGGTCGGAGGATTTCAAGGTCGGCGATATGATCGAGGCGGCCGCGCCGGGGACGTGCTCGTCATCGACAATGCGGGCAAAAGCGTTTCGACGTTTGGCGGCTTGGCCACGCTCGCGGCCAAGACCCGAGGTCTTGCCGGCGTCATCGTCGATGGCGGCGTGCGCGACCGGGAGGAGATGGAGGAGCAAAGGCTGCCCGTGTTCGCGCGGCATATGACCCCGCTGACGGGGCGGACGCGCATCGCGCTTAGCGCCATCAATGCGGCGGTCAGCTGCGGCGGCGTGCGCGTGCGGCCCGGCGACGTCATCGTGGCCGACGGCTCCAGGCGTGGTCTGCATCCCGGCAGAGCACGCCCGCCAGGCTGCCGCGCTGGCAGCCAAATATGCAAGCGACGATGCGGCTGCCGCAGTGGAGCTCGCACGCGGGGCTGACATTTCGCCAGGCGATGGCGAAGTTCACGCGCATCTAGCCAGCAGCGAGGCCCGGCACGTGGCACGCGAGGCGGACGAGCCGGGTAGGAGTTTTCTCGTCGCCCTCGTGCTCTTTACCTTCGTCATGAACCTGCTCGCTCGGGGCACGCAAGAATCGTTCGCTGTGTTCCTGCTGCCGGTGCAGAAGGGGCTGGGCCTGACGCGACCCCAGGATCACGCTCACCTACGCCGCCAATATGCTGGCCTATGGTTTGTCGGCACCGTTTGCCGGCCAACTCGCCGACCGGCTGGGCGCGCGCCGCCTACGGCTTTGGCCTCACCAGCCTGGGCCTCGGCTACCTGCTGGCCGGCTTTGCCACGGAGCTATGGCACTACGTCTTGACCGTCGGCGTGCTGGGCGGTCTTGCGCCGCCGCGTTTGGCATGGTCGCGGCCTCCGCCTTGCTCAGCCGCTGGTTCACGCACCGCATTGGCACGGTGATGTCCGTGCCCTACGCCGCCGTGGGCGTCGGCATGTTGCTGCTGCCGCCCATCACACAACTGCTGCTGTCGCGCTACGACTGGCGCACCACCTACCAGATCCTGGGCGGCCTTGTGCTGTTGCTGCTGCCCGCCGCGCTTCTGTTTCCGCTCCAGCGCATCAGCGCCGGCTCCCGCCACTGGCAGGCCGTGCGCGCCGCCGCGACCGCGTCGGCCGTCGGCGTCTGGACGGTGTCCTCGGCCATGCGCACGAGCGCCTTTTGGGGTCTGTTTGCCGTTTATCTTTTCACCTCGCTTGCCGCCTATAGCGTCACCGCACTCGGTGGCCTACCCTGATCGAGAGGGGTTTCCACCCCCTGGTCGCGGCCGGGGCTTCTGATCTCACCGGCGCCCTGTCGGTGCTGGGCATGCTCAGCATCGGCTGGATTTCCGAACCGCTCGGGCGGCGGCAGACGGCGACGCTGTCCTACCTATCGACCATGCTCGGGATCGGTTTGTCTCAGCCTCGTCGGCGTCTGGCCGAGACCTCTTGCTCGTTTACGCCTTCGTCGTCTTCTTTGGCCTCATGCACGGGGTGCGGGGCCCCATCATTGTGGCGATGGTGGCCAATCCTGTTCCCCGAGCGGCGGCGTCGGTGCCATCTGGCACCTTATCGTTGGCCATGGGATTGGGCGCCGCCCTCGGCGCCTGGGGCTCCGGGCCTCCTGTTGGTTTGACCGGGAACTATCTCGCCTCTTTCTGCTGGCGATCGCCAGCGCGTTCGCGGGGCTTTTTATGCTTTGGCCGTGCCCAGTCTGCGCCACGAGCGCAGCGCGCCAACCGAGGAGGCGTCGGGCGGACGCTGAGGCGTGCGCGTCAGTGGGCAAAAACACCGGGATCTCGGCGGCGGCCAAAATATAGCTGGTGGCGCCACCAAAATCATTTGCCGCAAGCGGCTGATCGTATAGGCGCCCTTGACGAGCAGGTCGGCGCCTTGAGGCGGCGGCTTCGGACAGGATCACTTCGCCCTGTCGCTGCGTGCGACCGGGAATCGTTTTTCCAGCGCGGTGATGCCGTTGGCCGCCAGGTAGCCCAGGGCGTCCTTGGAACTGGGGCCCGGCACGACATTACCCTCAAGCGTCAGCAGCAGAACGCGTTTGGCCTTGCGCAATAGGGGCATGGCGCATGAATATGGCGCGGGCGGTCTCGGTGCTGGCGTTCCAGTGGATGATACGGATTCGCCGAACGTCTTGCCGGACGTCGGCGGCGCCATCAACAGCGGTCGGCGCTATCGAACAGACAGGCCTCAAGCGCAGTCATGCGCGCGCCCCGATTGCCAGGGCGGCTGAGCACGGTCACGTCGTAAACCCGTCCGAGGCTGCCCAACGCGCCATCCTCGATCACCGAGCCGCCGCGCCAGCGAAAGCGTGGGGTTTTGCCCTGCTCGGCGGCGTGGCGCGCGGCAAAGGGCATCGGGAACGTCTGGCGCACGGTGCGAACAAAATCGGTCTCGTTCCAATCGGCCAGCGGGATGGTCGCAGCCACGATCGGATCGGGCGCGACGATTTCCGCGAACGCGGGGCGAGCGCCACGCCCTCGATGGTGGCATCAAACATTTGCGCGAGTTGCCAGGCCGCTTCGAGCGCCGATGGCATTTGCTCGCTCTGATCCACAGGCAAAGGATGCTCTTCATGGCGGGATCCAGCCTTGACGGATGTTGTTTGATTTGCGCGAAGCACAGCACAGTTGCGCACACAGGGGAGCGGATATCCGCTCCCCGTCAAGCGAACACGGCGGGCGTGCCGCTGGCCATTTCCTCGCGGCTCGCTGCAAGTGGTTGGATGGCGTCCCTCGCGCCGAGGCGCGCCAGCGCAAGCACGAGGGCCAGCGCGTGAGAACGTTGCCTCAGTGCCAACGGCCGACCTCTTCTTCTGGCGCCTTCGCCAGCCCGGGACCACCGCTGCCGCGGCGGGAGGCTACCAACGCATCCTGGCCGAGCAGGTTAGGGTTGGATCTCCGGCCGGCACGGCGGCGGCACTGGCGACCAGCCGTTTTTCGCCGGCTGCCCATTGGCCCCACGGCTTACGCACGTCCTGGCGGCTGGCTGCGCACGGGGCCGCCAACCGTTCCGGGTGCGGGCAGGCCGCAGCGGGGACCGTTTTGTCTGGCCGCTGACGCGAAGGCTGGCTGCCTGCTGTCTCGACGGCGCAGGCGGCCCGCCAGCCCGCCAAAAAATCGCGGTCGCATGCCCGACGCCTCACCCCCGACGTCCTCGCCAGAGGACTTCTATCGGCGTCGTGGCGCCCAGCGGAGCCCGCGCCAGGCCGCCACCGATCGGAGGCCTCGCCCCCTCGTCCCGTTGGCGCGTGACGCCACCCACCCTGCCTCACAACTCCAGATTGAAAATTGTGCACATGTTGTGGGCAATTGACGCCGCTTTCGGCGCTTTGGCGTTGCGGGTCGCGCGCCCCCGACGCCTAAGGTGGGTGGGCTCTGCCTCTGGACTGGAGAGCGTGGTCCGTGGCCTGGGTTGGTGGTGTGGGCAATCAGCGGGAGTGTCGGGGATGAGTGGCAGCAGAGCGCCTCGATCCGAAGCTGGGGGCCATTTGCCAATCTTTGGCTCACCTACTCCAACGCGCTCGATGGCTTGGCCAAGGGTTGCGAACCCGCCGCGCTCGGCCTCGGCCGCTATAACCTCGAACTGATGACGCTGGCACTGCGACGGACGCAGGCTTGGCATTGAGCAGCCGGCGCGCCTGCCGGGGCGCGAACGCCGCACGATGTCATGAACGAACACGTGCGTTTCTGGCAGATCGCTGGCGCCCATTATGCGGAGAGTTCGCAGCGGCTGCTTTCGGCCCTCTTGCCGCCGCCGCGCCGCCGCAGCGCGCGCGCGCGAGGCGACGGCACGGCGGCCCGCGATTATATTGCGGTCAGCGAGGTCAAGGAGGCGCCGGCCGCGCGCTCCGGTGAGAGATCGTCGCGCGGCCTGAGGCCAAAGATCCCGTTGACCCGTGACATCGCCACCCTTGACAGCGGCCACGCGACGCTGCGCTCTGGGCGCTTCAACTTGCGCTTGAGGAGCATGAGCCATGCGAAGCGTCGTGACCTGGGCGTTGGGGGCGGTTCTGCTCGTTGGTTTTGCGACGACCGTTGCGGCCAAAAAGCCCGCGAAAAAGCCCAAGCACTATGCGGCGCGACACGTGGCCCAGCGCGCGCGTGCACCAGCCGAAGGCAGCGAGTGGTATGCGCGCGACGCCAGCAAGTTGCCGTTCGGTTCCAGCATCTGGTGGGACCAGATGCTGCGCGAGAACCGATTGACCTGCTGCAATGTGAGGGCGAGGGCCGCCAGCGGCCAGCGCGTCAGCGCTTTGAGAACTGGAAGCTGCGGCGGGCCTTGGCGCGGCCGTACTTCTTGCGCTCGACGACGCGGCTGTCGCGGGTCAGGAAGCCGCCCTTCTTCAGCACCGGTCTGCAGCTCCGGCTCGTAGTAGGTGAGCGCCTTGGAGATGCCGTGACGCACCGCGCCGGCCTGGCCCGACAGTCCGCCGCCGGACACGGTGGCCGGTGACGTCGAACTGGCTCAGCGCGATTGGCGGCCTGCAGAGGTTGCTTCAACAGCATCTGCAGGACCGGGTCGCGCGAAATACTGCGGCGAAGTCCTTGGCGTTGACCGTGATCTTGCCGGCACCGCGGCTTGAGCCAGACGCGCGCCACCGCATTCTTGCGCTTGCCGGTCGCATAGGCGCGCCCCTGCGCATCGAGCTTCTGCGCTGTAGCACGGGGCGGCGGCGTGGCCGCCTCGCCCTTGAGTGCCGACAGGTCTTCGAAAGTTCTGGTTTCAGCCGGCATGGGTGTCACGCCCTCGCAGCGTTCTTGGGGTTGAGCGCCTTGACGTCGAGCGGCTCGGGCTTTTGCGCCTCGTGGGGATGGTCCGCTCCGGTGTAGACTTTCAGATTGCGCATCAGCTTGCGCTGCAGGGGCCCGCGCTTGAGCATGCGCTCGACGGCCTTCTCGAGGATGCGCTCCGGGAACTTGCTGGCGAGAATCATGCGCGGGGTCCGGGTTTTGAGGCCGCCGGGATAGCCCGTGTGCCACTGGTAGAGTTTGTCGTCGGTCTTCCGCCCGGTGAAGACGACCTTTGCGGCGTTGATCACGATCACGTTATCGCCGCCATCGACGTGCGGGGTATAGGCGGGCTTGTGCTTGCCCTCGCAGGCGGGTGGCGATGATGGTCGCCAGCCGACCGACCACCAGGCCGCTGGCGTCGATCAGGACCCATTTCTTCTCGCAGCTCGCCGGGTTTGGCGGCATAGGTGCGCATGGCGGCCCTCAACGTCTCAAGTTGCGAGAACGGCCGCTTGTAGTGAGCGAACGCGGCGCTGTCAACGCCCATTCGTGCCAAGCCGGCGAAATTCAGACAATGAAATCATATCTGCCTGGGCTGACGGTAGAATATTACCTCAAGAGGTCCGGGGCGGACTCGGCAGGGCATAGGTGGCCACCGCGTGCTGCCACCGGATCGCGCGCCGCCGTCGGAAAGAGCTGAGCCTCCCCACGGCAAGGCGCCGCCCCAGGCGCAACACCCGCACGCCAGGCGATCCAGATCGCGCGGCTCAGGTTTGGCTAAGAAATTGATATTCAAGTTGATCGTGACGGCGTCGATGCCGGCTTCGCCCAGCGTGGCGATGATGGCGACGTAAACGGAAAAGTCCGCGAGCATGAACATGGTTGGCCCCGAAACGGTGCCTCCCGGCCGCAAATGCCGATCTTGTTTCTTGAGCCGTACCCGCGCGCGCCGCGCGCCCGCCCCTTCGATCAGCATGGCGCGGCCGCCGACATGAATTTGCGGAAAGTGGCTGTTGATGAGCGCCTCGACCTGTGCGAGCATCAAGGCCACGCAAATTTTCCTCGTTGCCCGACATTCCGACTAACGTCCAACTTTTTGTCATTTGGCACCCTTACCAGACCTTTCTATGCTCCCACCCGACATCGCAACGAGGACATAGTCATGCATCAGATGATCCGCCTGGCGATCGCTGCCGTCCTGGCCGTCGCTTTCTGCCTGCCCATCCGCTATTGCGACCGCACAACCCGTCAAACAGATTAAGCTGACCGACAAGCACGTCGAAGGCTTCATTGCGGCGCAGCAGGACATGGCCGCGCGTCGCGGAGAAGATGCAGGCAGCACCTCCGACAAGCCCGATCCCAAGATGCGAGGCCGAGCTCGAGATCGATTGCCAAGAAGCATGGCTTTGCCAGTCGTTCGCCGAGTACGACGACGTCGCCGGCCACCATTTCCATGGTGATGGCGGGCATCGATCCGCAGACCAAGGCGTTCACCGAGCCGCAGGTCGCCATCCAGAAGGAGATCGACAGAGGTCACGGCCGACAAGTCGATCCCTGACAAGAGAAAGAAGCAGATGCTCGACGAGCTGAATGATGCGCTGAAGTCGGCCGCAGCCGCATACAGCTTTCCGAGCAACATCGAGATCGTCACCAAATACTGGGACAAGATCGACGCGGTGCTTGCAGTAGGCGCAGGAGCTGTAAGGATGCCGGCGCCGAAAGTCGGCGGCTCGCCGTCTGCCCGCGGCGCGTGAGGCCGGCGAGCTCAAGCGCGACACGATGCCGGCGCCGTGCGTCATCCTCACGCTGGCCCGGCCCGACAGGCGCAACAGTCTGTCTGAAGCCATGCTGGGCGCGCTGCAGGCGGCGATTGCCGAGGCCGACGCGCGACGCAGGCCGTGCGCGCGGTGGTGATCTTGCCGCGGAGGGCCCGGCGTTTTCCGCCGGGCACGATTTGAAAGAGTTGACCGCCCGCCGCAGCGATGCCGACGGCGGCCGCGCCTATCACGCACAGATTATGCATCAATGCTCCGGACATGATGCGGTCCATCGTGCGCTGCCGCCAAGCCGTTCATCGCCGCCGGTGCAGGGACCGGCGCTGGCCGCCGGCTGCCAGCTCGTGGCGACCTGCGATCTGGCGGTGGCGGCGACGCACGCCACCTTTGCCACGCCCGGCGTCAATATCGGTCTCTTCTGCTCGACGCCGATGGTCGCCTTGTCGCGCAACGTCCCGCGCAAGCGCGCCATGGAGATGCTCCTCCTGGGTGAACAGCTCGCCGCCGACAAGGCCGCCGGACTACGGCCTTGTCAATCGCGTCGTGCCGGCGGCGCATGTCATGGGGCAGGCGCTGGCGCTGGCGGCAGCTTATCGCCGCCAAGCCTAAGGCCACGGTGGCGATCGGCAAGGAGGCCTTCTATCGCCAGCTCGAGATGGACCTGGCCGACGCCTACAGCTATGCCGCCAGCGTGATGGTTGGAAAACATGCTGCACGCCGAGGCCAAGGAGGGTATCGGGGCCTTCCTGGAAAAGCGCCAACCCGACTGGGACCAAAGCTGACGTTGCGTTCTCGACCAGCGCCTGCCAAAAGCAGCCGCGAGGAGCCGCCATTGGGCCAAGGCCATGGATCACACCGCCTATAGCGATACCTACATCGCCGATATTCTGCGCGGGCGCGCGTCATTGCCATGGTTGAGGCCAGCGGCAGCAACAACCGGCCGAGTTACTTCGCCATGAAGTACTTGTTGGGCGAAGCGCTTACCGCGTGCTGCCGATCAATCCGACCGCGGTGGGCCAGAGCATTCTCGGCCAACCGGTGCTGGCATCGCTGGCCGAGCTTGCCGCGCCGGTCGACATCGTCGATATCTTTCGCGGGTCGAAGGCCGCCCTCGAGGATCACGCGCGGAGGCGATCGCCCTCAAAGACAAGCTCGGCATCAAGGTGATCTGATGCAGCTGGGCGTGCGCAACGAGGAGGCGGCGGCGGCGGCGGCGGCGGCCCACCTCAAGGTGGTGATGAACCCGCTGTCCGAAAATCGAGTATGGGCGCCTTTCGGGCGAAATCGGCTGGGCCGGCGTAAACGCGAGGTGCCATTTTCTTCAAAGCGCCCACTCCTGGGCCAGCGCGGCGTGCAAAACCACGTGCTCGCTGGCCGACGCTAGGGCGCGCGGCCTGCCGGTCGGGCGCGGCCCTCAGAACAGGGCATAACCGCCGTCGATCAGGAAGGTGTCGCCCGTGTGGTAGCGCGGACGCCGCGCTCATCAGATAGACGGCGATGCCGCCGAAATCGTCGCCGGTGCCCCAGCGTCGCATGGGAATGCGCGGCAGCACGTTGCTTGCGAACTTTTCGTTGCCGATGGCGCTCGGCCGTCATGTCGGTCTCGATCCAGCCGGGCAGAATCGGCGTTGGCGCGCACGCCGTGGCGCGCGCAACTCCACCGCCAGCGCGCGGATCATCGGAGATCAGCCCGCCCTTGGTGGCGGCGTAGTGTTCGCTGCGCGCGGCGCCTTCGATGGCCGCGAGCGAGGCCGTGCCGACCAGCACACCGCCGCCGCCGCGCTCGACCATGTGGCCGCGCGGCCGCGCGGAAGGTGAAGAAGGCGCCGTCGAGATTGACCTTCAGCACGCGCCGCCACTCCTCGGCTGCTCATCGCCAGGAACGACGGCCGTGCCGCGCCCGCTGACACCGGCATTGGCAAAGCAGCCGTCGACGCGGCCCAGCATGCGCGGCGTCTCGGCGAAGGCCGCCTCGACGGCCGCCTCGTCCGACGACGTCGCAGTCGAGCGCCAGCACGCTGCCGTCCGTGCCTCGCAGTTCGGCTTTGGCGGCGCGCGTTCTTGGTCGGCGTTGGTGCCCCAGATGGCCACGTCGGCGCCGGCCTGGGCCACGGCGCGCGGCCATGCCCGAGGCCGATGCCGCTGTTGCCGCCGGTCACGAGGGCGACCTTGCCGGTCAGATCGAAGGGCTTGTACATGGGGCGCAACTCCGATCGCCGGCAGGCAGTGGACGCGCGCCAGGCGCCGGATTAGCGGCAGCGGCATCAGCGTTGCAAACGCGCTGCTTGACGCATGAGCGAGCGCCCGACGCCAGTCCAGGCGCCCCAACACAAGGCAAAGGCGCGCGGGGCCCGCTGCGCTTCGTCTTCTCGCTGACGAAGCTGGTAATGCCCTAGCAGCTTGTGCGCCATGCGCTCCTTCTTGGTCGCCAGGTAGCGCTTGTTGTAGGGCGAGGGCTTGACGATCAGCGGCAGCTGCTCGATCACGTCCGACGCCTTCCTCGCGCAAGGCTTCGACCTTGGCCGGATTGTTGGTCAGCAGCCTGATCTCGGGATAGCCGAGATCGAACAGGATGTGGGCGGCGAGGTCATAGTCGCGCGCCTCGATCGGGGCGCCGATGGCGACGTTGGCATCCACCGTATCGTAGCCCTGGTCCTGCAGGGCGTAGGCCCGGATCTTGTTGACGAGGCCGATGCCGCGGCCCTCCTGGTAGGGCAGGTAGATCAGGACGCCGAGCGGGCTCGTGGTGATTCGGTCCATCGCGGCCTGCAGCTGCGGGTAGCAGTCGCAGCGCAGCGAGTGAAAGATGTCGCCCGTGACGCAGCCGCTGTGGACGCGGACGACCGGCAGCTCGTTGCCGCTGCATCCTTCGTCGCGATGCACCAAGACCAGGGCCTGGAAGTTCGGATCGGTCCCCTGGTAGGCCCGTGCCTCGAGTTGCAACTCCTGACCTCTGAACTCGATTGGAAGGATCGTCTGAGCTGTCCAATCCAATTCCAGCTCGAACGGACTGTCACCGCATTCGATTTCATCGAACTCTCCAAACGGCGTGCCGGCGCGCATATGTGCCGAACAATTTGGGTCTTGTAAAGGCGACGCGCCAGCGACGCCGCGTCACAAGTTGTTACAAGGAGATTGCTTCCCTCCACCCGGTGATGCTTCAGTGTCGTCACCGCATATGCCGGCAAGCCGGTTTGGCACCGCCGCAGCGCAGCGGCAGACTAGACGGCAGTGAAGCCCGAATTGCCAGATCGCAGCCGCTTCAGGCACGTCTGCAGTGTCTCTCCTCCTCGATAACCGCTCGAACATGAACGCAGGCTGTATGCTATCGGTTCCCGCCTAGCCGTTCGGCACGTGGATAAATATCGGCGAGAGGTCTTTGTCTTGATTGATCGATCAAGGTTATGGATAACCTATGCGTATGCCTGACGGCATTTCTTCGCATCCGGCACTGCGGCGCCAAGTCCCGCGCCCTGATCGCATTCTTCCTTCATTGCCGGTTCATCGCGGCTGTGATGGTCTGTGACAGCTTATGTGACATGCCCTGAACGGTCGGTCCATGAGCGGATCAAACTGCTGGGTCTTCCAGCAGGAAAGTCGCGCTGGTCGCGAACGCGCTGCGCTCCGGACGCAACTGGCTCTACGACGCTCGAACTGCGCCCGGCGATCGCGCCTGGGCCGTCGGTCCGTTGCTCGCTCTGGTGCTGACGCGGCATTTCTGGGTCGACGAGGGCACGTTCGCCCAACATTCTTTCACCGCCGCCGTGACGCGCGCGCTGGTCGGCTTCGCTGGTCCTGCTGTCGCGCCGGGTGCTGTTCGCGACCGTCGCTGATCGCGTCGCTGGTGCGTGCTGATCGTGGTGGCTCGCGGCGGTCGAAGCGCGCGATCATGAACATGGTCGTGCACGCCTACGACCTCTTCTTCTATCTGAGCTCCTGGTCGACGATCAGCTACCTGTGGAGCGACCACCGCCGCTACCTGCTGGCGTTGCCGGCCGCGCTCGCGCGGCATGCTTGGCGTGAGCTGGCTCGCCTACCGCGCCGACAGCACGCCGCGTGCCGCGCCGCTGGGCGGCGCTCGCCCTGCTCGCTCTGCATCCTGTTGGCCCGGTACGGCGCCCACGCCAGGGGCGAGCGGCCGCCACATGCAGTTCTACTACGAGAACCTCTACGTCTCCTCCTTCTATGCATCCTGGGGCGAGACGCATCGAGGCGCTGTGGCGCGGCGCGCTGCTGGAAGCGGCGCCGCGCCGGCGCGGTACGCCGCGCTTCACCATTCCGGCGCGCCTGCAACGCGGGCGCCAAGCCGCCGCACATCATCCTGATCCATCAAGAATCGGTGGTGCAGCCGTCGCTGTTTCCGACGCTGCGCTACGACCAGCTCGGTCGACCCGTTCTTTCGCTCCGACGATGCGCAACTACACCAGCTGCGGGTGGAAACCTATGGCGGCGCCTCGCTGGCTGACCGAGTTCTCGCTGCTCGCCGGGCGTCTCGACCCATGCCTTCGGCGGCATGCGCCAGTTCGTACAGACCTTCACGCAGAACAAGCTGAAGGACACGCTGCCGCAGGCGCTCGCAGCGCTGCGGCTACCGCAACGTCGTGTTCTACCCGATGATGCAGCAACTTCGTCTCCAACGACCGCTTCTACACCTCGATCGGGCTCAAGGAAATCTTCGATCATGCAAGCTCGCAAGGCGCCAAGACCGCCCAGGAGCGCGACCGCTTCTACTATCGGCAACGCGCTGGCCGAGATGGAGCGGCACTTCAAGTCGTCGCGCAAGCCGCTCTTCACCTTCATCCAGACCATGTCGGCGCACTGGCCCTACGACTTCAAGTATGAGCCGGAGGTCGACGTGTCCCGGCGGCGGTCCGGCACCGAACCCGGAGATGGACGAATATCTGCGCCGCGTCTCCATGGCCAAGATGGACTTCGATTTCCTGATGGCAGCAGCTGCACCGCTTTCCCGCACGAGCGGTTCCTGGTCGTGCACTACGGCGACCATCATCCCGATGGCCACCCGCACGCTGCTCGGCTTCGACGACCGACACGGAGGCCGAGGACGTGGCTGCTCGATCCCGGATCGATCGGCTTCGTCACCTACTACGCCGTGCGCGGCATCAACTATCGCGTGCCCGCGCTGCCGCAGTTCGAGACCCTCGACGTCGCCCTATCTCGGCACCGTCATCCTGGACCTGGCCGGGCTTGCCGCTGTCCGATCTCCATCGCGAGCGCAAGCGGCTGATGGCCGCAGTGCGACGGGCGCTACTACGAGCTGTGCCAGCCGCGAAGAGATCCTGGCCTTCCACCGGCGCCTGATCGATTCGGGCGTGATGGCCGCCCGCTGAGGCGCCGGCGGCAGCGCGCCCGCGACGCCTGCAAGCCCCGCATTGCCTTGCCGATTGCGCGCGTGGCAGAGGACGGCACCGAGCGCCGGCTCGCCCCGACGCGTAAGGATCAGCCGCTTGTCGATGCCCCGATCCGCACGTCGCTGCGAGCCGGCAGGCGCGCCGGGCGAGCCGCGCCGTCATCGCTCGGTGGTCGTCCCGTGCTCAACGAGGAGCGAGGACTGGAGCCGCTGGTCGCCCGTCTGCGGCCGGTGCTGGAGAGCCTCGGGCTCGACTGGGAGGTCGTCTTCGTCGATGACGGCTCCGACCGACGGCACGCTCGCCAAGCTCAAGGCCCTCCATGCCCAGACGGACCGCCGCGTCAAGGCGGTCTCGCTCAGCCGCAACTTCGGCAAGGAGATCGCCATGGCGGCCGGCCTGGCGCTACGCGAAGCGGCGACGCGGTCGCGTCTGATGGACGCCGACCTGCAGCATCCCCCGAGCTGATCCGCGATTTCGTCGAGCGTTGGCGGCGCGGGCTTCGAATCGTCTACGGCCAGCGCTCGACCGAGCCAGCCGATAGCTTCCTCGCACCGGCTGGGCCGCGCGCGCCTTCTATGTGGCCGTTCCAGCAAGCTGAGCGGCACACGCGCTGCCCGAGGGCGCCGGCGACTTTCGCCTGCTCGACCGCAAGGCGGTCGATGCCATGAACCGCATGGGCGAGCGCGTCAGGTTCAACAAGGGTCTGTTTGCGTGGATGGGCTTCCGCTCGATCGGCGTGCCGTTCAGAGTGTGCCCCCGCGCACGGCAGGACTGGCGGCGCTGGCGGCTCGCGCGCCAGCTGCTGCGCTTCGGCCTCGACGGGCATCGCCTCGTTCACGACCATCCCGCTGCGGGTGTGGTCCTACTCGGGCTGGTGATCTCGCTTCTTCGCCTTCTGCTATGCGATGGTGCTTCCTGACTCAAGACGCTGCTGTTACGGAACCGACGTGCCGGGCTTTCCGACCCTGGTCATCTCGGTGATGTTCTTCGCCGGCGTGCACAGCTCGCCTCTCGCTCGGCATCATCGGCGAGTATCTGGGACGAGTCCACGAGGAGAGTCAAAGCGCGGCCGTCGTCATTTCTCGGTGGCCGAGAGTTCTGGCGCATGGAGATTGACGGTGGCGCCGCGGCGACGCCGGCGCAGCGCCGACGCGAGGCTCGAGGCGCGCCGATTCCGGTGCGCACGCAGCGGCGTCGAGCAATCGGCTGAGGCGAGGGGGTGGCGGGCCATCCCCTTTTGCGCCAGATGCACTCGCACCGAGTTTAGGGGTCGCGCGCGCCGTCGACAGCGAGCTGCCGGCGGCGCGATCGGGCTGTCGGCCGCCAGCGTCTTCCGGTGACGGCGGCGCGCAGTGGCCGGTGTGCCGCCCCGGCTCTCAGTCCTGCGAGCATCTGGCGTGATCGGTCTGCACTTCAATCTCAGCCGCTGGGCTGCACCGCTGGGCAAAATGCCGCGGTTCGGCCCGTCGGTAGCACGCTGCCGTTTGGTCTCGCGAAATGCCGATCGGTGCGGCGCACTCGGGCCTGGTCGACCGCGGACGTGGGTCGGGGACGAACCCGATCGCACAGCTCGATCATTTCGAGAGCGCGGCCTGTCGTTCTTCCATGACCAGGTCTGACTGAAACATGTCACCAACACGTCCACGTCGTGCCCGGAACTGCGCGAGGTGGTGCTCGAGACGCGCCGTGGCCCGCCGCGACATCCGCAACCCTGCTTGCGCCGCTGCTGCAGTGACCCCAGCGACTGCCTGCTGGGAGGCGATCGCCGCCTGGTCCAGCGCGCCAGGCGCAAGTGCCGCCCTAGTGGCGATCGCGCTGGCGCTCGGTTTCGCGGCCGCGGCGCGCGCCGGCGTGGGCTGCCGACCAAACCAGGGCTTTCTCCCGGCTTTTCCAAGCATCGACATCGGCGTTCCTTACGCAAGAGCGAGCACCAGAGCCCTCGAGCGATCCCGGTGCGCGAACCGCTCTTCCACGCGCAAAGCATCCGGGCTAACATCCCGACGCCGAACCCGCGCCATGGCTGGCGACCCAGGTGCTTGCGCGACGCCGCGAATGGAGGAGCTTCTTACGACGCCTTGTAATGGCAGACCGGGCACTGTCGCAGCGCATCTGGCGGCCTTCTGCGCGCCCCAATTCTGGTCCCCGCTTCTTGAAACTGATCGGGGCAAGCGTGGCTGTGGGTGCGGCTGAAGCCGATGCAAGGGCCGGCAACGACGGCGGCAGAGCGCGGCACGGCCGGCTGGCGTGCACGGGTCGGCTTCTTTTAAGCGGTCGGGCGGGCTTGCCTTCAGCTGCAGCTTCGACGACGCCTCGCCCTTCTTCAAGGCCCTGACCGTGCTCGTGGGTCTCAATCCCATCTTCGCTCCGGGGCTGTTGAGGTCGAAAACATCTCGCTGGCGATGCTGGTCGGCTGGTTGGCGCACCGCAGCTTCACGTTCGCCTTGCCCGTGCCGCCGAGCCTTGCCGAATTCCTGCGCTATACCGCGGTCGGCTGGAGCGTCGCTGACCGTCAGCTATGGCCTGTTCGTCGGCATCCTTTTGTTGTGGCCTGCCGCCGAACCGTTGGTTGCCGCTGTTTTCTCCTCCGCTGGATGGCGACCCTGTTCGCCTATTTCGGCATGCGTTACGCCGCCTTTCGCGTTCACCGCGGCTGAGGTGCGCGCTGGGTCAAGCCTGTGCCGCCCTCGGCCAACCAACAGCGAAGCAGGCTCGTAAATCCTCAAGGCGACAGGCGGAGCCGGCGCGCTAGGCTCGGCGGCGAGATCGGCGCCGCCCTTTTGCCCGACCCGCTGCCGCAAGAGGCCACCATCCCACCGCCATGAAGATCGACGCCGTCGAACTCACCGCTGTTCGCCTGGGACGACATTCCGCCGACCAAGTACACCGCCGGGCACGCTGAACCTCTCGGGACGCAGCAAGCTTGGGCCTGCCTCAGCGCATCAGGACCGACGCCGGCGTCGAGGGCCATGCGCTTCCTGGGCTCCGCCACCAACCCCGCCGACACCGGACGCCGGCGCGCTGATCCGCTTCCTCAAGCCCGTCCTGCATGGGCAAGCGACCCGTGTGCGCGACGCGATGCACGCTGGCCATGCGCAGCGCGCCAGCGCCACGCGGGCGCTGCGCGCGATCGGCGCCTGCGACACCGCGCTGTGGGACATCGCCGCCAAGGCCGCCGGCATGCCGCTCTACATGCCTTCTGGGCAGCGGCGCGCTCCGGCCATCGGCGCCTACGCCTCGAGCCAGGTTCTCGACAGCCCGCGAGGCCTACGCGGACGAGGCGGCGCAGTTTCAAGCCGGACGGCTGGAAGGCCTACAAGATCCACCCGCCGCACGGTCGCCAGCGAGGACATCAAGGTGTGCGAGGCCGTGCGCAAGGCGGTCGGCGACGACTATCACGCTGATGCTCGATTCGACCTGGAGCTACCGCTACCCCGAAGCGCTGCGCGTCGGCCGCGCCATCGAGCGGCTCGGCTATCTTGTGGTTACGAGGACCCGCTCAACGAGGAGGACATCTATTCCTACGTGAAGCTGCGCCAGAAGCTCGACATCCCGATTCTCGCCACCGAGTATCCCGCCGGCGACATCGGCACCTACGCGGTGTGGCTCACCGAGCGCGCCACCGACTATCTGCGCGGCGACATCCCCATCAAGGGCGGGCTCACCACCATGCTCAAGACCGCGCACCTGGCCGAGGCCTTCCACATGAACTACGAGGTGCACCACGGTGGCAACTCGCTCCAACAACGTGGCGCAGCTCCACTTCGCCTGCGCA
>ERZ1370068.7519-contig-6430_pt1 | contig 103956 bp, 157 predicted proteins | sample MGYA00561227_ERZ1370068 | MGnify/ENA primary metagenome ERZ1370068 (study PRJEB38410, sample SAMEA6850437) | metagenome | study: Metagenomic assessment of the ecological functions of the soil: analysis of the soil microbiota associated with the...
TTACGTATTACGATCAGGGCGGTTGCACAGCCGCCGGTCTAACGTAGATGGCGTCTCTCACAGAGATCGCCCATACAATCTATTGCGTGAAGGATACTTTCTTCGTCGTTGGTCCAACGGCCGTCGGAAAAGCGACGCTGGCAACCGAAGCTGGCGGAGAAATTCGATGCCGAGATTGTCAATGCCGACGCATTTCAAGTTTATCGTGGCTTGGATGTTTTGACCGCCAAACCTGACGCGGAAGCACAGCGCCGTGTGCGCCATCATCTCCAGGGCAAATCCCGTTATCTGAGAACAATGTCGGCAGCAATATTTCGCGCCCTGGCATGCGGGCGCCTTAGCCGATATTCATTTACGCAAGAAAAACCGCGATCGTTGTCGGTGGAAGCGGACTTTATCTGAAGGGGATTACGCATGGGTTCGATCAAGTTCCGCCGCCTGATCCGAAGCTGCGCGACGAATTGTCCGCTTTACCGTTGAAAGAATTAGCGGAGCAGCTTCGAAAACTTAGTCCGGAATTGGCCGCCCGCACCGATTTGCGAAACCGCGACGCCTTGTTCGCGCGATCGAGATCGCGTCTGCCAGTATCGGTTGTCCCGAAGGCAAGCATTCTAGCCGCGGACGTTGTCCGCGAGGCGACGGTCGGCGACCGCGGCTGCACGCTTGCGGCGTTCTCCTTCTGCGCGACCGCGCCGATCTCTACCAACGAATTAATGATAGAGTAAAACGCGATGTTTCCGCGCTGGTGTGGAAGAAAGAAGTTCGCGTCCTGCCAGAAGTCGGACCGACCGCAGACCGCGCTCTGGGATTAGAAGAAATTCGTGCTTTGATCGCGGGTCAAATTTCACGTGAAGAATGCATCGCGAAGATCCAGCAAGCAACACGGCGCTACGCCAAGCGGCAGTTGACCTGGTTTCGTCATCAAACTAGTTTTCGCGCCGCTGAATTTGACACCGTTTTCACATCGGGAAGCCGTCCGCGCGATTACGCAAATGTTTCTGTCGCGCCCAGGAATGATCGAGACCAAACCGAAGAAGCAAGCGGAGCGCGCGCTGCTGATTGGGCTCGAGCGGGATGGCGTTTCCAAATGGGATCTGCGCGACTCCATGGAAGAATTGCGCGAGCTGGCCAACTCGGCCGGCGCAGAAGTGGTCGATACCGTGACCCAGAAGCTGCCGAAGCCGACTGCGCCATTTTACATCGGCAAAGGAAAGCGGAGGCGATCAAAGAGTCGGTGCAAAGCCAGGGAGTAACGTCGGTAATTTTTAACGACGAACTTTCCCCGGCGCAGGGGCGTAATCTGGAAAATCCTGTTGTCGCGCAAGGTCTTGGATCGACGCCAGCTCATTCTCGATATTTTCGCGCAACGGGCGCGGAGTCGCGAAGGCCGGTTGCAAATCGAACTGGCGCAGTTGCAGTATCTTTGCCACGGCTAACGAGAATGTGGCATCACCTTTCGCGGCAGACCGGCGGAATTGGGACGCGGGGACCGGGCGAAACCCAATTGGAGGTCGATCGGCGCGCGGGTCCAGGATCGGATCGCGCGGCTCGAGCGCGAGCTGGAAGGCGTGCGCAAAGTGCGCAGCGTGCAGCGGCAGGGCCGCAAGCGCCATCAATGGCCAGATCGCAGCTGTCGTTGGTTACACCAACGCCGGAAAATCCACGCTGTTGAACTTGATGACCGGAGCTGACGTCCTCGCAGTCGATAAACTTTTCGCCACTCTCGATCCTACGACGCGCAGTTTCACTCTGCCCAATAAACAGCGCGTTCTGCTTACCGATACCGTGGGATTTTTGCGCAACCTGCCGCATACCCTGATTGAATCCTTCAAAGCCACGCTGGAGGAAGTGAGCGAAGCCGATCTGCTCATTCACGTGGTTGATTTGAGTCATCCGCGGGTGGACGAGCAAATGGCAGCGGTTGATAGCGTCGTCAAAGAGCTCGATGCTTTCGGCAAACAGACGCTGATTGTTTTCAACAAGATCGATCTCCTGGAAAATCCGGACCTGGCCTCGACCTACTGCCGACGATTTCCCGGCAGTGTTGCGATTTCGGCGAAGAGCGGGCAAGGCATTGATCGATTTGTCGACGCCTTGCAATCGGCTCTCAGCGCCTGGCGGTTACGCTCGCATTTTCGGATACCGTTGAGCGAATCAAACTTGATCGCGGAACTTCATCGCGTCGGACACGTCCTCGAGCTGCGATATGATAATGACTGTGCAGTGATAACCGCGCACGTTCCGCCGCATCTCGAACAGAAACTAACGGGTTTCATCGCGAGATAGTGCACAGTCGAACGTGGTGGAGTACCTTAACCGAGGGAGGCCTTTTTTGTGAATCGTTGGCTTCAGAAATGGGTTGCGCGTTTCGGGCTCGAATCGCGGCCGCGCTTGCGCCGATTTCTCATCGGCACGATTGGCTTCAGCGTTGTATTGATCGGGCTGGTGATGATTGTTTTGCTCTGGACCCGCAATTATCATCGTCCCACTTGGCTTCGCTATTCTGGCCAGCGAATTCGCCTGGGCGCGCCGCGTTTGGCGGCGCGGCACCATTCTGGTTTCTGCGCATCCGCGGCAAACCCGTTCCGCGGGAGCCAGTCGAAACGCGATGACATGCCGCCGAATTGTTTGGCCCTGCAGCGGAACACAGACTTTCAGTCTGCGCGCCCAGCGGAGTTTTACTCCGCTGATGTGATGGTGCACCGCGCGAGCAGCGGGTTGGAAACCCGCTGGGCGCACAGGCACGGAATGCCTATGTTCCACCTGTCAGCAAACCGCAATGAAACTTATTCGAGATGGGGTCTTCGAAGATTAAACCGTTGACTGCGCGCCAGCGTGCGCTGGCTTTGGCACAACGCTTTCGAAAAATTTATCCCGACGCGCATTGCGAGCTCGATTTCGGGAATCCGTTGCAGCTTTGATTGCAACCATTTTCGAGCGCGCAATGTACCGATAAGCGGGTAAACATGGTTACGCCTGCGCTGATTCAGAGAAATATCCCGACGCGCGGGCGTTCTGCCAAGGCAAGGCCGGCAACGTTCGAAAGTGAAATTACGCTCGACCGGTTTTTTCGAAGCAAAACCAAAAGTATCCTGGGTGCATGCCAGGCCATTGTCTCAGCCACGCGGGGAAAGTTCCTGATTCGATGGAGTGAATTGTGTGCTCTCCCCGGGGTTGGGCGAAAAACGGCGAATGTCATCACTCGGGAATGCTTTTGCGAAAACGAAGGAATCGTGGTCGACACTCACGTTATTCGTTTGTCGCAGCGCTTTAAATTAACGAAAAACAGGGATGCAGAAAGATCGAGCGCGATTTGATGAAAATTGTGCCGCAGCAGCGCGATTGGACGCTGTGGGAGTCACTGTCGCTCATCCTGGCACGGGCGTCGCCGCTGTTTCGCGCGCAAAGCCGGATTGCGCGAATTAGAAGTGTTCGCGCTCTGTCCGAGCGGAAGGATTTTTCTGCGCAAAGGTGAAGCAAAGAAGGCTTAGCTCTGTATGTGTTTTGCTGGGCGACTGGAGTCGCTCCTCCCAGTTAGGGTTCTCGCAACGCTCTCACATCAACTGCGACATTGTAGGGCAGCCGCTCCGTTGTTGCCTTGATTAAGAACGGCAGCGGGAGCGCCTGCCCTACAAAATTCTGGAAAACCACCGCTTTGCTGTAGCCGCTGATCGCCGGCCGCGGCTTTCAGACTTTAAACCTCTTCGGTTGGATCCATTGCGGGCTCGCGCTGCGCCGCTTGCTGCGCACCCGGGTGAATTGCTCCTCGAGTTTCTTCAGCTCGTCATCCGATAATTTTCCAAATCAAGCCAGCTGATTGCGCGCGCCCCTGGACGGCGCGGGATCGCATTCATCAAGCTCTAGGTGGACCGCTTTGGCGTCGCGATTTCGGGTATTCTGAATGAGAAAAACCATGAGGAAAGTGACGATGGTAGTGCCAGTGTTAATGATGAGTTGCCAGGTATCGGAGAAATGAAAGGCCGGTCCGCGTCAGCCCCCACAGCCACAATGATGAAAATGGCGCTAATAAACGCCCAGGGCGATCCGGAACACTCGGAAGACTTGCGGGCAGAAGTGACGAAAGCTATCCTGCGCCCGACAAAAAACATCCCGCTCCCGCGGTTTTTCGCTGTTATTCAATGGCATGGTTCCATCTTCATCGCAGCGGCAACCACGTTTGCGCGTCTTCCCAGCCGGCTGAGAGTGCGGCGAACATTGATTTTTCGCACCGCTTCTGGGGAATAATTAGCGCGCTTCCGCCACATGCAACACGTCACCGCTTTTTCGCGGCCACAAACCGTTCCGGAGCAGTTCCCGCCGTCGCGGTCGCGCCGAACCACTGGATCCTGAATAGTTGGCGCGACCTGATTCTTTGCACGTCGGCACGCCGCTCCTCATTCTGCCGGTGTTCGCGCTCGCGCAATCGCGTTGGAGCCCACAGGACATTTACCTTTTCGTCGCCGCCTTTCGGCGCGATGGGGCATCACCTTCCGGGAATGATCCGGGCCTATGGCGACCGCGCCTTGTTTGTGACGCTTTCGCTGGCGCTTCATCCTTGCGCCGCTCTTCTCCTCAGTGACCTGTGTCGCCTTTTACTGGTGGGACTCAAAGGAATCATCCTGGTTGTTTTCTTTGGGGCGTCTGGCATGGGATGATGCAGACCTACGGTTTTTTGTCGCATTTACGATGCGAAAACCGGCTCGTTCTGCTGGCCTCAATCGTCGACTCGACTTCTGGCTTTGCGCAATCTGGTTTGCAACGGCGGTCGTGTTGTCGCCAATGCGGATGACGGACACATTGGACGCGTTCTATTCCAGCGGCGGGCCGTTCATTCAGCCGTGGATCTTTGCACGCGGGTGCAAGCGCTGGCTTTGTTTTCTCAGCGCTCGCTGTCTCCATCTTGTTTCGTGGCGAATTTTGTCTGGATGTCGAGCGCGGGCGAAGCGACCTAATCCGGTCAAACTCGTGCTGTTGATCACCAGCATCAGCTTCTGGTGAGTACTGCAACAACCTCGTTTCAACCCTTCTCGTTGGGATCGCGTTGTTCGAGAGTCTTTCCACGACGTGCGCACCTTTTTGGTCTGGTTTATAATCGCAACCGCGTCGAAAAAGATCAGAACATCGGCGGATTCATGCGCTTCATTTTCCGTCGCAGTGGTTCGCTTGTTGGACTTTATCTCGGCCTCATTTTTGCCTACGGCTCGCTCGCTTATTTCAATTCCCAATTACAAATTGAAACGATCAAGCGCGTGCTGACCGGGGTTGTTTCCGCTTCCACGCTCCTTCACTTTTATTATGACGGTTTCATCTGGAAAGTGCGGGAGAGTTCGACCCGGCAAGCACTGGGGCTGAGCGGCGGCACGGCCGAAGTTTCCCCGCACGGAATTTTTCACGGCTGGGTCTTGCACGCGCGCGAAATGGGTGGCGGCATTTGTTGTCCCGCTCGGGGCAGTATGGATTTGGCAGGTACATAGTTCGGTGCCGGCTTTGCAGCGCGCACGGCCTGGCATAGTGCAAGATTTACCGAAGTAGGCGCGCGCCAGCATTACGATACGCCAAGAGCCTTTATCGCGCGCCGGCCAGCTCCGACGCGGCAGCCCACGAACTCGATGCCACTCTAAGAGTTTGATCCGAAACATGCGGGCGCGCGTTGTGCCTGCAGCTTTGCTGCGGCAAGATCAATGCGAAATTTGACGCTGCCGCTGAGCAATACGAAGCGGCGCTGCCGCTGGATCCGCGAAACGCCGACTTGCGTTACGACTACTCTTACACCTTAGAACGTTTGGGTCGTGGTGAGGAAGCAGCCAAGCAAATTGCAGCCGCGCTCGAGATTAATCCAATTTCCCGCGGCACTTTACCGGCGCAGCTTTCATTTGCAGGCGCAAGGAAAATTAGACGATGCAATCTCGGATTTGCGCAAGGCGGTAGCGCAAGGAGCCCACTTTTATCGAAGCGCGTTCGCGCCTTGCCCAGGCTCTCCTGCGCCCGCGGTGATTTCGATGCAGCACGTTCCGAATTTGAGACCGTGGTCAAGCAAGCGCCGGGTCGCGCCGACGCAGTGAACGGGCTTGGAATAACCTTTCTGCGGCAAAGGTCAGACTTCGCAGGCGATCGTCCAGTTCGATCACGCGCTCGAACTCAAGCCGGACTTCGCTGAGGCAGCAGAAAATTTGCGCATCGCGCGCGCAGCGAATCGCGTTTCAATCGCGGCTCAAGCGTGTGAACGCGCTCGGCCAGTTCGGCCGTTCACCTTAATCTCGACGCCGCCTGGCACGAGATTCCGCACGGCTTGCCCACCATTGATGCGACGAAGTGGGGACCGCACCTCCGCTTCTCCACTTCGCCGCGGACGGTCGAGCAATTTTATCGCGAGATCGAACCGCAACTCGCGAAATTTATCCTTTACGGCTCGGGCGACTTTCATCATTTGACCGGCTTGTGGCTTCGATCGACGGCGCGAACCGGTCACGCTCGTTTCCTTCGACAATCACCCCGATTGGGATGTGCGTCCGCCCCGCTGGTGTTGCGGCGCGCTGGATTAATCGCGCGCTGGAGTTGCCGCACTGTCCGGCAGGTCGCGATTTGGGGTTGCGGGAATTTCGAGTGCTGGTGGCCGCCATCAGCTTTCGGGAATCGCAAAGCGGAACGCGCCGGCATGCTTATGGTGCACCCATGGGCGGATGATCGGCCGGTGCGCGCGCGGAAACGGCGCGGAGCGATCTTTGCGCGAAAATTGGCGGGCAAAGATTTGAAAATTTCGCCCGCGGCCTGAGATGGCTCGAATATGTTACGTGACCATCGATCTGGATTGTCTGGCGCCGAATTTAGCCTGGACCAACTGGGAAAACGGGAAGTTTGATTTCGAGGATGTGCGGTGGGGATCTGGCGACCTTTACGGCAGCATGCGCGGGTCGTGGCCGGCGACATGTGCGGCGCGTACTCCGTGCCGACTTATGCGCGGCGGAAACAGCGATTCGTTTCGGAATTCGATCATCCGAAATTCGATTTTCCCTCGGCCGATACCATTCGCGCGATCAATCGCCAGGCTTTCGAAGCGCTCTTGGCCCGCACTAACTCAATGAGACGAGCACAACGCCCGCGCTAATCAACGCCGCGCCGATGAAAAGACGCGGCGTTAATTTTTCCCGCAAAATCGCCGCCGCCAGAAGGCTGATGATGACGACGCTCAATCCCTGAAAGGGATAGAGATAACTGAGCTCAAAATGCTGGAGCAATCCGAGGGTAATAAAAATGAAACGGTCATGGTCGAGAGACCGACGGCGAAATTTTTTGAACCGCGCGCTGCCAAGGTCGTCCTCCATCGCGTGCTTGAGGAAAAGTTGACCGAGAATGTAAAGAATCAGCGCGACGAAAATGGAGGAGAGCGGAAACTGGTGTCACCAAGTTTTCCTCCATTCGTGCTACCGGCTTAGCCACGATGAGAACACCGAGCAGGACGAGCGCGATTCCGCACCAGCGCTGGATCGAAATATGTTCGTTGAGAAAAACCAGGAGGCTCAACGGCACGAGCACGTGAACAACGTTCGAGAGCGGGTAGGCGATCGTTAACGGAATGAAGCGCAGGACATAAAGCCAGCTGATGAAACTCGCGATGACGAACAGGATTCCGCATGCCAGACATCGGGCGAAGCCAGACCGGAAACGCCGGTCCAGTTCACTTCGTCCGGCAAGCGCGGCGCTTCCACCGCCCCGCGTTTAAGAAACACTTCCGAGGTGGTGACAAAGAGCACGCTCAGGACGAGCTGAAACCATGGGTTGAGCAAAAGTTTCTTTGTCTTTTGAATCATCGGAGAAGGTGACGCTGGCGCCGCAACACTGGATCGGTGCGCGCCGGTTCGAAAAGCAGGGCCAATACTTTGATCAATGGATTGAGCCAGGGCGAAATATGTTTCACGTAAACATCAACCGGCTGCAGTTGGAGGCGCAGTCGCAGCTTCGGGTCATAACTGAATGGCGCACTGGCGTAGCATCGGAGCCCGTTGGCCAGCGCCCAGTTCAGCAGATCGCGAAACGTGACGTAATAGAGATTCAGCTCGTACGCGACCGTGTAATCCAGACCAATATCGTTATCGTAGAGTGTTCCATTCCAGATCGTGCAAAAACTAAAGGCGACTGCGCGACAACCTTGTCGCCAAATGAAAATAAGCGGAACTTTTCCCGGGCGCACATCGACCTGCTTCGAGAAAATATTCGCGGGTGAAAACCTCGAACTGAATCGCGCTGGTCTGAGCGACGGCGAGATAAAGCGGATAAATTTCATCAATGATCGTGCTCCGCATCGGTCCAGACCTCGAGCGCAAGCGGAGGCGGAGGCATCATCAGCCGCTGCGAAATTTTCGGCGTAAATTTTTCTGGGTCGCCCGGCTCAGTTGCATTTGCCATGTATTCATCGAACGAAGCGAAATTGAGCTCGAGAGTTAGCGGCGGAAAACCAGCGACACGCGCGTAACCCCAGCGGCTTAGACAGGAAAAGGCGCTGCGCATTTTCGTCGGAAAATCCTTGAATGCCACCAGGGAGATGCCCTGGCTCCGCGCATATTTTTCCAGCGACTCGGCCACCAGCGGAATTGCGACTTCGACAGGCTCAATCGCGCCGGTTTCCCCTTCACCCACGAGACAGCCGGCGAGGGCCATACGGCTTTGCCAAGATGCGGCCAGATCGTGCGCAATTTGGCGACACGAATCGCACAATGGCTTCGCTGGCGGAGACGGCCAGGTCCTGCGTGGTAAGGACAAGCGGTTGCAAGGCGACTGGTCGATTGGTCCGATCGAACACCGCGAGGTAACGATATTCGAAGGCCGAGCCCATCGTCTGCTCGATCAACTCGTAGTATTGAAAATCCTTTGCGTGTTCGAAAAACCGCGCGCCCAAAATTCCATCGGGACATCGCGAGCACGCTCGAAGACAAGCGCGCGACCGCCCGAAAGCTGTATTTCCGCGACGCGCTCTTTTGCAGGCGCGCACGCAACCTGCAGAATCATTCATAAGCTCGGCCGCGTTGGAGAATTTCGGCAGGACCGGATCGTGTCGCGTTGGCTCCAGCAGTCTAACCACCCGTCGAAAAATCGGATTCAACAGGGGCTGGGTATGCCTCTCACGTAAAGATCGAGCGGCGCGAGATCGCAAGCCAAGATGCAGCTTCGGGTCGTAATTGAGCGGGCTGCTACAATAGAAGGTCAACGCGATTCTCGATGGCCCATCGCAGAATGTCACGCAGCGTGTAAAAATAAAGGTGGAGATCGAGCGCAACGGGAATAGTCCAGGCCGAGATATTCGTCGTAGATCGTACCCATCGTGCACCATGCAAATGCTGAAGGCGATGATGCGGCGATCGAGTCGCCAGATGAAAAAGCGCACCCGTTCCGGCATGAGCTGGCCGAGTTTCGAAAGATACTCCTTGGTTAACTTTTCGAACTTCATTGGCGAACGCTCATGCACCGCCAGGTAAAGGGGATAGACCTCGTCCAGATGCGGGGTGATGTCGCTAACGATTTCGAGCTCGATTTTGGCGGCGCGCTCGGTTTTGCGAAACTTCCGCCGCAAACTCTTTGCGCGTGCCATAACTCAAATGCGCGAGGTAATCGTCAGAAGTCGCGAAAGTTCAGCGCCAGCCGCGTCATCGGCATGCTCGGAACGCGGGTGAAACCGTTCCGGGAAAATCCGGCGAGAGTGTCGCGTACTTGAGGGAAAATCCTTCAAGACGACCAGTGACGCTTTGGCGGCGCGCGCGATTTGAGGCAGACACTCATGCAGCGCTTCGGCGATCCAGATTGAATCGGCCGGGGAGAGGAGCGCCGAGATGACCTTCACCAGCGGCGCAGCCGACCATCAGCACGCGCATGGTGAGAAATCGCGGAAATTTTTTACGAATAGAATCAACCAGCCGCCGTGGCCCGCCCGGAATTCCTTCCACCAGATTTTGCTGCACAAAAAGAAAGGCTGGATGCCGCGCATCCTTCCGGTGAGATCGCGCAGGATCAGGTAGTTGATAGTTCGAAATCATTGGCCAGTGTCTTCTCAATGATTTCGTAGAAGCGATGCGTCTTTGCAGCAATCGTGAAAAGCGCTGGGCCAGTCTTCATATTGCTGAAGCTGGTCGGGCGAGACGAGCGGCAGCAGTGCCGTCTTTAAAAGAAAATGTCGCTCATCTCTCACACGCCGTCCGCGCAATCGCGCGCTCCGGCGTCTTTTTCGACGCCGTCATTTCGACGCGCACAACCCCGTCTCGGAAATGGAGGTCGCGCTGCGGGCCTGGATTTCGATGCCCGTTTCGCGCAACTTTTCCGCAATGGCGAAATTTAGATCGCTCCGGAACCGGCGCGGCCGATAACTCATTCCTTGCTCCACACCACCAATTCAAGGTTGATCGAGCTTTCGCCGAACGTCTCCAAAAATACCGTTGGCTCCGGCTGGGGCGAGAACGTTTGAATTTTCTCGCGCCACTTCCACCAAGGCATTCTTCGCATTTCTCCAGATCGCTGCCATAGGCGACACCAATCGGAATGCGAAAACGACGCGCGGATCGCCATAAGTCCAGTTTGTCACCGGCGAATCGATAAATTTCGTGTTCGGCACGATCATGGTGATGTTGTCGTTGCGTAAGAATAACCGTGCTGCGTGCACGAATTTGCTGCACCTGACCGGTGATACCGGCTGCCACTTCGACCCGATCGCCGATCGTGATCGGGCGCTCGGCCAGAATGACCAGACCGCTAATGAAATTGCTGGCGATGTTTTGCAATCGAAGCCAATGCCTACGCCGACTGCGCCGGCAAAAACGGCGAGGGTGCCGAGATGAATACCGGTGTTGTCCAGCACGATAAAACGCCAGCGACCAGGATCGATGTTGCTGACGATTTGCGAAATGGCGTATTGCAGCGAGCGATCCAGCCCGCTGTTTACCGAGCAAGCGTGTTAAACAGGAATGATTTGGTGCGCGCCGATATCCAGAAAACCCCCAGGAGCAGGGCAACGAGCAGGAAAATTTGAACGAGAGTGAGCGAAATGCCGGGGAGCGGCTGATTCCACGCCAATGGAACACCCGCAGCATTGATCGCGGTGATGGTGAAAAAGATCGAGCGTAGCGAGACCGAAAGATCGTCGGGATAATCGACGCGAAATTCTTCCCGAGCTTAAGCCGGGTGAGCAATCGCCGGAATTGTTCGCTTTGAAAAATCTTGGCCATGGGACAAGCCAACTCCGAAAAAGATAGCGAACGCAATCAGACCCTTGGCGGTGACATAGTTTACCGCCGATCCGAAATAAGGGCTCGTCGAGCTATTGCACCCTCTTACACTGTGATTCCAATTGCCCGACGCAACCAAAAACGTCGGCTGACCGGAAGCGCCGGCTGCAGCTGAGCCGCCGAGGTTGTGCCTGTTGTTTAGCTGGGCGACTTGAGAGTCGCCTCACCCAGTCACCTATTCCTTCGGCTTCGCCCGCTCCTGGATGTATTTGATGACATCGCCGACGGTCTGCAATTTCTCGGCGTCTTCGTCGGGCACTTCCACCGAAAATTCCTCCTCGAACGCCATCACCAGCTCCACGATGTCGAGCGAGTCCGCCCCCAAATCCTCGATGAACGAAGCCCGTGGCGTTACTCTGTTCCGGATTAACGCCCAGTTGTTCGACGATGATGTCCTTAACCTTCTCTTCGATTGATTTGTCGGCCATAAAATTCGGTTGTTCTGTCCGCCCGCGATAACGCGGGCTGAACAGGATGGCAAGTAAATCAATTCAAATTCTTGTCAATGATTTTCGAGCGGGGAGTGACCGCGGGCGAGGACTAAATCCGACGACGGAACACAGACTTGCAGTCTGTGCGCCCGGCGGAGTTACACTCCGCTGATCGCATGAGTAGATCGTCGCGTTTTGTGCTGGCGATGCAGCGGGTTGCAAACCCGCTGGGCGCACAGGCCAAAGGCCCTATGTTCCCTATGCATTGTCATCCCGCAGGCGAGGGACCTCACCAGTGAAATTATTGTCACACAAAAATTTGTGTGACTCAATCTCCATATGAGGGGTCCTTCACTTCGTTCAGGATGGCAACGGGTGGAGGTTAGCCCGTGGGGTTTGGATCGCCTTTGAAATATTCGAAGAAGGCTAGACGATTCATTTTGTCCCTGGTCAACCGCTCATCGTTTCAACGCTTCAACGACTGTTACCCCTCCGGTTTACTTCTCGATCCGATGGCGGCATGAGAAATGTGCCATCATCCGGCGAGCCCATCGACTTGATCGACCTGAAATTTCTTCCGCGTGGGTGAAGGAAGATTGGTCCGCGACGCGCCATGCCGGATTTGAAGGAGAAGAAGAACGGGCCCACTGGTCGCCCGAAGGCATGGAGCGACGCCCTCGTCCGCCGCGTCACCGGCGTGACGACGAGAAGAATCACCGTCGGCGTGATCGAGGAGAACAGAGACGAGCGCAAGCCGCTCGATCGCAAGGATCTGAAACGTTCCGCGATTTTCCGGCGCGACGCGAAGCGCTGGCTCCCCCGTGTTGCCGCAGCTCGACGTCCATTTTCTTCCGCAAGCAGCCGCCTTTGAAAACGTCGCCGCCCAGATTAAAACCGGGACCGCGGCGTATTCTGTTTATGCGTTGGCGCGTCTGTTTCTGCAGAAACCGGAGCGCTATCACGTCCGGGTAAAAACGAAGAACGCGAGCCCGCTTTTTCGTTTGGGCGAATCGAACGCCATCGCGACGAATCGAAACGGTCTCGAAAACTCCGCCTTTCGCGTGCTCCGGGATAATTTTTACACCACCACCGTTACTTTGAATGATCCGATCAAGGGCGATTTCAGCAGCGTTGCACTGGGAGAGGACGACCGGAACTTTGCTGGGACCAACCAATCATCACGGTTACCAGCCGCAGCTGCGCCGTCTTTACGAACAGCGTTTCAGCCGGCGCATGACCTTCACTGATTTTCAACGGCAAATCGAAATCGTGAGCGATCCCGCGTTGGTCGAGCAATGGAAGGAAGAAGCGCGCAAAGTAACGACATTCACCACGCGGCAGGAGGAACCGACCCAAACTTTCAATGCCGAAACCGAAGCGGAACGGCATTTTCGCGAGAAATATCTTCCAACGCTGATTTCGGAGACGGACGAGGCGGAGATCGACGGCGTTACCAGTCGCAAGTTATCGGATCGGGGGATTGCGCGCGTGATTGAAAACGCCTGGTCAGCGGAGGTCCGCTCACCCTCCAATATGATGCAGGAGCTGGCCGGCCGTTTCCGCGGGGCGGGCCTGCAAATTTTCCGGCATCGCAAAGGAATGCTTTTCGTCTCGCCCATTCGGTTGAAAGCGATCGATGAAACCGCGGTATCCGATTCAGTTCGTCAGATTTTAGAAACACTCAAAGCTTCGCCGCGAATTAATCGCAAGGAACTCGCGGAAAAATTCATTGGACCGGATACCGAGGTGACCGAAGCCGAGAAAACGAAACTGGCGCTCGCGTCCGATTTGCATTGATGATTCGCGAGGGATATGTCATCCGAATTCAATGACGGATCGCTTGATTTACCCAGGGCAAAGCCGCCGAAAAAGGAACCTAGCGAAGTCGGCACCGATCTGCCGCCAGAGACGGCGGCAGCTACAGCAGAGCCCGCGGCAACCTCTCAACGGATGCACCGACAACTGAGCAAAGCCTTGTAGCGCTGCCGCCGTCACTGGCGGCAGCACTGATGTTTCCGCACGTCATCCCGAGCCGCGAAGATAATGCCAGTCCGGCTCGGACCGAGGGACCTCGCGAGCGTCCGGATGTGGGTGACCAAATGTGAGGTCCCTCGCATTCGCTCGCGATGACAAAGAAAAACTATTCCCCGACGACTTTGAGTGACGGCTCGATGCCTTCCTGCCGGACGACCCGATTTTTCTCATCGAGCACGAGAATACGCGGCTGGTGTCTGGCTGCTTCCTCCGCCGAATAACTCCCGAAATTCATGATCGTAATGCGGTCGCCAATTTTCCCGAGATGCGCGGTCGCGCCGTTGAGTTCGATCAAACTTTTCTGCGGCTCGCCGTAAATCACGTAAGTCTCAAAGCGTTCGCCGTTGCTCAAGTTGCCAACGAGAATCTTCTCGAATTCGCGCAGCTCAACCAGCTCAGCCAGATCGGACGAAACAGTGAGGCTGCCTTCGTAATGCAAACTCGCCCCCGTCACTGTGGCACGATGAATCTTCGATTTTCAGAAGCGTCAATTGCATTGCGCCTAACCTCCCGCCGCTTTCCCGAAGCCCTAACCCGCGACGACACCGGCCTTTTTAACGCCCGATACGCGCCGTTCTTGTTGATCGTCTTGAGTCCTCGCGCCGTCACCCGGATGCGCACAAATTTTTCAACTCCGGCACCCAGATCCGGTGTTCGTGCAGGTTCGGATGAAATTCGCGCCGCACATTTTTGTGACGTGGCGACCAACGCCACCTTTTTCTTCGCCATACCACGGCGATGGATGGTGCTACCGCGCGTGACGCGGGACCCAGTGATGCTGCAAACTTTAGACATGGCGGAAGGTAGACGATTGACGCAATCGCGTGGATTATAAAAACAGGAGCGTAAGGTGCGTTGTCGGTTTGTTTTGGTCAAGCGATTCTTAGTGCACTGGCGACCGGCCTGTGGGGTGCACGACCCATCTTATCCGGCAGAGCGAACGCACTAGCGTTGTGGAGGGACATACTTCTGCATGTCCCCGACGCACAGAAGTGCGTCCCTCCGCTATATCGGCGATCTATGACAGCCGGAGGCTCTAATCTTTTCAACAGAGTGAAATACTTTCAGACTTGAACAGTAGGGCCGCACTATGGTCAAAGATTCTTCTACCAAGCACATACAATGAGTCGAAACGGCAACCGCAAACTACGGATCGGAATCATCGGGGCGGGCGGGATCGTGAAGCGACGGCATCTGCCCGCATTCAAACGCCGGTCCGACGTGGAAATCGTCGCGATTTCAAATTCCACTTATGAAAGCGCAGAAAAGTTCTGCCAGGAAAATGTTCCGACCGCTGTCCCCATCGCTAACTGGCCCGACCTCGTCGCTTTGCCAGACATCGATATCGTCTGGATTGGAACGCCCCCTATATGCATTCCGCCGTCACCGTTTCCGCGCTTGAAGCGGGCAAACATGTGTTTTGTCAGGCCCGAATGGCGAACGATCGCGCCGAAGCGGAAGAAATGCTGGCAGCTTCGCGCCGCTTTCCCAAGCAAGTGACCATGTTGTGCCCGCCGCCCTACGGTCTGCGCGGCGATCGTGTTGTGAAAAAATTGCTCGCGGAAAATTTTCTCGGACAACTGTACACCATTCGGCTGCAAAGTTTTAACGGGAATTATTTGAACCCGAACGCGCCGGCCCACTGGCGGCAACGCATCGAAATAAGCGGGCTCAATGTCATGACGCTTGGGATTTACGTCGAAGTGCTGCAGCGCTGGTTCGGCGATATCGATGGATTGTTCGCGCGCGGAAAAATTCTGTATCCCGATCGCGAGGGTTACAACGTTATCATCCCCGACGCCCTGTCGGTGCTTCTGCCATTTCGCCAATGGCGCGGAAGGCGTGCTCGAATTCAGCGGTATCCACGCTCATGCCACCGGCGATCGCCTGGAAGTTTACGGCTCGGCCGGGACCTTGGTTTACGATTTCACTGCCGATGTGATCAAAGCCGGTCGAGTAGGCGATCGCGCCTTGCATGAAGTGGAAGTGCCGAAGGAACTCGCCCGGGAATGGACGGTCGAGAATGATTTCCTCGATGCCGTGAAAGCAGGCGATGACGAGCGACCCTATCCGACTTTTGAAGATGGGTTGCGCTACATGCGAGTAGTGCAAGCAGTCGCCGATTCCCAGTGCCCGCAACGAGTGGATCACGATCACGCCCTAAGTTATTTTGAGCGGGAGACAGACGAGCCAAGGCGTGGCGGTCTCTAGATTTAAATAAACTGCGGTTACAAACCGTCGCTCCTTTGAGGCACGTCGATTGCTCTTAAGGAAGGCGACCAAAGATCATCTCTGCGATCGATCACCTTGCGGGCGTTACCTCCGCAGCAGATTAAAGGGTAGATGCGCCGGTGGAAGTTTTACGCCGCCGATCCACGGCCTCCTTCTGCGAGTTAACAATTCGCTGTTCCATGTGCGACCTCGGATGTTGGAGATTGTAATTTACTTGGGTGAGTGAATCGGTCGTCGTATTGCGAAAAAGGACGGCGATGAACCAAACGGCGGCCGAGGTAATTGCGAGCGCGCTCCCGTAGATCGATCCAATTGGGTCGGTAATAAAGGGTGAGAACGACCGTGCGTTCCCGGCGGAACATCGATCAGCGGAATCAAATTGCGCTCAGAAAAGACAGCAAGGTTGCGGCGATTGATTAGTGCGCGGTAGCCTGGGAAAAACGGGCGAGAGACTGCAATCAAGGCTGGCCGATCTCCATCGGGAGCGACAACCGATGCGCTTACCCAATTTCGCCCGGCCACGATATCCGTGATTTTTGCGATCGAGTTTTTTCCAGAAAATTCACGGAACGAACCATTGGGATCGGCTGGCCACGGCATGATGAAAACGCGGCCTTCATCGGCCTCGGTTGCCAATTCCCATTCGGCTGCCGGTTGCGGGGTGAAACTGAACTCGCGCGCGACAATGATTCCATCGATGCCGATGCGCTCGAGCAGTCCGTTTTCACCGGCCTGATGCTGTAAGAACCATTGCGCCAGATCGGGATCGACGTCGCCGTGAATGGCGCTGGCGAATTCGCGCGCAACGCCGGCAGGACGGATTGGGCTGTAACCGTTGACGAAACGCAAGCCGGCCCACATTGAGGTGCTGCCGAGGCGGACAATTTGTCCAACCGGTCCCGGTTTCGCCTCCACCCGATAGAATGTTGCCGGTGTGGGATAAACGCTGAGATAGAGACGATGTGGATCGAGTGGCTGCGGCTCTAACAAGGATTGGGCAAGATTGTATTTGGGGACGCCGGAGTTTGGCGGAATGCAGATGTAAGTCGCGAGAAGCGCGGCGAAAACGACAGCTGCGGGAGCCCATTCGCGCAAGAAACTAAGTTGGAGCGACTCGACCATCAGCCACCCAAAGGCGAGGCCGAGAAAAATCCAGGCGAGGGGAAGAGATGCTCGCCGCGAGTTCGCAAAACACAGGCCCCGATTATGAGCATGATTACGAGCAGGAGCATGAAGAAGGCGGCGAGACGTCTTTGTTTTTGCGAAAAGAATGCGAGTGCTTCGGCGGCACAGAGTGCGAGGACGAGATGGAAGAGCGGGAGCCAGCGGAAACTCCAGCGAAAAACACCGGCGGTGGGAATCATTGCAAGAATGAAGACGACGAAAAGCAAAGCCGTCTCCCAACGAATTTTCTTCAGGAGGGCGCGACCGTTCACAAGAAACCCAGTCAGCAACGCGATGGGCGGGACGAGACCGCAGGCAAGTTCTGTCGCGCTATGCGGCACGAACCGCGAGGAAAAATTCGACCAGTCCACCGTCCATGACGGCAGGATTAGGCCGGGCCATGCATTCCACGGGACGAGCCATTGCCAGTGAGCGGAGGGGTGAAGCGATTCCCGCGCGGAACCGTGGACGTAATCGAGCAATGCCAGCGCAGGCTGGGGCAGCAAGCCCGAGACCGAGGGTGACGCCAGCGAGCAGCGGTCCAATTCTCGTTAGCCTCGCAAGCCCGCCCGGGCGAGTCCGAGACCGGACTGGCAGTGTCAACCGTCCTTACCTCGAATACGGCGCGCAGCGCCAAACAGACGAGCACCAGCGCCAACATCAAGACCGTGTAAGGAAAACCGCCGGCGATGAGCAGATAAACGAATGGTGCGGGCCAAAGAAAGCGCCAGCGCTGATCTCTTCGGGTCGAGGGCCCGTTCCGCGGCCCACCACGCCCACGGCAGCCAGGTAAACGCGCCCAGCGCGCCGAACCAATCGCTTGCTCCCCAGCAAATGATCCAGCCGTTCAGCGACGCGACCAACGCAACAAAGATGGATAACGGAACGCGATAGTTTCCGGCCGCGCGCGAGCAAAATGCGCCGGCACTCAGAACCGCGAGGTGCGCAATGGAAATGGCTGCGGCTTGTTGCGGAAAACGTCAGCGGCAGTTTCCAAACGCAAACAATCAGCGCATTAATGAAAACCGAGAAAACACCGTATTGAAATTCGCCCGCGAGATTTCCGCAGACCCACGAGTAAGGGCTAAGCAGCGGGATCTCACCGTGGTTCCATGCCCGCGCCATATCGGCGAAGACCGGCAGGATGGAAATTTCGTAGTCGTCGTTCCAAAAATGAGGAATCGTGCGCGAGCAGGAGGATGCTGAAGGCGATGACGATCAAAGCGGCGATCGTCGCACCGACTATCTTAGAACGCGCAAATCGCGGCCCAGACATTCCGCGATTTCAACGCCCAACGTCCAAGGCCCAACGTCCGAGGCCCAACGAGGAGAAGCGCGAAGTGGAAAATCCTAACACCGCACGAACGCCGAACACTGAACGCCGAATGGTGATTTTTGCGGAGTCATCACGTGTTGCGTCCCCGCTCAGTTGTTCGCACGCTTGCGACGAAAATTCTGATCAGCTCTTCGGCTTCAGCCAGGCATGCGACCAAACGCGGATCCCGATTCAGTCTTCCTGAGCCGTGATACCAGCCATGATGGCTGTATGTCGATGTTCCGCATCTGAGAGGTTGTCCTGCAATGTGGTTGCCTGCTCTGGTGTTGGGCAAGTCGCTCTGTCAGTTCAACAACTGCAACGGCGAACTCCAACAATCTGTCTTCAAGATCGTACTTTGTTTTCTTCGTGGCTGCAGATTCGGAATTCGCCTCATTGACCAGAAACGCTTTCGGTTGGGCGTTGGGCGTTGGGCGTTCGGTGTTCGGTGTTTTCTCTTCTCATAACACAACTGGCTGGCCCTCCGTCATGACCAGAACGTCGTGGTCGATGCCGGCTTCGCGCGCACGTGCCAGCAGCCGGGTGAGCGGTTCGTCCAACGGCTCGTAACCGAGACGAAATGTGCCGTAATGCATCGGCACTAATTTTTGCGCCCAATTCCAGAAAGGCCTGCACTGCTTCCTCTGGATTCATATGCACCTCACGCCCGCTTGGCGGGTCGTAGGCGCCAATCGGCAAAAGCGCGATCTCGACGTCGTGGCGTTCGCCGATTTCCTTGAACCCGGGGAAATAGGCGCTGTCGCCGCAGTGAAAAATCGAACGACCATTCGCTTCGATAACGAAACCGCCGAAGCCGCGATGCAGATCGGCCAGAAAACGGGCGCCCCAATGATGACAAGGGGTCAGCGAAATTTTCAGCGCATCGAGCGGCACTGTCTGCCAGTAATCGAGCTCGTGCACAATATTAAAGCCGAGATCGTGAACGAGGCTGCCAACACCCACCGGCACGACGATCGGTTGATCGGAAGCGATTCGTCGCAGCGTTCGGCGATCGAGATGATCAAAATGCGCGTGTGTGACCAGCACCAAATCGATATCCGGCAAATGATGCAGTTCGATTCCCGGCTGCTTCAACCGCTTGATCACCTTCAACCATTTCGCCCAGTTCGGATCGACCAGGATATTGCGATCGTGCGTTTGAATGAGAAAGGAGGCGTGCCCGATCCAGGTGATGCAGAATTCACCCGGCCGGATTTTGGGAAAACGCGGGGCTGCGCGTTTGCCAGACCGTCTGGTAAAAGGGACGGAATGAGGACCTCGGCCAGAAATTCCGCCGATGCCAGTCGATGCCTGGCTTTAGGGTTACGCGCGTCGATCGTTTCTCATCCGCACCATCCGCGGTCGCCTGTCGCACGACCCGCGTTTTTTTGAAAAAGGAATCGGCACTTGCGGAGAAGCATATAAGCTCGCGACCACAGTTCAAAAGATATTGCCGCGATGAACATCGATGAATCCAAACAGGAGCTCCGGGGCAAATGCAGGAAGAGTTGCAGGCGCTCGATGCGGAAGACCGGCGCGGCCGATCATTAAAAATCTGCAACCGCGTGCTCGAGCTACCGGTTTGGAAACGGGCTCAGGTGGTTGTCGTCTTCGAACCGTTTAGTTACGAACCTGAGATCGCGCCATTGATCGCAGATTTGCGCCGCGCGCGGCAGCGAAATCATTACGATTTTGCCGACCGCACGCAGCCAGCATGATGTCGCGATCTTCGCGCCGATCGACCTTGTCCTGTTCCCGGGATCGCTTTCACCCGTGCAGGGGCGCTGAATCGGACGCGGCGCGGGTTTTTCGATCGCTTTCTCGCTCATCGCCGCGCGCGCAATCAAGATCGGGATCGCTTTTAGTTTTCAGATCGTCGAATCGCTACCGCTCGACCGGCACGACGTTAGACTTGATCTCGTGGTGAGCGATTGATTGGCGCGCGCTCGATGCGGCAGCCATTTGTCGGTCTTGTTTTGGCTGCGATCATCGGCATCGTCGTCGCCGATTATTTTCCTGCGATCAGCCGCCCGATCCTCTTTATTGCCATTCTAGGCGCACTGGCAGGGTTGCGCTGGAGTTATGGGCCGCTCGTTTTTGCGCTGGTCGGCACGACATTTTTCGCCCTTCATAGCGCGCGAATCACCAGCACGCCGGCCGATGCCCTTGCTGAAATCGCCGGCGGACTCGCGCGCCCCGCGAGTGTGACCGGCATTGTCACGACCGAGGCAAAAATCGAAGCGACCGGCAACGCCAGTTTCCTTATGAGGATGCATCAGGCGAAAATTGCCGGCCAGAACTTTGAAACGAACGCCACGGTTTTCGTTCGCTGGCGCGGCCGGCCAAACGTGGGCGATGAAGTGGCACTTTTGGCACTTTCCAACCAATCGAGCCGCCGCGAAATCCCGGCGAATTCGATATGCGCGCCTACCTCGCGCGCCGCGATGTGAAAAATTTATTCATCGTTCGGTATCCGGAAAATGGTCGGATTCTTGCGCCGGGGAGCGGATTTTCTGTCCTGCGGGCAGCGGCTCGCTCCCGCGAATGGATGCAGCGCATCCTTAGCCGCGACCTCGAAGACTCGCCAGATGTCGTCGGACTCATTTGCGGGTATCGCTCTCGGGCTTCGCCATCAAACGCGCGATGATATCGAAGAGCCATTTCAACAAACGGGAACGTTGCATCTGTTTGCGGTTGCTGGGTTGCACGTTGGCATTGTCGCGCGATTACTCTGGACTCTTGCGATGGTAATGCGCCTGCCGCGCAAGGCCGCCACTGCTCTGATCATTCCTCTCCTTTCTTCTACGCTGCGATCACGGGCCTGCATACTGCGAGCGTTCGTGCCGCGGTCATGAGCGCGCTGCTGCTCGGTGGAATATTCTTTGATCGAAAGGTTCTTGCTCTCAACAGCCTGGCTGCGGCCGCATTTCTGATTTTACTCTTCGATTCAAACCAGCTTTTTACCAGCGGGTTTCAACTGTCGTTCGCGGTGGTGGGCGCCATCATCCTCCTGGCCGATCCAATGTTTGTTCGCTTTGAACGAATCGTTGCCCCGGATCCATTTTTGCCACCTCCACTCTTGAGTCGGATGCAGCGAATCTATGCTGCGATGGGGCGTGGTCTCGCTCGCGGCGCATCAGTTTCGCTCGCAGCCTGATCGGATCGTTGGCGCTTATTTATTGGTATTTCTATCTCATAACGCCGATATCGCTCCTAGCCAATCTCGCGGTGGTGCCGATCGCATATTTTGTTCTCGCGCTCGCCATGTTGTCGCTAATCGCTGCGCCGATTTCCTCCGGGCTCTCAATTGTTTTTAATAATGCCAACTGGTTGACATCGCACGCGGTTCTCTACCTCGTTAATCTCTTCGCTTTGCTGCCGGGTGGACATGTTTACCTGCCCTGATTTACTGAACGGCCTGCCCCGATCATGATCACCGTTCTCGACGAAGGGACCGGCGGTGCCGCGCACGTTCGTGCGAATAATTACGATTGGTTAATCGATTGCGGCGGCCAACGAAATTACGAGCACACCCTGAAATCGTTCCTGCACAGTAAGGGCATCAATCGCATCGAAGGCATTCTGCTCACCCACGGAGATGCACAACACATCGGCGGTGCCGCTGACACTGTCGCTGATTTCGCCCCGCACGAAATTTATGATAACCCGCTTGATGTTCGCTCTGCGGTCCAACGCCGATTATCTGAGGCGCTTCAGCTCGCGAGAATAAAACCGCGACACTTAGTCCGTGGCGATTCGCTTTTCTTTGGCAGCGACGTGCACGCGGACATATTTTACCCGACCCCGGACCTTAAGATTGCTGCGGCGGATGACGCGCCATTGATTGTGCAACTCGTCATTGAAAACGTTCGTGTGCTTTTGAGTCCGACGCGGGCGCCAACGCGGATGGCGGCGCTGCTCGAAGCAGGTGACAATTTGCAGAGCGACATTTTGATCAAGGGCCAGCATCATTCCGGCGGCTCCGGCACCGCCCAATTTCTTGAGGCGGTAAAACCAAAAGTTATCATTGCCACGTCGCGTCCATCTCCCATCGCGGAACAAATCACCGAGGAATGGACCAAGGAAATCGCGCAGCGTGGCATCAAACTTTTCCGCCAGGACCAGACCGGCGCGGTCGAAATTCAGTTCGGTAATGAAGGATGGCGAACACGAGCTTACCTGACTGGCGAAACTTTTCGCAGCAGCAGTCGATGAATGGAAAGTCCGCGAGCGACATATTTCTGTTCGAAGCTGGTGGGTGGAAAATGATTTTGCTCGCGCGAGATGACAAATATGTCGGTGGCAGCGATCACTCTTTCGATCTGGTGAAAGTAATCCGCGTGATCAGTGGCAACGTGAAATAAGCCTCCGGCAATGAGGGCGCGATGAATGGAGGATACAAATTCGGGGGTGAAAGCACGTCGCCGATGATGACGCCGTTTTGGCCACGGATCGGGGAATAGCAGGTGAAACGTCGTAACGGAGCCGGGCGGCAACAAGTGCGTTACTGCGTAATTTGATTCCATTCGCAATATCCGCGCGTTTTTCAGATCCAGCCGCGCAACTTTGCGGCAAACACTCCGCACTCTTCCCAGCAGCCGTTCGATCCCGAGAAAATTGTGCGCCGGATTTTCCTGGGCCAGAACGGCAAGAAACGCACCGTCGCCGCAACCGAGATCGATCTCGAGCGGCGCAAGGCGAGAAAAACTTTGTCGAACTCCAGCACGCTGGTCAGAGATTTCGGCACATATTCGACGCCCGCCTCGTCTGTGTGCAGTTTAGCTCGACCCCGCATGTGATTAAGTGGAGAAGTTTCCAATCTGGCGGCGTGCGAATCGACCACAATCGCTCGCCTCTTCGCTTTGATTTCCAGATCGTTATTGCGAGAAGACACCGTCCCGGATTAAATTGCCATTCATGAGCTGGAGCAGGGAAGAAGCACTTACCGATCCTGCGGTGCGAGAGCCCATGATGTTCACCTCGGAGTTTCGATTTCGCCTCCGCGATATTCCGACCGAAATTATTCTACGGCTTTATCGCCCGCTCCATTCCGGCAGAATTGTGGTGCGGCGAAGCCACGATCTGTCAATCCCGCAGGTCGCGGCTCCGGCGCCGGCCGCCCATGTTGATGACGGCGATAGCGAGGGCGACGCCCTGCACGCCGTCGTGGACGAGATGGTTTCGCTGTATAACACGGCTCGCGCGCAAGGCCTGACGCCGGATATCTCCTGGCTCAAGCCTAACGAGAATTTTCGAAACTTGTGAGTCGCCGAAAGCCGGGGTCGGTTCTCACTGTTGCACTCTCTGGAGACGTTGTTACCTGGCGCGTTGGCTGGGCCGTCTCTGCTTTGGCAGCGGCAGCAGGGGCCGGCTTGGACGCTAGCCCTTGCTTGAAACATTCCCGCTCACAGGCTGTCTAATTCGCCATGAAACGCCTCATCCTGCTGGCTCATATTTTCCTGGCGCAGCTGCTTCTGGCCGATCCGCTCCCGGCAAACGCGCACCGCTGTCTTCGCCGGCGGCTGTTTCTGGTGTATCCAACCCGCCTTCGATAAAGCACCCGGCGTGATCAAAACTGTCGTCGGCTACTGTGGGGAACCGAGCCGAATCCGACCTACACACTTGTTGGCTCCGAAAAGACAAATTATCGCGAGTCCATCGAAGTCACCTACGATCCCGCCAAAATCAATTTCGACCAGCTACTCGATATTTACTGGCGGCAGATCAATCCGACGCAATCCGACGGCCAGTTCACCGATATTGACCGAGTTATCGCGCCGCCATCTTTGTGCAGAACGACGAAGAGCGAAAGATCGCGGAAGCATCAAAGGGCAAAGCTGGCGGGCTCTGGCCGGTTCGACAAACCGATTGTAACTGAGATTTTGCCGTCGATGAAATTCTCGGCTGGCGGAAGAGTATCATCAAAAATATTATCAGCAGAACCCGACCGACTTTGGAGATGTTTGAAGTTGGCTCCGGGCGAAAGGCGTTTGAAAAGAAGAAAGTGGAACGATGTGAAGCCTGAGACCCGTTAGCCTCCTGACGGGATCCGCACCTGAACGCCTCGATCCCCCGCTAGGGACAGGATAGGGGTGAGAAAGGGGCGGGAACCGAACTTGCCCCTACCTTTGGCAAAATATCTAGAATCGCTGCACCTTGGTCGACGGCTCGACGAAATCCGCCTGGCTCACTCGAGAGGTTTTCCTTAAGATGCCTCGATAATTCCTGGGCCAAAATAATCGCGATCGACTTTGCGTCCCGGGTGTAAACCGGAATAGGGAACCCGCCGGCGTTGCGGTCGTATCCGTAGATCGTGCCGTCTGTTTCCCAAACGCAATAGGCATGACCGGCGGGATGGTTGACATAACGGACCAGAAGAATTTTCGCCCAAAAGTTTTTCTCCAAGGTATGTTGGGTTTTGACCGCCGCCAGATAGTTGCAGGCCGAGACGACGCAACCGTTGAGAACAATGAGATCGTCCTCGCTGGGATTAAACATTACGTTCTGGCGACAAGCGCCAATGCCGTAGCCGGTGAGGGCGATAAAAAGATAGATCGCGACATGGCGGGCGATGCGAGTTTTCATAAAAGTGGGACGAAACTGCTGCCTTTGAGGGGGCGGTTGCTTTTAGCTTATAGAAATTATAGCAGAGTCCTCATCCGCGGTGAAGGAAAATCGCTGGAGGTGGCCCTTCACCGCTGTAAGTCCTTGATTTCTAGTTCCCATGGTCTCTAAGCAGTCCCTCAACATTCGTCTGATTTTCTCGCTAAAGGTCAGCCGCCTTTGCTCTCCGGATCAACCCGTGCGCGCATTTGCCCGATAAAGCAGAGCGCAATGGATCAAGCGATGCCGCCTTAAAGCGAGAGCCGGTCAAAGGTTCCGCGCCAAACTTCGGTTCGCCCGGAGCATCGCTCGGTTCCCCGGATTCCTAACTTCGACCTTTGCGCTTGCGCGCGCGACGCGACTCGCGAGCATAAACACACGCCCTCGCCATGCCTTTTACCACGCGCGAAATTGAAAATCCTGATCCGGTCACTCGCGTGGTCGCGGCGGACGCGGCGATGCGCAATCAACAGGCTGAGCAATCGGGGATGACATCGGCGAAAAGATGGTGCTCAACATGGGACCGTCGCACCCAGCCACTCACGGAGTATTGCGACTCGTGCTCGAACTCGATGGTGAAATCATTACCAAGGCGACGCCGGACGTCGGTTTCCTGCATCGTGGTGATGAAAAAATCGCGGAGAACATGCAGTACAATCAGTTTGTTCCTTACACCGACCGCCTCGATTACCTCGCCCCGCTGTCCAACAATGTCGCTTACGCCCTGGCGGTGGAGAAATTGATGGGCTGGGAAATCCCGCCACGGGGCAAAGCCATTCGCGTGATCTGCTGCGAACTCTCCCGCATTTCCTCCCACCTGATGGGACTAGGTGCGATGGCGCTCGATCTGGGCGCGATGACTGTGTTCCTCTACACTTTTGAGGAACGCGAGAAAATCTACGACTTGTGTGAATTGCTAACCGGCGCGCGTTTCACTACCAGTTATACTCGCGTAGGCGGACAGATTCGCGATTTGCCGGCGAATTTCATTCCGCAATTGGGAAAATTCCTCGAGACGTTTGGCCCGAAGCTCGATGAATGCGACAACCTCCTCACCCGCAATCGCATTTTTGTCGATCGCACCCGCGATATCGGAGTAATTCCGCGTGATCGCGCCATTGCGTATGCCCTTTCGGGCCCAAATCTGCGTGGCAGCGGCATCGAACACGATTTGCGGCGGAAGCATCCTTATCTCGATTATGATCAATATGACTTCGAGGTAGTGACCGGCGCGACAGGCGACCGCTACGATCGCTATCTCGTTCGGATCGAGGAGATGCGGCAGAGCGCCAAAATTTTATGGCAGGTGATCGACAAATTGCCAAGTGGTCCGATTAACGTAGCCGATTGGAAAAATATGCTGCCGCCGAAATCGCGGGTCATGACAAAGATGGAAGAGTTGATTCACCATTTCATTGTCGTGACCGAGGGTTTAAAAGCGCCGCCAGGCGAAATTTATTTCGCGGCGGAGAATCCGAAGGGCGAGCTCGGTTTTTACATCAACAGCCGTGGCGGTGGTGTTCCGCACCGGCTCAAAATCCGCGCGCCATCGTTTGTCAACCTCAGCATCCTGCCGGAATTGCTGCCGGGTTGCATGATGAGTGATGTGGTAGCGACTTTAGGCAGTTTAGACTTCGTAATGGGAGAATGCGATCGATGAAAGTAATCTCTGCAGTTTTCTCGGCGATCCTGGTTTTGGCCGCGTGCAACCGCAATGTCATGACCGGATCGAAGCTGACGCTCGACAATTATAACCAGATCACGACGGGCATGAGCAAGGCACAGGTGGAAAAGATCTTTGGGTCCGCCGACGTCGATGGAGACGAAAGACATGCTCATCTTCAAGAAGACGATCTGGCGTTACGAAGACGGACAGAAGTTCGCCCAGATTACGTTTAAGAACGACGAGGTGGACGGCAAGGACACCAATCTTGGCACGCAATGAAGAGCGCCTCGCCTCCGGATTATCCTGCTTCTCGTTAGCGCGTTGTTCTTCTCATGCAGCGGGCAGCGTCTTACCCAGGCCAATGTCGACCAGGTGACCGAAGGAATGAGCAAGAAACAGGTGGAATCCATTCTTGGTCCGCCGACGGCTGTCGAAACCAAGGATTTTATGCTGCTTAAACGCACAACCTATCTTTATCGCCAACCCAATGGCACGGTGACGGTGTTGTTTAAGGACGACAAGGTAGCGGCGAAATCGAGCACGCTTCCCAAGTAGGCGACCGATTGTTATGGCTTCGACCGCGACGAAAATTCCGGCGGAATTAAAGCGGCAAGTGGATGCTGCAATTGCTCAATATCCGCCCGAGCGAAAACGAAGCGCGGCTTTGCCATTGCTGCATCTCTGGCAGGAACGTTTCGGTTTTATCAGCGACGAAGGGATTAATTGGATTGCGGACAAGCTGGAGCTGCAACCGATCAACATTCTCGAATTGGTGACCTTTTATCCGATGTTGCGGCAAAAAAGCGCCGGCAAAACCCATATTCGCGTTTGCCGGACGCTTAGTTGTGCTATGGCCGGAAGCTATCGTGTTATGGAAAACCTTTGCGCGGCGGCTGGCATCGCGCGCGGACCTAACGGTCTTCACGATCCATTTCTCGTTAGCAAGGATGGAAAAGTGAGCGTCGAATTCGTGGAGTGTCTGGCCAGCTGCGGCACCGCCCCGGTTTGCATGGTGGACGACGAGTTACGCGAAAACGTCGATCCAAACGCGGTGGCCGATCTTTTTCTCAGTCGAATGCGTGTTACACCGGAGTCAGGCCAGGGCAGCGGATTAAACATCAACAACCAGACCTCGCCTCATCCTCTCGAGCACCGGCTCGTCTTCAAAAATATTGGCCGCCCGGATTGGACGACCGACATTGATTGTTACCTTGATGATGGCGGCTACCAGGAGTTGAAAAAAGCCGTTACCATGTCGCGGACGGACATTCTTAACGAGGTTAAGACTTCGGCGTTGCGCGGACGTGGTGGCGCTGGTTTCCCAACCGGGGTGAAGTGGAGCTTTATCAAGCCGGACGAGAAGAAGCCGGTGTATCTGATTTGCAATGCCGACGAGTCGGAGCCTGGCACCTTCAAGGATCGTTACATTATTCATCAGGATCCGCACCAGCTGCTCGAGGGCATCTTGATTTCCTGTTACGCCCTCAATGTCCACACCGCTTATATATATAAGGGGCGAGTTTCCCGAGGGCACAAAGATCCTCGAGCGCGCCATCGAGGAAGCGCGGGCGAAGAAGTTTCTGGGTAAGAATATTCTCGGTTCCAACTTTGACGTCGAAGTCTTCATTCATCGCGGCGCCGGCGCCTACATTTGCGGTGAGGAAACGGGGCTGATCGAATCGCTCGAAGGCAAGCGCGCTTACCCGCGGATCAAACCACCTTATTTTCCCGCAGTGCTTGGTCTCTATATGTGCCCGACCATTGTCAATAACGTCGAAACGCTCTGTCATGTGAAGCATATCATCGCGATGGGCGGCGCGGAATATTCGCGACTCGGCCGGCCCGGCAATACCGGCACGCGGATTGTCTGCGTCAGCGGCGATGTCGTCCGCCCCGGTTACTTCGAGATCGAAGTCGGCGCCGTAACGATGGGACAGTTGATCTATGAAATGGCGGGCGGGATGAAGTTCGGGCGACAACCCGAGCCGTCATTCCCGGCGGAAGTTCGGCCGAGGTATTGCGCGCAGACGAACGCTTCAAACTAAAGGAGAAACAGTCGGATGGCTCGACTGTAGAGCGCGAAATTTCGATCGATGAAATTCCGATGGACTTCGATTCACTGGCCGCCTGCGGCTCGATGGCGGGTTCTGGCGGGGTCATTGTGCTGGATGATTCGCGCGACATGGTTTGGGCCCTTAACAACATTAACGAGTTCTATGCACACGAATCGTGTGGACAATGCACTCCCTGCCGCGAAGGCGCGCTCTGGATGAAAAAAATTACGGATCGAATGCTGCTCGGCGGCGGTGTGATGCAGGATCCAGGGACTCTGAAAACGGTGGCGGATAACATCGCCGGTCGCACCATCTGTGCCTTCGGAGAGGCCTGCGCCTGGCCCACCCAAAGTTTTGTCGAGAAATTTCCAGAAGATTTCGCCGCGCGTGCAAAAAAATCAGCGCCACCCCCATTGCCCCCGGAATACACACCCGAGGAACTCATCGCGAAGGGAAAAATCTCAACGGTTCCACTGGCACACGACCCCGGTTGGGAAAAAGCCGGCACCGCCGGGACTATTTGATATGGATCGTCCTCGTGCTCTTACGATTATAAGCGTGAGGCTGATCAAACGCCACCTGCCCTCACCTCCATCCTCTCCCCCACTGGGAGATGAGGACGGGCATAGCGCCAGGTGAGGAGCTGGTAGGAGTAAGAGCAATGGCTGAGACCTCTCCGTTAGTCAACGTCCAGATCGATGGCGTCTGGCATCAATTTCCGAAAGGCACGCGAGTGATTGAAGCTTGCGCGCAACTCGGCATTTACATTCCGCGTTACTGTTACCATCCGAAGCTAAGCTCGCCCGGAAATTGCCGGATGTGCCTGATCGAAATGGGCCTGCCGCGGATGGGTCCGGACCGGAAGTTCGAGTTGGGTGCCGATGGCAAGCCGGTGATCAACTGGATGCCGCGCCCGCAAATTTGTTGCGCGCAGGATGTCGCTGAAGGCCTGGGCGTGCGCACGAGTTCGCCGCTGGTGGAGGAATGTCGCCGTGGCGTCATGGAATTTCTGCTCATCAATCATCCACTGGACTGCCCTATCTGCGATCAGGCCGGCGAATGTCGTCTTCAGGAATTCAGTGTCGAATATGGCCGCGCGGACTCAAGGTTCCTCGAAGGCAAGGTCAAAAAGCCGAAACGGGTTCAGATTGGTTCGCGCGTTACGCTCGATGACGAGCGCTGCATCCTTTGCTCGCGCTGTATTCGCTTTTGTCAGGAAATTGCAAAGGACGATGTGCTCGGGTTCACCGAACGGGAGGCCACACCATTCTGACGGCGCATCCGGACAAGCGGCTCGAAAACAATTATTCGCTTAATACGGTCGATATTTGTCCGGTAGGCGCGCTTACCTCTTCGCACTTCCGATTCGAAATGCGCGTTTGGTTTTTGAAGGAAACCAAAAGTATCTGCACAAGTTGCGCGACCGGTTGCAATACCATCATTGGCTCGCGCGAAGATGTGATCTACCGCCAGACGCCGCGTGAAAACGTCGCCGTTAATTCCGTTTGGATGTGCGACTACGGCCGACTCAATTTCGAGTACCTAACGAGCCCTGAACGACTGCTCGAGCCGGAAATTCTTTCTGGCGACAAATTGCAACCTGCTGATTGGAAGACGGTCATATCCCATACCGCTTTGCAACTGCGGCATTTCACCGGTTGGGACATCGCCATCGTTGCCTCGGGCCGGATGACAAATGAGGAACTCTGGCTGACTGCGCGTCTCGCCCAGCAGTTAAACGTCTCATTCATTGATATTGTTCCCAGAAAAGGGAGGGGGACGACATTTTGCTGAGCCAGGATCGCAATCCGAATACGAACGGCGCGAAAATTATCCTTGGATTGGAAGGCAAAACCGGCGCGAATCTAGAGGCGATTGCCGCGAGTGTGGCGGAAGGCCGCATTAAAGCGCTGGTCGTGCTCGGTGAAGACCCGACTGAATTTGGAATTACCGTCGAGCAGCTGAAGAAGCTGCCCTCCTTCATCACCATGAATATTTTGCGCAATGCCGCCACCGCCCACGCTACTGCGATCCTTCCGTCCGCCGCATACGCCGAAAAACGCGGCTCAATGATCAATGGTCGCGGCCGTTTGCAACGATTGAATCGGGCCGTGCGCCTGCCCGGGCAGGCGCGCGAGATTGGGAGATCTTGCGCGATCTCCTGCAGGAATTTACCGGCAGTAATGGTCTCGGCTCGATCGAGGATGTGTTTCGTCAAATGGCGGAATCGCTTCCGCCACTGGCAGGCTTGAGCTTGAGCAAAATTGGCGATCTCGGCGTGAAAGTGATGGCCACGCCTGAGAGTTCGACTACCCCATCGCCTCCCCGGCGAGCCAAGCGATGAGGAGTTTTTTGAGCGGCCGCCGCTGCACGCAGTAAAATGAATCCGACGGTTTCCTTTATTCTGATTTCGCTGCTGAAAATCGTTGGCATCGTTTTTCGTTATTTTGCCAATGGTTTCTTACGCGGTTTATGCCGAGCGAAAAGTCAGCGCGTTGATTCAGGACCGCCTCGGACCGAACCGGGTCGGGCCTGCCGGTCTATTCCAGCCAATCGCCGACGCAATGAAATTTTTGCTCAAGGAAGATTTCACGCCCGCCCACGTGAACAAACTTTATTACTGGCTCGCGCCCTGTCTCGCGATGGTGCCGGCCATCACGACGATCGCGGTGGTCCCGTTTGGCAGCACCCTCTTTGGCGTGCCAATGGTGATCGCGGACATCAACGTCGGCGTGCTATTCGTTTTTGCGATCGCGTCGCTCGCTGTTTACGGAATCGTTATTGCCGGCTGGGCCTCCAATTCGAAATATCCTTTCCTCGGTGGAGTGCGCTCGAGCTCGCAGATGATCGCTTACGAACTCTCGTTAGGTCTTGCCGGTGATCCCGATTTTCCTTCTCGTTGGCAATCTCCGGCTAACGGAAGTTGTGCAATATCAGATTAATCATGGCTGGATGATACTTCCCTTTGCCGGTGACTGGAAAAATCCGCTCGGTTGGCTGTTGGCTGTTCCGATGTGGATATCGTTCACTATCTTTGTTATTGCCATATTCGCGGAAACAAACCGGCTGCCATTCGATCTGCCGGAAGCGGAAACGGAATTGGTCGGCGGCTATCACACCGAATACGGCTCGATGAAGTTCGCTCTCTTTTTCCTCGGGGAATATGCTGCCATGATCACCGGGTCTGCCATTATCGTTACCCTTTTTCTCGGAGGCTGGCATTTCCCCGGCATCCCCGACGGTTCCCGCGGGTGGTTTTTTGGTCTTATTAACATTTTCGTTTTCTTCGCTAAAATTACGGCGCTCCTTTTTGTATTTATCTGGGTCCGCTTCACTCTGCCCCGTTTTCGCTACGATCAGTTGATGCGGCTGGGCTGGGTTTTCTTTTTCGAGATCGCGCTCGTCAACATTTTCTGCGCCGCCGCCATCATCCCCTTTTTCGACCGATAACCCACGGCTTAATCCTAATCTTATTCGTATTCTTAATCTTCTTCTTTAGCCTTTCCGACACATTACCGTCGTTCCGTTCTGTATATGACAATCTCCAGACTGGCTACTCATTGTAATCGAAACCGGTCGAGCAGGATTATGATTACGAGCAGGAGCAGGGTTGATATGGCTATCACCGTTCCACGACCGAAACTCACCTGGTCCGAGCGATTGTATTTGCCGACGATCGTGGCAGGGATGGCGATCACTCTCCGGCATTTCAAGGATATGCTCTTCGGCCGCACCAAGGTGACGATGCAATATCCCGAAGAAAAATGGGATCCGCAGCTGCCGGAACACTATCGCGGTGCCCCGCTTTGGTGAAGGACGAGACCGGGCGCATCCGTTGCGTTGCCTGTCAGCTCTGCGAATTCATCTGTCCGCCGCGGGCGATCAAAATCGAGCCGGGCGAAATTCCGGCGAAAGACCGCTTCAGCAAGGTCGAGAAATATCCGCGCGAGTTCGATATCGATATGATTCGCTGCATTTTCTGCGGGATGTGCGAAGAAGTCTGTCCCGAACAAGCCATCTTTCTGCGCAAGGATTACGCCATCACCGGGCTCACTCGTGCGGAAATGGTGCATAACAAGGACAAGCTGCTCGAGATCGGCGGCGTGATGCACGGCGTCGTTTTGAAGTGGAACGAAAAGAAGTAAGCAAACACTGGAGTAATGGAGGAGTTGGAGTATTGGGAATCGCGGGCGCGTTTTCCTTTCACTCCAATACTCCATTACTCCACCACTCGCACTTCAATTTGATGCCCTCTTTTCTCTTCTGGCTCTTCGCTATCGTGATGCTTGTCTTCGGCGCAGCCGTTGTCATTAACCGTAACCCGATCGCGAGTGCGCTCAGTTTGGTAGTTTGTTTCCTTGGGCTTTCCGCCTTGTTTATGTCTCTCGACGCATTCTTTATCGGGATCATTCAGGTGCTTGTCTACGCTGGCGCCGTGATGGTGCTGTTCCTGTTCATTATTATGCTGCTCGATCTTCGAGCGGAAGAACGCCGCAAGTTGAATTGGATTGCTTTCGGAGGTGGCTTCCTCGTCGCGTTCTCGCTTCTCGTGCAAATCCTTGCTGTTATTGGTAGCACCCGAATGGCCAAACAAACTTTTCCGCCGCTCGCTTCCCCGCAAACAGACGATGTCCGCAGCGTCGGGTTGGTGTTGTTTGGAAACTACAACCTGCCTTTTTCAGGTAATCGCCGTGCTGATTCTTGTCGCGACCATCGGCGTCATAGTTTTGAGCAAACGCCAATTGCGATGACCACTCTCGGCGACTATCTGACTGTCAGCGGAGTATTGTTCGCCATCGGTTTTAGCGGCGTTCTGTTGCGGCGCAATGTCATTATCATTTTCATGGCGCTCGAGTTGATGCTGAATGCGGCCAATCTTTCCCTTGTCGCCTTTTTCCCGTTTTCGTCTCGGCGACGATGGCCTGCCCAATTACAACGCGCAGGTCTTGGTTTTCTTTATCATTACCGTTGCCGCCGCCGAAGTCGCGGTCGGTCTTCGCTATAATTGTCGCGCTCTATCGCGCCCGCCGCACCACCCATGTGGAAGATATTAATAGTTTGAAATTCTAGTCCACCAAACAGGAATGACGCGAACGGCGGAAACAGAAAGCAAGAATCAGACGATGTTTGTCTCTGAGAATTTGGTGTCCTTCCGCATGTCTTGTGGACCAAAATGTTTATGAGCGTGATCCCATGGCTTGTTTTGCTCGTGCCGCTGGCCGGTGCCGTGCTCATCGCCCTGGTCACTCGCCGGGCGGCTGGCCTGAGTGCGTTCATTTCCGTCGTCGCGGTATCAACCAGTTTCATCTGCAGCTGTGTCGTGTTTTGCCAAGCCGGAGATAAGAGCGGCTGAAATTCCGTGGATTGATTTTCGGCGGACTCCTGAGGGTGCCGATCGGTTTCACGCTCGATTCACTGAGCAAGACGATGCTTGTTCTCGTTAGCGGAGTAGGTGCGCTCATTCACATCTACTCCGCTTGGCTACATGCGCGATGACCCCGGCAAATCGCGCTACTTCGCCTCGCTCTCGCTCTTCATGTTTTCAATGCTCGGGATCGTGCTGGCGAACAATTTCGTGATGATGTTCATCTTTTGGGAATTGGTTGGTCTTTGTTCCTACTTGCTCATCGGTCATTGGTTCGAACGCGATAGCGCGGCCGATGCCGCGAAGAAAGCCTTTATTACCAATCGTATTGGCGACTTCGGGTTCATGCTTGGAATCTTGATGGTGTGGGGCGCGACTGGTTCGGTCGTTTTCGACGACATCATTCCGCAACTCTGGCGCGTCACTAGTAATCCGACATTTCTAACGATTTGTGTGCTGTTGATCTTTTGCGGTGCGGTCGGAAAGTCCGCCCAGTTCCCGCTTCACGTCTGGCTGCCGGACGCGATGGAAGGTCCTACGCCGATCTCCGCCCTCATCCACGCCGCCACCATGGTCGCGGCCGGCGTTTACATGCTCGTGCGGGTGGGATTTTTAGTGCAAGCTTCGCCAGATGCCCTCTGCGTAATCGCGTGGATTGGCACCATCACCGCGGTGATGGCCGCGCTCATCGCCACGCAACAGGACGACATCAAGCGTATTCTGGCCTACTCCACGCTTTCTCAGCTCGGCTACATGATCATGGCCGTCGGTCTCGCCTCGGGCGAGGCCGCCATGTTCCATTTGTTCACCCACGCTTTCTTTAAAGCGTTGCTCTTCTCGGCGCGGGTTCTGTCCTCGTTGCGCTCCATCATGAGCAGGACATTTGGAAGATGGGCGGCCAAGGTCGCAACCTTTCCTCACTTTTGTGACCTTCGGCATCGGCATGCTTGCACTCATCGGATGCCCGCCATTTGCCGGATTTTTCAGTAAGGACGCCATTCTCTCGCTCGCCTACAATCGAAACTCCTCGATTTTCCTTTTAGCCCTGCTTACGGCATTCCTGACCGCATTTTATATGATGCGTTTGTTTGTCGTCGTTTTCTTCGGCAAGCCGCGCTCCCCGCTGCCAGGACGAGCCGTGAAGCGCCCACCAGCATGCTCGTTCCACTCGTGGTTCTGGCAGTTCTGGCCCTGATCGGTGGATTCAACTTTTTCGCGCGGCATTTTGTCACCATCCCTCATGAACGGGATGCCGCGCCAATTCGTTCCGGGCCTTGCTCTTGTCGCAATGTTGCTTGGGCGCCACCGGCGCGTGTTTTCTCTATCGTGGCCGAGAATTCGATCCCGTTCTCGTTCACAATATTGCGGAAGAAATTCTTATTTCGATGAATTTTATCAGGCACTGATTAATTCTACTCAGGAATTCCTCGCCCGCATCGCGGCCTTCATCGATCGCTGGGTTATCGATGCCACTGTAGTCCGAGGCAGTAGTGGCGCGACTCTGGAGTTTCGGCGCCCTGCTCCGCCTGATGCAGGTGGGCAATTTGCAGGCTTACGCGTTTATTTTCGGACTTGGAATCGTCTGGATCATTTACTTCGCTCTCTTCCGCTAATGCTTCTTCTTGTCACGATTTGCGCCAATCGTATGCGGCCATATTGATCATGCTGGGTCTTCCCGCCCGAACGACTGCACTCGCTGCCTCCCTCCTGACCCTACTAACCAGCGTGCTTCTGTTTCTCGGTTTCGACTCCTTGCGCGCGGTTTTCAATTCGTCTTCACCATTCCAATTTCATCCGAGCTGCGCCTCAACTTCACTCTCGGCGTGGACGGACTCAGTCTTCTCATGATCTTGCTCGGCGCGATTGTCTTGCTCGCCGCCGTCTGGTTTACCGGTGAAATCGAGCATCACGAAAACGCGTTCTACGCCTGCCTGCTCCTGATTGCCGGCGGCGCCATCGGCGCTTTCGCTTCGCTTAAACTTGTTTTTCTTTCTACGCCTTCCACGAACTGGCGTTGATTCCCACTTTCCTGCTCATCGGAATTTGGGGGACGGGCAATCGACGCGCCGCGGCCTGGAAGGTCACGATCTATCTTGCGCTCGGAAGTGTCATTCTTCTGGTCGGCTTAATCATGCTCTATCGCGCGGTTCCTTCTAGCGCACGCAGTCTTGATCTGCGGGTCCTGCAAGCCGCCGCTTCCGCCGGGCAGATTGCGCCTGCCCTGCAATCACTCCATTTACCTCGTCCTGTTGATCGGCTTTGGAATATTAATCTCGTTAGTCCTGTTCCATACCTGGGCGCCGGAAGCGTATGCCTCGCCCCGCGCCGGCGGCGATGTTGCACGCGGGAGTTTTGAAAAAATTTGGCCTCTACGGCTTGCCTCGACTGGCATTGCCGTTCCTGCCTGACGGCGCGCAGCACTGGTCGGGATTGCTGCTGGTCCTTCTGCTGGCGAACATCATCTCACATTGGTTTGGTCACGATCGCGCAACGCCGCCTCGATTGGATGCTCGGCTATTCCAGCGTCATGCACATGGGCTATATTTTTCTCGGCATCGCCAGTGCGAATATTCTCGGTACTACCGGTGCGGCGATCTCTGATGTTCGCGCACGGCCTTTCCATCGCGCTCCTTTCGCCATTCACCGGGGAGATTCGCAAACGCGTTCCTTCACTCGACTTTGATGCGATGGGCGGCCTGGCCAAACAATGCCGCTGGCGGCGTTCGCCTTCGGTCTCGGAGCATTCGCGGCCATCGGACTGCCCGGGTTCGCGAATTTCGCGGCCGAAATCATGGTCATTTTCGGCGCATTTCGAAACGGATTCGATTATCAACATTTTCATATCTTCCAATGGGCAACTCTTCTCGCGCTTTGGGGCGTGGTCCTGTCGGCGGTTTACATGTTGCGCGCTTATCGCCGCACCTTTTTCGGCAGCTCTCCCGAACCTGGAGATCGCATCTCCGATATTCGTTCCGCTTTTCGTTTTCCCATCGCGTTACTCGTGGCCGTGTCGATTCTGTTCGGATTTTTCCTCAAATTGCCGTGCAAAGAATCGCGCCCGCCTTCCGTGAATTACTTCACCGCGACGCAATGATTTCAGCGCCTTACCTCGAAGTTGCGGTGCTTGTTCTCGGCGCGATCATTCTCGTTGGTCGAATCTTTCGCTTCCCAACTCGACCGCCGCTTTCTCGCTTACGCGGCCTTATGCGGCTTGGGGGTAATTTTTCTGCGCGACCTTCTTTGTCGCGCCTCAGTCGTCTGCCGTGTCGGCTCCGTTCTGGATTTTATTCTGCCGACGCACTCGCACTTTTTTAAGCGAATTGCCCTTGCCACCACCGCGGGCGTGCTGGTGATGATGCTCGATTTCGCGCCTCCGGTCTTGGTTGGCGTTCCCGCCGACGCCACAGTCCGGTCTCGGCGAATTTTTCACCCCTGCCCTTATTCACCTGCGCCGGGCTGATGTGGATGGCTTCCGCCATCGATTTCGTGTTGATTTTCGTTTCGTTAGAGCTGGTCACAATTTCCTTCTATGTCCTGGTTGGTTTTACCCGGCGCAATCCGGCCTCGCTGGAAGCGGCGGTGAAATATTTGGTGCTCAGTGCGGTTGCGACGGGTTTTCTCGTTTACGGGATTACCTGGATCTTTGGAGCAACTGGCGAAACCAATCTGCAAAAGATTACGACTGTATTTTCGCGGCCCGGCCTGGAGCAGAACGCTGCGCTTTTCGGCGGCGTGCTCGTTATTGTCGCGCTTGGTTTAAAATCGCCGCCGTTCCGTTTCATATTTGGGTAGCGGATGTTTACCAGGGCGCGCCTACGCCGGTAACCGCGTATCTGTCGGTGGGTTCGAAGGCGGCTGGCTTCCATCGTCCTTCTGCGCGTGCTCGAGCCATTTCTGATTTTGCCGCGAATGCGCACTCGTGCTTGTTGCGATCGCCGTCCTCACGTCTTATCTACGGCAACCTCGCGGCGCTGCCGCAGACGAATGTCAAACGGCTCCTCGCTTACTCAGTATTGCCCACGCCGGTTATCTACTCGTGGCCGTAGTCTCGTTTTCCGGACGCGCCGTTGCTTTTTATCTCGTCGCTTATCTCTTGATGACGTTGCTAGCTTCGCTGTGCTGGTTCTCGTTAGCCAGACCGGAGGCGACCAACTGGAAAATTTCGCCGGACTTTCCCAGCGTTCACCCTTTCTCGCCTTCGCCATGCTGGTCAGCGATGGTCTTCGCTCGCCGGTGTGCCTTTCACCGCCGGGTTTCTCGGCAAGTTTCTTGTCTTCGACGCCGCCGTTTCGGCTCACCATTTCGGGCTCGTTGTCGTCGCCGTCATCACCGTCGGCGCCGGCTTCTACTACTACTTCAAAGTAGTCCGCGCTATTTATTGGGACGCGCCTCCGTCCTCGGCTGGCAAATTGTCGTTAGCCCGCTCACTCGCGTCGCCATCATCGTCATGATCGCCGGAACATTCTTGCTCGGCGTTTACCCGCAGCCGATTTCGACGCGCTGCGCTAGGCAATTCGCGCACCTGTAGCGGCGGTCTCATGACCGCCGGTTCGGCTAGAGCTTCGGCGCTCATAGAGCGCCGCTAACAATCAATCGCTGAGTTCGACGTTCCAGTACGCCAGATCGACGAAATGCCGCCAGCTTCATGCTGTTGCGTCGTGAAGGTTACCTGCACAAACGGACGCCATTTCGGCCGCTTCGGTTTGCGGATCAGCGTCATGTGCGCTTCATGCGGGAGCCGGTTGCCCTTGCGGGTGTTACACCCGATGCAGGAGCAAACCACATTCTCCCATGTCGTTAGCCCGCCGCGATCTCGCGGGAGAACGTGATCGAGATTCAGCTCGCTCCGCTCGAAAATGTTGTCCGCAATACTGGCAGGTATTCTTGTCGCGCTCGAAGACGTTGTGCCGGGTGAACTTCACTTCCTTTTTCGGCAGCCGATCGAACAAGCAGCAAGCACGATCACGCGCGGAACACGGATCTTCCACGAAATCGTCGTCACCATTTCGGGCTCTGGCGATTGCGCGGAAAAATCGCGCCAGCTGTCGAAGTCGTGAGTCAGGAAATTGTTTGCGCCATCGGTGGCCACGACCTGGGCGTGTCCGGCATAGACCAGGGCAAAGGCGCGTCGCGCCGAGCAAATGTTGACCGCCTGCCAGAGACGGTTGAGCACCAGGACCTGACTATTCAATAACATACAGAAACTATTGAACTCTACCCTATTTTTACCGTCAAGCGACCTGCCTAAAGTTGCGCGACGGATAGCATTCAGCTTGGATTTTGTCAACGCAACCGATGCGAAATGCGCGTTCTATGCTACCCAATGATCAGAACAACTGCCTGATGTTCGGTAACATGAATCTCGTGGCGCCTGCTGTAGCAGCACGATAATGTGTCAGCGGAGAAACGAGACTGTTAGCCCGGTGCGCCCAGCGTCCTGAATGGCGGGCCGGGTGCGTCGAGAACAGGGTACAGTTGTTTGGCGCACAAACGAGAAGTCCATATGGCGGTTGGATCACGCCAGTTGACCTCGCAACGGTGAACGATTCCTGCTGTTGAATAGGTCGTGGGCCGTTTAATGCTTCAAGAGAAGGCGACTGCGAGGATTGTCGAACAATTCTCCACATCGTATAGTCTAATCGGGTGAAAACGGATGAGCGACGAGCGGCACGAGGGACAAAGGGAATTCGACTTGCTCGATCGCGTCGATCTTTTGATCGCGACACTCCCCCCGGCGATGCCTTGCGACGCGAGCTGCTCGATTTGCGCATGGAAATTTCCCAGCGCGAGGAAATCTTCATCGAGGCGCGGCAAACAATCGAGAAGCTCGAGGAAGTCATCAAAAAGGTAACCTCGCCCGCCAATCGCATTGGCACTTATCTCGGCAACGTTGGCAAAGAGACCGCCCACATCGTCGTGGGCGGGGCGGATTATTATTGCAACGTCGATCCGCGCATTCCGATGGCGAAGTTAAAGAAGGGACACGCGTGTTCTGGTGAACGAAGCATTCGTCATCGTGGGCGATCTCGGTTTCGAAACAGCGGGGCCAGTCACCAAAGGTTACCGAAGTGATCGGAACCGACCGGCTACGCGTTGGCAACGAACACGGGACGCAATCGCTGGTGCTGCAGCGTTCCGCGCAGCTGACCAAAACGGCGCTGAAAGCAAGGCGACGAAGTGCGGGTGGATTCCAATTATCGCATGGCGCTGGAGATGATGTCAGCGCCCGAGCTCGCACGAACATTATCTCGATAACGTCCCGGAATTGCCCTGGTCGAAAGTCGGCGGGCAGGAGCGAGCGATCGAAGCGATCAAGGATGCGATCGAGCTGCCGCTGTTGCATCCGCATTTGTTCGAGAAATTTCACCACGCCACTCCGAAAGGATTTCTCCTTTACGGGCCGCCCGGGTGCGGCAAGACGCTGATCGGGCAAGGCGACGGCGTACAATTTGACGCGGCAGTTGCGCGAGAAATCGGCCGAAAGAGAGTCCGCGAATACTTCATGCACGTGAAAGGGCCGGAGATTCTGAACATGTGGGTAGGCGAATCGGAGCGGATGGTGCGCGAAATTTTCGCGACTGCGCGCGAGAAACGCCGGGAAGGGTTCATGCCGTTTCTTTTTATCGACGAAGCGGAAAGCATTCTCGGAACGCGGCGCGCCTCGCGTTACTCGAACATTCTCTCGACCCTCGTGCCGATGTTCTGCTCGGAGATGGACGGGATCGATTCGCTCAACGACGTCGTCATCATTCTCGCTTCGAACCGCGCCGATCTGATCGATCCCGCGATTCTCCGACCGGGCCGCATCGACCGGAAAATCAAAGTCGACCGTCCGAACAAGGAAGGGGCGCGGGAAATCTACCGGATTTATTTGACTAACGATTTACCGTACGACGGCGCGCTGGCAAAGAAGCTGACAATATTGGGGCGGCGATTGAAAAGCTGATCGAGCGGTTTGTGGATTGGCAGTTTGCCAAGCGCGACGAAAACAAATTTCTCGAAGTCACATTGCGCAGCGGCCGCAAGGAAGTTTTGTATCGCGCGCGATCTAATCAGCGGCGCGATCATCGCATCGGTGGTTGAGCGGGCCAAAGGGATGGCGATCAAGCGCGCGATCGCGAGCCAGACGCGCGTCGGCCGATCCTGCTGTAGCCGCGGTCTGACCCCGATTCTCCGGAATCACCGAACAAGATTTGCAACATGTCCTTCAACGCCGAGTACGCGGAGAACGATATTTTCCCGCCGACCGATATCACGGAAGATTGGCTGAAGCTGATCGATTACGATCCGGAGTATGTGGTGAAGATTGCGCCGGTGCGCCGCGAATGCAGCTCAGCGCGCGCGCGAATCTTGGCGGTGTGATCTGATTAGCGCTGGCGCTGCAGCTGTCCCAGCCGGAACACTCGAGCAGACGGCAAGCTTGCTCAGTCGACAGCGGTTTGCGAGCCGTCGCATCCTAGAATCAGTGCAGCATCGTGGCTGCGTCACGTGAAAACGACTCTCCGTTCTTTCCTCTTGTCGGCTTCATCGGCTCGATGCCATTGTCTTTCGCAGCCAGTATCGTCCCGCGTGAAAGGCCCGACGTTTCAAACAAAGCGTTGATTACAAAACGGCGCCACCCATCGCCACCGAAAGCAGCATCCGCGCGCAGACTCCGCCGCGTTGCGCAAACTCGCCGACGATTACTACAACTGGCGCAACGAAAATTATCCCGTCGCCAGTAGCGAGGCGGGTCTGCATACCTGGGACAATCGCCTGACAGATTATTCGGCCGCCAAGATCGCCGAGCGCGCCCAGCACGTGCGCAAGTTACTCGATCAGGTGCGGGCGATGAAGACCGGAGAAATGGGCCAAGGATGATCGGATCGATTGGCTGCTCTTTCGCGCGCAGCTCGAAGAAGTCGACTTCGGGAACGCGTTCTGAAATTCGAGCAGACGAACCCGCTCACGTATGTCGGCGAATGCAGTAGCGCGCATTTTTTCGCTGCTGAAAAAGGAATACGACACGCCCCGGAACCGTGCGCTCTCCGCCGCCGCGCGATTCAAAGCAGATGCCAGGCGTTGCTCGCGGAAGCGGAGAAGAATTTGCAGAAACCGGTAAAGCTTTACGCTCAACTCGCGATTCAGTCGGCGCGTAAGATCGATCCGCTTTTCAAGGAAAGCACAGCGCCGCTGACAAAAGATCTATGCCGACGCGGAACGCGCGCGAGTTCGAGAAAGCACGCGACGACGCGCTCACGGCCATTCACGGCTTCGCCGATCGGCTGGAGAAGCGAATTGCCGCAGATGGTGGACTTCGCTCCGATGGGCGAGGTCGAATTACAATTATTACCTCAAGCACGTCCTGCTCTTGCCGCTAAATGCGGCAGGTGGAGATGCTCGGCCGCGCCGAGCTGGCCGTTATCGCGCTCTCGAAGCGCTGCTACCCGATCCATCGCATGGCCGATCCCAATCCGGCGCGCAGCAAAAATATTCCGCCCGATCAGGCAGTCATTCCTGAAAGCGTATGAAAGCCGCGAAGCAGGAGATGATCGACTTTCTTGAAGGAGCATCAAGCTTATCACGTTGCCGGATTATCTCGGCACGTTTCGAGATTCGGCAGTTGCCGGAAGCGTTCAAGCCGACCAGTCCCGGCGGTTTCATGAATCCGCCCGGTGTTTACGACAAGGATCCGACCGGTTTCTATTTCATTCCCGACCTACAATCCGGAGTCGAAGAATTTTTACATCCGCGCCGCGATCGAAGATCCGCGGCCGATCCTTGGGCACGAAGGAATCCCGGGCATTTTATGCAGCTCTCGATCGCGAATCATTTGAGCTGACGAGATCCGGCGGCAACATCAGGACGGCGTCTTTCGTGGAAGGCTGGGCGCTTTACGGCGAAGAAATGTTGATGCGCACCGGCCTTTATCCGGAGAACTCGGCGGCGCAGGGACAAATCCTGCGCTTGTCGCGTTATCGCGCCGCGCGCATCGGCGTGGACGTGAATTTGCACACCGGCAAATGGACCTTCGAGCAAGCGGTGAAATATTTCATGGAAGCGGGCGGGCTTGATCGCGAAGCAGCGGAAGGCGAAGCCGCCGGCGCAGCTGTCGCAGCCCGACGCAGAAAATCAGCTACATCATCGGGCAAATGGCAGATCATGAATCTGCTGGGCACGATATCGCGATAAGACAGGGCGCGAACTTCCGCCTCGGCCAATTCCACGACGATTTGGTCAAGAACGGCAGCCTGCCAATCTCCATTATCGAGTGGATATCTGCTCGATGATCCTTCCACGATTGAGGCGGATGCTGAAATAGCTGGACTGGAACTCCCAATTGCAAATTAAATAATTAGAGATTCCTCGACTGCGCTTCGGAATGACAAAAAGGTTGTCCGCCAGTCTCGATCGTGGAGTGAACCCATTGTAGCCGCTGGTTGCTGGTCATGCGGTGGGACGCCGAAGCACGGATAAAGCCAAAAACGGGCCGCGATCGGCACGTCTATCCTGCAATGGGCTTGAGATTTCTTAAGCGCGGGCTCCGGACCACAATCGCCCGCATTGGTGCACGGATATCTCGTTCTCCAAATCGACGCGTAATCGCAGCGGTCACGGCGCCGGTGATTGTGGGAAGTAATGAAGGATCTCGCTTCGCAATCGTTACCGCTACGGGATTCCTCTTCTACCAAACCTCTTGCCACATCTTCCGCCCGATTCGCCTTGCCGATTTTGGCGATAACTTCAGTTTTGATTTCCCGAAAGCCAGCTTGCTTTAATATCCGCCTGATCTCAGCTCTGATTGTGGTAACTAAAAGGAACCTTGTAGAACGTTGGAGGGTCATTCTCAGAAGTAGCTGGTGATAGTTCGATGTGCGAGCTCCCCTAGTTTGTTGTGCCCTCATTGCGTCCCACACGTTAAAGAGGAAAATCCCATCACGCTTGAGAACACGATGAGCTTTCGCGCGCAGCGTGAGCCTTGTCCGGCACAAACATGATTCCGAACTGACACACAACTGCGTCGAACTTCCGGTCAGCGAAGGGCAAATCACACGCGTCAGCTTCCAACCATCGCACCCTCTTCGCTCTTGCCAAACTTGGCAGCGGCCTGCCGGAACATCGGCTCCGTTTAAATCCGTCGCGATTAGTTTCACCTTCGATGGCAGATGAGTGCGCAGCACACGCGTTAAAATTCCCGTTCCGCAGGCCAGTTCCAGCACTGAACCAGTTTTATTGGCCGCTAAGCGCGTCGCCAGGTCCTCGGCGTATGGCTGAAACAAATATTGGTCCGAGGTAGCGATCGTATGCTGCCGGAATGGAACCGGAGAATTTCGTATGTTCGTCTTTCACGCAACTAGGTTGCCGCACGAGTGCGCAAGGGCGAGTTGAAACTGACTTACCTGGTTCTGAATCCTTCTTACTGCGGGAGACGGAGACGGCGACGAAGCCGGTGACAACTGCACGCGATATGTCCGGCGTCGCAGTCGGCGAAGGACTTGAGGGCAACCGCGACGCGTCGGAGGGCGGGCTTAGCTTTAGTGAGGATGGCACATGCATCAATGAATCCAAAGAATCTGTTAGCCGGAGTTCGGCGATGGCGTCGGCACGGGTGAAAGTGGCCTTCTCTTGGGCGGGACTGGCTGCGCTTTTGTCGGCGTTGCTTCAATGCGAGCAGAAGGCGCCTGCTCTTCAGAAATGTCCGTCCGTCCTTTCTTCTTTGGCTCCGCGTCAGCAGGCGCCTGCTCGAATTTGCCCTGCACCATGATCCCGGATTCACGGCTGGTAACAATGTAGTGCCGCTGACGCCCAATATGCCGCAGCCACGCCGCCACCCCGGACCCCGTCTCTACCTCATTTTGAGGTGTGAACCAGGTAACCGTGCCAAAACCGGTGGCATAGCCTTTGGCGTCGCGCGCACCCGACCACGTTACTAAATCGCCCGCCTTGGGGTTCTCGTTCCAAACGCGAGTCGTGCCGTCTTTTGTTCGTTGATACCGGCCAGCGAAGGCCGTGCCAGTGATTAATAATGCCAGCAATCCGCTGTAAACGAAGAGTCGTCAGCGTACTCCACGGCGCTCAAAATTCTAGTGCGGCGGAATTGCCCCCGACAACACTAATCGTGCTGTTACCTCGCTATCTGCTTCTGCGTTACGCGGATCGTCTGCTGGATTCACGTACTTGATCACAAACGGCCCCATGCCTTGGACCTGGATGATTGCTTCCGCGGGCGTCCAGGCATAGTGCTTCATCCCCGGCGGCATGACCATATAGCCGCCAGCGCCCATCTCTTTTCCAGCTGCTTCATCGAACTTATCTCCCGTGCCAATGTTAAACGTGCCGGAAATTACCGTAATATGCTCTGCCGTTGGGTGCGTATGCGGCGGAACCTTGTAACCAGCCGGGGTTTGCAACCGCACTGTGAACAGTCCCTTCTTGTTTGGATCACCAGCCAGCACCGCCAGTTTCGCCCCGGGCGGTAACCCGGGAGGCGCATCCCCCATTTTAAGTCTGCAGGATTGAGAACGACGTGTTGTTCACTCGCTGGCCGATTCAGTTGACTTCTGGAGGCATCCTTCTTCTGCGTCGCAACCGCGGCCAGCGAAAATACCAAAGGCAGAATTAGTATTAAGGCGATCTTTTTCATAGTTTTTTGCGGTTGGTTGAATAACAGATATCAATTTCCCAGATCGTGCGCAATTCCGGGGACCGACCTCCGTCCGCGGCCATCGTCTTGCCGAAGATTATCGCTGGCAACCCTTCTTTATTCGCTAGCTCGCTAAGGCATCAACGCGTTTCCAGTCTTCGGCCGTTAACTTCAGCTTAGCAGCAGCCATGTTCTCTTCCAGATGCGCGACCGAAGACGTGCCAGGGATCGGCAACATCGCGGGAGATCGGTGAAGAAGCCAGGCGAGGGGCCAGTTGCACAACGCTGGCGTGATAATCCCTGGCCGCCGCTTCCAGCGCATTGTCCTTCAACCCCTGTTTCCACCAATCGGTGACCACGGCATAAACCCCAACCCTTCCTTCTCGCAATAGGTCAGCGTTTTTTCCCACTTCCGGTTGCCAATGTGTATGCTTGGTTCTGCACGCTCACAATCGGCAGGACCTTGCGCGCCCGATCGATTTCTTCGGGCCGAAACCTCGGATAATCCTAACGTGCCGAATCTTTCCAGCCTCCTGCATCTTCTTGAGTGCTCCGAGCGACTCTTCCATCGGCACCTTCGGATCGATGCGATGCAATTGATACAAATCGATTCGCCTCGAGCTGGAGCCGCTTCAAACTGTTCTCCACACATCGGGTGAGATATTCCGGGCGGCCGTTCGGCACCCATTGTCCAGGTCCAGGTCTCGTTAGCCCGCCTTTGGTGGCAATCACCAGGTCCTTTGGATAAGGGTGAAGGGCCTCTGCAATCAGCAGCTCGCTGGTCTCTGGTCCATAGGCATCAGCCGTGTCGATCAGGTCGACGCCGAGCTCGACGGCGCGTCGCAGAACTTTGAGGGCGTTATCACGATCAGGCGGCCAGCCCCAAATGCCCTCTCCGGTGATCCGCATCGCGCCAAAGCCGAGCCGGTTGACCGAAAGATCGCCCCCAACCGGAAAGGGAATTGGTGCCTGCCTCCGTAGCCGCTGGCGAGATTCGCCGCAAAGATCATGTTCGATCCTCCCGCAATCAGCGTAGCTCCGCCTGCCAGAGTCGTGCCTAGAAATTTTCGACGGGTCATAGAGCTCAGAGATCGGAGGGTCAGGGAGACCGGATAACAGAACTACGCCGCTACTTTTGCGAGTGTAGTCGATCTCCAAAGTTTTCATTTCCTGGCCACCACGGTTCTCGCATCCATTCGAAGGTATGATGGTTCTTGTCCGTCATCTTGACTACAGAGCGGACAGGAGTCTTCATCCCAGGCAGCATCTCCATTTCGCCGGTGTAGGTAACCGTTTTCGTCGCGGGGTCGCACGTCCCTTCAAAGGTGAGTATCCCGGTGCCCATGTTATCAATCCAGGATGAAGTAAATTTCTGTTTCACGTTGTCGTAGCCGTCGATCGACATCCCCTTAAAGGTGAAGTCTTTCATTTTGCCATCAGCGCCGGGCATTTTCATGCTTCCGGTATGATCGCCGACGAACATAGCGGCCATTCATGATTGACTTGTATGTGACGCTACCCCTTGGAAACAGTAGGTTCCTTGCCGGGTTCCATCATTTTCACGGAAGTGCTCCAGGAGCCGGCGAGATCAGCGAGAAGCTTATGATTGTCGTTGAGCTTGGCCAACTCCATCATTTGCTTCATCATCTCAGCCTCGTTCGGTGAAGCCGTGGTCGTGGCGGGGGCAGAAACGGCCGGGCTGGTGACACTGGTTGGGGAGTGCTCGGCTGTGGAGCCGGCGGTTTGTGCGGAAGCGAATGGAAGCGATAACGGCTATCGCCACCGGAGCGATCAGGGCTGAAATAATGCGGGTGTTCATGCGAATGATTCTTCCCGCAGGTTCGACCGCGTCAAATGAAAAGGCGCATCGCGAAGTCGGAGGTTAGCGGTCAGAGATCAGAGGTCAGTCAAACCGGGTAGCGCGCGGATTCTCCGCGCAGACAGGCGCATTCTGCGCCTGCCAGGAGAAGTGGGAGTCTCATATGGTCGATAGTCAGACAGTGCAAAAGCTTTCCTTGCTGCGATAGCTCGGTGTATGAGCCAGGAGTTTCGGGTGCAAGGATGCCCAGCGCGCGTTGCTCTCGAATTTCTCGTTGATGCCTGGGTTGAATCAAAAAATAACGCGCGTCCGCAGGCAATTCGTCCAAGGTCAGTGAGGTAGGTTATGGGCGCGCGGACATAAAAGAGATATGGCTGAAAGTCGGGGTCGATTGCGTAAAGCCGCTGATCGGACGGGAGAAGCGCGTTAATTTGTGCGGCAATTGGTTTTATTCGTTCGTGCCTCTTCAAATAGGTCACGGAGCGGAGCGGAAAAATTATCATCGCGCCGATAACACCTTATTGCGATAAGGAAGAAGATTAAAGCTCGTGAAACTCGAATACCTCTAATACTCCATTGAAACGCTTCATTAGCGATGGCGCTGCCGACAATCCAGCAAAACGGCGCTTCCAACGGCAAAAATATATCTCGGAAGTGTTCCCGGAATCAGCAATACACCGACGAACGGTATAATACTTCCCCACGCCAGCCCGTAAGCTACGTTGCGCTGTAATGGGTCAGCTATTTTACTCAATCGAATAAATGGGACCAGTAGTATCCAGGGAAGTAGATAAGCAAAGCCACGGGGAAAGTTTAGTAACCAATCCTCCGATCGGCCTTCTTCGCCGTGGAATGCAACCGCCGCTTCTCGTGACCAGGCTTGCAAAGGCGAGTGAGAAGGTAATGCCCGAAAGTACGGAATCAACCAGGCAGCAAAAATTCCAAGCATTACCGCTACGCCGATTAAGTGCGCGGGGTGGGTTAGGTCCCGGAGGCGGCGATTTTGCCAGAGAACCGCGCAAAGGATAAGATAAAAAACAGGACGTGACTTGGACCTTTCGCCAGTAAGCCTAAGCCAAGGAAGATCCAGGGCACGATGAAGGTAAGCCAGGGTGAGCGCTTTGTTCCCAGAATACCAACCATAGAATAAGGGCGAAGGCGAAGAGCGAGCAATAGATTGCCTCGATCTCGATCATTCGTCCCTTTTCAATTAGTCCGAGATTCGTTAGCCAGCAGAGTGCGGCGATGAAGGAACCGATTGGGCCCAGGCTGCTTCGTCCGAGCGTTGCCAGGTGAGAGCCGCGGCCAGGATAAACAAGGCGGATGGAAGACGCGAGGTCCATTCGTTGCGAATTCCTGAAAGCTTGAACGAGGCAGCGACAAGCCAATTGATTAACGGCGGCTTATTCAAATAAGGCCGCGCAGCGATATAGGGCACAACGTAGTTCGCCCTATCGAGCATGTGAACCGCCGGCAGAACGCGGTGACCTTCTTCACTGCGAAGCTCGGACGAGCCCAGGTTGGTCAGGTAAATCGAAAGCCCAGACGACGAGCAGAATCAGACAAGCGGTCAGCCTGGACATTAGCGAAAAATAAAAGCAGAGCGAAGAGGTTGGAGCAAGGAGGACGGCGCGAAACGTCGCGTTATCGGTTACAAGCATCGAGAATCGAGGTTTCGGGACAATAAAAGTAACGCAAAATTTTCGCGCGGTTTGGTATCGCGCTATGTTCTGGAACGATGAAACGCGTCTTTGGGTTGGAGACGGAATATGGGATCACGGTGGACGGCGCGGAGTCGGTGGATGTGGTCGCGGAATCGATCGCGCTGGTGCGTAGTTATACCGAGCACGGGGCGTTGATGAAATGGGATTATGGCCACGAAGATCCGCATCGCGATGCGCGCGGTTTTCGGGCTAAAGAATTGCGCCAGGACGCGGATGAATCGGCCTACTATGAGATCGATAAGAACCGGCCGCTGACCTTCCAGGAAATCAAGAGCGACCTCGTCCTATCTAACGGCGCGCGCTTTTACAACGATCACGCCCATCCGGAATATTCCACGCCGGAGTGCACGACGTTACATGAGATTGTAGCCCAGGAGAAAGCGGGCGAACGGATTCTGGCCGAATGCGCCCGACGCCGGAATGCGCACTTGACGGACGGCGAACGGGTCCGGCTTTATAAAAATAACACCGACTTTCTCGGTCATAGCTACGGTTGCCACGACAATTACCTGATGCGGCGCGATGTCCCATGGGACCGCATCGTCGCCGCTGCTCTGCCGTTTCTGATTACGCGACAGATTTTTGCCGGCGCCGGCAAGATGGGGATTGAAGCGGAGAGCGCGACAGGTCAGCCCGGTGTGTTTCAGATTTCGCAGCGCGCGGATTTCTTCAGCGTTCTGGTCAGCATCGACACGATGAATCGACGCCCGCTGGTGAACACGCGGGATGAGCCGCACGCCGATGCCAGCAAGTATCGACGGTTCCACGTCATTGTTGGCGACTCGAACATGAGTGAGTGGGCGACGGCGATGAAGTTGGGCACGACCGCGCTGGTGCTGGAATTGATTGAGAGCGGGAAAGCGCCGCAGTTGGAAATCGCGCAGCCGATTGACGCGGCGAAATCGATTAGTCGCGATCAGAATTACGATTGGATCATCGAGTTGCGCGACGGACGGAAGATCTCTGCGATCGATGTGCAGCGGCTTTATTTGAGTGCGGCGCAGAAGGTCGAGCACAATGACGAGGAGGGCAGCTGGATTTTGCGCGAATGGGAAAGCGCCCTCAATGACCTGGAGCGGGATGTGATGTTATGTCGCGATCGAGTGGATTGGGCAGCGAAGAAATTTCTGCTGAGCGAGTTGCAGGGGAGGAGAAATTACAATGGAGCGATCCGTGGCTGCAAGCGATTGATCTCGAGTACCACAATATCGATCTGGAGCGTGGATTATATTATGAGTTGCTGCGCCAGGGTTCGATGCGGCGGGTGGTTAGCGAAGATGAGATTCGCCGCGCCATTTTTCTCCCCGGAAACGACGCGGGCTTTCTTCCGGGGGCGTGCGGTTGCGCGTTTTACCGATCAGATCGAATCGATTCAGTGGAATGAGATTGTCTTGTCCGATGCCGGACGCTCCCAACGCATCGCGCTGCCGGAACCGGCGGATGAAAATTTGAAGCGGTTGAACGCCGCCGTGCGCGAGAGCGCCAACTTTGCGGATTTTCTCCGGGCTCTGGAAAGCTAGCAATTCTGCCTCGCTCCGAGGCCCGGCTGAGCATCTATGTTCCTGATGACTGGCGAGATGCAAACATTGCATCCGAAAGGCACCGCCAATGTGAATACCACGCCGCGATGGGTCTGGGAGGATAGCTGACGACAGATTACGAATGCGCGCTTTGCGCCTCCAGGATCCAGCGAAAGCAAGCTCATAGTTTTGTTTTCCGTCGGTTCTGGCCGTAAGACCAGCCAAATATCTTTGAGCAAAGATTAGAGAAGATCGGGACGCGTGGACCTCCGAGAAAAAATGTGGCCAGAGTGTTCTGGTGCACAAAGCGCTTCATCAGCAGGAGCCAGATGGTGGCTCAATAAGCATTCCGAAAATGAACAGAACGACAATCGCTGGTGCGAAACACAGCATGGCAATCAGTCCAGGGTGCGGCATGAACTGAGTGAGCCATCGCCCCAGGGCGATCTCACCCGCGACGGCAGGGACGAACATGAAGGTAAACAGACTAAGGCACAGGGCCGGATGCTCGCGACACGGAAGGCGAGTGCCAGTTTCGTGCGAGTTATGATCTGCTTTCATTTGATTTCAGCGCTTCCTCCCAAACTTCAAACAACGAGGCTTATATCTGGCCCGCAAGCGATTCGATGCGGTCGGGTTTTATCTAACGAGATCAAGCTCGGCTACGGCTTCCATCTCCGCAACTCTTGATGGGATAAGCCGACAAGCGTGAATGGCCTGAGTGGCGGCGACAGCACCAGCCCTGTTCTCATTAACACCGGCCTTCAGGCCGGTGATACACCCGCACTCATCTCCAGATAGAGCCGTTTCAACGGCTGAATTCCATCTCGCACGGAGAACCACCGGCCTGACGGGCGATGTTAATCGGAGCGCAACTGACAGCTCGGTCGAAGGGAGCGACAACGATGTTCGCGATTTTTCCCAGCGAAACCAGGATTGATTTTCCACCGGGCTTGAGGAAACTTCGTCCCGCTAAAGGCATGCAGCACGTTACCGCGTTCTCACCCCGCAAACTGTCCCGGCTGCGCCTGCCGTCGCGCGAAAGCCCAACTTGTGGATTCTGGACGGCTGGCGCGACCTGATTCTCTACGTCTGCACTCCGCTTGTGATCCTGCCGATCTTCGTTGCTGGCACAGACGCGTTGGAGCGCGGAGGACATTTATCTTTTCGTCGCTGCCTTCGGCGCGATGGGCCACCACTTGCCAGGGATGATCCGTGCTCTACGGCGATCGCGCGTTATTCCAGCGCTTCAGAATACCGGTTCATTTTTGCCCCAATTTTTTAGTGGTCGTCTGCACGGCGTTTTCTTGTGGGATCTCAAGGGCATTGTCCTGGTCGCCTTTATCTGGGGCGTTTGGCATGGCATGATGCAAACCTACGGGTTCTGTCGCATCTATGACGCGAAAGTGGGCTCGTTCGCCGCGCTGACGCGCCGTCTCGATTTCGCCTTGTGCGGGATCTGGTTTGCCACTGCGGTCCTCCTCTCATCGCAGCGAATGACGGATACGCTGGAAAGCTATTATTCGGCGGGTGGTCCTTTATTCCACCGGGACTCCTTCGAGGGGCGCAGCGAAGGATTGTTTGGCCTGGCGCTCGCGGTTTCAGGCATATTTCTGGCAAATTTTATCTGGATGTGGATGCGGGGAAGCGCCCGAGCCCGGTCAAGCTGGTGCTTCTCATCACCAGCATTTCTTTTGGTGGTATTGCAACAACATCGTGGCAAGCGTTCTGGTTGGCATTGCATTGTTCAGAAGTGTTTCACGATGTCCAGTACTCTCGCTGGTTTGGATCTACAATCGTAAACGGGTTCGAGACAGACAGCTCGATCGGCGGGTTTATGCGTTTTGTATTCCGACGCAGTGGCTCGCTGGTTGGAGTTTACGTCGGCCTGATCTTTGCCTACGGGGCGCTCGGCTATTTCAAGGCGGATGTCGGGATCGACGTAGTGAAACGCATACTTACAGGCGTGGTGACCGCTTCCGCGCTCCTGCATTTCTATTACGACGGATTCATTTGGAAAGTACGGGAGAAATCAACTCGGCAATCTCTCGGCATCGGCGGCGGCACCGCTGACGTTTCGACGAAAGGTTTTCTTCCGAGTTGGGCCTTGCACGGCGCGAAATGGGCCGCGGTTTTTGTCATTCCGCTTGGATACTCTGGTATAGGGAGGTGCACATCCCCGGGAATCAACTCGAACGCCTCGCCATGATCGCCGCTGATCTTCCGAGTGGCTCGCGGGCGCATGTCAATTACGCCACCGCTCTTGCAAGAAGCCGGCCGGGCCGATCAAGCGGCCGAGGAGTTTTCCACCGCACTACGTTTTAATCCCGATTCCGCCAAGACCCACGTCAGTCTGGCCACTGTCCTGATGGGAAAGGAAACTTGGAGGAAGCGCAGACCCATTTCGATGAAGCGCTCCGGATCGACCCCAACAACGCCGATACCACTCCGGTCATGTTTATCTTTTGGAGCAACTTGGCCGCATTGAGGAAGCGGCGGCGGAGTCCGAAGCCGCTGTGCGTTTGGCGCCAAAGTCCGCCCAGGCCCGGTATAGCTATGGCGCGTTCTTGGAAAAACATGAGAGGCTGGAAGAAGCAATCGCCCAGTATCGGCAGGCTCTGCAGGCGGACCCTCGTTTTGTCGATGCCCACATCGATCTTGCGAGCGCGCTTTTCGCAAAGGGCGAGTTGCAGGAAGCGCAAAGGCGCATTATCTGGAGGCGACGCGGCTCGACCCGAAGCTCGCTCAGCCTCATAACTATCTGGGAAAGATTTTTATGCAGGAAGGCGACGCGCCCCAGGCGATCGCGCAATTCGAGCAGGCGCTTCACCTTCATCCCGACTTTCCGGAGGCCGAGGAAAACCTGCGCCTGGCCAAGGCAAGCGACCCTCAATCTTCATCCCCCAGTAGAATCTCACCGCTCAGCGTGACTCGCGTTCACGGGAACGGACACCCAAGTGCAAACGACGGTTCGACAGGCCGCGCGATGCTAAGAGCCGGGAGTGGGCGGTGCCGCATTGGAAATGTCTACGACGCAGCGCCATTGCTTATCCGGATCTAAACGCCAGACTGATATTCCACGAAGGTGCAGCGTGATCGTACGCCATTTGGCCCAGGCAGCGTGAGCTCGTCCGTGCCTCGCATGTATGCGAATTTGCCGTCGGGTGAGAATACAGGTTTCTGCGAGACCCAGTGAATCTTGAATCCCGGCGTATTAAAGCTCGCGGTAACGTAGGCACGAATAGCCGCTTTGCCCTCGAAGCACAGGCTGCCCCGGAAAGAGAAGAACGGCGTCCTCAGTCCAATAAGAGACTACCTTCTCAACATCCTTCCCGGCGGTAGCGAGATCTGCCCACTCCGCATCCCGGCGCAACAATTTCTCGCCTTCGGTTTTGGAATCGAACTGTCGCTCAGAACAACAATCCAGAGCCAATGCGAGAAGAATCAAGAATAAATAACGGGATACTTGCATAAGATAGTCAGTAGTCTGTGGTTTGTAGTCTGGTAATCTTGCAGCCAGTGGTCATGTCAATCCGTTCGCCTCAAAGGGTGCGCTTCAGTATTGAACACGACTTTGTCGAAATCTAAAGTGTCCGGCGAAGCGAAGAGGAGATAAAAGTATTTGAAGGTCTCGGCCAGGACGAAGCTTTCCATTTCATCTCGCTTTTCTTTTGTGACAACGTCCTGGAGCGCGGCGTAGCCGGCATCGACCCGGCAGTATTTCACAAAGTCGTCGAAGATTTTCTCTCCCATCTTCCGCATGCTGTGGATCATGCGTGAAGTGATGAAGATAGTAGGTCGATTCCACGATCTCAGGGCGTAAATGGTAGCCGTTGTAAACAATCTGCATCGTCTTGTAATCGATGATCTCCGGTTCGATCTCGTGCATGTTCCACATTTTGAACGATGAATCCTGCAGTCGCCGCGCCCGCGCGACGTCGCCGGAGTGTGCCAGTAGAGCCGGAAAGAAGGCGTCGAGCGCGCCGTATTGCGATGCGGTTAACCTGCCCGATGTTCATGTCGGCGTGGCCGTACCACAATTCGCCACGGACATCGTCGGCAAGATATTTATTAACCGCGCTAATGCTCGCCTGCCACATCTCCTGGCAATCTTGATCCACAAAAAGCAGCCAGCATTTCCAGAGATATTCGTAGTAGGAATCAATCCCGCCGCTGATGTGACTATCGGCGTCCACCCACGCGCCCGTCTCGACGTCGATGGTCGACCCAACCAGACCGATCGCCGAGCGGCGCTTGAAGGTTTCCATCAAGGCACGCTTGGCTTTTCGTAGTAGATCGGTTTACCAGTTAATTTGCTCAGTGTCCCGAATTCCAGCAGCAGCGTGCCTGTCTCAGCCGGGTTCGTTTTCGCATCGCGAATCTGGCCGGTTTTCAGATTGACATAAACGTAAGGAAGTCCGGTCGGCGAATTGAAAACGGGTAAGAGCCGGTTGCCCAAATCTTCAGCCAGATCGAGCAATCGTTTGTCATTCGTTAGTTGATAACTAGAGAGCAATCCACCAAGCAAACGGATCGTGATTTCGAAATTCTTGACGTAAACGTCACGATCGAAGGAAAGATCTTTCAGAATGAGCTCTTTCGCTTTCGCCGCTTCCTCGTCCAGCTTCATCAGGATGAGCGTGTCCAGCGCGTCGACCGGCGTCATGAGAAGCGATTGGCCGTACCCAATCGTGCGACGTCTTGCTCAGCGGCTTTAAGGCATCATGTCCCCAGGCGTATTCTCTCGTAATTGGTCCACGCATGCAGAAACTCACTCCGAACCCGGGTCGCGACTTCGCGCGCGTGCGCATCCTCACGCGATTGCTGACATCCGACGCTTGCGAAAACGATAGCAGCGGCAACAGCCCATCTGGCCAGCTTCTGGGAAGCGCAGGCTGCCAGCCGGCAGTTTGCAGGAACTCCCGCGAGCCTCGGCGTCCCGCCACGATTAGTCGGTAGCTGATGACAGTTAAATCACTCATGTGACCGGCCCAGCGAGCTCTGCTCGCGAACTCCTTTCGGAGTTGGCGGCATCGGCCGGTTAGGCTTGTATTTATTAGGGAAGCTTCGCCGCAAGAACATCGACCTTCTCGATGAGCGGCGGTTGCGCGAGGAGCTCTGAGGCTTTGCCATCAACGCTGCCGCGACTTTTCCCGAGAGGTGAGCTTGCCGCCCTGCCTCATCCGGAAAAGCATCGAAGATTCCGAACGTTGTCGGCCCAAGGCGAATTCCGAACCACGCCACCGTCGCGGGCTCTTCCTCTGACGATCGGAAGCCCGCCGCGCAAAAGCCTTCAACCTCCGCCTCTTTTCCCGGTTTCGCTTCAAGCGAACGAATAATGCGGTTTTGACCATATTATCTCCTCTGAATATGATGACATTGTTATGACAGCGCCGGCCGTCGGCAAGCTCTAAAGCCTAACGAGAGAAAGCTCAGCCGCGACTGGTGACCTGCCTGCAACGCTTCGCCGGCAGCGATGCGGAGGAGCAAGCGTGACTACGTTGTCATCGTGGTCGGTAGTCTGTGTTCAGTAGTCATATAGTCAGGTAGTCAGTAGTCGGCTACTCGGTGATGACTTGTGTCAGCCCATTCAATCAGTGAAACAAAGATCTTAGGATTGCCGAATTTTGCGCCGAACTCGGCCAGATCTGTTTCCGTCACCCCGCGCGCGTGAGCAGGCGCCGCACGCGTAGATCGGTATCTTTTGGCGACGAGTTTGGCGAGGACTTCGCCCAAGGGGCGGCCAGCCCACCGGAACCACTGCGTTGGCCACTGATTTCCGCATCAAAGATACGGCCTCGCCAAGAAGGGATATCTGGACCATCGCCGGCTTCAGAAAGGGCATCGCCATGTAGAAAAGGAAACGCGGCCTTCGTCGGGTCGTCCGAACCCCAGGCACTTTTCGTGAGGATTTTCAGTTTAGTTGAGTTTGTTGTTGCGGCGGGGACAGCGGCCGCTGCAGCGAAAAGCGGCACGGCTGCCAGTTTTCTCAGAAACGATCGACGTATCATATGATTACGGTTGCTTGATCTAACGAGACAGACGCTCAGCCCTGACTCAGGTTAGCGCAAGCTGGCTGCTCGTCTTCTGTCTACCATCTGCAATCTCCCCAAACTAACACTTGTCACGGGTCCGTCGACCGCCCTCGGCAAGCGCTGGCGCTGAGCCTGTCGAAACGGCAGCGGGTGGTCACATCGCATTAAAGATCGCTAACATCTTTCTCCTCTGATGGAGGATGCAAACGTGATTTGCGGCGAATTCTCGAGCCTCGCGGATAATCGGTCTGCCGAATTCGCGTCGCCACCATCTCAGGTCTGGTGATCTGTTCGATGGAACTCAACGTCCGGTCAAGCGAGAAGCCAATAAGCGCCGGGATCTCCAACGGGCATCCCGACGCTTCCGGCGTTGACGACGCGAAGGCCGCCGATCATGCGGTTGAATTGCATATGCGTATGGCCGCAAACAAGCAACGTCGGCATCCGTTTCACCGATAATCGAAACTAGTTTGTCATCAGGGGTGAGCCGAGTGAAAACATCATTAGGATTTTGCGGCGTAGCGTGACAGAAGAGAACTTGCCTATTCCGCTGATGTTCATAGCAGGGTAGTCGGCGTCACTGCTGCTAGCAATTCGCCTTCCGACGGGTGAAGCTGTGCGGCATTCCATCGAGTCGCTATCGCGATATCGGGCAGGCAGCCTGGAATCCCGGCCGTTCATCTCCGCGAGCACCGCTAGTTCGCCATTACCAACGATGAACTGGAACGGGAGGTCGAGTTCGAGCAACCGGACGAGAGTTTCACGGGGCATGGGACCGGGAACGACGTCTCCGCCGATAACGACCTGTCCGCACCGGCACGCGCTACGTCCTCCAGCACCGCCTCAGTGCAGGGAGATTGCCGTGAATATCATAAAGCGCTGCGACCGTCACGAGAGCAGATGTCACGAGAACAGGACGAACGCCCGCGTCGCGATGTTTCACCTAAATGGTCAGGTTCGGTTTAACGCCGGCTAACGCAGGTAGGACATGATTCAGGACCTGTTCGGCCGTCATCCGGAACGCTAGGCCGCGGGCGCTGGCCTTTAACCAACCGGCCTTGTCCCGGTAATAGCGCTCAGTGAAATGCTTGGTCAGATTTTGATCACCACGTGGATCAGGTATCGGACTTTTCTTTCTTCCGGTTCGTTGGGCCGCGCGAAAAACGCATCTTCGAGCCACTCGCCGTTTATTTTACGCCAAACCCTCAGGTATGAGCCATCAAAGCTGATGTGCTTCTTGTCGGGCTGGTCGAAGCTGAGCGCCGTGAAGTTGCCGAACTCCTCAGCCATATCTCCTGACTGAGATAACGAGGCGCACCACTTTCACCCGTTCGCGATTCATTCGATCTATCCTTGCAGCGACCCCAGCGCCTCTTGAACGGCATGACCGATCATCGGGCGAGGGAACGCGCCGGAGACAAAAATGGAATCTGCGGCACGTTTGATCACATTCTTACCTTCGTTGTCCTCTCGAATTAACTTGCGCAGGAGTTGCGTCGTCAGATTTGCCGTTTGCATCTGTCTCGCGCAATCGCAACAGAGGCTGCCAAAAGCAATTAGTATTACTGTCGTCAAGGCGTTAAGCGTACTTTCATGCGGCTGAATTATCGGTGGTTTCATTGTTCCTTACTTTCGTTTCTTTGCTACAGAGAAGGTCGCTCATAAGGTCCGGTGAGCGTTCGTTCCACGCTTGCTTAGGCCATATCGATGTTCATGTCGAAATCGGCCGCGGTTGAAAGAATCCGCGGAGGAACGCCGCCGCTTTATCCGAGATGCCGACAATCTTGTTCGTTGCCTGACGATAGAATTTGAAATTGAGCTCGGTCTCGGGTCGACCGTCGTTCCAGTCGGAAAAAGTTTGAGCTCGCTCCGCCCCAGGCGCCGCTTCGCGAGCGCGGTGCGTTTGATGGTGATGCTCACGCGCGGCGTTTGCCGGGCGATCCCGCGTTTCTTTGCGATCGCTTTGGCCGAGGTGACGACGCCGCTCGCGATGAGACCTGGCCCGCCTTCGTTCTCGCTCGCGAAGACGAAAGATCGTATCGCCTTTGGCGATGTGCTTGCCACCATACATCGTCTTCTGCGCGCTGAACGCGAACGTCTCCGCCCGCGGATCGCTAACCTCGGCTTTGATCGCGAACATCATGCTCCTCATCTCGCACCATTAATTACAGGCGTAATTCAGTCAGGCCTAACGAGAATAAGACCAGCTACCGCTAGCGACGCTGCGCACTTGATCCAAGTGAAGATCCCGAGTCGATTTGCGAGCAAGCGCCATCAACCTGGACTAACTAGACCAGGGTCGGAGGCTTCGAGGAGCGTGATCAGTAATGCGCGCGCCAGATACTTCGCCAAAAGCCGCAGGGTTTGTGAAACCGAGCGGCTTTGTGATATCCCAGATCGCGCAGATTCAATCCAGAACCACTACGTGATCATGATCAGCGCGCGCGCTGCCCGTGCCCGTGAAATAAACGCGAACACGGTACCCGGTTCGACTGTGGTGGTGACTGCAGTTACCCGCTTTGTTCAACGACATGACCAGGTCCGCTGATTTCAGCGGCACGGCTTGATCGAGCCGTCCTCGCGAATAACGAAAGTTTTCAGAGGCTGATAGTTGGCCGCGGAGCTCCTTCTCTCAGTGTCTGTGATGATCGTTCCCGTTACCGTGATTCCTTCAGAAGTGGTGGCAGTCCCTTCTTTTACTTGGAACTCGTCTGCGCGAATGCCAGCGGCACCTAAGCGCGCGGCGAGAGCGACAATTACTCGTTCTCTTCGTAATGATGCCTCCTCTTGATTGTTGATGTTTAACTGATGTCTCGCCCGACAAATTTACGGCCCGGTTTGAATTGAACGAGAGTCACTTCGTATTTATGCCGTTGACCACTTTACCCGCCTCCAAACTTGCATTCCCCCAGGGTTAGACCTTTCGTTTGCCGCAGCCGTTCAACTACGCGGATAGGAAAATCAAACGTCCCAATCGCAGCTCTTTGCCATACTCGGCTGAATCTTTCGTGTGTGTAACGGACGCCGCAAAAACGTTGATAAGTTTTTGTCGCTGAGATACTTATGCAAAGCATTAGCCCGGAGCATTCAGGAGGAGGTGGACGGGACTCAGTAGGAAAGCCGCCGCTCGTTTTCCTGTCAGGAAGTTTCGTTTCGGCCTAACGAGCCAAAAGATCAGCCACCACTGTAGGTAACACAAAGAGCAAACATAGCTTTCGCGGTCGGCTGTATCGCTTGATTAGACGGTGCTTGCATCTGAGACAGCGTTGCCGCATGTAAAGAAATAGCGGTAATCCGAGTGACACGCCAACCACAAGAGTAGCAACGACGGGCAGCCACACGTGTCGGACACGAGCTACTGTCCGCTCAGTGAAGACAAAGACGAAGAGCGCAAGCGCAGAAACAACCACATCGAACGCGAAAAACGCACCGATGCGCGTGGCGAAAAGCTCGCGCATAAACAGGTCCATATCGAGCCCATGCTGCATTAACCACGGGATAAACTGCGAGTACGGCACAACAACTCCCAACACGCACAACCCGAGATAAACATGGCGCAGGCGCATCAGAGCAGGGCGTAACCGTTTAACAAACAGAGAATCAACCGACCGCGTGGCGAACACAAGAAGGAAACATAAACCTCGCGGTCGGCTGCATCGATTGGTTAGGCGATTCGTTCATTGCGGAGTTGCTTGTGCATGGCAAACCGTCGGAGGTAAGCGCCACGGCACTCGACGCACTCCTCGCTGTCGAGTTGGAAGCCGTGGCGGTCGAAGAAGGGTCGTGCGGCAAGGCTGGCAAGAGTGGTAACCCTCGGGTGCTAACGGCGCGCAACGCGGACTCGACGCGATGGTAAAGGCTGCTGGCGACACCGCGACGAGCGAACGCTGGATGAGTGAAGAGAAAGTCGAGGTAGCCGTCGAGCGTGTAGGAAGCGAAGCCTGCGAGGAGGCCGTCCGACTCGGCAACGATGGTGTGAAGGTGAGCCAAGCGTTCTTGCCAGCGTGCGGCATCAGGTGGGATTGGCGCCCACGCGGCAATCTGCTCTGGGGTATAGTAGGGCGCCGCCAACACGCGAATCGAAGCCGTATAAGTCTCGATAACGCTCGGGAGATCGGCGGACTCGTATGGTCGTTCGTTCATAGGGAGTGCGCAGAATTGCTAACGAAACCTCAAGATGAGCGACCGCGCGAATTAGAAATGATCTTATGAAACTGTGATGGCTAGGCACGAGGATAGGCACGGTTTGCTGGATCGTCTGGTCAGGCCGCCTCAGTGTGTGCATTTATTCTAGCACCGCTGTTGCCTCTATTTCGATCAGGAAGTCCGACACCGCTAATGCGGATACTCCAATCCAGGTGCTTGCGGGACGCTCCTCTTTGGGAAAGAACTCTCGAAGCGCGCCTCCAACTGCATCGGCTTGCTCTGGTCTGTAATTAACTATGTAGATGCGCAGCGCAACTACGTCTGCCAGCGTGCCACCAACAGCTTCAACAGCGGCCTGAACATTGCGCAGGGGCTTGCCTGGCCTGTTGAGCCAAATCTGTTCCGCCGATGATTTGCCTTTGTGCGTCCCAGGCAGTTTGGCCCGAAATGTAGACCGTCTTGCCGCCATTGGCGACGACGATCTGAGAAAAACCGTACTCCAGACTTCGGAAAAGCGAATCCGGATTTATGTATTCTTTCGGCATAGCATTCAGAAAATACCTGGAATTCTACTCTGGCGATCTAACGAGAACAAGATCAGCCACCGCTGGCGATGGCGAGCATTTATGGCGTCAAGTTCAATCATCCGCGTCCCAATGTTCCGACAATCTTACCATCTTCGCACACGAAACATGTCAGAACCCGAGCGCCTGGTGGTGTTTCATCACTCTGGCTCGATCCATGTCTGGCGCACGTAGATAACAACCAGATCGCTTTCAGCAACGAGTATTGAGTAGCTCGCGTTTGTAGTCCTGCAGGAAGCGGCTGAGCGAAACGCGCACGAAATGCTATCCATGAAGCCGTTTAATCCCGTCGGCATATTCCGGTTGCGTTGGATGTAGTCCGGGCGCGAAATCGTGGCTGCATCTACATCGCGATTGATCAACAGCGTCGTGTAGAACTCTCGTACAGCAGACTTCGGCTGCGTGCGGTCAAGGCGTCGTCGGCGAATGACGCGCTGGCCAAAAGCTAACCAGCATCAGGCTGTTGTTCCGAACAGACAGTGTAGGCCCAAGCTACGCATCTTTGTTCCTCCGATGGTTCATTGAAAGCAGACAGAAGAGCAATACGCCTAACGATACAAGCTCAGCGGCATTTCGCATCTGAGATTGTATCAGTCGATGACGCGATTGTCTGTGTTCTAAAGATTGTAGGCGAGCTTGTGAGTCGGCTGATACACCTGGATGTCATCCGCGCCGGGCACGATCATCATGATGACGCGGCCGTACTCGCGTTGCTCGATAGGACCTCGGAACTGCGCTCCTTTCGCCCGCAACTCGCCGACCGTCGTATCGATGTCGTCGCACATCAACGCGATCGAGTGGTGACGCGGGTAGTCGTAGGTTTGGCCTTCCCATTCGCTGTGCGTCGGTGCACGCCCATCTCGCTCGGCCCCGATTTGAAAATGAGCCAATCGTTATCGAAATCCTCGGCGACGTACTTCCACCCGAGGACGTCACGCAAAAACGCCCGCGTTGCGTTAGCATCGTCGGAGTAAATCAAGGTATGAATTGAGGTAATCATGTTGTCATTAGTTCGTTGTCGCTGCTGCTGAAGTGCACCTAACGTGAAAGAGATAAACCACGGCTAGCGTTGAACAACAATACGGCGGGAGTAGCGTGAGCGCGAAGGCGCGAGTCGCACTAGGGAAGCCGGGCACCTGGATGGAATCCAGGGTGCTGTGGCAAGCACGCCGAAGTTGGCTCGCGGTGGGCCCGTTGGCTTCATCGACTGGTACATCTTTGCGAAGGCATTGCTTAGGGGTCGCTAGGCGAAGCCGCATCAATAGCACGAGCGAGGCCACGGCTAACACGATCCCGATCACCTCAAAGTAGTTCAGTGACTCCCGGAACAGCAACAACGCCGATGGCGGTGAGAAGCAGCACCAGGGAGACAGAGTAGAGGACGCTGATGGTGGCCAGCTTCAGGTGCCTCATTACGAACACCCAGCCGAACGCGGTCGAGGCGTAGAGAGCGAAGCCGAGGTAAAACCAACCCGTCCGCAGCGGTTGCTCGCGCGCGCTGGCGAGCTTGAGGAAGTAGTCACCCAGCACGCCGATCACGCTGAAGGCAATCGTGACGAGCACCGCGATCGTCTTTGTTCCCATCGTCGGCTTGTTATTGCAACAATCCTTTTCCGTTCTCTATGCAAAAGAACGCCGTCCGAGTCATCTAACGACGCTCAAGCTCACTCAGGGCTGGCAGGAGCGAGCTTTTGCTTTCACTTCATCCTTCATAATTGAAACTCCTTCACCACTCCGGCTCAGTCGCCCTTTTCCCTCAGGGCTTTCACCTTCTATGTCTCTCATCACCATTCGCTCCATTCATCGTTCAGCCTTTCAGCGCGACGCCCAGTGGTGAACTGCAGCGCCTGGTTAGATGCCGGCATCTTTGGGTGGATTTTCGGCAAACCACTGCGCGATGGAAGGCATGTGCGACTCGAACGAACCCGGTATCGAAAGGTTGAGCACCCCGGCCCGTATCTCGCCGCGGTTTTCAAAGTCGTGGGTGACACCGCCCGGGACAAGAATGAATGAACCCCGCGTGCCATGGGTCCACGCCTCACCCACTAGGACACTCATGGTGCCTTCGATGACGTAAAAAGATGTCGTCCTCGGGGTGCGAGTGAGGGCCAGGACCCTGCGTATGCGGCTCAAGCCACCATTCCGAGATAGAGTAGCGCGATTCGCTTTCGGATTCGTCGGCCTTGAAGACCGCGGCGATGCGGCCCATTGGATAGGAACGGTCCCTCACCGGGACCGAGAATCACAGCTTTGCGAGATTGGGCGGCAGATTCATTCATCCGAGCATCTGTTGGAGAGGTGGGCACGTTCAAGGATCTAACGAGAACAAGATGAGTCGCGCCGACGAGGGCGCGGCTGGTTGCGAGCTGAGGGTTGAGCTGCAGACGAGCCCATAAACAAGTCGGGCGGCGTTGGCTCCATCGTCTGGTTAGGCCTCTTCAGAGAGCAATTCATAAACTGGCTTATTGTCAGCGTAAACCTGCCACTCGGAAACTTGCCCATCTCTCGCGATGGCGCGCCATGCTGCCGAATGCGCCAGCTCTTTTGCGACGCGCTATGCTGAGTGGCCGAGGCGAAACCGCAGGCGAGGGCAAGCGTGTCTTGCGAAGCAACGCAGACTCAAGCTCGAATATGGTAGTCGGGGAAGAGTGCAAAGTAGCCAGTCACGCTTGTTGCAGGCGTTCACGGCCAGAGACGCGCGAACCCAAGCTGTCAATGAAGACACGATCCGCAGTGCATAGAGGCCATTATCCCGATCTGGATCATGTGCATTGATCCGTGCGGACAAACTTCTGCAATACGGCAGTGACCTCGGTGGAGCGTACCCATGCTTGCCTGAGCTAACCCCAAACTCAGCGACCGCGAAGCTGTTGGCAAGCAAACGGACGGGACGCTCAGGATGCGAACAGAGGTCACCAGATACAAACAGGAATGGCAGATACTAGGAACCGGCCTTTTTCGGTCACTCCTTCCGCATGGGTTTTAATCAGCTTTGCAACAGCGTCTGGTTGCGACACGTAAATCGCAGTGGCTGCCCGCTGCCTCGACGACCGTCGAACCAGCGCTCTTGCCATGAAACGCTGCGGACAGGCGGTGGGATCATCGGAGTTCGCTGCATCCGTGGTTAGGCCCTTTGAGCGCGTCCGGGTCGGTGAGTCCTCGACAGCTGTCACATCGAGATCAGATGTGTCGGCCATAATACTCAAACGGCAGTGCGGCCCCCGTCGACCGCGAGTGTTACGCCGTGAATGAAACTGGCACGATCCGTCGCTAAAAACACGATGGCCTCGGCAATTTCGTCCGCCGTCGCCGGACCGGCCCGCCGGAGCCTGAGCGGCGAGCTGCTCGTAGCGCCTCACCCATCGCCTCGGTGCCTTCCGTGCGCGTTGGTCCGGGGCTCACGGCATTAACGCGGACACCGCTTGGGCCATATTCAGCCGCCCATACTTTGGTCAGCAGGTTGATGGCGGCCTTGCTTGAGCCATAGAGGCTCATGCCCGGCGCGCCGTAATCGGCGACCATGGTCGAGAGATTGACGATTGCCCCTTTGCCTCTCTTGGCCATTAGCGGGGCAAGTTCTGCAACGAGGAAGTAGGGCACCTTGACGTTGAGCGAATACACGCTCTCAAAGAGTTCTTCGGTCATTTCATGCGTCGGCCCGAATGGGTAGATTCCAGCGTTGTTGATCAGAATATCGACATGGCCGTTTCCGAGCTCGATCGCTTTTCTGGCCACTTCGCGCGCGCGCGACGCGTCTCGCAGGTCAGACGATATAAAATCCGCTTCGCCTCCTGCAGCGCGGATTTCTGCAACCGTCTTGTCGCCACGCTGCGCATTGCGGCCCACCACTATGACATGGATGCCAAGCTGCGCCAGTTTCATTGGCTGCCGCTCGGCCAATCCCGCTGGTTCCGCCTGTAATAAGTGCTGTCAACGAATTGGTAGCCATTTGCAATTTTCCTTTTCAGATTTTGGTGTAGCTGGTCGAAACTTTCGCGTGAAGTGGCTGCGCATTAGGCCTAACGAGAACAAGCTCAGCCGCCACTGGCAGAGCGAGCGTTGCTTTCACTTCATCCTTCATCATTGCCTGCGCAGCGGCCGCCGTTAACTGCATGGCTTGGTTAGGCGTTCGCGTCGATGCTAAAAGCGCAACGAGGTAAAGTACCATACCGGCCAGAGCCGTGTTCCAGAAAACAGCCGAACGAATAAGGCCGTATCCTAGCACCGCAGCAAGTAAATAGCCTAGCCGTGCCCAGAAATACAGATGCGCGCCCCAGACTGTCAGCAAGCCATCACGGTTCGTGAAGTGCGCCGCTAAAACCAGAGCGGCAAAAAAGGGAAAGGTCTCGAGAAATTCGTTGGTGGCTTGGTCCATCCGGTTGGCGAGCCGCGCAGCGGTGGAACTGGCTCTGGTCTCGGCTGCCAGCTGTCCAGCGATAGCCATACTGAAAGCTGATTAGATGAGAAGCCGCTATGAGCTGAACCAGACCTAAGAATGACACTCGCGACCAAGAGCCGTAGCTCGGTGGTCATGCGTCCTAACGAGAATAAGATCAGCCGCCGCCGGCAGAGCGATGGTTCTCGCATCTCCCTTCTACTTTCTAATTTCGCAATTCTACTTTCCATACCGTCCAGCGAGTTGGCTGCGTCGCCTGGCTAGGCGTTAGACTGGTCGCGGGTCGTAACGATCCTGTAAGGCAATAGAGGGTGAGGAATCTTTTGCCCGGTTACCGCGCCGGATCCCGTTACGGTGACAACACCTCGGGGATTAACCAGTTCATAATTGTAACTGTCCCTGAAATGGTTGCCCGTTGAGTCCAAATGATCCACGTAATGGTGACAATCTTCTTGGCGTGAGCGTTTCATTCTGATTCAGCAGCAGGCTGATGAACTGGATGAAAAAGGTTGCTGATGGCCGGCCGGGCTCGCCAAATGCCAGTGTCCAGGCGTTCCGTAAAACAGCGGTTCCCTCAACCATCATCGGGACCACCTCGTCACCAGTTTCAATCGCGTCTGCCATCCGAGTGAAATGTCGCCAGAGCGCGACACCGCAGTACCAAGCGGTCGGACTGACGGGCGTCAAGGTAAGCTGAGATCCAGGCCAGCGATGGCAGATTCGCGGCTGGCTTGGCGACAGGCTCAACAGCCGATAGGCTCAGCCCAAAAGACATACATGCAAATAAGAGTTTTCCCCTCATATTCTCCTCCTTATGCTCCGCCATTCTCACACATGGCATCCTACGCAATATTGCGCGGAACACGCCAGCGAGCAACGGCTTCAAAACTCACAAGTCAACCCGCAGGGGCGAAAACTGTGTCGCTACTCAGCATGGAAGCGGAGGTTATCAGTGCTTCCCTGGTCGCCTAACGAAAAGAGATAAGCCACGGGCGGGGTCGGCGGCAAGCTCGGCTGAGGTTGTCTGCGCAATGGGGCCGTTGGCTTCATCAGATTGGTTAGGTCTAACGATGGAGCAAACGGGGAAACGTCGAACCCGAAGACTACCTGCCAAACAAAGAACACGATTCCCATTATCGTATGCGTGCGAATGCGCCTTGAGCGAAATCCAATGACTGCCACCGGAATACCAGCGACAGAATATCCCCAGCCCAACACGCCCAGTCCTATGACTATAAGTCCAGCCGCCCTTCATATATGAGTCCATCACATCGATGACCAGGCCAAGCAGGAAAACTGAATAGAACCAGCGACGCTTTGACAGGAAATATGCATTCAGGTTGTCGACTTTGTCCCAGTCCTTAGGAATGAGAAGAGCCACGAGAAGAAACAGAATAACTGCGTAGCAGATAATCAGAAAGATAGTCCCATAGCGTCCAATGTTTCAGGATGTCGACCAGGCGGAACTCCCACCACCAGAAAAGAATCATCCACAGAAAAACCTGGGCCAGCCAGAATGCTGATGCCCAACTGAGCTGCAGTGGACGGTCGCCTTCAGTGTAACGCTCGATCGCGCCGCTGACGCCTCAAAAGAACGTTCGTAATGCCCAAGCCGATGATGATCGAGGTCAGCACCATCACGTGCTGAAATTGGTCGCTCATATCATTCCCGCATCAGCATCGGAGACCTAGCGAGACGGAGATAAGCCACGGCAGGGGGTGCTGTGGCAAGCACGCTGACGATCATTTCGATCAGGGGCCGTTGGCTTCATCGATTGGTTAGGCAGCTCACGACTTCAGTCAGGCCTGCAAGGAGAATCGTGTTCATGGCGATGCGTTCCCAGTCGCAACGTACTCGAATGAGTTCATCCCATATGAGCGGCGGAGTGGACAATAACAGGCGACTGCCGTCGAACTTGAAATGACCGGACCTGATCGTGGCCAATCCAATTCGGATACCAGGCACCCCGAACCTGATGTGTCACAGTTTGCCTCGTCTGGTCAATCGTGTAGGTGCCGAAATAGGGAACCGTAATCCTCAAAGTGCCGCACGGAGTTCTGCATCTGTGCCGCGAGCCGGATCCTTTGCGGCAAATCAGGGGCGGTCGTTTCTCGCGACATGGGCGGACATGTTGCCGCCGCCGTCGTAGACAAGCAAGCCGGACACATTTTCGCCTAATGGGTAATGGACCCGACCCTCCCGAATCGCGCGCTTCATACGGATACTAGTCGCCATGTTCCGAGCAGGCTCGGTCCAGATTGGGATTGAGCGACGTTTGGAGACGCGATCATCGCATCCCCCAACGCCCTTAGCGACTGCTTTCATTTGTGAGTCCCAAGCTGATCCGATCTTGGCGTCTAACGAGACACAAGCTCAGCCCACGGCTCCGCAGGCGCAAGTGGCAGCGGGTTGAATCACACTAGTTAGGATTGACATGGAAAACATACCGCGATCGAGCCGTTGAGGCTGCAGCGCTTGGTTAGCCCGCCGTTTCTTTCCCTCGCCGACTACCGACCTAGCAACAGTTCGGGGATGCAAAGTGAGGGCACAAGCTCCAATGATTGTTCCCGCGCCGATCCACTTCCATCCCGATGGTCCAAGCGGCAAGAGCCCGAGGCCATAAGCTAAGGAAGCAATAGCGGCAAGGATGAAAAACGGTCCGGTGAAGCGGCAGTGAACCCGACCGCAGCGGGCAGCGTTGAGCAAACACGCCGCGCCCATCACCGCGGATGACACCGTCCACAGAGCAGTTCTTAGCCAAGGCGAGCGCTTGAAGCCCAGTCGGAAGCAAGCCACGGGCACACCGAAAGGAGGAACCGCTCACCCTCTGCACAATAGATCGCGCTCCGCGCCACATGGATGAATATGTCTCCACTCATTCTTCAATCGGCCTAACGGAATAGGCATAAGCTGCGGCTTGCGGGCGCCGAAACAAGATAGAGGGGCACTCCATTGAGGTTCCGCCAGAGGCGGCGGCCGCAGGTCGTCAGCTTCATCCGCTGGTGAGGCTGCGCGCTCATATGAACTTGCAGCAATGTCATCCGCTCCGAGTATGTGGTCTGGGATTGCGTCTGGGTGCTCAGAGTCGTAGATCTCTGTGTTGAACCCCACGAGAAACATCGGCTCCGGCCCCAAAGCACCGAAGGCATGTGCGACTTTGGGCGGGAAGGTGAAGCGGTAGAGGGTCCCCTTGGTGATCTCGACGTCCTGAATGCCGTTGGCATCTCTATAGCGGACCAGCGCAGGACCGAGAACCAATGCGACTTCCGTACGCGCACGTGGTGATGATTGCTCATGCCTGCGCCCGCCGCCGTCCACACTACGTGAACGTTCTGTTGAGCTGTCAACTGTGCGAGCGAGAGTGGCTCGACAACGAACCCGCGTGCGTTCGCCGGGATGGAGTGAGAGGTTCAGGCGATTGCCTGAGGGAAGCATAGATGCGTGTTGCGCAGCCCTAACGCAAGAGATAAGCCACGGCGAGGCGGAGCCGAGGCGTCGGCTTTAAGCTCATCTTCGCATTCATCGCTTCATCATTGCCGCGCGGCCTGTAGCAACGTTCGCTCATCGCTTGAGTTAGGACCTCTTTGGTGCTCAGAGCGGCGTATTTGAACACGAGGTGAGCGACAGCGGCTTCTGAGGTTCCAATAAATTATCGCGACCGCCGCAAGATCGAACGCAGCATGGGCACACATCACCATCCAGATCCGGCCCGTGATTGCGAAGATCGTCCCAAAGACGAGGCCCGTGATCATCGCCTGTTCGACGCCAGGCAGCCCCAGGTTGGAGTAATGGCCCAGAGGCAAACAACGCGGAGGTGAGCAGGACGATGGATACTTTTGCGCCGGCCCCAGTCCCGAAAAGCTTGCCGAGGCGTTCGAATAGGTAACCTCGGAACAAGGTCTCTTCTGCGAAGCCCGCGCCGACAATCATCGTGAACACTACTCCGGGAGTGCAGCCCGGTTTCCTGCCAGGTAATGGTAGGCGGGATTGATTGCAGGGGCGCCGAGCAGCGGCATGCACGATCGCCTTCATAAGGAGTTTGAACGCGCAGCCGAAGACGATGCCGACGGCCAGACTGCCAATCCAGCTCCTGGGTCGCACGTAGCCGATCTCACGCCATGGCGTATGTGACCGCCAGGCCCACACCAGCACCAGAATGGCGCTCAGAGGCTTGAAGACGAGAGGTCAGGACGATGAGGAGAATCGCGAAAAGCCCGAGCGGCCCGAATCCGCGCAGGCTGGCCGCGACGGGATCGTCAGACGGCGGCGTCGGCTCGCGCTTCGGACGGGAGTGCAGAGACGTGTTCCGGCAGATTCGAGGCGTCGCTTGTCGTGCCTTGTTTCGAAAATGCACGCAGGGTCCAACGAGACACGAAACTCTCAGCGGACAGAGGCTGGCGGAGTTAAAGCTCGATGCTTGCGAGATTCATCGCCAGCCTCTGTTCGCTGGAGCGCATGGTTAGGCGTGCCGGTGCGGAACGAATAGTAAGCCAAATCCACGGAAGACATAAAGGCCGAGGCAAAGAATGCCAGATGGAATCTGGACTCTTAGCGAGCCACGGAACGCCCTGGCGGCATAGTAAGACTGCGCGCCGTTGTGACCCACGAAGACGCGGCCGTAGCGGCGATCACAATAGAGCGCGCCGCCGAGTTTTCTAATATCAGCAGGTGTTTTCACCCAGCTCGACGTCTTCGTATCGAAATCTCCAAGTTTCTGCAGCTCTAGATATTGTTCTTCCGTTAAAAGCTCAATGCCCATGGCCGCTGCCATATCCATGGCGGTAGTTTTCGGTCTATGTTCTTTCCTCGATTCCAGCCCTTCACGGTCGTAACAAACACTGGTGCGGCCTTTGGGACTTTCCGCTGAACAATCAAAAAAGATGTATTCGCCCGTCTTCTTGTCATGACCAACAACATCCGGTTCACCGCCAGTTCTTTCCATTTCATTGAGTGACCACAGCTTTTCAGTGTTAGCTTCCAGCTTTGCTTGCACTTTAGCCCACTCAAGACCTTTGTGGCGGTTCATGTTTTTCTCAAAACGGGCTTTCAACGTCTCTGAGTAGTTCTGCACGTTGTTTCGGTGAAAACTTTTTCGGGTTTAAATAGTTTGTTCATAGGAGTATGCTCAAGCGCCTAGCGCAGAACAAGAGAGATGACGCCACGACAGGGTGTCGTGGTCAAACACGCTGAAGTTATTATCTGCAATGGGGCCGTTGGCTTCATCGATTGGTTAGGCATACCGCGTTGCATAGCCGACAGAGTTTAGAGCTAGAATGGCAGCGCGTCGGCGTGGAGCGCCTGGGTTAGGCGGCCCCATTTTCCACCTCATTCTTTGAAACTCCGAGACCAAGCCCAGCATGGATCGGTCGAGGCAGGTTCGAGGCGAGGTTTTCATCGACCCATGCTGAGAAAAGGTTGCTGAATGCGCCTTTCGACGCGTCCCACCATTGACGCACGCCCTTAGCATGAAGCACCGACAACGCCGACCGTTCGAAGCCCTCGGTCAACTCGCGGTCGATGAAACCCAGATGGCGCTGGACGACGACCGTTTCGACGCGGCGAAATGCCATCATCATCAAGAATCCAAATCGGGCTCTTTCGTCAGGAGAAAGTTCGTCGAGCCCCGCCTGGGCTTTTATGAGCAACGGCGCGAGATCGGAGTGGGTAGCCCAGACCTCCATGGTGGAACCCATCAAAGTGCTGATGGCCAGGAACGTGGACGATTTCAGCGCAGATGTGTTCTGTCGGAGCTGAACTGCAAGGTAGATCAGCGTGATGCCGACCAACACTGCTCCGACGATCTGACTGATCGCTCCAACCGCTTCCCAGTTCATTTACGCACCCCCATTGGTCGCCTAACGAGCTCAAGCTCAGCCCGCCCAGCACTTTGAGAGTGAAGCTGTGCATTGTCGAGTGAGTTACAACAAGAGTGCTGGGTTGGCTGCCATCGTTTGGATTAGGCCCCGTTCGCAATGAGAGCGCCGCGCGTAGAGGGACGTTGCCAATGCCACTGCCCCAGAACGGGACGCGAAGCCAGTAAAGCCTGCACAGGATAGCGAACCAACGCAAAGATAGGCCAAGCCGAGAGTGAGCAAGAACGGCGACTTGAAGAGCAACTGCGTTGGCTCCAACGCAAGAGTGCGCGTAGGCGAGGCTGAACAACATAGCGCCGGCGCTGTGACTTGCGTGAAAACCGATTCCGGCTCTCCACATTGTTAGTCTCCTGTGAGATAAGCGGGGCGAGAGCCTTCATCTGCGATTCAAGATCAGGGTCGCGCGGATAGAACCATCTGCTCCGGTACGTGAGCAGTAGATGCAACACGCCAAGAGTAAAGATGATGAGTGCGCTCGCGACCACAAGCAGCGATTAGTGCGGACGGCATGGGGGGCCTAACGAGAATTGAGGAATGTTCGTAATTAAAGGCGAACATTTTTAACCTATCACGACTCCGGAGGTGGGTAAACGCGGCGGGCGGGGCCTGGGTTGTCGTCGTCCAGTGGACTGCAAATACCCAGCCCGGGTTTGTTCAGAACATGATCCAGAGCGCGGAGCACGGAGCAAGGAGCGGCGAGTGGAGAATGTGATCAGGATGCACGGAACGGGACACAAGGGCAGGCTGCCGCCCGTGGTCAGTTCGCTCTTTTCGATAAAGGCCGCGCACTGGCGCGATGGTATCAGAGGCACGGAGCTGGGAGCAAGGGGCAAGGAGCGGACGGCGCGACAGCGCCGCGTTATCCGCGTAAAGGCTCCGCCTCACGCGGCGGAGAATCGGGAGTCGAGCACGAGCACGAGCACGAGCATGAGCAGGGAGGATGAGGACGAGGATGAGGGTCCGAACGTCTACAACTGCGTATCACTCAGTGAGCGGCAAGCGGGAGCGCTTGCCCTACAGCAGGATTTCAGATCGTCGATCCTGTCTTACTCCATACTCCATACTCCATGCTCTGTGCTTCGTCACGACCAGGTGATGAGGCGGAGCTCGTGGTCTTGTTGCAAATGGGGATGAGTGGGGAGGACGCGGATACTGAAGCCGTAAGCGCCGGATTCGCTCGCTGGAACTGAGCCGCGATACAAATAAGTGCCGTCGCCATTCTGACCGGCCTGGTTCAGCATCGTGATACCCGGATTCTTAATCCCGCCGTTTTCGGCTTCACCGTGATAAGCCTCGACCCGGACATGCTGCGGATCGACCGCGCCGAGATGGACGCGCGCGCTCACTTCGAGCGATTCGCCCACCGGAATGTTTTGCCGGTCACTTGTTGCCGACTTGCACATCATCAATCCGGATCTGCGGCCAATCTTTGCGGATACGCGATTTCCACTGGCTGAGATCGCTGGCCGCGGCGCAATCGTTTTGCGAAAACTCGCGGTAAGCCTGCGCCGCCGGCGCATAAAGCCGCTCGGTGTATTCCTTGACCATGCGATGAGTATTGAAGACGGGCGTGACGCTGCGGATCGATTCGCGCATCAACTGCAGCCAGGCGAGGGAAGTTTGCCGTCGGGCTTGGCGTAATAAAGCGGGATGATTTGATTTTCGAGCAACTGATAAAGGCTGCTGGAATCGACTTCACTCTGGAAATCGATGGAGCCATCTTTGATCTCAGCGCCGATGGCCCAGCCGTTGTTTCCATTATAACTTTCGCCCCACCAGCCATCGAGAACGCTGAGGTTGAGCCCGCCGTTGCGGTGGCGTTTTCATTCCACTGGTGCCGCTCGCTTCCAACGGACGCAGCGGATTGTTTAACCAAAGATCGACGCCCTGCACCAAGCGCCGCGCGATGTAGCGTATCGTAGTCCTCGACGAAGACGATGCGATTATCGAAACCGGATTCGCGCGAGAACTTGTAAACTTCCTGGATCAGGGCTTTGCCGCCTTCGTCGCGCGGATGCGCTTTGCCGGCGAAAATGAATTGAACCGGCCGGGTGGAGTCGTTCAGCAGTTTGTGCAAGGCGATCCTTATCGGTGAAGAGGAGCGCGCCGCGTTTGTAGGTAGCGAAACGTCGCGCAAAACCAATGGTGAGAATCTCGGGATCGAGAATGCGATTGGCCGCGCGAATGGATTCGGGCGATTCGCCGATGCGCTCGCGCTGAGCCTCTGACCCGTCCGCGCACGAACTCGACCAGACGCAGCTTCAATTTCTGGTGCGCATCCCAAAGAATGGCGTCGGGAATATCCATGACCCGGCGCCAGAAATCCTCGTCGGTAAGGTTTTCTTCCCAATCGCCGAGATACTTGTCGTAAAGCACGAGAAATTCCGGAGCCAGCCAGGTTTTGGTATGAATCCCGTTAGTTACGTGAGTGATGGGCACTTCGTGCGCGGGGACGCCGGTCCAGACGTCTTTCCACAGACCGCGACTGACTTCGCCGTGTAATTTGCTGACGCCGTTGGAATGCCGGCTCAAGCGCAAGGCCAGGATCGTCATGCTAAACGGATCGGTGGCGTTGATCCGGGTTTGGCCGAAGGAGAAAAATTCGTCGAATGGCAGACCGATTTCGGTGGCGAAGCTGCCGAAATATTTGCGCATCATTTCGCGCGGGAAAGAATCGTTGCCCGCCGGCACCGGGCGTGTGGGTGGTGAAAACGTTGGCGGAAGCTGCGACCTGAAGGGCGGCGTAAAAACCGAGCTTCTCTCCGCGACGAGCCGCCGAATCCGCTCGAGGCCGAGAAAGGCGGAGTGGCCTTCGTTCATGTGAAAACGTCCGGCTCGATCCCGAGCGCGCTCAAGGCGTTGACGCCGCCAATACCGAGCACGATCTCCTGTCGCATTCGCATTTCGAGGTCGCCGCCGTAAAGCTCGGCGGTGATGAGTCGATCTTCCGCGTTGTTCTCCGGGATATCGGTGTCGAGCAGGTAAAGTTTGACGCGACCGACCTGAAGCTCCCAAACGCGAGCGTAAACATCGCGGTCCAGAATCCGCACTGTCACCAGCAGCGCGCGATCGTCGCGCCGGACTTCCCGGATCGGCAGATGATGAAAATTTTGATTGAGGCTGACGGCGTGCTGGATCCCGTCCTTGTCGATTTCCTGCCGGAAATATCCGTGGCGATAGAGCAAGCCGATGGCGACAAAATTCAGGTCGAGGTCGCTGGCTGACTTGCAATGATCGCCGGAGAGAATGCCGAGGCCGCCGGAATAATTCGGGATTGATTCGTGGAATCCAAATTCGGCCGAGAAATAGGCCACCGGTTTTTGCAGGACCGCGCCGACCCCGTTTTTCCCATAAGTGTCCTTGCGGGTGAGATATTTTTGGAAGGCGTCGTACACCTGTTTCAGCTCGCGCAGGAAAAGTTTTGTCGGTGGCGAGTTCTTCCAGCCGGGCCTGGCGCGAGAGCTGAAGCATGCGGATGGGATTGTGATTGGTCCGGTTCCAAAGCTCGGGATCGAGATGACGAAAGAGGCGACGGGCGGAAGGCTCCCACGTCCACCAGACGTTGAAACTGACTTCGCGCAGGGGCTCGAGCGCGGCGGGAAGAGTGGGGACTATATTATAGGTTTGGAAGTTCGGCATGGCGGGAATGGCCTAACGGTATTGTCTCGAAAAGGTAAGAAAGTCTCAAGCGATAGATGGCAGCGGATTACGTGCCGCGGCTCAGAGCACGGAGCATGGAGCAGGACGGAAGCAGGGAGCCGAGAGAAGGCACAAAGATAAACATCGAACACCGAACACCGAACGCCGAACGTCGAACGTCGAAAGAGGGTGGGGAGTGGGGAGAGCAGGAACCAGGAGCTGGGAAAATAGAGATCGGTGATCGGCAGAAAAGGCGGAGATAAACATCGAACGCCCAACGCCGAACAGCCAACGCACCAACGGGGCAGAATTTAGTCTCTAGAATCGGGATCGTGGAGTTGAAGGAACAGGTTTGGTCTGCACCAGGAGCACCGAGAAGGAATCCAGTGAAGAGGCCACCGAGATGGGCTGACATGCTGACGCGAGGAGTGACGACGTCGAAGGCCAATTGAAGGAGCACGATGACGAAGATGTTTCGCAAACGTTGCCGGGCCAGCGGGCGTGGCGATGACGGAGGAGGAAACCGGTCCATGTGCCGACGACACCCATGATGCAACCGGAGGCCCCGGACGAGTTGCACCGGCTCAAGCAGTCTCAGTTTCGTTAGCAAAACGACGGCGATGCTCGATCCGATGCCCGACACCAAATAACAGACGGCGAAAGGAATCCGCCGATCTGCCGCTCCAGCGCCGGGCCGAGCAGAAGAAGCGCGAAGAGGTTGAAGAAAATGTGAACCGGTCCGTAATGAAGAAAAAGCGCAGCGAGGAGGCGCCAATATTGGTGTCGAAAGATCACGGAACTGGTATCGAGCTCGCCGAGCCGGTGCAGCGTCATTGAGTTGGCTGAGCCGCCGGCGAGAAGTTCAAGAATGAAGACGGCGATGTTAACGATAATTAGTGCGAGAACAACGGGCGACACTGGAAATGGCGGATCCGCGGTCCGAGCCGGACTGGGCGGTGATTGGTAGCGTGCCGCCCACGCGCGGTTCTGAAGAAGAGCAGGGACGACCAACAGCGCGCACCAAACAATGGCGGAGAGCCACCCTGCGATTGGGCGTGCCAGCAGCCAGGCCAAAACGGATGCGATCAGGACGACGGCAGACGCGCGGCGCGGGCGCCGGGACTTTGCGGCTGGAAAGCTTGAGTACCACGAGCGCCGCGGTTGCGATGGCGGTGAAAAGGAGGATGTGGTTGAGCTCCATTGGGTCCTGGAATGATGGAGTGTTGAGTGGTGGAGTAGTGGAATTGTAGGGGCTTTGGCGAAACGCCAGAAATTTGTGCGTGCGGACTGGAATCCAGACCGGAAAATTCCGTTTCGGCGAGGACGCCGAAACCAACACGCGAGACGCGTGCCGCCAGAGGAATGCGTGCGATCGGCGCAGCTGGAACACAGGCATGTTTGCCTGTGCGCCCAGCAGGATTCTCCCCGGTGCAAAGGTTAGTTGTAGTGCGCCTTTGTCGGACGCCACTGATGCGGTCAGCGCTATCATGCCGGCTCTTCCGGTCGCAGCGGGTTTCAAACCCGCTGGGCGCACAGGCCGCAGCCCTGTGTTCCTTGAGGCTGTTGCGATCGGTCGGCGGTCATAGATCGTCGCTACAGTCGTCACACGAAAGTTTCTTTGCGCGGCGCGATTTTTCGCGAAATTCGGGAGGTGCGCATTTCCATCACGAATTATCTGGATGTTATGTCTTCCTGGTGTTTCTGGTCCCAACCGACCTGGACCGAATTGAAGCGCCGTTACGCCGATCGGGTGGAGTTCGATTGGAAAAATTGCGCTAATGGACGGGGCGGGATTGCCGAAGTCGCGCGCACAGGAGAGAATGGTATTACCGGCGCAGCGGATTGATGAACCGGTCGCCCTTCATGTTGCGGAGCGATTCCTACGAACCGGTTTTGCCGGAATATTTGGCGCCCAATCTTGTGGCCGAGGCAGCGCGCGATCTTGGAATCAAGGACGATTCGGTGCGACTGGCGCTTTCCAATTCCATCCTGCGCGAGGATCAAAAGCCATTCGTGATGTCGACGTGGCAGCGGAAATCGGCGCTCGCGCTGGCGGACTTGAGAAAGGAAACTGCTGGAACGGGCCAAGTTGCCGGAAATTGAGAAGCGGATTCGTCAGAGCACGGCAGATTGGGAGGCCCTCAAGGTAACGCAGCGCCCGACCTTTCTTGTCGATACTGAAATTGGTGATCGCGTAATCTTCTCAGGCGTGATAAGATTGGAACCTATAGCTGCCACTTTGGATTCGATGATCGACGACGCTGCCGCCTACGCCGCACATGCCGCCCACTTCGGCGCGCCACCTGCTCAATAGACTTTTTCATCTTGCGACTCTTTCTTTGTGGCTACAGTTTTCCCCGGCTCGCGAAATTGCGGGCCCCTCGATGTGGTCTTCGCAGCTGCATCGATGCCGAGTGCTCCGCGGTCGCGTCCAATCGACGGCGGATTTGCGAAAATGAAATAACACGCGATGCGCCGCACTCTCGTTTCGCTGGAAGGAGCCTAAATCTGCAACTACAAATTCGGTGTAAATGGTCGGATTCGCGCCCGCGAAGTGCGGGTGATCATGCGGAACGACTGGAGAACAACTCGGCGTCATGAAGTTGTCCGACGCCCTGCGCAAAGCTCAAGAGTTTGGAGCTGGACTTGGCGGAGGTCGCGCCAACGGCAAATCCGCCGGTGTGCAAGATCATCGATTTCGGAAAGTATCGTTACGATATCGCCAAACAGGAAAAGGACCGGAAATCATCGCCGGCAGCCAAGCTGAAGGAAATCAAGTTTCGGGTAAACATCGACGAACACGATTACATGACCAAAGATCCGCCACGGCGAAGAATTTCTCGATCGCGGAAATAAAGTGCGGGTGCAATTGCAATTTCGAGGACGCGAAATGGCGCACCAGGAATTTGGGATGCAGTTGATGGGCCAAAGGTGAAGAATGACCTGGCTGGGATGTCGCAAGTGGAAATGGAGCCGAAGCTCGCCGGGCGCAATATCACGATGACACTTTCGTCCGTTACCCGCGAACCGACGCAAACGGCGGTTCGCACCGGTGGCTGCAAACAGTTTCGCCCAACGGCCAAGATGCGCCGGTAGAGTAGGTGGTATCGGCTTCCAGCCGATGCTGTGTTGGAAGTCGACCCTCCCAGTTAGGAGTTTTGCGGTTGTTGCGGGTAGATAGGAAGTTGTCCTTTTGCGGCTCCGCAGAGCGTCGCCCTACCAACGAAATTCTCGGCCAGAACGGATCGGTAGGGCGAGACTCCGTCGAGCCGCCGAGGTTTCGCGTTTTTCCTAAGTGGCGCTGCGTTGTAGCTGCCGCTGTCCTCAGCGGCAGGCTTTTTCAGATCTGCCGCCAGTGACGGCGACAGCTACATTCTGGGAGCGCAGCGCAGCCCCGCACTCGCCGGCAGCATAGTAGATACGGAAAATGTTGGGCTTTGCTGCGGCTCCGCAGAGCGTCGCCCTACCAACGAAATTTTCGCGAGGACGCATCGGTAGGGCGAGACTCCGTCGAGCCACTCAGGTTTTGCGTGTCTCAAGATGGGCGACTTGGAAGTCGCATTCAATTAGGCGGCAGTCAGAGACAGCCGCTCCTTGATGATTACGGCTTGGTAGCCGGCGTGCCAGTCGCTGTGGCTGGCGGACGCACGTTAGGATTAGAATGGGACCGGATGGCGTCGGCGGTGGCGTTGGTGGTGCGTGCAATTTCGCTTCGAGAAATTTTTTCGCTGCTGCGCATCCTGATTATTGGGATCGAGCGTGAGGATTTTGTCCACGTCGGCCAGGGCGGCCTTGAAATCGCCCTTCGTTTGGTAGATGAGGGCGCGCACCTGATAATACTTTGGTTCCTCCGGGCTGAGCTTGATCGCTTCGCTGTAATCGTGCAGCGCCCTGTCGTAATTCTTCAACTGCATCTCGGCGTAGGCGCGTCGCTCAAAAATATCGGGATCCTTTGCTTTCACTTTTAGCGCCTCGGAATAATCGGTAATCGCTTCCCTGAAATTTCCCTGACTCACATAGACAGTGGCGCGCTGCTGCAAAGCCGAAGCCAGATTTGGAGCGTATTTCTCGTCCAGCTGCGCTGCTCTTTAAAAGCGGCAATCGCTTTGTCCCAATCGTTCGCCTTGAAGCTTCGATTCCTTCGCGTGTGAGATTGGCCGCTTCCTGGTTGCCTTGCCCAAACAGCACCGTCGCCCCGATGGCGAATACCATCATTTCCAAACCTAACAATTTCATGTAATGCATGTTGCTTCGTAGAAACAATTGTGGGCAGACAAATGCGACCAAGGCATGCAGCCTGTCAACCGTTCTCTTGCTCATTCTTATATTCGTTTTCCACCACCGCGGCGGACTGCGTTTCTCCTGAAGCTAATTGCTGCTGGCTCATCCACCCGGGCGATACGAATGGCGCGTCCGGTCGTCTCATCGATCTCAATCAACGCCCCGCGTAACCGCACTCGCCAGCGGCGACCGGGAATTGCGCAGGCAAATTCGACATGAAACGCTGCACGATTGGTTCGACGGCCCGACCTATAATAGAATTCACCGGCCCGCACATTCCGGCATCGCAAAGAAAGGCCGTGCCACCGGGAAAAATCTGTTCGTCGGCCGTCTGAACGTGGGTGTGGGTGCCGAGAACGGCGGAAACTTTGCCATCGAGAAACCGGGCGAGCGCGATTTTCTCACTCGTCGTTTCGCCATGAACATCAACCACGATGATCGAAGTTTCTGTTCGCATTTTCGCGATCGCCGCTTCCATCGCGTGAAATGGATTCTCCAGGATGGGGAGCATGAAGGTGCGGCATTGCACGTTAATCACGCCCACTTTCCTTTTGCCGTCTCCAGTACAATCGCTCCGTGCCCCGGCGCGCCTTTCGGATAATTAATCGGGCGGAGCAAGCGTGGCTCGGTGTCGATGAAGCCGAAAATCTCCTTCTGGTCCCAGATATGATCGCCCGTGGTAATGACCGAAACGCCTGCGCGTAAGAGATCGATCGTGATTTTTCCGGTAATGCCTCGCCCGCCGGCTGTGTTTTCGCCATTCACGATGATGAAATCGAGCCCGTATTTTTCCTTTAATTCCGGGAGGCGCGCGATCACCGCGCTCCGGCCCGGTTCGCCAACGATATCGCCCAGAAAAAGAATCGTTAGCATTCACCGATCATCGTGATTATTGAACGCGAAGTCCAGATGGTCCGTTGCGTTCTCCTTCTTTTCGCGCTTTTCAACCTGGGCCGGCTGAGCGCGGCGGGAGATCAGTCCGCTGGCCGATAAACCGCGCTGGCCGACGCTGGAGCGCTACCAGGAAACGATCACCCGCGATGATTTTACGCGGCTATTGCAAAATGTTTATGCTACTCGCGGCTACGACGACTTGATTCAAATTAACGAGGATTCGGCGCGGATCGTGGAGGACGCGGCGGCACAGACGTTCCTCACCTTGCAGTTCGCCAAAGAAACCCCGCGCAAGCTGCCGGCGCATTATTGGCGGCGCATTGATAAACTGCAGCGCGCTTCGCAAAGCAATCGCTCAGCGGATTGAATGTCACACTTGATCCGGGTCATCTCGGTGGACGCTGGGCGAAAATGGAAGAGCGTTGGTTTCAAGTAGACGACAAGCCGCCGGTGGAAGAGGGCGAACTGACCTGGCGGGTGGCGAAGATTCTGGCGCCGAAATTGCGCGCGCTCGGCGCGGAAGTTTCCTTCGCCCGGCGGCACGATCGTCCCACGACACCGCTGCGTCCGGATGATTTTCGGGAAATCGCGAGGAAAGTCCTGGCGAAGATTGGGGTAAACGAGCCACGGCAAAATTATGAGGCCGACGATGTGGACAAGGACAAATCGATTCGGTGGCAAAGCGAACTGCTGTTTTATCGGCAAAGCGAAATTCGTTACCGCGCGAAGAAGGTGAACATGAAATTGCAGCCTGATCTGGTGCTTTGCCTGCATTTCAATGCCGAAGGTTGGGGCGATCCGAAAAATCCGACGTTGATCGATCGCAATCATTTTCATGTGCTGGTGAACGGTTCTTACCTGCCGGACGAGATTGCCCACGATGACGAGCGTTACGAGATGATCCGGCGTTTGCTCAGTCGCACTTACGAAGAAGAACTGCCGCTGGCCGATGCGATGGCTCGCGACGTTTGCGCAGGAAACCGGGTTGCCGCCTTACCAATATACAACCGATACGGTGACGAAAGTGGGAACGAGCGGATACGTGTATGCGCGCAATCTGCTGGCGACGCGCGTTTTTCGATGCCCGGTGATTTATTTCGAGCCGTATGTGATGAACAGCACGGAAGGCTTCGCGCGAATTGAAGCGGGCGATTACGATGGCACTCGCGAATTCGATGGAGTGCAACGCAAAAGTATCTTTCGCGAATATGCGCAGGCCGTAGCGGATGGCTTGGCCGAGTATTGCCGCAGCGTGCGGGCGGTGAAATAACTCGCGCGGTTGCTTCTTTCCGGGGAGCGCAGGCTGCCAGCCTGCACTCGTCGGCAGCTTGCCGACGAGAATTCGTTTCGGCTAGCAGCCTGCGCTCCTCAGAGCCGCAGAATCGAGCAGGAATCTGCCGCTGAGGACAGCGGCAGCTACAACTCCGCGATCCCTTCCCGAATATCTTCCATCGTCACATCGTTTGAAAGATGCGCTTCGCCAATTCTCGGCGTGACGACGAATCGAATTTTGCCGCCAAGGAATTTTTTATCGTGCACAACCGCGGCGACTACCCTTTCTCGATCGACTTCAGCAGGCAGTTGCGTCGGCAACTGAAACCGTTTTAACAGCGAAACGACATCATCCCGTTCCTGAGAAGAAAGGCCCGCTCTTTTTGTCGAAATGCCGCAGGCCGCCACCATCCCAATACTGATGCAATCGCCGTGCGGAATTTTGAAGTCGGTGGCGCGTTCAATCGCGTGTCCGACGGTGTGGCCAAAATTTAGCAGCGCGCGTTCCCGGAAATCTCGCGAACATCAGCCGAGACGATCCGGGCTTTGATCGCGATGTTACGGCGAATCAGCGCGACGAATCCGTTCTTCTGACTGCGTTCGGGGTGACAGGGCGCGAAACATTTCAGCGTCACGGATGATCGCGTATTTGATGATTTCCGCGTAACCCTGACGCAATTCTTTTGGCGGCAAGGATTCGAGCGCTTTGACGTCCGCGATAATCAACGCGGGATGATGAATGGCGCCGATCAAATTTTTCCCAGCGTCAAGGTTTACTCCGGTCTTACCGCCGATTGAGCTGTCGACCATGGCGAGCAGCGTGGTCGGGATTTGAACATGCGGGATGCCGCGTTGAAAAATGGCAGCAACAAATCCGGAGATGTCGCCGATGACGCCGCCGCCCAGACCAACCACAAACGAACTCCGATCGAGCCCCGCCTCGATCAACTCGTCGCAGATTTCTCTCGACTTGCGTCAGCGACTTCGATTTTTCGCCGGCCGGAATTCGGACCAAATGCGGTGAAAAATTTTCCGCGGTGAAACTTTCGGAGATGCGATCGCCGAACAATCGCGCCGAGGTTTCATCGGCGATAATGGCGCAACGATTTCCGCTCATCACCTTGCGAGCGAATTCGCCAGCCTTCGCCATTGATCCATCGCCGACGCAGCGCAGAATAACGAAAACCGCTCCCAGAAATTTCAATTGCGTCCGAGTTCACTTGACAAACAACTGCGCTATTTCATCTAACAGATACCATGGCTGATCCTTTCGAGCCGACATCGCCTCCTCCAGCGCCCGAGCCGATTCCGCCAAACCCGAATCCGCCTCCCGAACCTCCGCCGCGTGGAGAGGACCACGCAATCGACCGGGTTGCCTTCCAATATTGCCGCGGCGCTGGCCTGTATTCCGTTGGTGGGCGGGCTCATTTTGGTTCCTGGAGAAGCACGACAATTTCGTGCGGTTTTACGCGATGCAATCAATCATCTTTGGTGGCGCGTGGGTGTTGTTTTGATCGTTATATTCCGGATCGTCGTTCGCAATTCTAGTCACCATCCCGCGGTGGGTCTGGTATTCTCGTATTCCTCTGGGCCATCATTCGGTCGCTCGTCGCAGCTGGCTTTTCTCGTCGTCATGGTGATCGCGATGATCAAAGCATTTTCAGGATCGCGCTGGGAAATCCCATACATCGGACCGATGGCCCGGAAATACGCGGGGAATAGGCTGCAGCGGAACACAGGCATTCTTGCCTGTGCGCCCAGCGGGCTTTTAGCCGGCTGTCTCTATGTACACGGGAAACAGGCAGGAATGCCTGTTTGGCGCACGAGACTTGGAAGTCTGTGTTCCGTTTTGGGTGGCTCGACGGAGTCTCGCCCTACCGATTACGTGAGCAACTTCACCACGATTTCGGTCAGCACCAATTCCTGATCCAATTGGGTGGTGACCAACGCCAGGTTTGCCTGCAAACATGCTTCCATTCCCCGGACTAGTTGGTCGGTTTCGAAACGATGCGCGTTCATCGCGGCAATTCCGAGCGCGTAACCGTTGAGCGTCCCATCTTTTTTCGCGGTAAATGTTCCGTTTCCTTCGCGGGCAAACGGTTGAGGGCGGAAATGAAAGCGAACGGCGCGTGTGGACGCGGAAGCTGATGGCGTTCCATCAGATCCTTGGCCAGAAGAAGGTTGCGGATCGTCGGCAAAATGGTGGCGAGCAAAATGCCAATGGCAGTTTCGCCCTGGTCGAGTAAATCGCGCACGAGATTAAGCGCAAGGGTGGCGTCGCGGCGCGCCAGCGCATTGCCGAGTTCGAAAATCACCGCCGCGCGCGAAATCGGCACCAGCGCACGCACCTGCTCGGTTGTGACCGCGCCCTCCGGCGCATAGAGCACTAACTTTTCCAGCTCGTTCGCGACAACGCCGGAGTCACCGCCGGTAGAAAGGACAAAAAGTTCCAGCGCTTCCTCTTCAAATTCTAAGCTGCGTTTTTTCGCCTCGGTCCGCACAATTTCACCGGCATTTTCTTCCCAACCGCTGCGGTTCAGATCGGGCTCGTCGAAAATTTGAGTGTCGGCCAATTTCGTCAGCGTTTTGTAAAACGACCGGCGTTTATCCGGATCGATCGCGCTAAGGAGAAATGTGACGTCATCCGGCAGTCCGCCTTTGAGGATGGCGCCGAGCTCCTCCAAGGGCTCGAGGACATTGACGGATTTTCCTTTCACATCGTCGGAAAGAAAATTCGCGCTCTTGAGCCAGACCAGCTTGCCACCCCCGAAGAATGGGAGTGTTTGCAGCGCCGCGATGGTCGACCGAATCGCGGTGGCGGCACCGTCCACATTGTCGGCGGCGCCATCAATGATCTCGAGTCCGAATTCACCCGCCTCGGCCGGGGCGAGTTTTTGGCCAGTTCCGCCGCTTCGCGTTTTACCCTCGCTTCGTCGGAACCGACGATCGCACGAATGTTGGCAGTCGACGTTTTGGTTTTGGCTTTAGGCATCGGAGCCTATTTCATCGCAAACGCGCGCTGGTTCAGCAAGCGATACCATAGGATTTTGGCGAGCTGAAGGTGGATCGAGCAGTCCCTGCTCGATGTCGAAGTCAGGCGGCGAGACCGGCATTTATTTTAGCATCGCCCGACGGAGCGGCCGATCCACCTTTGGCTGGCAGTCATCTCCTCCGCCTGCTGCAGGCTCGTCCCGAAATCCTTGGCCGCATATTCGCGGAACTTTTCTTCGAGCGTCGCGACGGTCGCAAACTTGGCGGGATAAAAACGCGGTAGCGCCGTTTCGAACGGCTGATGCCGGCCCAATGCATCGAGCAGTGCCAGGAAGCTTGGTTTATCGGTTGCGACCAGAAAACGCACCAGCCGCTCCGATTCATCATAAAAGTTTCGACATTGATCGGAAGGTGGCCGTGTCAGGCGCGTCAATGTTGCCAGCGGAATCATTTCCTCGGTCGCGATTGCCTCCGAATGCGGCTTGGAAATGTAACCGCGCGCGCGCTGATAACTGGCATGGGCCGATTTCGAAATGTATTGCGCGATCCCTTCATTCAACCAGCACGGAATCCCATCGGCGTAAAATCGATGAAGAACGAGATGGACGATCTCGTGCCCAAGTAGATTGCCGGAAAATTTTTGTTCTGGATTACGGAGAATGAACAGGCTGCCCTGGGAATGAATGCCACCGGTCCATTTCTCCAGTTCGCCCAGACCCTGAAACTGCTGCCAATCCTCCGGGCGCTCGAAAATGTAAACGTTCGATTTGATATCGGTCAGCGGCTGGTCGCGCTCCAATTCCTTCGCCACCACGCGATAGTGAAACTCTGCTTCCACGGAGATTGGCGTCGCCACATAACTGTGAGCGAAATGATAAATGTAATGCTCGGTCTCGCCGTGTTTCCATTGCGTTGGATTGATGCTGAGGGCTCTTTCCCCGAGCGGGTTCGGATCCCGCTGGCTCAGTTGAGAGAACTCAACTTCTGGTAACGAATTCAGCCCGGTCTGCGCCATCGCCGCCGGCAAGGTCGAGAGCAAGGCGAAGAGGAGCGGAATTTGGCGCATCGAATTTCATGCAGCTAATCTCATGCGAGGGCGGGCGTTCAAACTGGGCATCCCGGCACTGCCAGGTTGATCCTCGATAGCGTTAGCCGTCGAAAAGCTTTGCATGAGTTTCCGGCAAGCTGCCGACGAATGCAGGCTGGCAGCCTGCGCTCCCCGAAAGCAGAATTACACGCGCGAGCGGCGGCGGCCGTTGTTTCGAGTGTATTTCACCGGCCGGCGTTTAGGTTCAATTTTCGTTAGGCCGGTGCCGCTTTTCACTTCCATGATTTGGTCGCGCAACAGCGCGGCCCGCTCGAACTCGAGATTGGCCGAGGCGCGCTGCATTTCGTCTTCCAGCTCGCGGAGCAATTCCGTCAGATCGAAGTTTCCACCGGCTTCGTTAATGACGGACGAGGCGATCTCGCGGCCACGCAGGATCGTATGCAAACTTTCCTGCACCGCGCGGCGCACCGTCTGCGGAGTGATGCCGTGTTTTTCGTTGTATTCCATCTGCTTGGCCCGGCGATATTCCGAAATCGAAATCAACGCCTGCATGCTGTCGGTCACGATGTCGGCGAAAAGAACCACTTCGCCAGTTGATGTGGCGCGCGGCGCGGCGCGGCGGTTTGAATAAGAGAAGTTTGGCTGCGCAAGAATCCTTCCTTGTCCGCGTCGAGAATGCAAACTAACGAGACTTCGGGAAGATCGAGACCCTCGCGCAACAGGTTAATCCCGACCAGAATGTCGAAATCGGCGGCGCGCAAGCCGCGCAAAATTTCCACGCGTTCAATGGTGTCGATGTCGCTGTGCAGATAGCGGACCTTCAATCCGACATCGCGCAGGTAATCGGCCAGATCCTCGGCTGTGCGTTTCGTCAGAGTGGTGACGAGAACGCGTTCCTGCTGTTCAACCCGTTGACGGCAGAGCTCGATGGTATCGTCGATTTGATTCTTTAATCCGCGAATTGTGATCCTGGGATCGAGCAACCCAGTGGGGCGAATGATTTGTTCAACTACGAGCGGTTTCCCGGGGAGTATGGACATCGAATTTCTCCGGCGGCTCGTCCGTGCGCGACAACTGTAGGGCAGGCGCGCCGCCTCGCCGAACCGCTCGAGGGCAAGCGACGCGCTTGTCCTACAGTTCGGCGGTCATGGACCGCTGCTACAGATTCCCCCGGCAAAACAAACGGCACCAACTCGTCCTCTCCAATCCGGGCCCGTTTGTGTGGAACGTAGCCCGCGTTGCCAACGATACTGTTCTGAATTTCGAACTCGGCCGGCGTGGCGCTGACGTAAACAAGCTGGTTCGTCAGCTTCATAAACTCGGGAAAATTCAATGGCCGGTTATCCAGCGCGCTGGGCAGCACGAAATCCATAATCGACCAGCACCGTCTTGCGCGACTTGTCCCCTTCATACATCCCCACCGATCTGCGCGGAATCGTCGCGTGCAGACTCATCGACCACGGTCAGAAAATCTTTTGGGAAAGAAATCGATGATGGTGTAGGGCTTTGAACCGGGCGGGCAGGCCACTGAGATGCCGCGAGTAATTCTCGATCCCGCTACAGAACCCCATCTCCTGCAACATTTCGAGGTCATATTCGGTCCGCATTTTCAGGCGCTGCGCTTCCAGTAATTTGTTCTGGGATTCGAGCACCTTGATCCGATCTGATCCAGCTCCGCCCTAATTGTCGTTAGGGCGCGATTCAGCTTGTCGGCCGGAGTGACGAATTGTTTTGCCGGGAAAAAGTGATGATGCTGAGCGCCTCGCGAGCCATGGCCGGTCAGCGGGTCGAATCGAGTGATGGCATCGATCTCGTCGCCGAGACACTCGATCCGGACCGCTTCTTCGTCGGCTGTGGTCAGGATAAACCTCGACGACGTCGCCGCGGACGCGGAACCTGCCCGCGCGAAAAATTCATGTCGTTGCGCTCGTAAAGCATGTCGACCAACCGCCTGAAGCGACTGCTTCAGCGGGTGGTGTGCTGTCCTCGTTTTTACGGTCAGCAACATCCGTTCATAATCTCTCCGGCGAAGTGATGCCGTAGATGCAGGAAAACGCTCGCGACCACGATAACATCGCGTGCCGGCTCAGCAGCGCACTCGTGGCTGACAAACGCAAGCGCTCGATCTCTTCTGTTAATGGACGAATCTTTCTCGATGTAGGTATCCGGAGCGCGGGATGTAGGCTTTCCGGCTGGTAGTAATCGAAATAGCTGACAGAAATACTTCGACCGCGTTACGTGGGAAGAATTGTTTGAACTCGGAGCAGGAGCCGCGCCGCCAGCGTCTTGTTGTGAGAGATGACGAGAGTGGGCCGGTCGATCTCGCGGATCACGTTTGCGATGGTAAAGGTCTTCCCTGAGCCGGTAACACCGAGCAGGGTTTGGTGCCGATTCCCAGCCTCGGAGCGATTTCGCCAGCTTCGCGATCGCCTGCGCCTGGTCGCCCGCGGTTGGTAACTGGATTCCAGCTGAAACGGCATTGCGAAAGCAGTTAGCACTGGCGATCACTCGCCGTGGAAAGGGGAAGGTGGCCTGAAACCCGCCCCTTTCTAGCAACAATTTTCGGTGGCTTGCCGTGTGAGCCCCGTCGAGCGGAAGAGAGGCGCCCCGGCCTCCCGCGTAGGGCCCGCGGTCGCAGAGAAGGGCCACAAAATTGTCCACGTGAACTCGCCGCAAGTACCTCGACCTCGTCGGCATGCTCGCTGCTCTATTTTTTTTGGTATGGATGAAAACAAAGTAACGGCTTCGCGAACATCAATCCGGTCGGCTCCATTAATGCGGGCTAATTCTGCGGATTGTTTTCGTGTCTTAAGACGAAAAAACGCGCCCTCGATCATTCGACGAACGATCGTCGTGAGAAGTCATCAGGAAATGTTTATCCGGTCGGAACAGAGCTTATTGAACGCCAGGCGCGCTGGTGGTGTCGCAGCCGCCGGTGCGTCACTCTCCCCGAAGCGCCTCGCCCTGCTTGTAGCCTTGCGCCGCGAGACATGCGCTCCCTGACCGATCGTCCCGGCGGCTCACCGCGTCTTCCCGTCTGCCACATCTCAAACGCCACCGCGTCAGAATCTCTAAACGCGTGGCGGACCTGGCGCAAATCGTCCAACAGGAATTGCCGCCATTGCTCGCGTTAAAGGCGCGGCGAGTAATCTTCATGCACGCTTCGCCACGGTAAGACTGAATCGGCGCGCATGCGCGCCGCGACTCGGAAGGTAGGGAACTGCCATCACGCTGCAACGCCAGTTAATTGGTGCCACACCATTTGGAGAGTGTGCCGAGTTGAAATGTCTTTGAGATTTCTGTGTTTTTTGCGGCCACGGCTGGCCTCCTGCGGCAAGGTGCAGACTTTCAGTCGTGCCGATGTGCGCGAATCGGTGTCTGAGACCTCGATCTGCGCGGGGCACTCCAAAAAGCCTCCCCCATATTTCAACCAGCTTGATTTACCTGAGCGCAGCGCAGAAATCCTTCTAAATTTTGCTCCACGTCAGGCGCCTGAAGGCCATTTTTCTTCACCAAACATCCAAACTTGAGCGTGCGCGAAACTTGAAAGTTCTCGGTCCGTAATCCCAGTGGCAGAAAAAGCTTCCTCCGCTTTGCCCATCCTGATGACGGTATATTCGCCAGGCGAAGCGGCAGCGAAAGCCGCTCTTCTGACGCGGATGGCAGATGTTTTCACCAACGTGAAGGTGTGCTTATTTGTATCGAGCGCGAGCGAACGCTTCGACTGAGGCGAATCGTGCAAAGCTGATGGCGGCAGCGGCAATCCGCCGCGTACGCACCGTCAACGTGGTGAACTCTAAAGATTGAAGCGGCTACGCGAGCTTCGATCGGTAGCGTGATCGAAAGCGCTGGTTTCGCGCGGACCGTTCCAGCGTTGGCTACTACGCAATTTCGGCAAATGCCCTGGCAGGTGATCTTCAATCAAAAAATAACAGTTCACTTAGAGATTGGCATCTTTCGTGCAACGCTCATCTGAGGATCTCAGACTAGCCGCACGTTGTTTCCGTCCATTGAGGCTAATGCAGTTTTTATGACGGAATTATTTATTTTCTGAAAGTGATAAATGGCTGCAAAGTGTCGCCGTGAGGATTGTACTTTATGTTTTAAATTTAAGTGTGTTATGCCGTGTGAGTGAAAGTGAGTAGTGTCAAGATAGCTCTTTCGTTATCGATCCGCCACTGACAACCAGTGGCGTTGCGGTTAAAGCCGATGATCGCGCCGATCCATCTGATGTTAGCCGTCGATTTCAACCGCGGCCGGGGCCAGAACGCTGTTGCCGTTGATCGCATCTGGCGCCGATGCGGCAGTAAGACTACAGAGCGTAAACAAAGCCTGGGCGCCTGCACATAACCTGAACATGCGCGATAACGCCAGCGCCGGCTCAGGTCGATCAGTGCCGGGCGTGCCGAGCGTGGATAGTTTCCTGCTCAGTGCAATTCGGTTCCTCCGGCAACCGTAACGTTGTTCGCATTTGGTGCGAGCTGGCGCAGGATACGCTGATTTCTGAATCGTGCCGCAGGACGATCTTGCCATGAGCTCGATCAGTATGCGCTGCTTCAGTTCCGCTGATCGAATTTGCTCCTGATTCGCGAGCAAGCAGCGGAGATGCACTGAAAATTTGAGCCAACAAAAACCTTCAAATCGTGGGCTGGCTTAGCCTCGCGCTCCTGCTGAATCTTCTTCACCCTTAGCTCCTCATCTTCATAGTGTAAGAGAGTTAAAGTAAAGTGTAGGTCGCGAAAAAGCCCGCTATAAAACGGTTGCCCAGTCGCAATGCCGCCATTGGATCATCAAAGATGCCTGCTCGGCCCCACAGCCAAGATACCGCTAATGCTCGGTCACGCGTGCAAAGCCAGCCTGATGCAACCGAGCTGCAACGAAAGAAACGACTGGGCAACCATTCTTGGCAAGCGACATTGATTAAAAAGTAGGTGACCGGAAAATGAGGTTCGTAGCGCGTTTCGCCTTCTCTTCCTGGATTTCTGACAGCCGGTCCAGCTTCGGATCTCCCCGCGGAATTTCGGGGCCGGATCGCTGGCCCTACCACGATATCGGATCAACGCCGGCTTTCAATGATCCAGCCTTTGCCCCTTTGAGCAGGGCGAACCCGGTTAAAGAATTGACCGCCATCAACCAGCGGCAAGGAACGAATACCAATGACGCCGCCCCAGGTCCGCTACAAATCAGCTTACCCAGTCAGCCTCTTGAATCGGAAAATGTCGCCATCAGAAGCGGGAAATTCCTTCGGATCAGTAACCACGGGCCAAGAAAGGTTTGAGGCGGATCAGTCGCCGGCATTAGCGCAATCCCGACCATGACGAGCGTGAGCCGTTCTATCACCAGAGGAAAACAAATCCGCCGCCGCCTGCGTGACGTCGACAATGAGCGCCTTCTTCGAATTTGCGGGAAGTAAAGCTTGCAAAATCACAAGCCGGACGTCCCATGTCAGGAATATGGAGGTAACCGATCCTCCCGCCGTTGGCCCTCTTACCACCGCAGTCAATGCCTGTAACCCAGTCTTTTGACCGCACGCAAGCGTGATAAAGGGGCGATTCGTCGCGCCGTTGGAATACCATGGGTAACATCTCGCGCGCCATTCGCACGCTCGGCTTGGAGTTGACTTCCTGCAAAATCACTTGCTTATCGGCGGAAAGTGCCGATATAACGCGGCCTCGTGAGCGTAGGTTTGGCCAATCCTGAAACCGGTGTGTTGTTTATTGGTGCAAGCGCGATGTACCCACCGACCTTCACAAGCTTTACACTCCTGTGCGGTCAGGGTGCGACCGGGTGTGCTTGTCCGGCACTCTTCGCCGGTGCAAGATGCGGTCGACCCGGTAGGCTTTCGCGTTCGCCGGATCGCTGTGAGCCTCTGCCCCAAGCAGTCCCAGTTTAATACGGGGCGCTTCCGGTCGCCTCGCCGCCGCCGACGTAGGTGGCGTGGCCGTTACTTAGCTTTCCGCCAATTAGCTCGCCGAGCAGATAGGTAAGATCGTTGCGATGATTTACGAAAGGTAAAATGGCGGCGCATTTGTCGCGCACCGCCTATCCAGTCGATCCTCGTTCATGTTCGGCGCGTAAAAGAAGTCGCGCAATCTGCCGCCAGCACTCGAAGTAGATTTGGTTCCACTCCGCGTGTTTATCGAGCTGCATGTCGAGCCCGGCCAGCCTTCCAGCTCGTGGTCTTTGGTCTCAAAGCTCTGTCCTTGGGCAGCGTCGGATGATGGCATAGTCCTTTGATTTTGACCGCGCATCGCGCTTGCCATCGGCCGATGATTCGATGCGTGCTGACCTTCGCCCAGGACCGTTTCCTTACGGTCCTCCACATGCCATAGAAACAAAGGTGGGCCCTGCGGTCGGGACCGTCCTTTGAGCCGCATCTTCTTCCTCGCCTTCCTGATCGGCGACGGCAGCGGCGGATATAGAAAGCAATACGCCGATCGTCGACCAGCTGTTGCCGAATGTCGCTGCAGTAGTTACCCGGCACGATTTCCACTCCCAGAGATGCGATCATGGGATGCCGTCCACAGTCGACTTTAACTACCACGGGCTTCTTCCGGCGTTACCTCGGGAGTCGGAGTGAGGACTGGCCTTTTGCGCTGGGGAAGGTGGCTTCTTCCTCGGCTTCCTCTTCTTCGCCTTCCTTCCTTTTGCTTGGCGCGTTTCTGTTCGGCTCTCGCTAACCTCCCGTCACTCCGCGGACCAAGCGGCGGCTCCGCATCTTTGGCCAGAGTGACGAGGTAGATGCGCTGCATACTCGACGTAAACGCTCTCGGAATCTCGTCCCCGGCAAAGGTCGGTTTAAAATCACGGCCGGAAGCTGAAAGCCAAGATACTTGCCGTCATCTGCTAAAGGCGACATTGCCAGTCGAGCCGTACCACTCGTCCGTCACCGCGAGTCTGCTTCTTATCGGCAACGGAATAATGTAAACGCGAGGCAGGTGCATCACTCTCCGGACGTGCCCGTGGCTGATCCATTACGTCGCCGGCGACCACAATCGTAGGATTGAACTTCGCCCCATTTATCCTGGTCTACCTGCGTGACGGCCTTGAGGCTTCTACATCGACATAACGCAGCCGTTGTAATCGATCGGCCCAAAGTAGCTTGCTATCGGGCGACCAGACCGGCTTTATAGTAAATGGCAGGCACTCGGCGCCGCTTCAGTCACGTGCCGCAGGCTGGCCCTTGCCATCCCGGGAAACTTTCTTCGCACATAGAGTCTTCGTTTTCGCCGGTTACTGTCTGAGCCAGGCATAGCGCATCGATTTTCCATCGGGCGACCAGATCGCGTCACGCTCGTGGGCGCTGGAGCTCTTTGCTGAGGCTGCGGGCGGTGCCTTCCTTCATCGGCACAGAAAAAGAGCACGCCGCGCGCGACCACGATGGCGCGTCTCCCCATCGGGTGCGAGGTTGACCGCTGCTCTCGGTGTGCTTCTGAAGCTACCGACGAGAGCGCAGCACGGCCGACGCGAAATCCTCCTTCACTTCAATCGGGATTATGCGCCGCGCCCGTGCGCGGGCCGCTGGCCAGATCGTCAACGCCAGATATAGCCCGCTTCCTCTGAACACGATCGAGTCCTTCCACTGACGGGAACTTGATATCAAAATCCTGTCGTTAGCCGCTTTATTCCTTACTCGTTAGGCCAGTAGCGAAAGGTTCATTCTTCCATCGCGGATCGAAGTGAAATAGATGCGATTGTCCGGTCCACATCGGGCAAATATCCTGGGCTGAAGTTGTCGTGGTCGATTTCGTCGCCAACGCGGCGAACGCGCCCCGGCTCGAGCTCGAAGGCGCGGTCGAAGGCTCCGGGCATATCGCCCTTCGCGAACGGCGGCAGCATGCCCCCTCTGACGCCTCCGGGCCGATGCTGTGCTGCGCGCGCGAGCTCCGCGAAGTCGCCGCCCTTCTCGATCTCGCCCCGCAGCGCCTCGGCGCTTGGGCTTCTCGGCGACCACGATCTGGCGGATCTGCACCCGCGCGGGGTGTCCGTACTCGGGCCTTGTGCTCCTCGAAGTAGGCGCGCAGCGCGCTGTCGGGACGCGCGCCCGCGCGCCCAGGTCGGCGAGCGCCGTGCGCTCCAGGATCATCTCGCGGCGCACCGTCTCGCGGTACGCGCGGGTCCGGGTCCTTCCAGTCGGGCCCGTGCAGCTGGAGCAGGCGCTCCTCGACCTGGGCGGGGGTCACCTCGATGTGACGTTTGGCGGCCAGCGTTCAAGACGACCTGGTCGGAGAGCAGCGCCTGCAGCGCGTCGTTCGCGACGTCCTGGCGGCGCGCATCCGGCGAATCCCTCCATGCGCTCCTCGACCAGCCGGCGCAGGTCCGGCGGCCGGGATCGGCGACCCCGTCGACCTGCGCGGCCCACGAATCGTCGTCCGAGCCGCCGCCGCAGCCGGCGAGGACGACCAGACCGAGGAACAAGGCGGCGAGTCTCTTCACTGGAGTACTCCCGGGCGCGAGAAGGTCCACGAGCGCGAGGCTCTCGGCCAGTGCATCGCCCGGCGCGCGCAGCCGCACGCCGATCCGCCGGTTCGGGTAGGCGCGGAGCTGGCTGCCGGGCTGGCCGAGCATGCGCACGATCCGGCTCGGGTCCACCTGCGCCTTCTCGGCGATCTGGAACTGGAGCTCGCCGTTCTTCACCTCGACCGTGACCACGCCGAGCCGGCGGCAGCGGGATCTTGAGCCGGATCACCTCGACCAGGTTCTCGCGCCTCGACGGGCAGCGGGCCGTAGCGGTCGAGGAGCTCGCCGCGCAGCGCGCCGAGCTCGTCGTCGTCGCGCGCGCCCGAGAGCTGCTTGTAGAGCGCGAGCCGCTGGCTGACCTCGGGCACGTACGCCTCGGGCAGGAGGCGCGGGCACCGGCAGGCGGATCTCGGGCTCGATCGCGTCGGCGAGCTCCTCGCCGCGCAGCCGCGCGATCGCCTGCTCGAGCATCTCCATGTACAGGTCGTAGCCGACCGAGGCGACGTGGCCGGACTGCTCGCCGCCGAGCAGGTTGCCCGCGCCGCGGATCTCGAGGTCCTCGGTCGCCGAGCCGGAAGCCGCGCGCCGAGCTCGGCCAGGTCCTGGATCGCCTCGATGCGCCGGCGCGCCTCGTCGCGTGATCTGGCCCGACGCGGGCAGCAGCAGATAGCGCGTAGGCGCGCCGGTTGCTGCGCCCGACGCGGCCGCGCAGCTGGTAGAGCTGCGCCAGGCCGAACATGTCGGCGCGGTGGATCAGGATCGTGTTGGCGTTGGGGATGTCGAGGCCCGACTCGATGATCGCGGTGCAGACCAGCACGTCGTAGCTCGCGGCTGCAGGAACGCGAGCATGGTCTTCTCGAGCGTGTGCGCCCGGCCATCTGCCCGTGCGCGACGGCGACCGCGCGCGCTCGGCACCGTGCGCCGCACGTAGTCGGCGATCTCGCCGATCGTCTCGATCGCGGTTGTGCACGAAGAACACCTGCCCGCCGCGGCGCAGCTCGCGCGTCGACCGCCTCGCGGATCAGCGTCCTCCGAGACGCGCGCAACCTGGGTGCGCACCGCGATGCGGTCGGGCGGCGGCGTCTGCGATCACCGACAGGTCGCGCATGCCCGAGAACGCCATCTGCAGCGTGCGCGGGATCGGCGTCGCGGTGAGCGTCAGCACGTCGACGAGCTTGCGCAGCTGCTTCAGCCGCTCCTTGTGCGCGACGCCGAAGCGGTGCTCCTCGTCGACGATCACCAGGCCCGAGGTTGCGGAACACGACGTCCTTCGAGAGCAGCCGGTGCGTGCCGATCACGACGTCGAGCTTGCCGGACGGCGAGCCCCTCGCGGACCTCCTTCAGCTGCTTGGGCGTGCGTCAGCCGCGACAGCGCGGCGACCGACGATCGCGGTCTGCCTGCGAAGCGCTCGCGCAGCGTCTCGAGGTGCTGCTGACACAGTACGGTGGTGGGCACGAGGAAGGCGACCTGCTTGCCCGCCGACGCGGCCAGGTACGCCGCGCGGCAGGCGACCTCGGTCTTGCCGAAGCCGACGTCGCCGCACACCAGCCGGTCCATCGGCCGCGCGCGCTGCATGTCGCGCGAGCACGTCGTCGGTGGCCTTGCGCTGGTCGGGGTGTCGTCGAAGCGGAAGCGCGCCTCGAACTCCTCGTAGACGGCGTCGGGCGCGGGGAACGCGTGGCCCGGGCAGCTGGTCGCGCGCGGCGATCACCGCGAGCAGCTCCTCGGCCATGTCGCGCACCGCGCGGCGCACGCGCGCCTTGGTCTTGGTCCAGATCTGCCCGCCCAGCCGGTCGAGCGCGGGCGCGGCGTCGTCGGCGGAGCTGTAGCGCTGCACCTGGCCGAGCCGCGACACCGGCACGTACAGCTTGTCGCCCTTCTCGTAGAGGAGCAGCAGGAACTCCTGCTCGCCGCCCACCGACCGGAGATGCGGGCCAGCCCGCCGAAGCGGCGCGATGCCGTGCTCGGCGTGGACCAGGAAGTCGCCCTCCTGGATCTGCGCCGAGCCGCTCCACCGCGCTCGACTGGCGGGTGACCCGCAGCGACGCGGCGCTGCACGCCGCTCGCCGAAGATGTTCGGCTCGGCGACGACGACGAGCTGGTCGTCGGGCAGCTCGAAGCCGTCGGCGAGCGGCGACGACCGCGACGTCGATCGCGCCCGGCGCCGGCCAGTCCGGCCAGCGCGGCCTCGCGTGGCGCGCGGGCGACGGGCAGCTCGAGGCCGTAGTCGCGCAGGATGTCGACCAGGCGCTCGCGCCGAGCGGCGTCGGCGAGGTGAGCCGCACGCGCCGCTGGCCTGCCGGTCCAGGCGCCGAGCCGCGCCGCCAGCGGCTCGAGCGCGCGGCCCGCTGCCGCGCTGCTCCTCGATCTCGCGGCGCAGCTCGCGGTGGTCGGCGCCGCGCGCGTCGACGACCTCCTCGTCGGCGGTGGCGTCGATCACGCCGATCGGGTCGAGCAACACCGGCCGGTGTTGGAGCACGCGCTGCCAGGCGCTCTCGTCGGTCGAGTGCAGCGCGAGCGGGTCGCAGACCAGCCGGTCCTGCGCCGCCGCCTGCTCGTGACCCGTGAACACCTCGCCGATGAACGAGAGCGCGCGCGCCGGCCGACCTCCGGATCGTCGACCACCACGCGCGCGCTCGCGGGCAGGTAGTCGAACACCGTCTCCATGTCGCCGCGTGCAGCAGCGCCTCGAGGTTCTCGACGCCGGGCGGCAGCGCGCGGCGCGCGAACGCCTCGCGTCACGTTGTAGATCTGCGACTCGGGGAGCTTCTGCTCGCGGCCCATCCGCCGCGCTGCCTGGATCAGCGCGTCGCGGTCGCTCGGCAGCCGGTAGGCGCGCGGCGGGATCGCCACCACGCGGTCGAGCTCGCCCTCGGAGCGCTGCGTGGCCGGGTCGAAGCGGCGGATCGAGCCGATCGCGTCGAAGTCGAACTCGATCCGCACCGGCCGGTCGAGCTGCGGCGGGAACAGGTCGACGATGCCGCCGCGCGCGCCGACCTCGCCGCGCTCCTCGACCAGGTTCGTGCGGTGGTAGCCGGCCTGCGCGCAGCACGTCGACCAGCGCATCGCGGTCGACCGTGAGCCCGCGCTCGAGGTGGGTCACCCGGCTGCGCAGCTCGCTCGCGCGACGGCGTCCGGCCGCAGCAGCGCCGACCACGGACGAGACCACCGTCAGCGGCGTGTCCGGCCCGGCCGAGAGCCAGGCGTACAGGAGGCTCATGCGGCGCGCCTCGACCTCCGGGGTGCACCGAGAAGCGGTCGTAGGGCGGGACGTCGTAGCGCGGGAAGAGCCGGACGTCGGTGCCGGGTGAGAGCGCCCGCAGCGCGGCGGCGAACCGCTCGGCGCGGGTGGTCGTGGGCGAGATCACGAGCAGCGGCTCCCGCGAACGCAGCCGCGAAGCGCCGGGCGGCGAAGTAGGCGCCGCCGCTGCCGCGGATCCGTCCGGATCCGCAGGGTCGCGCTCCCGCGGAGCGCCCGTCGATCAGCTCGCTCGTGTCCAGCGCCCGGTCCTAAACGCGGAAAGGCCCGCCTCCCGGGGAGTCCCGGGGGTGGGTCGCGTCCGATTCGAGCTGGCTCGGCAGTATAGGCGCGCCGACCGGAGAGTTGGGCAGCGCAAAGGCCCCGGCTATAATGCGCGGCCCTCGTCCCTGCGGAGCACTCCCATGAGCCTCGAACTGATCGGCCGCAAGCTCGGCATGACCCAGATCTTCTACGAGTCCGGCGACCGCATCCCGGTCACCGTGATCCAGGCCGGCCCGTGCACCGGTCGTGCAGATGAAGACCGACGAGAGCGACGGCTAGCACCGCGCTCCAGATCGGCTTCGCGGAGAAGAAGCGCCAAGCACACGCCGAAGGCGATGCAGGGCCACTTCGCCAAGGCCAAGCACGACGCCCAAGCGCGCTGCTGGTCGAGGTGGCCGGTCGAGGCGAAGGACCTCGAGGGCTACCAGGTCGGTCAGGCAGCTCGACCTGCGAGGGCTACCAGGTCGGCCAGCACGTCGACGTGATCGGCACCAGCAAGGGCCGCGGCTTCACCGGCGTCGTGAAGCGCCACGGCTTCCCGACCCGCAGCCTCTCGCACGGCAACCACGAGTCGTTCCGCCACGGCGGCGCGGTCTCGTCGGGCACGTTCCCGGGCCGCATCAAGAAGGGCCTGCGCATGGCCGGCTCACTACGGCGACTCGCGCGTGACCCAGCTGAACCTGCGTGGTCGAGCGCGTCGACGACCGAGAAGAACCTGATCTACGTGCGCGGCGGGATCCCGGGCCACATCAACGGCTTCGTGCGCATCCGCCCGACCGTGAAGGACTAGCGCCGACGGCGCGATACGACCGCAAGGACGCGTTCTACCGCCGCGCCAAGGAAGAGGGCCGGCGCTCGCGCGCCGCGTTCAAGCTCGAGGACCTGCTGCGGCGCGCACCGCGCGCTCGCGCGCGAACGCCGCCGTCGCTCGACCTCGGCTGCTGGCCCGGCGGCTGGCTCGCAGGTGCTGGCCGCAGCGGCTCGGGCCCGAGGCGCGGATCGTCGGCGTCGACCTCGAGCCGACCGACCCGATCGCGCGCCAACGTCACGGTGCTCGCGCTCGACATGCGCGCCCGAGGCGCTGCCGCGCGATCGAGGCCGCGCTCGGGCCGCAACGCGCCGACGCCGTTCTGTGTGACGCGTCGCCCGAAGCTGACCGGCGATCCGCGACGCGCGACCTCGCCGCGCTCGAGGAGATCTACCTGGCCGCGCTGGGCCCGGCCGAGGCGCTGCTCGCCCCGCGCGGGTTCCTGGTCGTGAAGGGCTTCCCGGGCAGGAGAGCGATCTCTTCCGCAAGGAGCCCGGCGTCGGTTCGCGTCGGTGCACGAGGTGCGCCGCCTGAGGGGAAGCGCACCGACGTCCAAAGAGTTCTTACTGGCGTGGCCAGCCAGGCGAAGCTGCGCTGAACGCGCCTTGTGTCCGCCTGTCTCCGCGGATGTCGCCGTGCGCGACGGTGACCCGGTCAAGTCCCAGGCGAGGATCCTGTCGTCGAGCGAGCGGCGCGCGCGCCGGTGGCCCCCGTGAATCGCGAGCGGAAGATGCGCGTGACGGCCCGAAGCGGCCGTAGGCGCCGTTGATCCGCATCATGAGCCGGGTCGCGAAGCTGCCCGACGTGTTCACGTTGAAGCACAGGTCGCAGGCACAGGAGCGTGCGGCTCGCGCGGTGGAAGAAACACGGTCTCCGCAGGCTCGGGGCGCCGCCCACCTGGACCTGGATCGAGATCGGCCGACCACAGCTCGGCCGGCTTGTCGCCGAGCACCTCGTCGACCTTCACCGAGCCGAGCTTCCGCGCAGGTCCCGGCGCCGCGAACAGCGCGCCTGCGGGAACGCGGCGATGTTCTCGGCCAGGAAGAGTGGTGGAGCAGGTTGGGCGCGACCAGCGCGCGGACCGGCCCGAGTGAGATCGATCGCGCGGCGCACGGCGTCGCTGAGCGGGCCCGGCGTGTGGACGAGCACGCCGCCCCGACGAGAGCCGGATCACGGCAGCAGCGGGTGCCGAGCTCGATCCCGCCGGGCAGGCGCAGCGGGTGGTCGATCGCGACGAGGCCCGGGTGCAGCTCGCGGATCCGGCGGTTCGGCCATCCAGGCCATCGCACAATGGTCGCCATGGCGTGAGCCGATCGAACGCGAAGTGGAGCTGGGCTCGGGGCGGACGCGGCTTCGGATCGAGGGGCGGGCCAGCCCTTCGCCTGGACGCCACGGCTTCACGAGCTCGATCGAGTCCGAGAACGCGACCGGCATGGGCGCGCTGTTCGGCGCGCTGCCCGGGCGTTACAGGTCGTGCGCTACGACGCCGCGTGGCCACGGGCGCTCGGCGCCGCGCGCGAGGACGCCGCCGGGGCGTGGCACGCGCTCTGCCGGCCGACCTGCTCGAGCTGTGCGGCTCGCTCGAGCTCGCGCGCCCGCGTGGCGGGCGGCGCGTCGATGGGCACGGCGACCACGCTCCATGCCGCGGTGCGCAGGCCGGCACGACGCCTTTGCGGCCATGGTCCTCGTCGTCCCGCCGACCGCCTGGGAGACGCGCAGCGCGAGCCGACCTGTACCGCGCGGGGCGGCGCTGGTCGAGGCGCGCGCGGCGTGACCGCGTACCTGGATGCGATGCGCGCGGCGTTCCGCGCGAACCCGATGCCGGGCTTCACCGGAGGAGATGCGGGAGGCGATGCTCGCCGGCCTGCGGCGCGAAGGCGCGGCGCCGATCTCGCGCGCATGCTGCGCGGCGCGGCTGCGAGCGACCTGCCCGACCCGGCGCGGCTGCGCGGGCTCGAGAGTGCCCGCGCTCGTGATCGCCACGCGCGGCGATCGCGGCCATCCGCTCTCGACGGCGGAGCGCCTGCGTCGAGCTCCTGCCGAACGCGGAGCTGCGCGTGATCGACAGCCTGGCTCGAGCTCGGCTCGGTGCGCGACGAAGCTCGCGCGAGTTCCTGAGCCGCGCCGGGCGCCCGCTTCGCGCGCGCGCGCGCCGACCAGATCGACGTCCACTCGCCCGACCAGCTACGCCGCGGGCGCGCCGTACGCGGACTTCAGCGCGGCTGCGCCGCGAGCGGCCGTGCGACTGGCAGCCGACACCGGACGGTGGCGGCTACTGGGCGCTCACGAGCACGCGGACGTGGCCGAGGTCTCGCGCGATCCGGAGCGCGTTCTCCTCGGCGCGCGGGCTTCGTGGTGATCGAGCACGCTCTCGGAGGCGCAGCTCGCCATGATGCCGCTTCACCCTGCTGGGCATGGACCCGCCCGAGCACCTGCGCTTCCGGCGGCTCCTGCAGGGCTCGTTCACGCCGCGGCTGGTCGCGGCGCTCGAGCCGCGGGTGCGCGAGATCGCGCGCGCGCATCTGCGTGCGCGCCGGCGCGAAGCGCGAGGTCGAGTTCGTCGAGGAGGTGGCCGCGGAGCTGCCGAGCGAGGTGTTCGGCGAGATGCTCGGCGTGCCGCCGGCGGACCGCGCGCGCGTGCGCGGCTGGGCCGCGCAGCTCACCCGGCTCGCAGGACGCGGAGCTGAACCCTGGCGGCGGTCCACCGGCTGCGTCGATCGAGATGGCGATGTACGGGATCGCTGGCGCAGCAGCGCCGCGGGAAGAGCGGCGAGCGACCTCACGACCGATCGCCGTGAACGGCGAGGTCGACGGCGCGACGCATGACCGACGCCGAGTTCGGCGGCTTCTTCGTGCAGCTCGCGACCGCGGGCAACGACACGACCCGCAACCTGCTCTCGTCCGGCCTGCCGCCTCCTGCTCGAGCACCCCGCGGCGCAGCGCCGACCTGCGCCGCCGATCCGCGTTGATCTCCGTCCGCCGTCGAGGAGATGCTCCGCTGCGAGAGCCCGCTCCACTACTTCCGCGCGCACCGCCACCCGCGACACCGTTCTGCGTGGCCAGGCGATCCGCGCCGGCGCGACGGCGTCGCCCTGCTCTACCGGCGCCGCGAACCGCGATCCCCGAGGTTCGCCGACCCCGAGCGCTTCGACATCCGGCGCAGCCCGAACCCGCACCTGTCGTTCGGCTTCGGCGAGCACTTCTGCCTGGGCGCGGCGCTCGCCCGCCTTCGAGGCGCGCGTGTTCTTCGAGGAGCTGCTCGCCGGCGTTCCCCGCACTTCGAGCGCCTGGCGCGGCGGAGCCGCGCCACCAGCGCTCCGAATCTGGAAACAACGCGCTGAAGAGCCCTGCCGGTGCGGCTCTACTCAGTCTGGACGCGCCGGCTGGGCCTGGCGCCAAGTCTCGCTGACGTTCGCTCGGCTTCGGCCGCTGCGCGCCAGGTGCCGGCGCTGGGGACGGCCCTGCTCAGGCGGCACCTCAGCTGGCCCTGCTCCGCTGGCCGGTCGCCGGGGCGCCTGTACTTCGCGCGGTAGAAGTCGCGCCTTCCAGTCCCGAGAAGCGGCGGGCGCACGACCGCGGCGCGCAAATGCCGGCCATCAGCGCCGCTGGCAGAAGCGCACGTTGTGGATCGCGCCGAGGATCGTGCCGAGGATCCCGTTCGCGGCGCACAGGTGGTGGCAATGTACGCGCAGGCGTGAAGGTCTCGCAGCCGTAGGCAGTCGCAGCTCGCGTCGACCGGATACATGTCGCGGCGGTAGCGGCGGGCGTTCATGCGGACCCGGCGCGGCGAGCGAACAGGGTCAGCGGAGCGCGCGTAGCGGGCGGGTATCGCCGCGCAGCCGAATCGGTGTCGATGCCGCGCTCGGACCGACCCAGCCGAGGATACCTCGGGCAGGCCGACGCCCATCAGGTAGCGTTCGTGCCTGTGCACGGGCAGGAGCGGCGCGGCGATCGAGATTGACGACGCCCGGCTCTGAGTTCGAGCTCCTCGCCGACGGATACCGGTCGCCGTTTCGATCGCAGTAGCCTGCGCGCCGGGCTGAGTCGATCCGCACGGTCTCGCGCGCCGGAGAGCTTGCCGCAGGTCGGGGTAGCCACCGAGTCCCTGTACGGATCGGGAGCAGCGACCGCTCGCTGCCGCGCAGGTGCGGCGCCACGCAGCGCTCGAGCCAGGCCAGCAGAGTGCGCGACCGCGCTCGGCGAGCTTCGGGGTCGCCGGGTACGGCGTGCACTCTCGCCGAAGGCCGGGCGATGATGTCGGCGCCGAGCACGCCGGCGATCCTGAGCGCGCCCGGGAGTGAGCATCGACCTCGGAGCCGTCGACCGGTTCTGAAGCGCACGCCCCGGCGGCGATCTCCCCGTGCCCAGGCTGGAACACTTGCAGCCGCCCGAGCCGGCCTGCAGGATCGGCCCGTCCCCAGGCCATGAAGGAGCGGGAGCCCGCCCGAGCGCTTCACGAGGTCGCGGCCCCGGGCCGCGAAGGAGCAGGCGGCGTGCGGTGTTGGCCAGCACGATGCGGGCGCCGGTCGATAACCGTGACCTCGATCCGGTGTCATCGCGCGGACGGCGGCGTGCGTGCCCGTCCGCGCGTGAAGACGGGGGCCTCGACCTCGCCGCGGCGACGCGGCGGCAGTTGCGCCGCGGGCGCCGTGGTCCCGCGGTTTTCCGTCGCCTCGCCTGCGCGAGCGCCGGATCGCGGCCGCGCGCGCGAACTGCTTGATCGGCCGACCAGCTGCGCTGGCGGCAGGATCCAGCACCTGGCGCTCGGGGTCGGCGACCGCGCGCCCCAGGCGCGCCGGCGCCTCCCGAGCCCGGTCGCGCGCACCGGCCAGAGCGCGGCGGTCTGACCCTCGGCCTCGGTCACGACGGCCGTGGCTGCCCACGCCCATGCGCTGAACACGGTGCAGAGCTTTCGCAGTCGCCGAGTTTCCGAGCTCGCCGACCTGGATCGTGATCAGCCGCAGAACGCGCGGGCGGCGGCAGGAAGTCGATCTCGAAGCCTGACGGGCGCCTCTCGAGCCGGCGAGATGCGCCCGCGGAAGCCGTCGCCGGCAGGCGCTGCGCGACGCGCTGCGCGCGACGCTCCGCCTTGGCGAAGTTTCTCCCTGACCGCAGCCGACGTAGATCCGTGCCGGGTGGGTGAGCAGCGCCTCGCCGAGCAATACGTGAACCGCAACCGAAGTACAC
>ERZ1370068.1572-contig-1148_pt1 | contig 103901 bp, 165 predicted proteins | sample MGYA00561227_ERZ1370068 | MGnify/ENA primary metagenome ERZ1370068 (study PRJEB38410, sample SAMEA6850437) | metagenome | study: Metagenomic assessment of the ecological functions of the soil: analysis of the soil microbiota associated with the...
AGGCTTACGTATTGCCGAAATCGCGCCGAGGCTGAGTAAGCGCTCGTTTTCTCCGCGAGCGGTGTCGCCGATGATGAACATTTTCTTCCAGGAGAGTTCATGCGCGACAAGCCGAGCTTAATCCGGTCTGGGTGTTGCCCAACGGCCGTGGTCTCATTTCAGTTATCGGCATCGGCTGATACACTGCGTAGTAATTCGCCGGTACGGTGCAACACAGCCGCCGCTACGAAGCCAGAGAAGACAATGGCGCACAGGACCCGCCTCAACGAGTTCACTCGCGACAGCAAAGCCGCGCCCGCGATTATTATCAGCTGCTCGCGTGCCGAATAACGAGCTGGCTCGGTGGAACATCGACAGGTCGCGAAGATCGCAATAAAGTCGCCCGACAGCCGGTTCGCGTCCGGGAGAGTTGCGGGCGCACTGAAGAGCGGCGTTGCGCGTGGAAGGTCCGTGGCGCGAGACCGAGCGATATTGAGCCGCGCGCGCTAGCCGTTGGCCAGGCACCGGCCCTCACTGGTAAATGTAACACGCAGATGAACATGCAACATACGGGTTCAGATGAACAAGATGGCGCTGACGATGGCATTCAGCCGATCGGTGATCAAATTCTAGTCCGCACCGGTGCCGGCAGATGACGGCAGAGCCCTGGGCACGATCAGGAATCACGCCGATCGCCTCATCAATTCGTACGAGCCAAAGCATGTTTAATAGGGACCGCGGCGGCATCGATCACGTCGACCGTGCAGGTGTCGCGCACTAATGCCGCGTTATGGATCACGAGTCGCGCAGCTCGGGTGGTCAATGCCGCTGGAGCACGGCACTTCGGATGATGGCGAAGGGCGCGATCTCGGAATGACGGGAACTCGCCGGGCGGTACTGCGAAGGGTCGCGGTGCCAGATAACGAACAGCGTCCACGCAGAAAGGTCGGCGAGCAGAACGCCGGCACGCGGCAAGGGAATCGTCCGATCGAGGTCCGGCGGCGATGGCCGTGGTTGCACGAGAGGATTAAGATCGATGGCAGCATCCGGGATGGAGCTGCTCGCGCATTTCGGAATGTTCATCTGCCGCGGCAGAGGGAGTCAGCGGCGCGAAGAGTGAGCACGCGCCGAGGTTGGAGATCAGCCATAGTCACCGACAGAGAAACCCGCCCGCGGCGAAATGCCGCGCTTACCAACATCGCTGAGACCGTTGAGGGAACGAGATCTGACGCGCAGGGAATCGACCGAACGATGCGCGCCAGCCTGTTTATCGGCGCTGCTCGAAAGGCAGCAATCACGATGTTTAAGGTTTACATGCCCGGGGCGGGGACTACCCTCCATGTCGTGCCGATCGGCAGACTATACCGGCAGCCAGAGTCTGTTAGGCTACACCCCAGGCCCGAGCATGTGCCGCAAGTACAGTGAGAGAGGCAGACATGACGACACACGATCGCGCCACCAGCGCTTGCAAGCTCCAGGCGGTAGCACACTGGACGGAAGGGGCAATGCCTATCAGGTCGCTGTGCACCCACAGGCCGGCGCGGATCAGCACGTGCCCGGGACTATCTCGGGCACATGACAGTAGCCTCAAAGTGCGACAAGGCTAAGATGCTGAAACGCAGGATCGCGCTGATCGCTCACTGATCAAGCACTATCATGGCTGCGATCATTGAAGTCAGCGTCACTACTTCTGACCTGTGGCCTTGAACACCTGACATCCAGCCAGTTCCCGCCTCTCATGCATCCTTTGTCTGCCGGGTGAGCTGACATACGGCTACGGGCTGCGTGGAGGCTAGTTGCTGAATGAAATGAGGCACTCGCCGACCGAGGTAATTGTAGCCAGGTATTATGTACTCGTGAACACGATCTGTGTCATGAGCCAGCCTGTGGTGCTGACTATTGAACACAATATGCTCGTGTCGAGTGAGCTGGAACAGTGCAATTAGCCATCTGCCATGCTAGATCTGCACTCCAGCTGTTGTCTCTAAAGCGCGATCCATTTCACAGTACGCCCGGCCGCTAACTGGCGGGCGCCGAGCAAGGACGATAGCCTGTGCCAATGCTCTCATGCTTCCAAGGGCGATGTTGGGCAGCGCAGCCGCCAGGCTCTACCTGGGCCGAGCCCGACGGAGGTAGCCTCATGCCGGTGCGCTTAGCGCATCGGGCTTAATACGCAGCTATTGTCGGCGCTGATGCCAAAAGTTTGATCTGCTCTCGAACACCTCGTGCGATAATATCAAGACAGCGTGTTAAAGTTTGACTCGGTCAGTTTCGGTTATGCCAGGGCGGCGCGCGAGTCACTCGCCGTAGAATTTTGCCAGGTTAGCCAAATGCAGGCGAGATATCATGTCGGCGTGAACAGCACCGCGGCGAATAATGAAGGCACGGTGGGCAGCCGCCGCGCAGACGCGATCAATGGTACAGGCTGCCCGGGGCGTCGTAACACTGCCCGAAACGGTCACGAGCAGCGCAGGCGCCGGCACGTTCAGTGGGTTCGTGGCCGCAGCGATTATGGCGATTGTCCACGTTGCCCGGGCGCCGTCCCACTTCAGCACCATATCAATAGCACTGGGATATAGACGCGCGCGGTGGTTGCGCAGCATTAGGGGCCTGGCGGATTGCCGAGGCGCACGCTTTGGTGACGCATGGTGGTGGAATGGCTCAGTCGGCCAGTTGGATTATCTGAGCAGCACGCCCTGGCTGACGAGAGCGTATCGCTGAGATGGCGTCTATCTGCCGAGTCCTGCACGCTATGGTACGCCCGAGAGCTGCCTGTTCCACCAGAATGCCGCGCGATCTGGAGAGCGCGACGCTGATCGGGCCACAGGCTGCAGAGATGTCAACATTAAACAAGATATCGCTGGGCGCGGAGTCATTGATGACGTGGGCTTTGCGTCGTCGTGCATTGAACCACTCTCGGTGCCGCATTTTCGATGATCACGCATGGAAGGTGAGTTTGTCGATCGCAGGCGAGGAGGTCGAATATCATGCGCCGGCACTGAGCGCAGTTCGATGTCGCGATGATATCGTACGCGTGGCGACCCGGTACGATGGAATTTCGCCTGGCGGTAATAGAATAGCAGTGCCGACGCGCCCGCCAAACGTCCGGAAGCCGCGCGTTTGTCGCATCGCGGTCGCAGCGAACACGAGAACCGCATCTGACATTCGCCAGTATGCCAGGCACAGCGCGATCGTTCCAGCGGCCCCGCGCAGATGGGAAGGCCATACTTCAGTGCCAGGTGCACGATGATCTCGCTGCCGCGCAACAATATTGTTGGCTGCCGGCAGGTCGAATCACGGGTTACAGAGTTCATCATCGATCTCGCGCGCTAGCAGATGGGTTTCCAGATCCCGGCTCCGGTTTCGTCACGGAACGGAAGCCACGCCGACCAGCTGAAAAGCCAGGAAGAATCCCATAATCACGCACGAGACGAAGGAGCCCGCGCTGCGAAGAACAGCAAACGAAATCATCGAGGATTAAAGATGAGCACGATCACAAATATCCTCGCAATAGACGATTCAGAGGTACGGTTCGCGCCCAGGATACTCGCCAGCTGCCAGCGGGCGCAACAGTCGCCGATGCGCCATGATATTGTTATGCACATGGCTGGACATCACGGCATACGCACCATGCTAGCCGCGGGTGAAATTCGATACCGCCATCTGGCAGCTGCCGGGCGAGATATTTCAGTGCCATACGCTCGACCTGCGGCTAACGAGCACTGAGCGTGTCGTGATCACCGGAATGGCGCAGTTGCGCGTCGATGCTACTCGCTTTCCGTGAAATGTTGGCGCAGTTACGCTGGCGAGTATCTGACAGGTGATCTTTGCCGCCGAAGACGGTGGCGGTTGCCAGCCAGAGGTAACAGTGGAGCACCGTATATGCCAGACGACGTCGGAGTGGCCAGGTAGTATGGCGCGTGGCGTACTGTCGCCAGAGCGTGTCGCCGGATCGCTCATCGGCAATGCCGGTGGTGCCGACAGGCAATCGCCGAACGGAATATGACACACGCGCCGATCGCCGTTCTCCAGATAGCGTCACGATACGTTCCACGGTGCACTACAAACGATACGTTGTTGAACTGATTTATGTTGTCGCCAGTGACAGTTGTTTCTGGCGCCGCTCGCCTGGCGCGGTACGACAGCGCGCGTGCCAAATGTTAATACACGAGAGCCGTCCACGGCGCAAACTGAATAGAACCGCGCTGCAGTTTGAAACCGTCGCCGGGGGTGCAGTAAGCCGCACGGCCGGTGGCGGCAGAGCCGGGCGAGAGGAAACAAAGAGAATGAATCATCGTTTGAGAGAGTGAGATCATTTGTCAAGAAGCTGAGTGTCTGCCGTGATTTAGCCGAGCCGTGGCCGAGGTCTACATCTCTCAGGACGACACATTGTGGCCCGTGGCGATCGTGGGGCGTGCCGTCAAATGACGAGAGGTGGGACTGCGCGACGGTAGGTGCTGTGTGGACCGATCGAGAACTGGCGATTTCTTCCTCTTTCACAGAGCTGCCAGGCCTGATGCGAACTCCCGGGGAGTCACGCTAATGCCGAGGCCCAGTCGAACTCGAATAACGGAACGAATGAGATTATGGATTACGGGGAAGACTGCCCGATCACGCCGCGTGATTAAACTCGCCACAGGTCGGCGGTCACTAAAACAGAAGGCCGCGGTAGAGATATGCTGCGCGAGTTTCGCCATTCTCCATACGTTCAGGTAACTGGCGGTGTCAGCCCCGAATGCACGCTGATTTCCGGTGCCGTGAACCGCCGAGCTCGCCATCAGCGTTAGCCGATCCACGCCCGAAATGCTGGCTCATATAGAGTCTCAAGATTGCCTGCCGTTACTCGGTGCCCCATACTCTCCAGTGGCCTGCAATGAGAGTTACCTCGTGAAATAGCGTGGCTGAACTGATGATGCTGGTTGACGAAGATCAGCCAGCTACAGCCGCCGCCGGCCACAGCTGGATGGGTGATGCCCATTTAACTCTGCGCCGCCGATCGGATCGTGTGTCATTTGCTTCTGGCTCCGGTTTCTGCTTCGTGTTCTAAACTTGCGACGCGCCGCCGATCGCCGGACATAGAAGCTGGTAAAGCGCGTCGCGATTTCCGTCGACTACCTCTGGAGCCTGATCCCACGGGCTAGCTGGAAAATAGGCAGCCAGGAAGGCCCCAGTGTCACGTTCATCGATGCCACGCGGGTGCTGATCCACCGTAACGCGTACGCGCCATAAAGATCTATCAAACAGAACTGGTGGTCGGTGGTTCATTGGCACATGGTCGCCGATGGCGGCAGGAGCCTTTCTCGGTGCAAGGTCGATCGCCGATGTGGTCGAGCATCTGCGCAGATGCCAAATGATGAACAGCAACGCCCGTGTCGCGATCGCAGCTGGCTACGCAGTTGTCGGGCGGCTCGTCGAATGATATCTGACCGTCGAGTTGATCACTTTCCGCCCGATCATCTGCGGTAGAATGCCACTAAACGCCAAGCGACGCTTTGTTATCAATGATTGTCGTCGCGCTTCGGTGGCGATACAGCTGATGAAGCCGAGATGTCGCGTGCCGCCGAAGTTATAAATGATTTTTGCCAGGCCAGCAGAAACGGATAGCCGGTGCCGACGAAGGCTTAGTATTGCGCCGGTTGCGGATCGAGCGATTCTGGCCGACAGCCGCCTCGTCGATCGGCCGCCCGATCGCCGAAAGTGTCGCCCCGCCCACGGCACCGAGGAGGCGTCCCGTCAGGTGACAGTGCAAGAAATAATCGTGCCCGAAAGCCGTTGCCGCCGATGGTGAAGCAGTTCGCCTGAATCGGCTGTTAGGTCGGCACGGTGACTGCGGATAATACCAAGACATCAAGCTGACATGTAGCCAGCCGAGCATCGTCTGACTGGTCGATCAGCCCGTCCATGCGGGTAGTCGCCGACGTTTCGCTGCATTGTTGAAGTCGCCGAGGCGCAGACGCCGATCTTCCGCCTTCAATGCCTTAAGCCGGTTAACATGCAGTGATATTGCCAGGCATCATAGGATGGCCACGTGATTACTGCTCTCCATAAGTTCCGGAACTTCTGCACACCTGAATGCCATCAGAGCTGCCGCTCTCTCCCAGCTGATGGTAGTCTCTCTTCATCGGCTGAGGTCCTTCTCCATTGTCCGCTGACTCAGCCGATAGTCGTCGCACAGCCGCCAGCTGAGTTGTGGGTCATCGAATGGAGGCGAACCGGGTGAATGCAGCGAGCCAAACAGAGCATAATGCCACCCAGTGCCGATTCGGCAGATTACAGAACTGGTGCTGATCGCGGGTGATGCCGGCGTTGAAAGACGTCTCGAGGAGCCGCCGGTGATTGATAAGAGTCAGACACGGGTTATGCCAGCTGGAGCTGATTCATTCTCAGCGAGAAGACGCTGGCTCCGGCGGCCGGCGCATATGACCGCTGGTACGCCCAGGCCTGCTTGGTGAGGTCGTCGTAGATGATGAGCGCGGTCGCGGGAAGTATTCGCCCATGGTGCAGCCGAAGGATGTGTAATGGCCGCGTACACGATCATCGTGGCCTCCCCGCCTCCGAGTCGGCGGCCATGCAGTACATCGCGCCGTATTCCGGCTGCACGATGGGCGAGTACTTCCGCGACCGCGGCCAGGACGCGCTCATCATCTACGACGACCTGACCAAGCAGGCCTGGGCGTACCGCCAGGTGTCGCTGCTGCTGCGCCGGCCGCCGGGCCGCGAGGCCTATCCGGGCGACGTGTTCTACCTGCACTCGCGCCTGCTCGAGCGCGCGCGCGCGCGTGAACCCGGACTACGTCGAGAAGTTCACCAAGGGCGCGGTGAAGGGCAAGACCGGCTCGCTCACCGCGCTGCCGATCATCGAGACGCAGGCCGGCGACGTGACCGCGTTCGTGCCGACCAACGTGATCTCGATCACCGACGGCCAGATCTTCCTCGAGACCGATCTGTTCAACGCCGGCATCCGGCCCGCGATCAACGCCGGCATCTCGGTGTCGCGGGTCGGCGGCGCGGCGCAGACCAAGATCATGAAGCGCAAGGACACCGGCGGCGGCGTGCGCCTCGCGCTCGCGCAGTACCGCGAGCTCGCGGCGTTCGCGCAGTTCGCCTCCGACCTCGACGAGGCGACCCGCAAGCAGCTCGAGCGCGGCCGCATGGTGACCGAGCTCATGAAGCAGCCGCAGTACCAGCCGCTGCAGGTCTGGGAGATGGCGCTGACGCTGTTCGCGGTGAACAACGGCTACTTCGACGACATCGACGTCGAAGAAGGCGCTCGCCGCCGAGAAGTCGATGCGCGACTACATCGAAGGCCAAGTACGCCGCGCTGGTGAAGACGCATGGAGGACAAGAAGGACCTCTCGGCCGACGACGAGAAGGCGCTCAAGGCCGCGATCGAGGACTGGAAGAAGAACGGCATCGTTCTAGCCATGCCGGGCACCAAAGAAATACGGATGAAGATCCGGAGTGTGCAGAACACCCGGAAGATCACCAAGGCGATGGAGATGGTCGCCGCCTCCAAGATGCGCAAGGCGCAGGAGCGCATGCGCCACGCGCGCCCGTACGGCGAGAAGATCCGCAACGTCGCCGCGCACATCTCGCACGCCAATCCGGAGTACAAGCACCCGTGCGCTGGTCGAGCGCGACACGCGTGAAGCGCGTCGGCATCATCGTCGTCACCACCGACAAGGGCCTGTGCGGCGCGCTCAACACCAACCTGCTGCGCATGGTGCTGAACGAGTACAAGGCGTGGCAGGCGCGAGGGCGAGGAGATCGACGTCTGCGCGCTCGGCAACAAGGGCCTCGGCTTCATGCAGCGCCTCGGCGCGAACGTCGTCTCGCAGGCGATGCAGCTCGGCGACCGGCCGCAGCTGGAGAAGCTGATCGGCCCGATCAAGGTGATGACTCGACGGCTACATGCCGGGACCGCTTCGACCGCCTGATGATCGCCTACAACCGCTTCATCAACACGATGAAGCAGGAGCCGGTGATCGAGCAGCTGCTGCCGCTCTCCGGGCGAGCGCCTCGGCGCGCCGGAGACGGTCTGGGACTACATCTACGAGCCCGAGGCGCGAGGCGGTGCTCGACCAGGTGCTGACGGCGCTACATCGAGGCGCATCATCTTCCAGGCGCTGGCCGAGAACATGGCCTCCGGAGCAGTCGGCGCGCATGGTGGCGATGAAGGCCGCCTCCGACAACGCGCGCGACCCTGATCGACGAGCTGACGCTGATCTACAACAAGAACCGCCAGGCCGGCGATCACCAAGGAACTTTCAGAAATCGTCGGCGGCGCTGCCGCCGTCTAAAGGGAACGACCTATGGCACAAGAACATGGCACAAGCAGTCAAGGCACCATCGTCCAGTGCATCGGCGCGGTCACCGACATCCAGTTCGACCGCGAGAACATGCCGGGCATCTACGACGCGCTGCTGCTCGAGGACGATCCGAGCAACACGCTGGCCGAGAAGGGCCTGACCTTCGAGGTCGAGCAGCAGCTCGGCGACGGCGTGGTGCGCTGCATCGCGCTGGGTTCCTCCGACGGCCTGCGCCGCGGCATGAAGGTGACCAGCACCGGCGCGCCGATCTCGGTGCCGGTCGGCATGGGCACGCTCGGCCGCATCATGGACGTGCTCGGCCGCCCGATCGACGAGGTCGGCCCGATCAAGTCCGACAAGACGCGCTCGATCCACCAGATCGCGCCCAAGTTCGACGAGCTTTCGCCTTCGGTGGAGCTGCTCGAGACCGGCATCAAGGTGATCGACCTCATCTGCCCGTTCGCCAAGGGCGGCAAGATCGGCCTGTTCGGCGGCGCCGGCGTGGGCAAGACCGTGAACATGCTGGAGCTCGATCAACAACATCGCCACCCAGCACTGCGGGCCTGTCGGTGTTCGCCGGCGTCGGCGAGCGCACGCGCGAGGGCAACGACTTCTATCACGAGATGATCGAGGCCGAGGTGGTCAAGCTCGACAACCTGCCCGAGTCCAAGGTGGCGATGGTGTTCGGCCAGATGAACGAGCCGCCGGGCAACCGCCTGCGCGTGGCGCTCACCGGCCTCACGATGGCCGAGAGCTTCCGCGACGAGGGCCGCGACATCCTGTTCTTCGTCGACAACATCTACCGCTTCACGCTCGCCGGCACCGAAGTGTCGGCGCTGCTCGGCCGCATGCCCTCCGCGGTGGGCTACCAGCCGACGCTGGCCGAGGAAATGGGCCGCCTGCAGGAGCGCATCACCTCGACCAAGACCGGCTCGATCACCTCGATCCAGGCGGTGTACGTGCCGGCGGACGACCTGACCGACCCGTCGCCCGCGACCACCTTCGGCCACCTCGACGCGACGCTCGTGCTGTCGCGCGACATCGCGTCGCTCGGCATCTACCCGGCGGTGGACCCGCTCGACTCGACTTCGCGCCAGGTCGACCCGAACGTCATCGGCGAGGACCACTACAACACCACGCGCGCGGTGCAGGCGACGCTGCAGCGCTACAAGGAGCTGCGCGACATCATCGCGATCCTCGGCATGGACGAGCTCTGCGCCCGAGGACAAGCTCGCGGTGTCGCGCGCGCGCAAGATCCAGCGCTTCCTGTCGCAGCCGTTCACGGTGGCGCAGAACTTCACCGGCACGCCGGGCAAGTACGTCTCGCTCAAGGACACGATCAAGGGCTTCAAGATGATCGTCGACGGCGAGTGCGACGCGCTGCCCGAGCAGGCGTTCTACATGGTCGGCGCGATCGAGGAAGCGTTCGAGAAGGCGAAGACGCTCAAGTAAGGACGCAGCCAATGGCTGCCGCCACCATCCACGTCGACGTCGTCAGCGCCGAAGAGTCGATCTTCTCCGGCGAGGCGGAGTTCGTCGTGCTGCCCGGCGAGGCGGGCGAGCTCGGCATCTATCCGCGCCACACGCCGCTCATCACGCGCATCAAGCCGGGCGCGGTGCGCATCAAGCCGGCCGGCGGCGGCGAGGAGCAGCTGATCTTCGTCGCCGGCGGCATCCTCGAGGTGCAGCCCACGCTGATCACCGTGCTCGCCGACACCGCGATCCGCGGCAATGACCTCGACGAGGCCAAAGCCGACCGAGGCGCTGAAGGCGGCCGAAGAGGCGCGCCGCAGCGCCAAGGACAAGCGAAGAGACAGCGCCATCGTCGAGGCCGCGAGTTCGACGCATGGCCGCGCAGCTCGCCGCGATCCGCAAGCTGCGCAGCGCTGGCGGCGCCGGGCTATTGGACCTGGTCCAATTCCGCCGCCGCGGCCGATTTGCTCCAATGTGAACGTCGACATGAACCTTTGATCGGCAAACATCGCCCCGGAAGTCACTGATGAAGAACTCGGCGAGTTCGTCGTCAAGTACGGCTGCCCACGGCCGGAGCGCATCGAGCGCGTGCCCGGAGACGGCTCTGCGGCCGGCGGCGGTGCTCGCGTTCGGAACCGACGCCGCGGACATGGTCTCCAAGGCCCAGTTGCGCCTGAACGGCACGTACTGGAAGGGCCGGCAGTTGCACGTTCAGACGATCCTGCAGCGTTGAGGGCGTTCTGAAGAAACTCGCGCAAGCGCGTGCGCGGAACGGAAATCGCCAATTGGACGCCGCGCGCAGTAGCTTCTCTGCTACAGGTGTAGTTGCACGCCGACTTGCACCGCAGGAATAGTCCGGCGAGACTAATCGCACACGCAACGCCGCACGGCGGTGTTTGAAAGAATCAGGCGGGTCAGCGTAGGAGCGAAACCGCATGAAACATATCCTCGATTCCTCGTTCCGTTACAAGCCGAGCTTCGACACCGACGTGCGCAGGACCTTCGAGCGCGTGCAGCAGCAGGCGCAGGCGCGCGAGCAGTCCAAGAGCAGCCCGCGGTTCGCGCGTCAAGGTGCTCCAGCTCGAGCAGCGTTGGTTATTGAAGGCGAGCTTCGTACAGAAATCGCGTAGTTCGTCGGTCGGGCCGCGGCGCTGATAGTGCGCCGCCAGCCCGCGGCGAACTGCGACCTCCTCGTCATCGGCGGCGGTATCAACGGCGCGGGCATCGCCCGCGATGCCGCGGGCCGGCGGCCTGTCGGTCATCCTGGTCGAAGGCCGACCTCGGCGCGGCGACCTCCTCGGCCTCCTCCAGCTGATCCACGGCGGGCTGCGCTACCTCGAGCTCTTCGGTTCCGACTCGTGGCCGAGGCGCTGGCGGAGCGCGAGATCCTGCTCGGCATCGCTGCGCACCTCACCTCGCCGTTGCGCTTCGTGATGCCGCACGTGCCCGAGCTGCGTCCGCGGTGGATGATCCGCCTGGGCCTGTTCCTGTACGACCATCTCGCCCGGCGCTCGCTGCTGCCGGGCTCGCAGCCCGTGCGGCTGGACACGCCGCCTACAGCGACGGACTGCGGCCGCAGCTGCGGCACGGATTTATTCGGACTGCGCCGTGGACGACTCGCGCCTCGTGGTGGCCAACGCGCTCGACGCGCAGGCGCGCGGCGCGCGCTGATGGTGCGCACACGCGCTGCTGCGGGCGAGCCGCGGCACCGAGGCTGGCGGGCTCGCCCTCTCGAACGGCGACGAGCTCCATGCGCGCGCCATCGTCAACGCTGCCGGCCCTGGGTGAAGCACGTCCTCAACGAGCGGCTCGATCAGCCGAGCGCCGACGAGGTGCGCCTCGTCCAGGCAGCCATATCGTGGTGCCGCGCTGCTACAGCGGCGAGCACGCCTTCATCCTGCAGAACGACGATCGGCGCTGGTATTCATGATTCCGTTCGAGGCGGTTCACCCTCATCGGCACCACCGACGTGCCGGTGCAGGGCGATCCGGCGGCCGCATGCGCGAGCGACGAGGAGGTGGCCTACCTGTGCCGCGCGGCGCGGCACGCTACCTCGCACGCGCCCTGCAGCCCTCCGACGTCGTCTGGCGCTATGCAGGTGCGTCCGCTGCACGACGACGGCTCGCGCGACCCTCGGCGGTCACACGCGACTGCACGCGCATGAGGTCGGCGGCCGCTCGCCGGTGCTCTCGGTCTTCGGCGGCAAGATCACCACCTATCGTCGCCTCGCCGAGCACGTCATGGACAAGCTGCGCCCCTACTTTCCCCAGCTCAAGGGCGCCTGGACCGAGCGCGCCCCGCTTCCGGGCGGCGACTACGAGCCGCGAAGACGCGCGTAGGAGATCTTCAGCCGCTACCGCGCTGCCGGTTCCGGTTGTCGAGGGCGCGTTCAGCGCCACGGCGGCGCTCGCTGCCGAAGTGCTCGGCGACGGGATTACCGGCGAGCACTACGGCGCGGGTCTCACCGGCCGAGCGGGAGCTGCGCTACTGGCGAGCGCGAGTGGGCCGGCAGCGCCGACGACGTGCTGTGGCGCCGGAACAAAGGCCGGTCTGCACCGCGACGCCCGGCAGCAAGCGCGGGTGGCCGAGGCGATGGGGCGATGAAGCCGCTCGGGCTGCTTGACGCGCGAGCCGTCGGGTTCGTTCTTCTCGACATCGACGACACGCTCACCACCGCGCGGCAAGCTCGGCGCGCAAGCGTATGTCGCGCTCGAAGCGCTGCAGCGCGCCGGCAAGATAGTGATTCCCGTGACCGGGCGTCCAGCGGGATGGTGCGACCACCTCGCGCGGATGTGGCCGGTCGATGCGGTGGTCGGTGAAAACGGCGCGTTCTATTTCTGGTTCGCCGAGGGCAAGCTGGGAACAGCGTTTCATCGACGACGAGTCAACGCGCGCACCGGCAGCGGCGCAGGCTGCAGAGCTGGCGGAAATCGATTCTCCGGCAGGTCCCGGGCGCCGCGCTCGCCTCGGACCAGCCGTACCGCGAGACCGACCTCGCAATCGACTATTGCGAGGATGTCAGCGCCGCTGCCGCGCGGAAGCCGTGGAACGCATCCGTCACGCTCATGCGCGAGCGCGGGCCTGCACGGCCAAGGTGAGCTCGATCCACGTCAATGGCTGGTTCGGGCGCTACGACAAGCTCGCCACCGCGCGCAGGCTCTTCACTGAGCGCTTCGGCGTCGACCTCGGTGCCGAGAATCGTCCGTGGTCATGCCGGAGATTCGCCGAACGACGGCGCCGATGTTCGGCTTTTTCGACAATTCGGTCGGCGTGGCGAACGATGCGCCGCTTTCCGGATCTGCGAGCGCGAAGTACGTGACCGAAGCCGAGGCGGGGCGGGATTCGCAGAGCTTGCCGCTCACCTGCTGCGCACGCCGCAGATGCAGTGGTGGCTCGCCTACCTCGCCATCGGCCGGCCGTGGGCTTCTTCGCCGGCCTGCTCGGCATCGGCGGCGGCGCCGTGATGAGTGCCGCTGCTGGTGCTGGGTATTCAGCGCGCAGGCATCTGCCGCGCGGATCATGTCGTGCACCTGGCGCTGGGAACGGCGATGGCGTACGATCGCGTTCACTTCGGTTTCCAGCATGCGGGCGCATCACGCGCACGGGGCCGTAGACTGGACGATCGCGCGCGCAATGGCGCCCGGCATCCTCGCGGGTTCGTTTTGTGCGGCGCTCCTGGCGGGCGTGCAATGCCGAGGCGACCGCTTGCGCTGATGTTCACGGCTCTCGAATGTTCTATGCGGCCACGCAGATCCTGCTTGATTTGCGACCGAACGCTCGCGCGAGCTCCCGGGCGGACTTGGCCTCTTTACGGCGGGCGCAACGATCGGCGCGGTAGCGAGCCTGCTTGCCGCGGGCGGCGCCTTTCTCGTGTATTCCCATTCCTCGCTTGGTGCCGGGTGCCGTTGCGGCGAGCCAATCGGCACGGCGGCCGCCGTCGGCCTGCCGATCGCGCTGGCGGGCACCCTGGGGTACGTCCTCCAGGGCTTGCGCGCCCGAGGGACTGCCTCGCCGAGCCTCGGCTACGTCTACCTGCCGGCGCTGGTTCTCGTGGTGGCCCCGAGCATGCTCGCGGCGCCACTCGGTGCGCGCATTGCGCATCGCCTGCCGGTCAAGCGGCTCAGGATCATTTTCGCGCTCCTGCTCTACGCCCTTGCGGCACGGATGCTGAGTCAGCGTCTGGTAGGCCTAGAACGGCCAAGGCGCTCACGCGATCGCGGTCGCCGGGCGACGACACGCCTGATCGGGGCGGCGCATGAAATACGATCATGTGGAAACGGCCGACGCCTATAGTAGGGCGCACGATGAAGATGCGCGCTCGCGTGATGCTCTTGGCAATGTCGCTCAGCGCCGGAGCCTGGGGGCAATACACGGGCGAGGCGTCCCAGAGTGGCGTGCGCGCCGATTTCGTGGCGCTCGACCGTAACCGCGACGGCTACATCAGCAAGGTCGAGGCGCTCGCCAATCCCGAGGTCCACAAGCGTTTCGCGGCGTTCGACGCGGACAGGGACGGGCGGCTCGGAAGCAGAGTACGCCGCCGCCATGCAGGACAGCGAGAAGCGCATCGTGCAGGACTCGGTCATCACCGCCCAGGGTCAAGGCCGCGCTGCTCGCCGAGCGCGGCATTCCTGTCGCCTCGATCTCGGTCGAGACCTACGAGGGGCGTGCTGCTCAAAGGGTTCGTCAACGCGGCCGACATCGTTTCGCGGGCCGGCCGCATCACCGCCGGCGTCGCCGGCGCGCGCACGGTGCACAACAAGCATCGGCGTGCGGCAGTAGGCGTTAAACTCCGCCGGTTCAGTTCCCGAGGCCCCATGCCTGGCCCGCTTTCGCGTCCGCGTCCTCAGACCTGTCCGGGTGCTGGCCGGGCCGCGGGCCGGGACAGAACCTGGCCGACCTCGGCGCCGAGGTGATCAAGGTCGAGCGGCCCGAGCGTCGGCGACGACTCGCGCGCGTTCGGCCCGCCCTGGGTGAAGGACCGCGAGCGGCAGCGGACACCACGGACTCGGCCTATTTCACCTCGCGCCAACCGCGGCAAGAAATCCGATCACCGCTCAACATCTCGGCGCCCGAGGGCCAGGCGATCGTGCGCGAGCTCGCGCGCGAAGTGCGACGTGCTGCTCGAGAACTACAAGTACGGCGACCTCGCGCGCTACGGCCTGGGCTACGAGGACCTGAAGGAGCTCAATCCCGGCTCATCTACTGCTCGGTGACCGGCTTCGGCCAGACCGGGCCGTACCGCGAGCGGCCGGGCTACGACTTCATGATCCAGGGCATGGGCGGGATGATGAGCGTCACCGGCGAGCCCGACGGCGCTGCCGGGCGGCGGGCCGCAGCGCGCCGGGCGTGCCGATCGCCGACATCATCACCGGCATGTACGCCTCGATCGCGATCTGCGCCGCGCTGGCGCATCGCGAGCGCGACCGGGCGCGGCCAGCACCTCGACCTCGCGCTGCTCGATTCGCAGATCGCGCTGCTCGCCTACCAGAACACCAACTACTTCGCGACCGGCGAGCCGCCGAAGCGCATCGGCAACCTGCATCCCAACATCGTGCCCTACCAGCCGTTCCGCACGCGCGACGGCGACGTGATCCTCGCCTGCGGCAACGACAACCTGTTCCGCAAGTTCTGCGAAGCGGCGGGCTGCACCGAGCTCGCCGAGCGATCCGCGCTTCGCCACCAACGGCAAGCGCGTGGAGAACCGCGCCGAGCTGACGCGACTGCTGCAGGAGATCTTCGCAAGAAGCACGACCGCGCGAGTGGGTCGACGCTGCTCGAGGCGGCCGGCGTGCCGAACGGGCCGATCAACGACATCGCGCAGGTGTTCGCAGGAGCCGCAGGTCAAGGCGCGCGGCGTGCGAGATCGAGCTCGACCACGCCAGCGGCGGGCAAGCTGCCGCTGGTGGCGAGCCCGATGCGCTTTTCGGACACGCCGGTCGAATACCGCCTCGGCGCCGCCGGCGCTCGGCCAGCACACCGGAGGAGGTGCTGCGCGGCCTGCGGCAAGAGCGACGCCGAGATCGCCCGGCTGCGCTCGGCTGGCGTGATAGATCAGCCTTAGGATAGAGGCTGAGGAGGAGGAGTTCATGAAACAAGTCAAACTTGTAGTCACCGCGTTCGGCGTTCGGCCATTTGCGCCGGCGCTCTGGCGCAATCCACCACGCTGCGCGCTTCGCACCAGTTCCCCGGCGGACGCGGCGACGTGCGCGACGAGATGGTGCAGATCATCGCGCGCGACGCCAAGGCGGCGAACGTCGGGCTCGAAGTGCAGGTCTATCCCGGCGCGTCGCTGTTCAAGCCGAACGAGCAGTGGAACGCGCTGGTGAACGGCCAGCTCGACATTTCGTCGTTTCCGCTCGACTACGCGAGCGGCAAGATGCGCGCCTTCGGCGCCACGCTGATGCCGGGCCTCGTGCGCAGCCACGAGCGCGCGCAGCGCATCGAACGATTCGCCGTTCATGAAGGACATCAAGGCGCAGATCGACAAGGCCGGCGTGGTCGTGCTCGCCGACGCCTGGCTCGCCGGCGCCATCGCCTCGAAGAAAGGCTGCATCCGCAAGCCCGACGACATCAAGGGCCTGAAGGTGCGCTCCGCCGGCCCGACCTTCGCCGCGATGTGGCAGGCGGCCGGCGCCTCGATCGTCTCGATCCCGAGCAACGAGGTCTACAACGCGCTGCAGACCGGCGTTGCCGACGCCACCGACACCAGCTCCGGCAGCTTCGTCTCCTTCCGCATCTACGAGCAGGTGAAATGCGTCACCGCGCCGGGCGACAACGCGCTGTGGTTCATGTACGAGCCGGTGCTGATGTCGAAGAAGAGCTTCGACCGGCTCGAACAAGAAGCAGCAGGACGTGCTGATGCAGGCCGGCAAGAAGTCGCAGGAATTCTTCGCCAAGGAAGCGCCGGGCCTCGACGACGAGATGGTGCAAGGTCTTCAAGACAGCACAACGTCGAGGTGGTCACGCTGACGCCGGCCGAGTACGACGCAGTGGCTCAAGGTCGCCGAGAAGAGCTCGTACGCCGAGTTCGCCAAGGAAGTGCCGAACGGCAAGAAGCTGATCGACGAAGCGCTCAGCGTCAAGTAGCCGCCTGGACGCCTACGTTCGCGCCGTCCGGCGCCTGTCGCAGGTCTGCGGCATCGTCGCCGCGGCGCTGATCGCGCTCGGCGTCGTCGTGGTCTGCGAGATGGTGTTCGTCCGCTACGTGCTCAACCAGAACACCATCTGGCAGACCGATTTCGTCACTTGAGCCTGGTGGCGGCGACCTTCGTCGGCAGCCCTTACCTGCTGCTGACGCGCGGCCACGTCAACGTGGACGTGCTGCCGCTCTATCTCGGTGCGCGCAATCGCTACTGGCTCGCGCTCGCTTCGATCCTGATGTCGCTCGCCTTCTGCGTCGTTATGACGGTGCTCACCGTCGCAGCTTCTGGCTCGAGGCCTGGGACAACAACTGGGTGTCCGAGACCATGTGGCGCGCGCGCCTCTGGATTCCGTACAGCGCGATGCCGATCGGGCTGGCGCTGCTGACGCCTGCAGTACGTCGCCGACCTGCTATTGCCTGCTGGCCGGGCGCGAGCCGCCCTTCGGGATCAAGACCGTGAGCGCCGCGATCCGACGACCAGGGACGCGATGCGTGCTCATCGTCGACGCTCGTCGTCCTGCTCTCGGGCGCGCCGGTGGCGTTCGGCCTGGGCGCGCTTTCGATCGCGTTTCTCGTGCTTTTCCAGGGCGTCGGCGCGCTGCAGGTCGTGGCCGAGACGTTCTATTCGGGGCTGCAACGACTTCACGCTGGTGTCGATCCCGATGTTCGTCATGATGGGCGCGGCGATCGGCTCCTCGCCCGCCGGCAAGGACCTCTACGAGGCGCTCGACCGCTGGCTCTATCGCCTGCCGGGCGGCCTGGTGATCTCCAACCTCGGCGCCTGCGCGCTGTTCGCCGCGCTGACCGGCTCTCGCCCGCCTGCTGCGCGGCAATCGGCAAGATGGGCATCCCGGAGATGCGCCGGCGCGGCTATCCCGACGAAATCGCCACCGGCTCGATCTGCGCCGGCGGCACGCTCGGCATCCTGATCCCGCCGTCGATCACCTTCATCCTCTACGGCATCGCCACCGAGACCTCGATCGGACGGCTGTTCCTCGCCGGCGTGATGCCCGGGCCTGATGCTGACCGGGCTGTTCATGCTGTGGACGCTGTTCACCATCTGGCAGCGCGGCTTCCGCTCGCACGCCGCCGACTTCCGCTACAGCTGGAAGGAGAAGTTCCAGTCGATCCCGAAGATCGCGCCGTTCCTCGCCATCATCGTCGGCGTGATGTACGTGCTCTACGGCGGCGTGGCGACGCCGTCGGAGGCCGCCGGCGTCGGCGCGGCGCTGTGCGTCGTGCTCGCGGTCGTGATCTACCGCATGTGGCAGCCGCAGGCAGTGGTGGGCGATCCTGCGCGACACCACGCGCGAGTCGGTGATGATCCTGATGATCATCGGCGCCGCGGTGCTGTTCGGCTACATGCTGACTTCGCTCTACCTCACGCAGACGCTGGCGCAGGCGATCGCCGAGATGCACGTCAACCGCTGGGTGCTGATGGGGCTGATCAACCTCTTCCTGCTGGTGTGCGGCTTCTTCATTCCGCCGGCGGCGATCATCCTGATGACCAGCGCCGATCCTGCTGCCGATCATCACCGCCGCGGGCTTCGACCCGGTGTGGTTCGGCGTCATCCTCACGATCAACATGGAGATCGGCCTCATCCACCCGCCGGTCGGCCTCAACATCTACATCGTCAAGTCGATCGCGCCGGACGTGCCGCTGATGAAGGTCATCTGGGGCACGATTCCCTACGTGCATCTGCATGTTCCTGGCGATTCTCATCCTGCGCGTGTTTCCGGAGATCGCCACCTGGCTGCCCGACCAGCTGATGGGAGTGGTAAAGAAGCGCTAGCGCCTGAGGCGATCGATGGCTGCCGAGATGAGCGGCCAGAAGAGCAGGACCAGCGCCAGCGTCGTGATCGTGCCCACCAGCCCGTTCGACCAGAACACGCGCATGTCGCCGCCCGCCCCGATCATCGACAGGCGGAACGAATCCTCGGCGCGGTTGCCGAGCACCAGCGCGAGCGTGAACGGCGCGAGCGGGATGCCGATCTTCTTGAACACGTAGCCGACGACGCCGAAGACCAGCATCAGCCAGATGTCGAACATGGCGTTCTGGATGGCGAAGGCGCCGATCGCGCAGGACACCACGATCATCGGCGCGATCGCCGAGAACGGCACGCGCAGCACGGCGGCGAAGAGCGGCACGGTGGTGAGCACCATGACCAGCCCGACGACGTTGCCGAGATACATCGAGGCGATCAGGCCCCAGACGAAGTCCTTGTGCTCGACGAAGAGCAGCGGCCCCGGGTTGAGGCCCCACACCATCAGGCCGCCGAGCAGGATCGCCGCGGTGCCTGAGCCGGGAATGCCGAGCGCCAGCATCGGCAGCAGCGCGGCGGTGCCCGACGCGTGCGCCGCCGTCTCCGGCGCGAACACGCCCTCGATGCGTCCCTTGCCGAACGACTCCCGGGTCCTTCGAGAAGCGCTTGGCGAGGTTGTAGCCCATGAACGACGCGGCGATCGCGCCGCCCGGCGTGATGCCGAGCCAGCAGCCGATCGCCGAGGAGCGCAGCAGCGTCACCCAGTAGCGCGGCATCTCCTTCCACACCTTCAGCACCACGCGCAGGCTGATGCGCGGCGGCATGGCCGCGCAGCGCGAGCCGCTCCTCCATCGTCGAGCAGGATCTCGCTGATGCCGAACAGGCCGATCACCGCGACCAGGAAGTTGATGCCGCGCAGCAGCTCGTTCGAAGCCGAAGGTCATGCGCAGCTGGCCGGACACCGTGTCCATGCCGACGCCGGCGAGCAGCAGGCCGAGCGCCATGGAGATGATGGTCTTGTGCTTCTCCTCGCGCCCGAGGCCGACGAACGAGCAGAAGGTGAGGCAGATAGACCGGCGAAGAATTCCGGCGGGCCGAAGCGCAGCGCGAACGAGGCGATGCCGGGCGCGAGGAAGGTGATCAGCAGCACCGCGACCAGCGAGCCGATGAACGACGAGGTGAAGGCCGCGGTCAGCGCCTCGGCGGCCTTGCCCTGCTGCGCCATCGGATAGCCGTCGAAGGTCGTCGCCACCGACCAGGCCTCGCCCGGAATGTTGAACAGGATCGAGGTGATCGCGCCGCCGAAGAGCGCGCCCCAGTAGATGCACGACAGCATCACGATGGCCGAGGTCGGGTCCATCGTGAAGGTGAGCGGCAGCAGGATCGCGACGCCGTTCGGCCCGCCCAGGCCCGGCAGCACGCCGACGAAGATGCCGAGCACCAGGCCGACCATCATCAGCGCCAGGATCTTCCAGGTCAGCAGGACGCTTGAAGCCGTAGAGCAGAAGGCCGAGGGCTTCCATCGCGCTGCCTAGCGGCCGAAGCAGGCGCTTCGAGCGGGCCCTTCGGCATGATGACGTCGAACGCGATGTCGAAGGTGACGAACATGACGAGCGACGAAGAGCAACGCGGTGAGCGAGCGACTTCCACGCCGCGATGCGCCCGACGTAGCATCATGAAGCCGGCGACCAGGAGGAAGCTCGCCACGTAGAGGCCGAGCCATTGCGTGAGCAGGCAGAACAGCGAGCGTCGGAACGAACACCTGCAGCACGCGGCGAAGCTGCTCGCGCGTGACGAACGCCTCGCCTGCGCTGCTTGCGCGCGAGGAACTCGTTGACGAGGCCGTAGAGGCAGGCGCGCGCCGAGGATGACGGACAGATAGAACGGGAAGTAGCCGGCCTGCGGGCCGGTCGGATCCCAGCCCATCCCGGTGCGCCAGTTGTCGAACGCGAGCAGCGCGGCGAGCGCGAGCAGCAGCAGCGAGACGACTGCGTCGACTACGCGGCTGGTGCACCGACCGCTCGCTCAGTTGGCGACGAAGCCGGCTTCGGTCATCAGGCTCTTGTTGAGCGCGTCGTCCTCCTCCAGGAACTTCAGCATGTCCTTGCCGGTGAGGAAGACGGGCTTCGAGCGCCTGCTTCTCCATGTAGTCCTTGTACTCCGGCGGTCTGCGTGAGCTTCTTGAACAGATCGACGTAGAACGCGGTCTGCTCGGCGCGTCACCTTGCCCGGGCAGGAACATGGCGCGCAGCATCAGGTACTGCACGTCGACGCCCTGCTCCTTGCAGGTCGGGATGTCGTTCCACGACTGCGTGTCCGGTGACCTTGGTCTTGTACTGGATGCGCTCCTTGTCGAACACGCACAGCGCCCGCACCTGGCCGGCGCGCCACACCTCGAGGTTCTCCGACGGATTGTTGACGTTCGACTGCGGTGTGGTTGCCGACCAGCTGCGTCGCCGCCTCGCCGCCCGACTTGTACGGCAGGTAGGCGAACTTCGCGCCGGTCTTCTTCTCCAGGAAGACGGTGAGGACGTGGTCCTCGCGCTTGGAGCCGGTGCCGCCCATCTTGAACGGCGGGTTGGCGCTCTTGGCGGCGTCGGCGAACTCCTTCACCGTCTTGTAGGCAGCTGCGTGTTGGTCCACAGCACGAACTGGTCGAGCGCGATGACCGAGACCGGCGTGAGCTCGCGCCAGTTGAACGGGATCTTGGCCGACGAGCGGCAGCATGTAGATCAGCGAATAGGCGATCAGCACCTTGTTGGCGTCGCCCGCGCTGCTCTTCATGTAGATCAGCGCTTCGGCGCCCGAGGCGCCGCCCTTGAGCGAGACCACCATCGGCTGCTTCATCAGATTGTTCTTCTGGATGGCGGCCTGCATCATGCGCGCCATCTGGTCGGAGGCGCCGCCGGCGCCGGCGGCGACGACGATCTCGACCGGCTTGGTCGGCTCCCACGCGAGCGCCGGCGAAGCGCATGGCCAGCGCCAGACCAGCGACCGCGGCTGCGCAAAGCGTGACTTGTCTCCTCATGTCACTCCTCCGTCTCTTGATTCGAGCTGCTTAGGCGGCTTGTACGCGCTGGCGCCTTGCGCGCATTCCGCAAGGTAGTTCCATCGCCGCCTGCACGCCTTCTCCTTCTGACCGGCACGCCGGCGAGCGCAAGGCCCATCTCGACGCCGGCGAGCGTGCCCGGCGAGCGTCAGGTCGTTGAAGTCGCCGAGGTGGCCGATGCGGAACACCTTGCCGGCGAGCTTGCCCAGGCCGGTGCCGAGCGACATGTCGAAGGCCTCGAGGATGATCTTGCGCACGCGATCGGCGTCGTGGCCCGCCGGGCACCAGCACCGCGGTCAGCGAGCCGCGAGTACTCGCGCGGATCGAGCGCACAGCACTTCGAGGCCCCAGGCGCGCACCGCGCGGCGCGTCGCTTCGGCGTGGCGCTGGTGGCGCGCGAACACCGCGTCGAGGCCTTCCTCGTCGAGCAGCATCGTCAGCGCCTCGCGCAGGCCGTAGAGCAGGTTGGTCGCCGGCGTGTACGGGAAGTAGCCGCTCTTGCCGTTCGGCGAGCATCTCGTCCCAGTCCCAGTAGCTGCGCGGCAGCTTCGCCGTCTTCGACGCGGCCAGCGCCTTGGCCGAGATGCAGTTGAACGACAGGCCCGGCGGCAGCATCAGGCCCTTCTGCGAGCCGGCGACGGTGACGTCGACGCCCCATTCGTCGTGCCGGTAGTCGATCGAGGCGAGCGAGGAGATCGTGTCGACCATGTAGAGCGCCGGATGGCCTGGCGGCGTCGATCGCCTTGCGCACGTCGCCGATGCGCGATGACGACGCCGGTCGAGGTCTCGTTGTGCACGACGCAGACCGCCTTGATGCGCTTGCGCGCTGTCGGCGCGCAGGCGCTTCGTCGATCGCCTCGGGATCGGCGCCGTGGCGCCAGTCGCCGGGCAGGAACTCGACCTCGCAGGCCGAGCTGCGCCGCCATCTTCTGCCACAGCGTCGCGAAGTGGCCGGTCTCGGCCATCAGCACGCGGTCGCCGGGCGACAGCGTGTTGACGAGCGCGGCTTCCCAGGCGCCGGTGCCCGACGCCGGATAGATCACGACCTCGCCCTGCGTCGACTTGAAGACGCGCTTCATGCCGGCGAGCACGCTCTTGCCGAGCGCGGCGAACTCGGGGCCGCGATGGTCCATCGTCGGCAGGTCGATCGCGCGCAGCACGCGATCCGGGACATTGGTCGGACCGGGGATCTGCAGGAAGTGGCGGCCGGCGCGTGCGGGGCATTGCGGTATTCTACTTCGCCTCGATGAATGCCCCTGATTCCCGTCAGTTCGTGCGCGCGCATCGTCTCGCCGCGCGCTGCGCAAGGAGGTCGACGGCGAGGTCCTGTTCGATGCCAGCGAGCCGCGGCCGCTACTCCACCGACGCCTCGATCTACCAGGTCGAGCCGATCGGCGTCGTTGTGCCGCGCAGCGAAGAGGCAGCGCGCGACGGCGATGGCGATCGCCGCGGAGCAAGGCGTGCCCGATCCTGCCGCGCGGCGCGGGCAGCTCGCAGTGCGGCCAGACGGTCGGCGCGGCGCTGGTCATCGACCACAGCAAGTACCTCAACCGGATCGTCGAAATCGACGAGCAACGCGGCACGGCGCTGGTCCAGCCGGGCGTGGTGCTCGACGCGCTGAACGCCGCAGCTGCGGCGCGCACGGCCTGTGGTTCCCGGTCGACGTCTCGACCAGCGCGCAGGCGACGCTCGGCGGCATGGCGGGCAACAACTCCTGCGGCTCGCGCTCGATCGCGTACGGCAACATGGTGCACAACGTGCTCGCGATCGACGCCGTCACGGTCGCTGGGCAAGCGGTGGCGCTTCGGGCCGATGGACGAGCCGTCCGGCCCGGCGGACTACGGCGAGTTCGTCGACAGGCTGAAGAGTCTCTACGAGCGGGAAAAGGCGGAGATCGAAGCGCGCTTTCCGAAGCTGCTGCGCAAGGTCGCGGGCTACAACCTCGATCACCTCGGGCCGCCGCACGCGAACGCCGCGCACCTGCTGGTCGGCTCGGAAGGCACGCTCGCGTACTCCGAGCGGATCCTGCTCAAGCTCTCGCAGCTGCCGCGGCAGCGCTCGCTCGGCGTCGTGCCACTTCCCGAAGTTCTACACGCGCGATGGAGCTGACGCAGCACATCGTCAAGCTCGGCCCGTCGGCGGTCGAGCTCGTCGACCGGACGATGATCGGCCTCGCGCGCGAGATCGCGGCGTTCCGCAAGACGGTCGAACGCGTTCATCAAGGGCGATCCGGACGCGATCCTGCTGGTCGAGTTCGCCGGGACGATCGCGTCAGGCGCGCAAGCTGAAGGAGCTGGTGCAGCTGATGGCCGACCTCGGCCTGCCGGGCAGCGTGGTCGAGATCACCGACGCGCAGCTGCAGCAGCGACGTCTGGGAGGTGCGCAAGGCGGGCCTCAACATCATGATGTCGATGAAGGGCGACGGCAAGCCGGTGTCCTTCATCGAGGACTGCGCGGTGCCGCTCGAGCACCTCGCCGAGTACACCGACGCGCCTGACCGCGGTGTTCGAGAAGCACGGCACGCGCGGCACCTGGTACGCGCACGCCTCGGTCGGCACGCTGCACGTGCGGCCGGTGCTCGACATGCGCCGCGACGGCGCGCAGAAGATGCGCGCCATCGCCGAGGAAGCCTGCGCGCTGGTGAAGCAGTACAAGGGCGCCTATTCCGGCGAGCACGGCGACGGCCTGGTGCGCTCGGAGTGGATCGCGCCGTTCTTCGGCCCGCGCCTCACCGCCGCGCTCGGCGAGATCAAGTCCTGGCTCGATCCGCGCGGCCTGATGAATCCCGGGCAAGATCGTGCGCCCGTCGAAGATGGACGATCGCAGCGCTGTTCCGCTACCAGCCGGGCTACGCAGACGCAGCGCCGCTGCACGGTCGCTCGACTGGCGCGAGTGGGGCGGCTTCGACAAGGCCGTCGAGATGTGCAACAACAACGGCCACTGCCGCAAGTTCGACGCCGGCACGATGTGCCCGTCGTACCGCGCGACGCTGGACGAGGCAGCACCTCACGCGCGGCCGCGCCAACACGCTGCGCCTCGCGCTCTCCGGGCCAGCTCGGACCGATGCCGACGAGGCGGTGAAGGCAGCGCTCGACCTGTGCGTGTCGTGCAAGGGCTGCAAGCGCGAATGCCCGACCGGCGTCGACATGGCGCGCATGAAGATCGAGTTCACTGCGCAGCTACAAGGCGAAGCACGGCTTCACGCTGCGCGATCGCGCCATCGCCTACCTGCCGCGCTACGCGCCCTGGCCGCCGCGCTGGCCGCGGCTGACGAATGCCGCCATGTCGCTGCTGCAGCGGTGCGCTCGGCTTTTCCACCGACCGCGAGCTGCCGCGCTGGCGCAGCGACGTCTTCACGGAGACCGGCAACGCCGGCGCGGACGTGGTTCTCTTCGTCGACACCTTCAACCGCTACTTCGAGCCGGAGAATGCGCGCGCCGCGCATGCACGTGCTGCAGCGCGGCCGGCTACGAGGTGCACGCGCCCGCCGGCCTGTGCTGCGGCCGGACATTCCTTTCCGCCGGCATGGCGGACGAAGCGAAGCGCGAAGCCGGCCGCATGCTGCGCGCGCTCGCGCCGTACGCCGAGCGCGGCGTGCCGATCGTCGGCCTGGAGCCGTCGTGCCTGCTATCGCTGCGTGACGAGTTCACCGCGCTGCTGCCGGGCACCGAAACCGTGGCGAAGAACGCCTGGCTGTTCGAGGAATTCCTCGCGCAGCGAGCCGGGAAGCTCGAGCTTCCGGAGATGAAGCGGAAAGTCCTGCTGCACGGCCATTGCCACCAGAAGGCGTTCGCCGCGATGCCGGCGGTGGAGAAGGTGCTCGGCGATGGTGCCCGGCCTGAAGCGTGCAGACGGTGCGAGACGAGCTGCTGCGGCATGGCCGGCAGCTTCGGCTACGAAGCCGAGCACTACGAGGTCTCGATGCGGATGGGCGAGCTTGCGCTGCTGCCGGAAGTGCGCAAAGCGCCGGCGATGCGCTGATCGTCGCCGACGGCACGAGCTGCCGGCAGCAGATCGCAGCACGGCGCCGGGCGCGAGGCCTGGCACGTGGCGCGGGTGCTCGAGGCCGCGCTTAGCGGGCGAGCGCCGGCTCCAGGCCATGAGCGCGATGCCGCCGATGAACATCGGCAGGCACAGCCACTGCCCCATCGTCATGCCGAGCGCCAGCGTAGCCGAGGAACGCGTCGGGCTCGCGCGCGAACTCGGCGAGGAAGCGGAACACGCCGTAGCCGATCAGGAACAGCGCCGACACCTGGCCGCGCGGACGCGGCTTGCTGGAGAACCACCAGAGCAGGAAGAACAGCGCGAGGCCCTTCGCCGCGCGAACTGATAGAGCTGCGAAGGATGGCGCGGCGCGTCGCCCGCGCCGCGGAACACCATCGCCCAGGGCACGTCGCTGACGCGGCCCCACAGCTCGCCGTTGATGAAGTTGCCCAGGCGCCCGGTGGCGATGCCCGGCGGCACGAGCGGCGCGGCGAAATCCATCATCTGCAGGTACGGCATGTGATGGCGCCACGCCGCGAAGGTCATCGCCGCCATCACGCCGAGCAGGCCGCCGTGGAAGGACATCCCGCCCTGCCACAGGGCGAAGATCTCGAGCGGGTGCGAGAAGTAGTAGTCCGGCTTGTAGAAGAGCACGTAGCCCAGCCGCCCGCCGAGGATCACGCCGAGCACGACGAGGAAGAGGATGTCGTCGAACTGGGCGCGCGTCACCGGGATGATCCCCTGCTTGATGCGCCGCATGCCGAGCCACCAGGCGGCGGCGAAACCGGCGAGGTACATCAGGCCGTACCAGCGCACCGCGAGCGGTCCGATCTGGAATGCGACGGGATCGATGTCGGGATGGACGAGCACGCTAGGCTTCGCCAGGCTGCGGGCCTGGGCGATGAATTCTCGGCGGCGGCGCCGATCGCGCCGCGGCGCCAGGCGAGCCACAGCTCGAGCAGCGGATGCCGGTCGGAGAGCCGGCGATAGACGACGCCGCGTCGTCCGAGGTTGGCGACCGAGCCCGGCACGACCGGCTGCGCCCAGGCCGCTGGAAACGAGGCTCACCACGGTCTGCATTTGAATCGCTTCCTGCGCCACGTTGAGGAGAAGCCCGCGCGTGCCGCGAGCCCGGCTGACGATATCGTACAGGCCCGGCGCGATCTCGCGCGGCACCATGACGAAGCTCTCGCCGGCGAGCTCGCTCATCGCCAGCGGGCCGCGGGCCGCGCGCGAGGCGGTGGCGCGCCGGGAGCGCGGCGACGAAGCGCTCGCGCTGCACGACCAGGTGCTCGAGCCCTCCGCCTCCGACACCGGCGGCAGCAGCAGGCCGAAATCCAGCTCGCCCGCGGCGAGCGCGAGCGACTGCTCGGGCGAGAGCATCTCGCGCAGCGCGAGCTGCACGCCGGGCCGCGCCGCCTTGTAGCTCTTCAGCAGGCTCGGCAGCAGCCGCCGTAGTCGGCGAGCGAGACAAAGCCGATGCGCAGCCGGCCGCGCTCGCCGGAAGCCATGGCGCGCAGCTCGAGCACCGTGCGCTCGAGCTGCCCGAGCGTGCGACGCGCTTCCTCGAGCAGGCGCGCGCCGGCCGGCGTGAGCTCGACCTTGCGCCGGTTGCGGACGAAGAGCGCCATGCCGAGCGCGCTCTTCGAGGGCGCGGATGGCGCGCGACAGCGGCGGCTGGGAGATGTGCAGCGCCGCCGCGGCGCGGCCGAAATGCAGCTGCTCGGCCACCGCGATGAAATACCGCAGCTGCCGCAAATCCGGTAGATTCATACCGATAGAGTATTACAGGCGGCTCGCAATTGCATTGGAGCCGCAGCCCGGCGGCGGCGCAGAATCGCCCCTCCCAGGAGGCCTCCATGACGACCTACAACCGCCGCTCCCGCCTCATCACCCACGGCGTGGCGCGCTCGCCCAACCGCGCCATGCTGCGCGCCGTCGGCTTCGGCGACGGCGACTTCGACAAGCCGATCGTCGGCGTGGCCAACGGCCACTCGACCATGAACCCCTGCAACGCCGGCATCCAGCCGCTCGTCGACCGCGCGATGAGCGCGCTCGAGCAGGCGGGCGCCAAGCCGCAGGTGTTCGGCGTGCCGACCGTCACCGACGGCATCGGCATGGGCACCGAGGCGATGAAGTACTCGCTGGTGTCGCGCGAGGTGATCGCCGACGCGATCGAGACCTCGGTCAACGGCCAGGCGATGGACGGCGTGCTGGTGGTCGGCGGCTGCGACAAGAACATGCCCGGCGGCATGATGGCGATGGCGCGCATGAACGTGCCGGCGATCTACGTCTACGGCGGCACCATCAAGCCGGGCAAGTGGAAGGGCAAGGACCTGACCATCGTCTCGGCGTTCGAGGCGGTCGGCGCGTTCACCGCCGGCAAGATGAGCGAGGAGGACTTCGACGGCATCGAGAAGAACGCCTGCCCGAGCGTCGGCGCCTGCGGCGGCATGTACACCGCCAACACCATGTAGCTCGTCGTTCGAGGCGCTCGGCATGAGCCTGCTCGGCTCCTCGCAGATGGCGGCGCCCGACGCGGAGAAGGCCGACTCGTCGGCCGAATCGGCGCGCGTGCTGGTCGAGGCGATCAAGAAGGACCTCAAGCCGCGCGACATCATCACGCGCAAGTCGATCGAGAACGCGATCGCGCTCGTCATGGCGACCGGCGGCTCGACCAACGCGGTGCTGCACTACCTCGCGATCGCCTCCGCCGCCGGCGTGAAGTGGACCATCGACGACTTCGAGCGCGTGCGCCGCAAGGTGCCGGTGCTGTGCGACCTCAAGCCTTCGGGGCGCTACGTCGCGGTCGACTTCCACCGCGCGGGCGGCGTGCCGCAGGTGCTGAAGATCCTGCTCGAGAACGGCGTGCTGCACGGCGAGTGCATGACCATCCACGGCAAGACCATGGCCGAGATGCTGAAGGACGTGCCCGCCGAGCCGCGCGCGGACCAGGACGTGATCCGGCCGTGGTCGAAGCCGCTGCTACCAGCAGGGCCACCTCGCGATCCTGCAGCGGCAACCTCGCGCCCGAAGGCTGCGTGGCCAAGATCACCGGCCTGAAGAACCCGGTCGATCACCGGGCCGGCGCGCGTGTTCGACTCCGAGAACGCGCTGCATGAAGGCGATCATGGCGCAGCGAAGATCAAGCCGGGCGACGTGCTCGTCATCCGCTACGAAGGGCCGAAGGGCGGGCCCGGCATGCAGGAGATGCTCGCGCCGACCTCGGCGCTCATCGGCCAGGGCCTCGGCGAATCGGTCGGCCTGCTCACCGACGGGCGCTTCTCCGGCGGCACCTGGGGCATGGTGGTCGGCCACGTCGCGCCCGAGGCCTACGTCGGCGGCACGATCGCGCTCGTGAAGGAGGGCGACTCGATCACCATCGACGCGAAGAAGCGCCTGCTGCAGCTCAACGTGCCGGCGAAGGAGCTCGCGGCGCGGCGCAAGAAGTGGAAGGCGCCGAAGCCGCGCTACACGCACGGCCTGCTGGCGAAGTACATGCAAGCTGGTCTCGACCGCCTCGCTCGGGGCGGTGACCGACTCTAGAAGCCTGAGCCGGGCTGTCTTCAGGAACTCGATTTCCTCCGGCGTGCTCGCGCGGCCGAGGATGTCGTTGCGGTGCGGAAAGCGGCCGAAGCGCTCGATGATCCGCTGGTGGCGCAGCGCCCAGTCGTACAGGTCCTCGCCGAGCGGCTTCATCAGCTCGCAGGCGCGCTCCTGGTCGGCGAGCGACTCGCTGTGCTCGAAGGGCAGGTAGACGAACTGCTTCTCGACGGGCAGCAGGTCGCGGTCGTAGCCCTTCGCCACGGCATGCTTTGCGGCCGCGAGCGCGAGCGGGTCCGCGGCGAACGCGCGCGCGGTGCCGCGGAACATGTTGCGCGGAAACTGGTCGAGCACGACGATGCGCGCGAGGCAGTCGTTGGGCGGCGACAGCCAGTCGTTGCGCCTCGCGAGTTCTTCGTAGAGCGGCAGGAAGCGGTTGCGGACCTCGCGCGTCGAACGTGGCATTCTTCTCGAACCAGCGCTTGTGCGCCTTGCCGCGCTCGGCGCCCTCGCCGAACCAGAAACGCAGGACCTCGTCGGCACGGTGGCTCGGCCATCGGGGCCGAATGTTAAGCTAGTTGGACACGCCATGAGTCCAGCCTTCCTTTCCCCGTGAGGTTCAAATGATCAAGCTGATCGTCAATGCTGGTCATGATCTGCTTCACCGGAGCGTCGCAGGCCGCGATGATCGCCACGCCGACCGACCGCAGCCAGCTGCTTGGCGTTCTGGAGCGTGTCGAAGTGCAGAGCCAGCTTGCAGGCGCACGGCGTGAGCGTCAGAGCAAGCCAAAGCGCGTATCGCCGCGCTGACCGACGCGGAAGCGCGCGCAGCTCGCGGCGCAGATCGACAGCCTGCCGCGCGGGCGGCGACGCCGGCGTTGGCGCGCTGATCACCGCCGCTCTGATCGTGTTCCTGGTCCTGCTGCTCACCGACATCCTCGGCTTCACCAAGGTCTTCCCCTTCACCAAGCCGATCAAGTAGGTGCCGAACCGGCTCGCGCGGCGAGACCTCGCCCTACCTCCAGCAGCACGCCGGCGAACCCGGTCGACTGGTACCCGTGGGGCGACGAGGCGCTCGGCGCGGGCGCGCAGCGAGGACAAGCCGATCCTGCTCTCGATCGGCTACTCGGCGTGCCACTGGTGCCACGTCATGGCGCACGAGAGCTTCGAGGACGCGACGGTCGCCGCGGTGATGAACCGCCTGTTCGTCAACATCAAGGTCGACCGCGAGGAGCGGCCCGACCTCGACCAGATCTACCAGAGCGCGCACCAGATGCTCGCGCAGCGCGCCGGCGGCTGGCCGCTGACCATGTTCCTCTCGCCCGACGGCACGCCGTTCTTCGGCGGCACCTACTTTCCGAAGGAGCCGCGCTACGGCATGCCGGCGTTTGCCGATCTTTGCGAGCGCGTCGCCGCGCTCTGGCAGCGAGAAGCGCGCCGAGATCGCGGCGCAGGATGCGGAAGTGGTGAAGGCGCTCGGCGCGCACGCTGCCGGAGCCGGCGGCCCGCCCGGTCGCTCTGTCCGGCGACGTCGGTGACCGCGCTGATCGGCAACCTGCGCGCCAGCTTCGATCGCGCAGTTCGGCGGCTTCGGCGGCGCGCCGAAGTTTCCGCATCCCACCGACCTCGAGCTCTGCCTGCGGCGCGGCGAGCGCGAGATCGCGCTCACCACGCTGACGCGCATGTGCGAGGGCGGCATCTACGACCAGCTCGGCGGCGGCTTCTGCCGCTACAGCGTCGACGCGCAGTGGCAGATCCCGCACTTCGAGAAGATGCTCTACGACAACGGCCCGCTGCTCGGCCTGCTGGCCGACGCCTGGCTCGTGAGCGCGCGCACCGCTATTCGAGCGCTGCGCGGCCGAGACCGCGGGCTGGATCATGCGCGAGATGCAATCGCCCGAGGGCGGCTACTACTCCTCGCTCGACGCCGACAGCGAGCGCGAGGAGGGCAAGTTCTACGTCTGGGATCGCGAGGAGGTGCAGCGACTCCTTGCACCGACGAGGAGTACGCCGCGTACCGCCGCGCATTTCGGCCTCGACCAGCCGCCGAACTTCGAGAACCGGCATTGGCACCTGCGCGTCGTTCGCCCGCTCACCGGCAAATCTGCGAAGCCGCGAAGCAGAAACTGTTCGCAGCGCGCGAGAAGCGCATCCGCCCGGGCCGCGACGAGAAAATCCTCGTTTCCTGGAATGCGCTCGCCATCCGCGGCATGGCGCACGCCGGGCGGGTATTCGGCCGCGAGGACTGGATCGCGTCCGCGCGCCGCGCGTTCGAATTCATCCGCGCGAAGATGTGGCGCGACGGCCGGCTGCTCGCGACCTACAAGGATGGGCGCGCGCATCTCAACGCCTATCTCGACGACTACGCCTTCCTGATCGCCGCGGCGCTCGAGCTGCTGCAGGCGCGACTTCTCGAGCGACGATCTCGCCTTCGCGCTGCCGAGCTCGCCGATGTGCTGCTCGCGCAGTTCGAGGACTCGCGAGCACGGCGGCTTCTTCTTCACCGCGCGCGACCACGAGCGGCTGATCCACGCGGCCCAAGCCGGGCCAGGACAACGCGACGCCCGTCGGGCAACGCGGTCGCGGCCCTGGCGCTCGGAGCGGCTCGCCGCGCTGACCGGCGACGAGCGCTATGCGCAGCGCGGCGCGGCGCACGCCTCGAGCTCTTCTATCCGGCGATGCGCGACTATCCCGCCGGCTTCGCGGCCATGGCGCTCGCGCTCGAGGAGCAGCTCGAGCCGCCGACCACGCTGATCCTGCGCGGCGGCGAAACGGCGCTGGGCGCATGGCATGTCCGACTTGGCGCGCGAATATCTTCCCGCTACTCTCCTGCTCGCCATTCCCGACGGGACGGCGGGCTTGCCGCCGCTGCTCGACAAGCCGACCGCGGCCGGGAGGCGGTCAACGGCTGGGTGTGCCGGGGCGTTACCTGCCTCGAGCCCATCGCCGAGCTCGCAACGCTCATCAAGGATTCTCAAGGAGAAGGATGAAACGCCTCGCAATGATCGCTGCCGTCGCCGCTCTGGCCGTAGCCTTGCCTGCAGCGTCCGCCCGCGCGCGCAAGCGACGAGCTCGCCAAGAAGCACGCCTGCTTCGCCTGCCATGCCACTGACAAGAAGCTGGTCGGCCCGTCCTACAAGGACGTCGCGCGCGAAGTACCGCGGCGACAAGGCGCCGAAGCCAAGCTGTTCGACAAGGTGAAGAAGGGCGGCGACCGGGCGTCTGGGGCCAGATGCCGATGCCGCCGAACGCCGCCGTGCCCGACGCCGACATCCAGCGCCCTGGTGAAGTGGGTCCTGTCGCAGAAGTAGACTCGGCCTGCGGTGATGGCGATCACGAGGGGCGGAGGTATGATATTCGCCCCATCGGAGGAGGCCCCATGAAGAACACCAATCTGCGCATCACGCTGCTCGTCGCCGCGCTCGGCGCTGCCTTCCCGCTCGTGCGCGCAGACGCTGGAAGTGAAGATCGGCCACGTCGGCGCCGCTGACCGGCGGCATCGCCCACCTCGGCAAGGACAACGAGAACGGCGCGCGCCTCGCGATCGAAGAGGCGAACGCCGGCGAAGATCAAGATCGGCGGCAAGGAGGCGAAGTTCACGCTTGTCGCCGAGGACGACCAGGCCGATCCCAAGGTCGGCACCACGGTTGCGCAGAAGCTGGTCGACGCAGAAGGTCGCCGGCGTCGTCGGCCACCTGAACTCCGGGCACCTCGATCCCCGCCTCGCCGATCTACAACCAGCGCCGGCATTCCGGTGATCTCCGGCTCGGCGACCAACCCGAAGCTCACCGAGCAGGGCTTCAAGACCCAGTTCCGCGTCGTCGGCCGCGACGACCAGCAGGGCCCGGCGATCGCGAGCTACCTCGCCGCCAACCGCAAGCCCAAGGTCGTCGCGGTGATCGACGACGCCACCGCCTACGGCGAAGGCATCGCCAACGAGGTGGAGAAGACGCTCAAGGCGCCGAAGCATCACGCGTGCTGCCGCGCGAGAAGGGCACCGACAAGACCACCGACTGGAAGGCGATCCTCACCAAGCTGCGCGGCCGCAATCCGGACGCGGTGTTCTACGGCGGCATGGACGCGACCGGCGGCCCGCTGCTGAAGCAGGCGCGCGAGCTCGGCATCAAGGCGGTGTTCTCCTTCGGCGACGGCGCGTGCACCGACAAGATGACGAAGCTCGCCGGCGCGGCGGCCGAGGGCTGCTGTGCTCGCAGGCGGGCATTCCGCCGCAGGCCGCGGACAAGCAAGTTCCTCGACGCCTACAAGAAGACGTTCAACGCCGATCCGATCCTCTACGCGCCGTTCACCTACGACGGCGCCAACCTGCTGATCGAGGCGATGCAGAAGGCCGACTCCGCCGACCCGGCGAAGTACCTGCCGAGCTGCAGAAGCTCAGCTACACGGGCGCCACCGGCCAGATCGCAGTTCGACGGCAAGGGCGACCGCAAGCGACGCCGAGATGACGATCTTCACGCATGAAGAGCGGCAAGCTCGAGCCGATCGCCATCATCAAGGGCGGGCAAGACCATCGCCTACGCCGACTTCATCAAAGGCGCGCGGCGCAGCAAGTGAAGGCAGCTCCGCCGCGAACTGAAAACGGCACCCTCGTGGTGCCGTTTTCGTTTCTGCTAGGCTCACGCCGCGCATGGACACCTTCCTGCAGCAGCTGGTGAACGGGCTCACCGCGGGAAGCGTCTACGCCGTGGTCGCGCTCGGCTACACCATGGTGTACGGCATCATCCAGCTGATCAACTTCGCGCACGGCGAAGTGGTGATGATCGGCGCCATGGTCGCCTTCACCGTGATCAACGCTGCTCGCGCCGGCCGGCCTGCCGCCGCTCGCGGTGGTGCTGATCGGCACCGGCTGCGCGATCCCGGTGTGCATGCTGGTCGGCTACTCGATGGAGCGGCTCGCCTACCGGCCGCTGCGCGCGCGCGCCGCGCCTCGCGCCGCTCATCACCGCGATCGGCGTCTCGATCATCCTGCAGCACCTGGCGATGCTGGTGTGGAGCCGCAACGTGCTCGCCTTCCCGCAGATCATCGAGACCAGCACCTACACGTTCGGCGGCGCCGACCATCACCAGCGTGCAGATCGCGATCATCGGCATCTGCGTCGCGATGATGGCGGGCTGGCGCTGCTCGTGTACCGCACGCCGCTCGGCACGGCGATGCGCGCCACGGCGCAGAACCCGCAGGTCGCCGGGCTGATGGGCGTCGACATCAACCGCGTCATCGCCGCGACCTTCGTCATCGGCGCCGCGCTCGGCGCGGTGGCCGGGCGTGCTGTTCGGCACCTACTACGGCGTCGCGCAGTACACCATGGGCTCGATCCTCGGCCTGAAGGCGTTCTCGGCCGCGGTGCTCGGCGGCATCGGCAACATCCCGGGCGCGATGCTCGGCGGCCTGCTGCTCGGCCTGGTCGAGGCGCTCGGCGCGGGCTACATCGGCGACCTCACCGACCTCTGCCAGCTACGGCTGGCTTGCCGGCATGCTCGGGCGACGCTGCGCGGACGGCGGCCATTTCGTCCTGTTCGGCTCGAACTACCAGGACGTGTTCGCGTTCCTGGTGCTGATCCTGGTGCTGGTGTTCCGGCCCGCAGGGCTGCTCGGCGAGCGCGTGGGCGACCGCGCATGATGCACGCGTCACGCGCCTGGCTGCGTGCGCGCTCGGCGTGGTGCTCATCGCCGTCGCGCTGCTGGTGCTGCCGTTCGCGCTCGCGCTAGGCCGGCACCGCCTGGGTGCGCATCACCAACTTCGCCGTGCTCTACGTCCTGCTCGCGCTCGGGCCTCAACATCGTCGTCGGCTTCGCCGGCCTGCTCGACCTCGGCTACATCGCGTTCTACGCGGTCGGCGCGTACGTCTACGCGCTGCTCGCCAGCCCGCAGTTCGGCCTGCACCTGCCGTTCTGGATCATCCTGCCGATCGGCGCCGCGGTCGCCGCGCTTGTTCGGCGTGCGTGCTCGGCGCGCCGACGCTCAAGCTGCGCGGCGACTATCTCGCGATCGTCACGCTCGGCTTCGGCGAGATCATCCGCATCTTCCTCAACAACCTGTCGCGGCCGGTGAACATCACCAACGGTCCGCAGGGCATCGCCGGCATCGATCCGTTCCGCATCGGCGGCTTCAGCTTCGCCAGCACCGCAGCGCTCCTCGGCCTCGATGTCAGCGGCCCGATCAAGTACTACTACCTGCTGCTCGCTGGTGCTGATCGTCGATCATCGTCGTCAACCTGCGCCTGCAGAACTCGCGCATCGGCCGCGCCTGGGAGGCGATCCGCGAGGACGAGATCGCGGCGCGCGCGATGGGCATCGACACCACGCAACATCAAGCTGCTCGCCTTCGCCATGGGCGCGAGCTTCGGCGGCGTCGCCGGCGGCATGTTCTCGGCGATCCAGGGTTTCATCTCGCCGGAGAGCTTCGTGCTGGTCGAGTCGATCATGGTGCTGTCGATGGTGGTGCTGGGCGGCATGGGCAACATCTGGGGCGTGATCCTCGGCGCGCTGCTGCTCTCGTTCGTGCCGGAGATCCTGCGCTGGACGGTCGAGCCGGCGCAGGATGGCGCTGTTCGGCCGCATGCTGATCGAGCCCGAGGTGATCCGCATGCTGCTCTTCGGCCTGGCGCTGGTGCTGGTGATGCTGTTCCGGCCCGCCGGGCTGCTGCCTTCGGCGGTGCGCAAGCGCGAGCTGACGCAGCGACGAGCGCTGCCGACGATGAGCGCGCTGCTCGAGGCGACGCGGCATCGGCAAGCGCTTCGGCGGCGTGCAGGCGCTGGGCGAGCGTTTCCTTCTCGATCGCGCGCGGGCGAGATCTACGGCCTGATCGGCCCGAACGGCGCCGGCAAGACGACGCTGTTCAACGTGCTGACCGGCATCTACGCGCCCGACGACGGCGCTTTCGTCTTCGACGGCGCGCACGCTCGACGGACTGAAGCCGCGACCAGGTCGCCGCGCGCGGGCATCGCGCGCACCTTCCAGAACATCCGCCTGTTCGCCAACCTCTCGGCGCTCGAGAACGTGATGATCGGCCGGCACGTGCGCACGCGCGCCGGCGTGCTCGGGCGCGATCCTGCGCAATCGCAGCACGCTCGCAGGAGGAAGACGGCGATCGAGCAGCGCGCGCTCGAGCTGCTCGACTACGTCGGCATCCGCGCGCGCGCCAACGACGCCGGCGGGCAGCCTGCCCTACGGCGACCAGCGCCGGCTCGAGATCGCGCGCGCGCTCGCCACCGAGCCGAAGCTGCTGGCGCTCGACGAGCCCGCGGCCGGCATGAACGCGACCGAGCGCGTCGCGCTCGCGCAAGCTGATCGAGGCGATCCGCGACGGACGGCATCACCGTGCTGCTGATCGAGCACGACGTGCGGCTGGTGATGAACGTCTGCGACCGCGTGCTGGTGCTCGACTACGGCGAGAAGATCGCCGAGGGCACGCCCGCCGAGGTGCAGCGCGATCCGAAGGTCATCGAGGCCTACCTTGGCGCGACCGCGTGCTGCTTGAGGTGCAGCGGCCTGGAGGTGCGCTACGGCGGCATCCGCGCGGTGAAGGGCATCGACCTCGAAGTCGCGCGAGGGCGAGCTGGTCTGCCTGATCGGCGCCAACGGCGCCGGCAAGACCTCGACGCTGAAGGCGATCTGCCGCCTGATCGCCGCGCACGCCGGCAACGATTCGCTACGACGGCGCGGACATCTCGCGCGCGCGCGTCCACGAGCTGCCGCGCCGCGGCCTGGTCATGGTGCCCGAGGGGCGCGGCATCTTCGCGCAGCTCACGGTGCGAGGAGAACCTGGCGATGGGCGCCTACGCGCGCAGCGGCGGCGACCCGCAAGCGCAGTACGCAGCGCTTCCCGCGCCTGCAGGAGCGGCGCCACCAGGTCGCCGGCACGCTCTCGGGCGGCGAGCAGCAGATGCTCGCGATGGCGCGCGCGCTGATGGCGCGAGCCGAAGCTGCTGCTGCTCGACGAGCCGTCGATGGGCCTCGCGCCGCTGATGGTGGCGAAGATCTTCGAGATCGTCGCGCGACATCGCCGCGCGCGGGCGTGACCATCCTGCTGGTCGAGCAGAACGCGCGGCTCGCGCTCGAGTTCGCGAGCCGCGGCTACGTCATGGAATCCGGCGCGATCACGCTTGCGGGCGAACGCGAAGGCGCTGCTCGACGAATCCGCAGGTGCGCGAAGCCTACTTGGGCGAAGCCGCTGGCGGGCTGAGCGAGATCGGCCTGGGTGGTGAAGCTGTCGGCGTAGAACTCGTCCTCCGGCAGCTTGCAGGCGCGCGATGAAATCGCGCTGCGCCGAATCGACCATGATCGGCACGCCGCAGGCGTAGACCTGGTGGCCGGAGAGGTCGGGAAAATCCTGCATCACCGCGCGGTGCACGAAGCCCGTGCGGCCGCTCCAGCCGTCCTCGGGCAGCGCGTCGGAGATCACCGGCACGTACTTGAACTGCGTGCTCGGCTGCCCACTCTCGGCGAGCGCGTTCATGTAGAGGTCCTTCGGCCGCCGCCCGCCCCAGTAGAGCGTCATCGGCCGCGTCGATGCCGCTTGTGCAAGCGCGTCTCGATGATCGACTTGATCGGCGCGAAGCCGGTGCCGGAGGCGACGAACACGATCGGCTTCGCCGAATCCTCGCGCAGGAAGAACGTGCCGAGCGGCCCCTCGAAGCGCAGGATGTCGCGCTCCTTCATCTTGCCGAAGACGTGGTCGGTGAACTTGCCCGCCGGCGACGTGGCGCACGTGCAGCTCGATCAGCTCGGCGTCGTGCGGCGGGTTGGCCATGGAGAAGCTGCGCCGCGAGCCGTCCTTCAGCAGGAACTCGATGTACTGCCCGGCGAGGAACTGCAGCTGCTCGTTCGCCGGCAGCTTGAGCTGCAGCACGATCACGTCGTCGGCGACGCGCTCGAGCTTCTGCACGCGGCACGGCAGCGTCTTGATCTGGATGTCCTTCGGCCGCGCCGATCGTGCGCGCCTCGATCACCAGGTCGCCGAGCGGCTTCGCCTGGCAGAAGAGCGCCTTGCCCTGCGCCTTCTCCTCGTCGGTGAGCGCTTGCTTCTGGTAGACGCCGTAGTCGACGCGTGCCCTCGAGGATCTTGCCCTTGCAGCTGCCGCAGGCGCCGTTCTTGCAGCCGTAGGGCAGCACGCAGGCCCTGGCGCAGCGCGGCGGCGAGGATCGGCTTCGCCGTCCTCGACCTGGAACTGCTGCCCGCTCGGCTGCAGGGTGACGTTGTGCATGAAGTTAGAATGAGACCGTGAAACAGCTTGCTCGTCGCCGGCTACGGCGACATCGCGCGCCGCGCCTTGCCCGACCTCGAGCGCGCTTCCGCGTCGAGCGCCTCGCGCGCAGCCGTGGCCGCGATCTCGACCGCCCGGAAACGCTCGCGCTCGACGGCGCGCGATGCGCTCTTGCACTGCGCGCCGCCGCCCGCGAGCGGTGACACGGACACGCGCACCGCGAACCTGCTGGCGGCGCTCGCGAAGGCGCCGCATTCTACCGGCGCGCATCGTCTACGTCAGCACGAGCGGCGTGTACGGCGACTGCGGCGGCGAGCGCGTCGACGAGTCGCGCCCGGTCGCGCCGCAGACCGCGCGCGCGCAGCGCCGCGTCGACGCCGAGCGGCGCCTCGCAGCCATGGTGCGCCGAGCATGCGCGTCGCGCTCGTCGTGCTGCGCGCGCCGGGCATCTACGCCGAGGACCGGCTGCCGCTCGACCGCGCTGCGCGAGCGCGCGCCCGTGCTGCGCGCCGAGGACGACGTCTACACCAACCACATTCACGCCGACGACCTTGCGCGCGCGCTGCGTGCGCGCGCTGGAGGATGACGCGCCGGCCGGCGTCTACAACGTCGCCGACGACAGCGAGCTGCGCATGGCCGACTGGATGGAGCTCGTCGCCGACCGCGCCATGGCCTGCCGCGGCCGCCGCGCCTCGCGCGCGCCGAGATCGAGCGCAGCGTGCCGCCGGAGCGCTATTCGTTCATGAGCGAGTCGCGCCGCCTCGACAACACGCGCATGAAGCGCGTGCTCGGGCTGCGCCTGCGCTATCCGACCGTCTACGAGGGCCTCGCGCATGCGCACGCTGTTGGTGTTGACTAACCTGCCGGACCGCGCCGCGGCGGAGCGCATCGCCGACCTGCTGATCGAGAAGCGCCTCGCCGCCTGCGTCAACATCCTCGCCGTGCCGCTCGGTCTACCGCTGGAAGGACGCGGTGCAGCACGACGAGGAGCATCCGCTGCTCATCAAGACCACCGCCGATCGCTATGCCGAGCTGGAATCGGCGCTGCGCGCCGCGCATCCCTATGAACTCCCGGAGATCATCGCGGTCCCAATCGAGCGGGGCCTGACCGGCCTACCTCGACTGGGTTGCCGCCGAAACCAAGTGAAAAAGCTGCTCCTCCTGATCCTGCTGGCCGTCTGCGCGCCGGCGCTCGCGCAGCTCAGTTCGGCGGCTCGACCGACAACCTGCTCGAGCCGGAGAAGGCGTTCCGCTTTTCCGCGCAGCGCGCTCGAGGGCGGCGCGGTCGAAGTGCGCTTCGCGATCGCCGACGGCTACTACCTGTACCGCGAGCGCTTCCGCTTCGAGCGCGGACGGGCGCGCGCCTCGGCAAGCGCCGAGTTTCCGCCCGGCATCGCGCACAAGGACGAGTTCTTCGGCGAGATGCAGATCTATCGCAAGGAGGTGCGCGATCCGCGTGCCCGTGCGAGGCAGCGGCGCGATTTCGACCTCAAGGTGACCTCGCAGGGCTGCGCCGACGTCGGCGTGTGCTACGTCCCGATGGAATCGAAGCGTCGTCCGCTGCGTTCCGGCGGCGGGGCGGTCGCCGGCGCCTGTCGATTTTCTCGCGAGCGATCTCGAAATCGCGCGCCTGTTCCAGCAGCAGCACGCCGCTCGTGCTCGGCGGCTTCCTGGTCTTCGGGCTGCTGCTGGCGTTCACGCCTTGCGTGCTGCCGATGATCCCGATCCTCTCGGGCATCATTGCCGGCGAGGGCGCGCTCGCTCAGCAAGTCGCGCGCGCTCTCGCTCTCGCTCGCCTACGTGATCGGCATGGCGGTCGCCTACGCCGTCGCCGGCGTCGCGGCGGCCTATTCGGGATCGCTGCTCGCCGCGGCGCTGCAGAACGCCTGGGTGCTGGGCGCGTTCGCGCTGGTCTTCGTGCTGCTCGCGCTCTCGATGTTCGGCCTGTACGAGCTCAAGCTGCCGGGCTTCCTGCACCAGCGCCTGCGACGACGCGCAGCGCCGCCTGCCGCGGCGGCCGCGTCGCCTCGGTCGCCGGCGATGGGCGCGCTGTCGGCGGTGATCGTCAGCCCCTGCGTCGCGGCGCCGCTTGCCGGCGCGCTGCTCTACATCGCGCAGACGCGCGACGTGGCGCTGGGCGGCGCGGCGCTCTTCGCCATGGCGCTCGGCATGGGTGTGCCGCTGATCGTGGTCGGCGTCTCCGAGGGCGCGCTGCTGCCGAAGTCCGGGCCGTGGCTGAACCGCGTCAAGCAGCTCTTCGGCGTGCTGCTGCTCGCGGTCGCGGCGTGGATCGTGTCGCCGCTGTTCCTGCAGTCCGGCAAGGGCGACACGAAGTTCGTGCGCGTCGACAGCATCGCCGAGCTCGACGCGAAGCTGCGCGCGCCGGGCAAGCCGGTGATGCTCGACTTCTATGCCGACTGGTGCGTGTCGTGCAAGGAGATGGAGCACTTCACGCTTCAGCGATGCCGGCGGTGAAGACGCAGCTCGACGGCATGCTGCTCCTGCAGGTGGACGTGACGGCGAACACGGCGGAGCACAAGGCGCTGCTCAAGCGCTTCTCGCTGTTCGGCCCGCCGGGGATCATCTTCTTCGACGCGCAGGGCCGCGAGATCAAGGGCCTGCGGGTCATCGGCTACCAGAACGCCGAGCGCTTCCTCAAGACCCTTTCCCGCGCGACAACGCCCTAGCGGCATCCATCGCGAAGTAGGTGAGGATGCCGTCGGCGCCGGCGCGCTTGAAGGCGAGCAGCGCCTCCATCACGCAGGATTCGGGCAGCCAGCTCGTTGGCGATCGCGGCGCGCAGCATCGAGTACTCGCCCGACACCTGGTAGACGAAGGTCGGCGCCTTGAACTCGTCCTTCACGCGCCGCACGATGTCGAGGTAGGGCATGCCCGGGCTTGACCATCACCATGTCGGCGCCCTCGGCGAGGTCGAGCCCGACTTCCCACAGCGCCTCGTCGGAGTTCGCCGGATCCATCTGGTAGGTCTGCTTGTCGCTCTTGCCGAGATTCTTCGCCGAGCCGACGGCGTCGCGAAACGGGCCGTAGAAGCCCGAGGCGTACTTGGCCGAGTAGGCCATGATCTTGCGTGTGGATGTGGCCGGCTTTCTCGAGCGCCGCGCGGATGCGGCCGATGCGCCCGTCCATCATGTCGGAGGGCGCGACGATGTCGACGCCGGCGGCCGCCTGCGTCGAGCGCCTGCTTCACCAGCACGTCGAGCGTCACGTCGTTGAGGATGTAGCCCGACGCGTCGATCACGCCGTCCTGGCCGTGCGAGGTGTAGGGATCGAGCGCGACGTCGGTCATGACGCCGAGCTCGGGAAAGCGCTTCTTCAGCGCCGCGACCGCGCGCGGCACCAGGCCCTTCGGATTGAACGCTTCGCGGCCGTCGGCGGTCTTCAGCCGCTGCTCGATCGACCGGGAACAGCGCGAGCGCCGGAATGCGCAGCTTCAGGCACTGCTCGGCGACCGGCAGCAGCTTGTCGACGCGTCATGCGCTCCACGCCCGGCATGGAAGCCACTTTCTCAGTGCGGTTTTTGCCGTCGAGGACGAACACCGGATAGATCAGGTCGTTCGGCGTCAGCACGTGCTCGCGCATCAGGCGGCGCGAGAAATCGTCGCGCCGCATGCGCCGCATGCGCACCGCCGGGAACGCGCCGTAGATCTTCATGCGCTGATTCTTCTGGAGGTTTTGGCCGCTGGAACTTTTCCGCGGTGGCGGCATCTTACCTTCAGACGAGTTGCAATCGTCTCCCGCTTCTCCTCCCTGAGCGGGTGCCTTAATCCAAAGTTAAGGCGTTTTTCCCCCGGTTTATATCCCCTTTACCGGGGGCTTTTATTTCTCGCGACCTGCTGCGAGCCAGCCCTCGAGCAGGTCGCGGCATTCCTCGACGCCGTGCCGCGTAGACGCTCGAAAACAGCCGCACCTCGGCGCGCGGCAGATCCGCGCGCACGGCTTGCAGGGTCTTCTGCTGCATCACGCGCGAGAGCTTGTCGGCCTTCGCGAGCAGGACGAGCTTGCGCGCATCGCCGAGCCAGCGCGATGAGCTGCCGGTCGAGCGGCGTGAGCGGATGGCGCGCGTCCATGAGTACGACGACGCCGACCAGGGTCGCGCGCGAGCGCGACGTACGCGCCGACGAGTTCGCTCCCACTGCGCGCGCAGCGCCTGCGGCACGCGCGCGTAGCCGTAGCCCGGAAGGTCGACCAGCAGCGCCCGCCTCGCCGAGCGTGTAGAAGTTGATTGTCTGCGTGCGGCCCGGCGTCTTGCTGGTGCGGGCGAGCGCCTTGCGACCGACCAGGGCGTTGATGGCGCTCGACTTGCCGACGTTGGAGCGCCCGGCAAAGGCGATTTCGGGCGCGCCGGGCGGGGGCAGGTCCGGCCGGCCTGGCCCGCGGCGCGACAAAACTCGGCTTGCGAGAAGGGCCTTCATCGGGGAGCCGGAATCTCTAATAAAATCGCGACTTTCGAACGTTCAGGGGAGGATGATGCGAGTTTTCGCGCTGGCCGCTCTGGCTGCGGCAGCCTTGCTGTCCGGACAGGCCTCGGCCCAGGACGCGGCAAGGCGCAGGGCATCGCCGCGCAGGTCTGCGCGGCCTGCCATGCATGCGGACGGCAACAGCATCGGTGCCGGCGAATCCCAAGATCGCCGGCCAGTTTCCGGAGTACCTCGCACAAGCAGCTGCGCGACTTCAAGGCCCAGGGCGGCAAGAAGGCCGGCGCGCGAGAACGCCGTCATGGCGGGCATGGTGGCCAACCTCTCCGACGCCGACATGAAGAGCCTCGCCGCCGTACTACGCCGCGCAGAAGCTCAAGCCCGCCGCGGCGGCCGACAAGGACCTCGCCGCGCTGGGCCAGAAGGTCTGGCGCGGCGGCAACGCCGCGACCGGCGTGCCGGCCTGCGCCGGCTGCCACGGCCCGCACGGGCGCGGGCATGCCGGGCGCAGTACCCGCGGCTCGCCGGCCAGTACGCCGAATACATCGCCGCCCAGCTGCAAGGCATTCAAGGACGGCGGCGCGCGCCAACGACCCCAACGGCGCGATGCGCGGCGTCGCCGCCCGCCTGACCGAGCGCGAGATCCAGGCGGTTGCCGAGTACGCTGCCGGGCTGCGCTAGAGGAAATAAATCGACTTCGGCTGGTGTTTGCTAGATGTCCAACCCAATGGAGAACGCCGATGAAGAAGAGCTCTTATGGCGGCCGGCTGTGGCCGTTGCCGTGGTGCAGCGGCGAGCGCGCTGGCGCAGGTGAAGCCGGAGATCCTGGTGAAGCAGCGCCAGGCGGCCATGACGCTGCAGGGCAAGTACTTCGGCCCGATGGCGGGCATGGCGCAGCGGCAAGCATTCCCTACGACGCCAAGATCGTGCAGCGCAATGCCGGGTTACCTGGACAACCTGAGCGCAGCATGCCCTGGGACGGCTTCGACGCCGCGCACCAAGGACGTGAAGAGCGCGGCGCTGCCGGCGATCTGGACCGAGCCGGCCAAGTCGGGCGAGGCGGCCGATCGCCTGCAGAGCCGAGGCGGTCGAAGCTCGTACGCGGTGAGCCGCAGCGGCGACGAGGCGGCGGTGAAGGCGCAGATCGGCGCGGTCGGCAAGGCCTGCGGCGCCTGCCACGAGTCGTTCCGCGCAGAAGCAGTAGTCGATTGACGGCGATGAGAAGCCCCGCTGCGGCGGGGCTTTTCGTTCTGGCGCTCGCCTTTCGCGCGCCGCCGCGCAGGCGACGTGCAAGCGCGGCGAATACGTGTCGAAGGCGGCGGCTGCGTCGGCTGCCATACCGAGGACGAAGGACAGGACGCGGTGCCCTATGCCGGCGGCCGCGCGTTGAAGACGCCGTTCGGCACGTTCTACGGCCCGAACATCACGCCGCATCCGGAAGCGGGCATCGGCGCGCTGGAGCGAAGCCGACTTCGTGCGCGCGATGCGCGACGGCCGCCGTCCCGACGGCGCGAACTCTTTCCCGCCTTCCCTATCCGTCGTTCACCGCGCATCAGCGACGCGCGACCTGCGCGACCTGTGGGCCTACCTGCGCTCGCTGCCGGCGAGCGCGACGCCGAGCCAGGCCGCACGAGCTCGGCTTCTTCTACCGCTGGCGCTTTCTCGTCGCGATCTGGAAGTGGTTCTTCTTCACCCCGGGCCCGCTGGTCGCCGGACGCGGCGAAGCGCGCGGTGCTGAACCGCGGCGCGTACCTCGTCGCAGGCGCTCGGCCACTGCGGCGAGTGCCACACGCCGCGCAACTTCCTCGGCGGACCGAAGCACGAGCCGCTTCCTCGCCGGCGCCAAGCTGGGCCGAGACAGCGCGTGCCGAACATCACGCCGACGCGGCTGAAGAAGTCGAGCGACGCGCGAGCTGAAGGATTTCCTGCAGACCGGCATGACCTCGGACGGCGACGTGCCTCGCCGAGTCGATGGCGAGGTGGTGCGCAACACCACCAGCCAGCTCACCGCGCAGGACCTCGACGCCGCTGATCGCCTACCTGCGCAGCCTGCCGGCATTGCCCGACGAGGGCAAATAGCGTGGAATAGCGGCGTTCGCATTCCTGTTCATCGCGATGAACGAAGCCGAGCGCCTGGTTGAGCTGATCCCGCGGCTGCGGCGTTATGCCCGCGCGCTGGTGGGTGATCGCGCCACCGCCGACGACCTGGTCCAGGACACGCTGGAGCGCGCCTGGGCGAAGCTGCACCTGTACCGCCGCGGCACCGACCTGCGCGCCTGGCTCTTCACTGTCATGCACAACGTCCACGTCAACCGCGTGCGAGCCGCGCGCGCCACCGACCCGCTCGAGGACGAGATGCCCGAGCTCGCGCAACGCGCGCTCGCAGGGCGACGCGCTGCTGGTGCGCGACCTCGACCGCGCGATCTCGCGCCTGCCCGACGAGCAGCGCGCGGTGCTGCTGCTGGTGACGCTCGAGGAGATGAGCTACGACGACAGTGGCGCGCACGCTCGAGCATTCCGATCGGCACCGTGATGTCGCGCCTCGTCGCGCGCGCGCGAGAAGCTGCGCGCCATGATGCTCGGCCAGGCGCGACGCGCAGCTGAAGGTCGTGAAATGAGCGACGAGCCCGCCAGCCTACCGAGGGCGAGCTGCAGGCCTATGCCGACGGCCGCGTCGACCCCGACCAGAACGCCGCGATCGATGCCTGGCTCGCGGCGCATCCCGACGAGGCGGAGCGCATCGCAGACCTACCGCCGCTTCGGCGAGGAGCTGCGCGCGCTCTACGACCCGGTGCTCGAGGAAGCCGTGCCCGGCCGCCTGATGCGCTCCGCGGGCGCAACCCGGCCGTGGCTGCCGGTGGCGAAGGCGGCCGCCTGGCTGGTGGTCGGTCTTGCGATCGGCGTGCTTGCCGGCTGGCAGTTGCACGAGTGGCGAACGCCGTCCGCCGGTGGCCGCGGATCCCGGCCGCCGTCATGGCGCGGCGCGCCGCCATGGCGCACGCGACCTATTCCCCGGAGGTGCAGGCATCCCGTGGAGGTCGGCGCCGACCAGGAGCAGCACCTCGTCACCTGGCTGTCGAAGCGACTCGGCACCAAGGTTCGCGGCGCCGCGCCTCGACGAGGCGGGCATGTCGCTCGTCGGCGGGCGCCTGCTGCCCGGCGAGAGCGGCCCGGTCGCGCAGTTCATGTATCAGACGCCGGCCGGCCGCCGCATCACGCTCTACGTCGCGCGCCGAAGCGCGCGGTCATCGCGAGACCGCGTTCCGCTACGCGCGGGAGAACAACGTCGGCGTCTTCTACTGGATCGACGGCGACTTGCGGCTACGCGCTTGCTTCCGCCGATCTGGCCAAAGAAGAGCTGCTGCGCGTCGCCACGCTGATCTACAAGCAGCTCGACTAGCTCACCGACATCGGGCGTGCACCCGCTGCTGCGCACCATGGCGGGGATTCATCCAGCGCCTACGTCGTCCCGATAAGTCTCTGATGTTGAGAGGATAAATTATTGCTGTTCGCCTCGGCACGCTTCGTGCGAACTACGAGGGCGTGTCCTTCCTCGAGCTCCAGGACCTCGCCACGGTGGCCGCGCAGACCGACATCGCGGCGATCGCTGAGCAGCTGGTGGCGCGACAGCGACGAGGTTGTTCAGCGCGCTCGAGGCGGGCTTCGGCGCCTGCCTTATTGCTTTGGCGATCCGTCGCCGAGCGAAGCATTGAGCGCGGTGGCGAGCGCGTATCGCCGCTCACCAGCGCCTTCCAGGCGAGCTCCATGCCGTTGCGCTTGCCTTTGACCACCAGCTTCAGGCCCTCCGGCGAGATGGTCAGCATGTAGGCCTGCTCGCCGATCATCACTTCGCGTTTCAGGGTTTCTCGAGCTTCGTCGCCATTCTCAGCCTTTCAGCGCGGAGCGTATCTCGCGCAGTTCGTTTTCAGGGGAAATGCCCTTCCGCAGCTTTCTGCCGCAACGAGCGTACCAGTAACGCGCGTTCGGCAGGTCGCCCTCCTGGTGGTGGAGCACGGCATGGATCCAGCAGGCGAGCTCGCTCTCCTCGTCCTGCTGCACGATCTCGTGCGCATCCCGCCATTTTCCGGAGAGCGCGTGGTCGATCGCCTCGATCAGGCGGGTCTTGGCAATCATCGCAGCGGACGAAAGAGTTTCACCAGGTCGGGAAGCTGATAGTTTGCATTGAGGCCGCTCGGATTGGGCAGGACCCACACTTCCGCGCCCTCGAACCGCTCTGCCTGCCTGCCGATGGCGGCGCGTCTTGATGCCGAAAGCGTGGCAGTAGGCGCCAACGCCGAGGAAGGCGACGACTCGAGGGCGATAGCGCGCGGACCTTCGCCGCGAGACGCTTGCGTCCGGCGGCGAACTCGGCGGGCGCGACTTCCTCGGCCGTGGCCGTCGCGCGGTTGACGAGATTGGTGATGCCGTAGCCGTCGCGCAGCAGCTCGCCCTGCTCGGACGGATGCAGCAGGCGTGCGCTGAAGCCCGCGCCATGCAGCGCCGGCCAGAAGCGGTTGCCGGGGCGGGCGAAGTGGTGTCCGGTGAAGCGCGGTGTACAGGCCCGGATTGATGCCGACGAAGAGCACGCGCAGGCCGCGGCGCGATGACGTCGCGGATGCTCTTGTTCTTCGAAGCGAGGAGCTCGAGCCTTGCTAGGCCGGACGGATGACGTAGCCGCCCGACTTCTCGTCCGGCTCGAGCTTGATGAGGCCTTTCTTCTCGGCTTCCTCGAGGAGGTCGGAGAACGCACGGAAGCCATAGTAGGACTCGTTGAAGCCCGGGTTGCGGCGCTTGAGCGCCTGCTTGACCATCGAGCCCCAGATCTTCTCCTCGGCGCCGCGCTCGGCGATCAGCGCCTCCAGCGTGCCGAGCATCAGATCGAAGGCTCTCCTGCTTCTTGTCCTCGCCGCCGAGCCGGCGGGCGCGGTCTCCCGGCGCTTGCGGGTGGCGCGGCGCTTCTGCTCGTCCTGGCGCACCAGGTCGTCGTAGTAGATGAACTCGTCGCAGTTGGCGATCAGCAGGTCGGAGCTCGAGTTCTTCACGCCGACGCCGATCACGGTCTTCGCGTTCTCGCGCAGCTTGGAGACCAGCGGCGAGAAGTCCGAGTCGCCGCTGACGATGACGAAGGTGTCGACGTGCGCCTTGGTGTAGCAGAGGTCGAGCGCGTCGACCACCATGCGGATGTCGGCCGAGTTCTTGCCCGACTGGCGCACGTGCGGGATCTCGATCAGCTCGAACGACGCGCCGTGCATCGCCGCCTTGAACTCCTTGTAGCGCTCCCAGTCGCAGTAGGCCTTCTTCACCACGATCGAGCCCTTGGCGAGCAGGCGCTCGAGCACCTTCTGCATGTCGAACTGCGCGTACTTCGCCTCGCGCACGCCGAGCGCGACGTTCTCGAAGTCGCAGAACACCGCGAGGCTACGCGCTTCCGGGGTTGGCCGGCACGGCGCGCACCTCGGGTTGCTTGTCCTTGTTGAGCCAGACCTGCAGGCGCTCGAAGTACAGGTAGATCACCGGCGTGATGTAGAGCGTGAGCACCTGCGACAGCAGCAGGCCGCCGACCACCGCGAGGCCGAGCGGCATGCGCGCGCCGCCGCCGGCGCCGAAGCCGATGGCGATCGGCAGGCTGCCCATCAGCGCGGCCATGGTGGTCATCATGATCGGCCGGAAGCGGATCAGGCCCGCCTGGTAGATCGCCTGCTCCGGCGCCATGCCGTCCTTGCGCTGCGCCTCGATGGCGAAGTCGATCATCATGATCGCGTTCTTCTTCACGATGCCGACCAGCATGATGATGCCGACGAAGGCGTACATGTTGAGCTCGACGCCGAACGCCATCAGCGTCAGCAGCGCGCCGAGGCCCGCGGTCGGCAGGCCGGAGAGGATGGTGAGCGGATGGATGAAGCTCTCGTACAGGATGCCGAGCACCAGGTAGATCACGACGATCGACAGCAGGAGCAGGATGCCCATGCCCTGCAGCGAGCTCTGGAAGGCCTGCGCCGTGCCCGAGAAGGTGCCGGTGAGCGTGGCCGGCACCTGCATCTCGCGCGTCGCGCGTTCGATCTGCGTCGATCGCCTGCGACAGCGCGACGCCGGGGCGCAGGTCGAACGAGATAGGTGACCGAGGTGCAGCTGGCCGAGGTGCGTCACCTGCAGCGGGCCGACGCCGTAGCTCGAGCTTGGCCACCGCGTTGAGCGGCACCAGCGCGCCGGTCGTGGAGCGCACGTAGAGCATCTGCAGCACCGTCGGGATCGGTCTGGTAGCGCGGCGTCGAGCTCGAGGATCACCCAGAACTGGTTGGTCGCGGTGTAGATGGTCGAGACCTGGCGCGCGCCGTAGGCGTTGTTGAGCGCCATCTCGATGCTGCTGCGCCGAGACGCCGAGCGCCGAGGCCTTCTCGCGCTCGATCTCGACCGTCGACCTGCGGGCGCGTGATCTGCAGGTCGCTCGTCACGTCGATCAGTCCGGGCAGCGAGCGCAGCTTCTGCTCGATGATCGGCGCCCACTGGTAGAGCTCCTCGATGCTCGCGCTGCGCATCACGTACTGGTACGGGCTCTTGGTGAGCTGGCCGCCGATGCGGATCGACGGGATGTTCTGGATGAACACCTTGGCGCCGAGGATGTTGGCGAGCTTCGGCCGCAGCTCGCGCACCACCTGGTCGGCGGGCTTGCGCTGCGTTGAACGGCTTCAGCGTGACGGTGATGCGGCCGACGTTGAGCAGCGGCGAGCTGCCGCTCGCGCCGACGAACGACATCGGTCGCCTCGACGTTCGGATCCGTGCGGATGATCTCGGCCACCTGCGCGCTGCAGCTCGATCATCGCCTCGAAGGAGATGTCCTGCGGGCCCTCGACGAAGCAGAGCAGCTGCCCGGCGTCCTCGCTCGGCAGGAAGCCCTTCGGCGCGCGCGCGAACAGCACGCCGGTCGCCACGCAGACGCCGAGGAAGGCGACCAGCACGAAGCGCTGGTGCGCGAGCGTCCAGCGCAGCGACACGTCGTAGGCGTCGCGCCACGGCGTCGAACGCCGCGCTCGAACGCCATGTAGAGCCGCCCGTGGCGCTCGTCCTTGCGGTGCGGCTTGAGGATGCGGCTGCACATCATCGGCGTCAGCGTGAGCGAGACGAAGCCCGAGATCAGCACCGCGACGATGATGGTCACCGCGAACTCGTGCAGCAGCCGGCCGAGGATGCCGCCCATGAACAGCACCGGGATGAACACCGCGGCGAGCGAGATGGTCATCGAGATGATGGTGAAGACGATCTCCTGCGAGCCGTCGAGCGTCGCCTGCATCACGCTCTTGCCCATCTCGATGTGGCGCGTGATGTTCTCCAGCATCACGATGGCGTCGTCGACCACGAAGCCGACGCACAGCGTCAGCGCCATCAGCGAGATGTTGTCCAGGCTGTAGCCGAACAGGTACATCACGCGCGAAGGTGCCGATGATGCGACATCGGCAGCGCGACCGCCGGAATGATGGTGGCCGGAATGTTGCGCAGGAAGATGAAGATCACCATCACCACCAGCGCGAGCGCGAGGATCAGGGTGAACTGCACTTCTGCGACCGAGGCGCGGATCGTGACTGCGAGCGGTCGTAGAGGATGTCGATGCTGATCGCCGGCGGCACCTCGGCGCGGAAGGTCGGCAGCAGCTTCTTGATGGCGTCGACCACCTCGATGGTGTTGGTGCCGGGCTGGCGCTGGATCGCGAGCACGATGCCGCGCTTGTCCTTGAACCAGGCGGCGAGCTTGTCGTTCTGCACGCTGTCGATGACGCGGCCGAGCTCGCTGCAGGCGGATCGGCGAGCCGTTGCGGTAGGTGACGATGATCGGCCGGAAGGCCGCGGCGTCGTACAGCTGGCCGGTCGCCTGCACCGCGAACATGCGGTCCTTGCCGTAGAGCGTGCCGGTGGGCAGGTTGACGTTGGCGTTGCGCGACCGCCTGCTCGACCTCGTTGATGCCGACGCCGCGCGCGGCGAGCGCGTTGGGGTCGACCTGCACGCGCACCGCGTACTTCTGCTGGCCCGAACACCTGCACCTGCGCCACGCCGTTGATGGTCGAGATGCGCTGCGCGAGGTAGGTCTCGGCGTATTCGTTGACCGTCGAGATCGGCAGCGCGTCCGAGGTGAGCGCGAGGAAGAACACCGGGAAATCGGCCGGGTTGACCTTGCGGAACGACGGCGGCGTCGGCATGGTCGCCGGCAGCTGCGCGCGCGGCCGAGGCGATCGCCGAATTCACGTCCTGCGCGGCGGCGTCGATGTCGCGGTCGAGCGCTGAACTGGATGGTGATGCGCGTCGACGCCCTGGCCGCTCACCGAGGTCATCTCGTCGATGCCGGCGATGGTCGAGAACTGCTTCTCGAGCACCGTCGCCACCGCCGAGGCCATGGTCTCCGGGCTCGCGCCGGGCAGCTCGGCCGTGACCTGGATGGTGGGGAAGTCGACGTTGGGCAGCGTCGACACCGGCAGCAGGCGGTAGGCGCGCCATGCCGAAAATCAGGATGCCCGGCCATGACCAGCACCGTCATGACCGGGACGGCGGACGAACAGCTCGCAGAAGATTCACGACGGCTCCGCTGCCGGCTTGACGATCTGCACCTTCGTCTCCGGCGCCGAGGCGCAGCTGGCCGCGCGTCACGACCCGCTCGCCCTTCGGCGAGGCCGCTCGGCGATGATGGCGCGCTCGCCGTCGGTGCGCGCGACCGTGACCTTGCGCAACTCGGCGGTCATGTCGGGCTTGACCACGTAGACGTACTGGCCGCTCGGGCCCGGTCTGCACCGCGGTCGAGGGCACGACGATGGCGTCGGCCTGCTCGTAGAGCGTGACGCTGACGTTGACGAACTGGCCCGGCCAGAGCGCGGCGTCGGCGTTCTCGAACTGCGCCCGCAGCCTGATCGTGCCGGTGCTCGGGTCGACCGCGTTGTCGACGAAGATCAGCGTTCCGCCGACGCGCGGCGCTTGTCCGGGTCCGGCGCGAGCGACGTCGACCGCTGAGCGGGCCCGTGCGCCATGTAGCTCGCGCACGTCGCGGCAGGTTCTGCTCCGGCACGGCGAAGTTGACGTAGATCGGCTGCACCTGGTTGATGACCACCAGCGGACTGGCGTCGTTCGCCTTCACCAGGTTGCCCGACCTGCAGCAGCATCTTTGCCGACGATAGCCGTCGAGCGGCGAGCGGATCGTGCAGTACTCGAGGTTCAGCTGCGCGTTCTCGAGCGCGGCCCGGCTCGCCCTGGCGGTGGCCTCGGCGGTCTCGGCGTTGGTGCGGATCTGCGCGTAGGCTTCCTTGGAGACGAAGTTCTTGTCGAGCAGCTCCTGGTAGCGCTGCTCCTGCGAGCGCGCCTGGTCGCGCGCCGCGCTGTCGCGCAGCGCGTTCGCCTCGGCCTGGCGCAGCGCCGCCTCGATAGGGCCGCGGGTCGATGCGGAACAGCACGTCGCCCTTCTTGACCGGCTCGCCCTCGCGGAAATTCACCTCGACGATCTGGCCGTCGACGCGCGCCTTGACCGAGACGGTCGCGATAGGCCTCGACGTTGCCGATCGCCGTGCAGCCGGATCGGCACGGTTTCGCTGCAGCGCGGCGCGACGGTGACCGGCACCGCGCGGCGGCCCTTTGCGCCTTGCCGCTCTTCGCGCGCGGCCGTCGGCGACGAAATAGGTGCCAGCGACCGGCCGCGGCGAGCACCGCCGACGACGGCGACCGTGCCGAGCGACGGCATGGCGCTTGACAGTGGCATAAGCCGCTGATTGTCAGCCCGGAATGCGCTCCAGGGCAAACAGCTGCGTCGACGGTCTCGCGGCTGCGCACCAGATGCGGCGTCGGCCGCCGTCGACCAGCACCTCGGCCGGCGCGCGGCCGCGAGTTGTAGTTCGAGCTCATCGCCATGCCGTAGGCGCCGGCCGACATGATCGCCAGCAGGTCGCCCTCGCGCGGCGCGAGCTGGCGATCCCTGGCGAGAAAGTCGCCGCTTTCGCAGACCGGCCCGACGACGTCGTAAACAGCCGCGCGCGCGCCGGATTCCGCTTCGCGCACCGGCCGCACCTCGTGCCACGCGCCGTACAGCGCCGGGCGGATGAGATCGTTCATCGCCGCGTCGACCACGACGAAGTTGCGCGTCGCGCCAGGCTTGACGTGCTCGACGCGCGTCGAGCAGCAGCCCGGCGTTGCCGACGATCGAGCGGCCCGGATCGAAGATCAGCGTCTCGCTTGCGCGCCGCCGAGCGCCGCCGAGCGCGCCGGCGACGAAGGCGGCGATCGGCTGCGGCGTCTCGTCGCGGTAGCGGATGCCGATGCCGCCGCCGACGTCGATGTGCTGCAGGCGGATGCCGGCGCGCTCCAGCCGGTCGACGAGCAGCGCCAGATGCGCTCGACCGCGGCGACGAACGGCGCCGCGCTCGGCGAGCAGCGAGCCGATGTGGCAGCCGATGCCGACGACTTCGATGCTCGGCGAGCGCGCGGCGCGCGGTAGAGCCGCTCGGCGTCGGCGTGCGGCGACGCCGAACTTGTTCTCGCGCAGGCCGGTGGAGATGTAGGGATGCGTCTTCGCGTCGATGTCGGGATTGACGCGCAGCGCGACCGGCGCGCGCCTGCCGAGCCGGCGCGGCGATCGGCGTCGACGCGCTCGAGCTCCGCCTCGGACTCGACGTTGAGGCAGCCGATGCCGCTCTTCAGCGCGAGCTCGATCTCGGCTTCGCGTCTTGCCGACGCCGGAGAACAGCGTCTTGCGCGGATCGCCGCCCGCGGCGAGCACGCGCGCCAGCTCGCCGCCGGAGACGATGTCGAAGCCCGCGCCCAGCCGCGCGAGCAGCGCCAGCACGGCGAGGTTGGAGTTCGCCTTGACCGAGTAGCAGACGAGCGACGTCGCGCCCGCGCAGCGCGCGCGCGAACTCGCGCGTAGGCCGCCTCGATCGCGGCGCGCGAGTAGACGTAGCAGGGCGTGCCGAAGCGCCGCGCGATGTCGTCGAGCGACACCTGCTCGGCGCACAGCATGCCGTCGCGGTAGGCGAAGCCCATGGCTCTATTTCTCGCGTCGCGCGATTTCGTCGCGGCGGGATAGGGCACCGGCTTGTGCGGCGCCGGCCGTTCGCGGCTTGACGCCGGGCGGCGGCTCGTCGCGCAGGTACAGCGGTCCCTTCTGTCCGCAGGCGCAGACCGGCAGCGTCACCAGGAGGGCGAGCGCGACACGCGGCGAAATGCGTGAAGAAGCGCATAAAATCCGCATGTTAGCACCCATGATGAGCGACAGCCGAATTCGAAGCCGCTGGCCGACGCGGCGCTGGCAGCGCATCGAGCAGCGCGCTCGAGGCGAGCGGCATCGACGCGCGATTTCGAGCTCAAGGAGGGCGGCGTGCTGGAGATCGAGTTCGCCGACGGCTCGAAGATCATCGTCAACCGGCACGCCGCGGCGCGCGAGATCTGGGTCGCCGCGCGCGCCGGCGGCTTCCATTTCCGCTGGGACGGCGCGGCCTGGCGCGATACGCGCGACGGCAGCGAGCTGTTCGCGGCGCTCTCCAAGCTGGTCGTCCGCTGCAGGGCGGCGAACGCGGTGCTGCTGCGCCGCTAGGCTACGGCGCCCGGCGGGCGGCGCCTCGGGCTGCGGCAGCGGCGCCACCGGTCGCGGCGGGCTGCAGCACTTCCGGCGGCGGGACCGCTTCGCGGTAGAAGAATTCGGGCACCAGCCGGTCGTCGCCGGGCAGCGGCGGGATCGAGGCCGGTCGGCACGCATGACGACGCCGTCGGGCACGGCGCGCGGCGACCTCGGGCATGCCCTTCAGCGCCTTTTCCATGTAGCCGATCCAGATCGGCAGCGCGACCGCGCCGCCCGTCTGGTTCCTGCCGAGCGTCTTCGGCTGGTCGAAGCCGACCCAGGCGATGGCGACCAGGCTCGGCTGGTAGCCGGCGAACCAGGCATCGACGAATTCGTTGGTGGTGCCGGTCTTGCCGGCGAGGTCGCTGCGGCCGAGCCGCGCGCGCGCGCGCGCGGTGCCGTACGCGCGTCACGTCCTGCATCATGTTGTCCATGATGAAGGCGTTGCGCGCGTCGATGACGCGCAGCGCCTTCGTCGCCGGCGCGCTTGCGGCTGCGCCAGCGCGAGCGGATTGCCGCGGTCGTCGACGATCTTCTGGATGAAGTACGGCTGGACGCAGATAGCCGCCGTTGGCGAACACCGCGTAGGCGCGCGCCATCTGCCAGGCGCGTCACCGAGCCCGCGCCGAGCGCCATCGTGAGGTAGGGCGGATGCTTGTCGGCTCGAAGCCGAAGCGCGTCACGTAGTCCTGCGCGTACTTCGGCGCCGATCGCCTGCAGGATGCGGATCGAGACCATGTTCTTCGACTTGGCGAGCGCGGTGCGCAGGCGCATCGGGCCTTCGAACTTGCCGTCGTAGTTCTTCGGCTCCCAGCGCTGGCTGCCGGTCTGCTCGGCCTCGAGCACCACCGGCTCGTCGGCGATCACGGTCGCCGGCGGTGAAGCCCTTCTCGAGCGAGGCCGAATAGATGAACGGCTTGAACGACGAGCCCGGCTGGCGCCAGGCCTGCGTGACGTGGTTGAACTTGTTGCGGTTGAAGTCGAAGCCGCCGACCAGCGCGCGCACCGCGCCGTCCTGCGGGTCGAGCGACGATGAACGCCGCCTCCACCTCCGGCAGCTGCGCGATCTGCCAGTGTCTTGCTCGTCGCGCTGCACGCGGATGATCGCGCCGCGGCGGATGCGCTTCTGCGGCGCCGTCTTGGCGTCGAGCGCGCGCGCGGCGAAGCGCAGGCCCTCGCCGGCGACGTCGATCTTCTCGCCGGTGCGCAGCGCCGCCTGCACCTGCTTCGGCGTCGGCCGCGAGCACGATCGCGGCGAGCAGGTCGTCGCTGTCCGGATGCTCGGCGAGCGCTCGTCGTAGTCGTCCTCGTCGGCGTTCGCCGGCAGCTCGACGTAGCCCTCGGGGCCGCGGTAGCCGTGGCGCCGGTCGTACTCCAGCACGCCTCTGCGCAGCGCCGCGTAGGCCGCTTCCTGGTCGGCCTTGCGGATGGTCGTGTAGACGCGAAAGCCGCGCGTGTAGACCTCCTCCGGGTACTGCTCGGCGATCGCCTGGCGCACCATCTCGGCCACGAATTCGGCGTGCATCGGAGTATTCGTTCACTTCCCGCCTGGCGCCGCATCGGCGCTTTGACCGCCTCGTCATGCTGCGCTGCAGTAATGTAGCCCAGCTCGGTCATGCGCCGCAGCACGTACTGCTGGCGCTGCTTGCGCGCGTTGCGGATTGGCAACCGGGTTGTAGAGCGAGGGCGCCTTCGGCAGGCCGGCGAGCATCGCGCTCTCGGCGAGCGTCAGCTGGTCGAGCGGCTTGCCGAAGTAGATCTGCGAGGCGGCGCCGAAGCCGTAGGCGCGCTGGCCCGAGGTAGATCTGGTTGACGTAGAGCTCGAGGATCTGCGTCCTTGGTCAGGCTGTGCTCGATCTTGAACGCGAGCAGCGCCTCGTAGAGCTTGCGCGTCAGCGTCTTCTCCGAGGAGAGGAAGAAGTTGCGCGCCACCTGCATCGTGATCGTGCTCGCGCCCTGGCGGCGGCCGCCGGCGACCAGGTTGGCGTAGGCGGCGCGCAGCACGCCGACGTAGTCGATCCCGGCGTGCTGGTAGAAGCGCTCGTCCTCGGCGGCGATGATCGCGTTCTTGAGCTGCGCGGGCACGTCGCGCGATCGCGACCACCGCGCGCCGCTCCTCGCCGAACTCGCCGATCAGGACGCCCGTCGGCGGTGTAGATCCGCAGCGGGATCTTGGGCTGATACTCGGTCAGCGCCTCGAGCGAGGGCAGGTTCGGGTAGGCAAGCGCGACGACCAGGCCGACGAGCAGGACGCCGACCGCCGCCAGCCCGGCCAGCGAGCGCCAGCGGGAAGGCTAGAAAGCGCAGCCACATCAAGGGTAGTTAGACCGTCGCCGGGACGCTAGTTGCACGCGCTGCACGGCCGAGCGACGGCGCATCATACGCTCTTCCCCGTTCGTGGAAAATTAACTAGACACCCGGGGGGTTGTTGCTAGCATTTAACGCGAATTCTACGTATCGCGCCTAAGAGGCCGATACGCTAAAGGAAAATAGGCCAAGGGACGTAATGATGGCACTCGACCTGTTCAAGCCGAAGGCGCCGCCGTTGTTCGGGCTGGACATCAGCTCGTCCTCGGTGAAGATGCTCGAGATCGTCGACGCCGGCAAGGGCGCGCTACCGCGTCGAGCGCTATGCCATCGAGCCGCTGCCCGCGACGCGGTGGTCGACGGCAACATCAACAACCTCGAGGCGCGTCGACCGACGCGGTCAAGCGCGCGCTACAAGCGCCTCGGCACGCGCACCAAGCACGTCGCGATGGCGGTGCCCACCGGCGCGGTGATCACCAAGAAGATCGTCGTCAACGCCGGCGCTGCGCGAGGACGAGCTCGAGATCCAGGTCGAGACCGAGGCCAACCAGTACATCCCGTTCGCGCTCGAGGAAGTGAACCTCGATTTCCAGGTCGATCGGCCCCTCGCCGACCAACCCCGACGAGCAGGAAGTGATGATCGCCGCGACGCGCAAGGAAAAGGTCGAGGACCGCGTCGCGGTGGCCGAATCCGCCGGCCTGAAGCCGCTGGTCATGGACGTCGAGTCGTTCGCGCAGCAGACGGCGCTGTCGCTCGTGGTGCAGCAGCTGCCCGGCGGCGGCAAGGACCAGAACGTCGCGATCGTCGACGTCGGCGCGAACGTCATGCAGGTCACCGTGCTGCGCAACGACCAGTCGGTGTACACGCGCGAGCAGGCGTTCGGCGGCAACCAGCTGACGCAGGACATCGTCAGCGCGCTACGGCATGAGCCCGGAAGAGGCCGAGAACGCCAAGCGCTCGGGCGGCCTGCCCGATGACTTCGAGGCCGAGGTGCTGCGCCCGTTCATGGAGAACCTCGCCACGGAAGTGCAGCGCGCGCTGCAGTTCTTCTTCACCTCGACGCCAGTACCACAGCGTCGACCACATCCTGCTCGCCGGCGGCTCGGCCGTGATTCCGGGCCTGGACGAGGTCGTGACACACGCAGCGCGCAGGTGCCGACCATCGTCGCGCAATCCCTTCGCCGCGATGCAGACCTCGCCGCGCGTGCAGCTGAAGCGGCTGATGGTCGACGCGCCGTCGCTGATCGTCGCCTGCGGCCTGGCGATGCGCAGGTTCGATCCGGTATGAGCGTCCGCGTCAACCTGCTGCCGCACCGCGAAGAGCGGCGCAAGCGCGCAGCGCCAGCATTTCTTCGTCGCTCGCCGGCGGCACCGCCGTGGTCGGCCTGCTGCGTCGTCGGCGCGATGCACACCTTCTACCAGCGGCAGATCGACGACGCAGACCGACCGCAACGCGCTTCCTGAAGAGCGAGATCGCCAAGCTCGACAAGGAGATCGCCGAGATCAGACAGCCTGAAGGACGAGATCGCGGCGCTGCTCGCGCGCAAGCAGGTGATCGAGACCCTGCAGGCGCGACCGCGCGCAGACCGTGCACCTGCTCGACGAGCTGGTGCGGCAGATGCCCGAAGGCGTTTACCTGAAGTCGATCGTGCAGCAGCGGGCTTGCGCGTCGACATCTGGTCGGCTACGCGCAGTCGAACGCGCGCGTCTCGACGCTGATGCGCAACATCGAGTCCTCGCCCTGGCTCGAGCAAGCCCGAGCTGGTCGAGGTCAAGGCGGCCAACGTCGACAAGCGGCGCGTCTCGGAGTTCAACATGTTCCTGTTCGCTCAAGCGCGCCGGCGGACAGGAGGCGCGAAGCGCCGACGCCAGGCGCGCCAAGCCGCGGCGGCGAAGAAGAGCTGAGCCATGGCCGATCAATCTCAACGCGATCGCTCGAGGAATTCAAGCACACCAACTGGCAGGATGCCGGCACCTGGCATGCGGCGCCGAAGTCGCTGGTGCTGCTCGCGATCCTGGTCGTCATCCCGGTCGCGGGCTATCTTCGCCGACACCGCAGGGCCAGATCGAGGAGCTCGAAGCCGGTCAGGCGCGAAGAGACACGCTGAAGGACGAGTACCTCGACAAGAAGCGCCAGGCGATCAACCTCGACCTGCACCGCCAGCAGCTGCGCGAGATCGACACGCAGTTCGGCGCGCTGCTGCGCGCAGCTGCCCGACAAGTCGCAGATGGACGCGCTGCTGGTCGACATCAACCAGGCCGGCCTCGGCCGCGGCCTGCAGTTCGAGCTGTTCAGGCCGGCGGCGGCCGAGCACCGCGCGCGAGTTCTACGCCGAGCTGCCGATCAGCGTGAAGGTGATCGGGCACCTACCACGACATGGGCGCGTTCGCGAGCGACGTCGGCCAGCTCTCGCGCATCGTCACGCTGAACGACGTGTCGATCTCAGGCGCAGCAAGGACGGCAACCTGACGATGGACGCCACGGCGCGGACCTTCCGCTATCTCGAGCGACGACGAAGTCAGCGCGCAGCGCAAGGCGGCGGCGGCGCCGAAGACCAGCCGGCGGCGCAAGAAATGAAGCGCCTTCTCGCATCGCTCTTCGCCGTCGCGGCCGGCGCTCTGCTCGGCGGCTGCGGCGGCGACGAGCACAGGCGAGCTGCAGGCAGGAGCTCGCCGAGGCGACCAAGGATTTCCGCGGCCAGCGTCGACGCCGCTGCCGCAGGTGAAGCCCTACGAGCCGGTGCCGTACACCGCCGAGGGCATGATCGATCCGTTCCGCCCGGAGCGCATCGAAGTCGCGCGGCGCGGACGGCGCCGCGAACGTCAACGCGCAAGCTCGCCGAGCAGGAGAACCGCATCAAGGAGCCGCTCGAGGCGTTCCCGCTCGAGTCGATCCAGATGCTCGGCACGATCACGCAGGACAAGGAGACCTTCGCTCTGGTCAAGGCGGGCCCGAACCTCTACCGGGTGAGAAAGGGCAACTACATGGGGCAGAACTTCGGCGTCATCACCGTCGATCGACGAGAGTGCAGATCAACCTGAAGGAGCTGGTGCAGGACAGCGGCGGTGAATGGGTGGAGCGCGCAAGCGCGCTGCAATTGGTGGAGGCAAAACGATGAAAACAACGAAAGCCATCCAGTGTCTCGGTGCTGCTGCTGCTCTGGCTCGCGGGGCTCGGCCTCGCCGCCGCGCAGGCCAACAGCATCGAGGCGTTCGACGTCACCGCAGCAGGGCGGCAAGGTCGTGGTGCGCATCACCACGAAGGAGCCGCTGCAGCGCGTCGCCGCCCAACTTCGCCGTCGCCACGCCGGCGCGCATCGCCTTCGATTTCGCCAACACCGTCAACTGCGCTCGGCCGCGCCACGCCAGGACATCGGCCAGGGCGAGCTGCGCAGCATGAACGTGGTGCAGGGCGCCGAGCGCACGCGCCTGGTGCTCAACCTGCGCCGCCCGGTGGCGCACGAGGCGACGCATCGACGGCCGCACGCTGGTGGTGACGCTCGCCGAGCCCGCCGTGGTCGCAGGTCGCGCCCGGCGGCCAGATCGCGCATTTCGCCGAGGGCAGGGCCGACGCCGACGCACGCCGATCCGCGACGTCGACTTCCGCCGCGGCCGCGCCGGCGAGGGCCGCGTCATCATCGACCTCTCCGACACCAGCACCGGCATCGACATCCGCCAGCAGGGCCAGAACATCGTCGTCGACTTCATCAAGACCGCGCTGCCGGAGAACCTGCGGCGCCGGCTCGACGTGGTCGACTTCGGCACGCCGGTCAGCACCGTCAGCGCCTTCCAGCAGGGCGAGAACGTGCGCATGGTGATCGAGCCGAAGGGCCAGTGGGAGCACAACGCCTACCAGTCGGACACCCAGTTCGTGGTCGAGGTGAAGCCGGTGGCCGCCGACCCGGCGCGCGCCGCGCAGCGCGGCCGCTACACCGGCGAGAAGCTGTCGCTCAACTTCCAGAACGTCGAAGTGCGCGCGGTGCTGAACGTCATCGCCGACTTCACCGACCTCAACATCATCACCAGCGACACCGTCAGCCGGCAACATCACGCTGCGCCTGAAGGACGTGCCCTGGGACCAGGCGCTCGAGATCATCCTGCAGACGCGCGGCCTCGACAGCCGCGCGCAGCGGCAACGTGATCTGGATCGCGCCGCGCGACGAGCTCGCCACGCGCGAGAAGCTCGCGCTCGAAGCCGCGCAGCAGATCAACGACCTCGAGCAGACGCGCACCGAGTCGTTCCAGATGAACTACCAGAAGGCGGCCGACGTGCAGAAGCTGCTTTCGGACGCGAACGCAGCGCATCCTCTCCAAGCGCGGCAGCGCGGTGGTCGACGCGCGCACCAACACGCTGTTCGTGCAGGACACGCCGAGCGCGGCTCGAGGAGGTGCGCAAGCTGATCGCCAAGATCGACATCGCCGGTGCGCCAGGTGATGATCGAGGCGCGCATCGTCGAGGCGAGCGACGACTTCTTCAAGAACCTCGGCGTGCGCTTCGGCCTGCTGCGAGCTCGGCGCGCCAGCCGCGGCCGCTCGGCGCGAGCAGCGGCGCGTCGGCGAACATCGGCGCGGAGCTCGTCAGCACCGGCCAGGCCGGCGGGCACTCGCGAGCGGCACGCCGGTCATCAACGGCCGGCGGCCTGCAGAGTCGAACCTGCCGGCCGCCGGCCTGAACTCGTTCAACGCCGGCCAGCTCTCGTTCATCCTGTTCAACGAGAGCGCTGACGCGCGTTCCTCAACCTCGAGCTCTCGGCGCTGGAAGCCGACGGCAAGGGCAAGATCATCTCCAGCCCGCGCGTGCTGACCGCCGACCAGGTCGAGGCGCTGATCGAGCAGGGCACGGAAATTCCGTACCAGCAGGCGACGCTCGTCGGGCGCCACCGTCGGTGTCGTTCCGCAAGGCGAACTCTGGCGCTCAAGGTGAAGCCGCAGATCACGCCGGACGGCAACGTCATCATGACGCTCGACGTGAACAAGGACTGCGCCGGGCGCGACCACGCCCGGCCGGCGTGCAGATCAACACCAAGCACGTCAAGACCGAGGTGCTGGTGGAGAACGGCGGCACGGTGGTGATCGGCGGCATCTACGAGCAGACCGACCGCACCGACATCACCAAGATTCCGTTCCTCGGCGACCTGCCGCTGATCGGCATCCTGTTCCGCAACACGACCACTTCCTCGCAGCAAGACCGAGCTGCTGGTGTTCATCACCCCGCGCATCGTCAACGAGCGCCTCACGATTCGCTGACCGCCGAGTCTCTTGCGCTCTCTTCGCGCAGTGCGACGGCCGGGACCTCCCGGCCGTTTTTGTTCTCTACAATGCCGGTGATGAAGCGCGCCGCTAACATCTATCTCGTCGGCCTGATGGGCGCCGGCAAGACCACGGTCGGCCGCGTGCTGGCGCGGCGGCTGAAGCTGCGCTTTCTCGACTCGCGACCAGGAGATCGAGCGCCGCTGCGGCGTGAAGATCCCGGTGATCTTCGAGATCGAGGGCGAGGCCGGCTTCCGCAGCCGCGAGGCGGCAGGTGATCGGCGAGCTGCGCGCAGCTGCGACGGCATCGTGCTCGCCACCGGCGGCGGCGCGTGCTCGGCGCGAAGAGAACCGCCAGCTGCTCGCGGCGAGCGGCACGGTCGTCTACCTGCACGCGCAGCCCGACGATCTCTACGAGCGGGTGCGCCACGACCGCAACCGGCCGCTGCTCGCCACCGCCGACCCGCTGGCGCGGCTGCGCGAGCTGCTACGCGGAGCGCGATCCGCTCTACCGGTCGAGTCGCCGACGTGGTCGATCGACACCGGCAGCGCAGGGCGTCGCGGCGCTGGCGCGGCGACCTTCTTGGCAAGCTGGAGCGAGCGATGGAAAGCCTCAGCGTAACGCTCGGCGAGCCGCTGCTACCCGATCCACATCGGCGCCGGCCTGATCGGCCGCGCCGAGCTCTACGCGCCCTCACCTCGCCGGCGGCAGCGCCGCGATCGTCACCAACGAGGTGGTCGCGCCGCTCTATCTCGCGCAGGTGAAGTCGGCGCTGGAAAAGCGGGCGCGCGCGTCACCGAGATCGTGGTCGCCGACGGCGAGCAGACCAAGAGCTGGCAGACGCTGAACGAAGTGTTCGACGCGCTGCTCGCAGCGCGCTGCGGCCGCGACACGCTGCTGGTCGCGCTGGGCGGCGGCGTGGTCGGCGACCTCGCCGGCTTCGCCGCCGCGATCTACCAGCGCGGCGTCGCGTTCGTGCAGGTGCCGACCACGCTGCTCGCGCAGGTCGACTCCTCGGTCGGCGGCAAGACGGCGATCAACCATCCGCTCGGCAAGAACATGATCGGCGCGTTCCACCAGCCGCGGGCGGTGATCTCGGACGTCGCCACGCTCGACTCGCTGCCCGAGCGGGAGCTGCGCGCCGGCCTCGCCGAGGTGATCAAGCACGGCTTCGCCCTCGATGCGGCGTTCGTCGAATGGCTCGAGGGCAACGTCGACAAGCTCGCTCGCGCGCAAGCGCGACGCGCTCGTCTACGCGGTGCGCCGCAGCTGCGAGCTGAAGGCGCGCGATCGTCGCCGCCGACGAGCGCGAGGCCGGCGAGCGCGCGCTGCTCAACTTCGGCCACACCTTCGGCCACGCCATCGAGACCGGCGCCGGGTACGGCACCTGGCTGCACGGCGAGGCGGTCGCCGCCGGCATGGTGATGGCGGCCGAGCTATCCGCGCGTCATGGGTCACTTGAAGAAAACTGAAGTCTCGCGGGTGCGCGACCTGCTGCGGCGCGCCGGCCTGCCGGTCAGGGCCCGGCGCTGGCCCCGGAGCGGCTGATGGAGCTGATGGCGCTCGACAAGAAGGCGGCGAAGGGCAGAACGCGCTTCGTGCTGCTCGAGTCGATCGGGCGCGCGGCGCTGCGCGGCGATGTCGACGAGGGCCGCGTCCGCGAAGCCATTGTCGCTGCAGCGCAGTAACTGTATATTCAGTCAATCCGGTCATGAGCTTGCCGCGACTTTCCGCTTCAGTCAGGGGCTGTATCACCCTCCGAACGAGCACGACGCTTGCGGCGTCGGCTTCGTCGCGCACATCAAGGGCAAGAAGTCGCACACCATCGTCGAGCAGGGCCTCGACGGTGCTGAAGAACCTCACGCCACCGCGGCGCGGTCGGCTGGGATCCGAAGCTCTCCGACGGCGCCGGCCTGCTGATCCAGATTCCCGATCGCTTCTTGCGCGAGGAGATGGCGAAGCAGGGCGTGAAGCTGCCCGCCGCCGGGCAGTACGGCGTCGGCATGGTGTTCCTGCCGCGCGATCCCGCCTCGCGCATCGCCTGCGAGTACGAGATCGAGCGCGCGATCAAGGACGAGGGCCAGGTGCTGCTCGGCTGGCGCGACGTGCCGGTCGACAACTCGCGACCTCGCCGAGCCGGCGAAGCAGCTCGAGCCGGTGATCCGCCAGGTGTTCATCGGCCGCGGCACGGGCAGTCACCGTGACCGACGCGCTCGAGCGCAAGCTCTACATCATCCGCAAGAGCTCGGGCCACGCGATCCAGGCGCTGCGGCTCGCAGCACGGCAAGGAGTTCTACGTGCCGTCGATGTCGGCGCGCACCGTCGGTCTACAAGGGCATGCTGCTCGCCTACCAGGTCGGCGAGTACTACCTCGACCTCAAGGACGCGCGCGTCGAGTCGGCGCTCGCGCTGGTGCACCAGCGCTTCTCGACCAACACCTTCCCGTCGTGGGACCTGGCGCACCCGTTCCGCATGATCTGCCACAACGGCGAGATCAACACGCGTGCGCGGCAACGTCAACTGGATCCGCGCGCGCCAGGGTGCGATCTCGTCGCCGATTCTCGGCGACGATCTCGCCAAGCTCTGGCCGCTCATCTACGACGGCCAGTCCGACTCGGCGTCGTTCGACAACGCGCTCGAGCTGCTGCGTGATGGGCGGCTACTCGGTCGCGCACGCGATGATGATGATGATCCCGGAGGCGTGGGAGAACCACACGCTGATGGACCCGGCGCGGCGCGCGTTCTACGAGTACCACGCGGCGATGATGGAGCCGTGGGACGGCCCGGCGTCGATCGCCTTCACCGACGGCCGCCAGATCGGCGCCACGCTCGACCGCAACGGCCTGCGCCCCTCGCGCTACATCGTCACCGACGACGACCTGGTGATCATGGGCTCGGAGTGCGGCTGCCTGCCGGTCGCCGAGGAGCAGCATCGTCAAGAAGTGGCGCCTGCAGCCCGGCAAGATGTTCCTCGTCGACCTCGAGAAGGGCCGCATCGTCGACGACAAGGAGCTGAAGGACGCGCTCGCCGGCGCGAAGCCCTACGCCGAGTGGATCGAGCGCATCCGCGTCAAGCTCGACGAGGTCGAGACCGAGAAGACGCCGCCGCTCAAGTCGCGCGTGCCGCTGCTCGACCGGCAGCAGGCATTCGCCTACACGCAGGAAGACCTCAAGTTCATCATGCAGCCGATGGCGGCGGCCGGCGAGGAGCCGATCGGCTCGATGGGCAACGACTCGCCGCTCGCGGTGCTGTCGAACAAGAACAAGACGCTCTACCACTACTTCAAGCAGCTCTTCGCGCAGGTGACCAACCCGGCGATCGACCCGATCCGCGAGGAGCTGGTGATGTCGCTGGTCTCGTTCATCGGGCCGAAGCCGAACCTGCTCGGCATCGACGAGCTGAACCCGCCGCTGCGGCTCGAGGTCAGCCAGCCGGTGCGTCGACTTCTTCGAGATGGAGAAGATCCGCCACATCGAGCGCTACACCGGCGGCAAGTTCAAGGCCTGCGAGCTCGACATCACCTACCCGGTCGCCTGGGGCAAGGAGGCGGTCGAGGCGCGCCTCGCCTCGCTCGCCGCGCAGGCCGAGGACGCGGTGCGCTCGGGCTACTCGATCATCATCATTTCCGACCGGCACGGTCGACCGCGAGCGCGTCGCCATTCCCGCGCTGCTCGCGCTCTCGGCGATCCACCAGCACCTGGTCGGCAAGGGCCTGCGCACCTCGCACCGGCCTGGTGGTCGAGACCGGCAGCGCGCGCGAGGTGCACCACTTCGCGCTGCTCGGCGGCTACGGCGCCGAGGCGGTGCATCCCTATCTCGCGCTCGAGACGCTGCTCGCCGCTGCATCCGAGCGACAGCACGACGCAAGGCGGTCAAGAACTACGTCAAGGCGATCGGCAAGGGACTGAAGAAGGTGATGTCCAAGATGGGCATCTCGACCTACATGTCCTACACCGGCTCGCAGCATGTTCGAGGCGGTGGGCCTGGCGAAGTCGCTGGTCGACAAGTACTTCACCGGCACCGCCGTCGAACATCGAGGGCATCGGCGTGTTCGACGTCGCCGAGGAGGCGATCCGCATCCACCGTGCGGCGTTCGACGAGCGCGACCCGGTGCTCGCAGGGCATGCTCGACGCGGGCGGCGAATACGCCTGGCGCGTGCGCGGCGAGGAGCACGCCTGGACGCCCGACGCGATCGCCAAGCTGCAGCACGCGACGCGCGCACAACTCGTACTCCGACCTACAAGGAATACGCGCGCGCTCATCAACGACCAGTCGCGCCGCCACATGACCTTCCGCGGCCTGTTCGAGTTCCGTTCGACGCGGCAAGCCGGTGCCGATCGAGGAGGTCGAGCCCGCCGCGGAGATCGTCAAGCGCTTCTCCACCGGCGCGATGTCGCTCGGCTCGATCTCGACCGAGGCGCACACCACGCTCGCCATCGCGATGAACCGCATCGGCGGCAAGTCGAACACCGGCGAGGGCGGCGAGGACCGCCGGCGCTACGCGCCGGTGAAGGCAGGCGAGATCGCTGCAGTCGCGACTCGGCAAGAGCGCGCGTCGAAGTCGACATCCCGCTGCGCGAAGGCGACTCGCTGAAGTCGAAGATCAAGCAGGTGGCCTCCGGGCCGCTTCGGCGTCACCGCCGAGTACCTGGCGAGCGCCGAGATGCTGCAGATCAAGATCGCGCAGGGCGCCAAGCCGGGCGAGGGCGGACAGCTGCCCGGCAAGAAGGTCTCCGAGTACATCGCCGAGCTGCGCTACTCGACGCCGGGCGTCGAGCTGATCTCGCCGCCGCCGCACCACGACATCTACTCGATCGAGGATCTGGCGCAGCTGATCCACGACCTGAAGAACTCGAACCCGCAGGCGGCGATCTCGGTGAAGCTCGTCTCCGAGGTCGGCGTCGGCACCGTCGCCGCGGGCGTGGCGAAGGCGCAAGTCCGACCACGTCACCATCGCCGGGCACGACGGCGGCACCGGCGCCTCGCCGCTGGTCGTCGATCAAGCACGCCGGCACGCCGTGGGAGCTCGGCCTCGCCGAGACGCAGCAGACGCTGGTGCTGAACCGATTGCGCGGCCGCATCGCCGTGCAGGTCGACGGCCAGATGAAGACCGGCCGCGACGTGGTCATCGGCGCGATCCTCGGCGCCGACGAGTTCGGCTTCGCCACCGCGCCGCTGGTGGTCGAGGGCTGCATCATGATGCGCAAGTGCCACCTCAACACCTGCCCGGTGGGCGTGGCGACGCAGGACCCGGTGCTGCGCCGGAAGTTCGAGGGCAAGCCCGAGCACGTGGTCAACTACTTCTTCTATCGTCGCCGAGGAAGCGCGCGAGCTGATGGCGCAGCTCGGCATGCGCACGCGTGAACGAGCTGATCGGCCGCACCGACCTGCTCGACACGCGCAAGGGCATCGAGCACTGGAAGGCGAAGGGCCTCGACTTCTCGCGCATCTTCACGATGCCGCAGGTGCCGGCAGAGCGTCGCGGTCTACCACCGCGAGAAGCAGGACCACGGCCTGGAGAAGGCGCTCGACAACCGGCTGATCGAGCTCGCGCGCCCGGCGCTCGAGCGCGCGCGAGAAGGTGACGATCGAGATGCCGATCCGCAACATCAACCGCACCGTCGGCACGATGCTGTCGTACGAGATCGCCAAGCGCTACGGCCACGAGGGCCTGCCCGACGACACGATCCACGTGCGCCTCGCCGGCTCGGCCGGGCAGAGCTTCGGCGCCTTCCTCGCGCAAGGGCGTGACGCTCGATCTCATCGGCGACACCAACGACTACTGCGGCAAGGGCCTGTCGGGCGGGCGCATCTCGGTGCAGCCCTCGCCCAAGTTCCGCGGCGAGCCGACCGAGAACATCATCACCGGCAACGTCGTGCTCTACGGCGCGATCGCGGGCGAGGCCTATTTCCGCGGCGTGGCGGGCGAGCGCTTCGCGGTGCGCAACTCGGGCGCGCACGCGGTCGTCGAAGGCGTCGGCGACCACGGCTGCGAATACATGACCGGCGGCATCGGTCGTGGTGCTCGGCGCCACCGGCCGCAACTTCGCCGCCGGCATGTCGGGCGGCTATCGCCTACGTGCTCGACGTCGACGGCGACTTCAGCGAAGCGCTGCAATCTCTCGATGGTCGACCTCGAGCCGCTCGCCGAGGCCGGAGGACGAGCGCACGGGTCTGAAGCGCCTGATCGAGAATCACGCGCGCTACACCGGCTCGAAGCGCGCGCAGGACATCCTCGCAAGCTGGGCGCAATACCGCGCGCAAGTTCGTGAAGGTGTTCCCGAAGGAGTACCGCCGGGCGCTGGCCGAGCTCGCGCGCAGAAGAAAGTCGCGGCGTAGATGGGCAAGATCACCGGATTCCTCGAGTACGAGCGCCTCGAGGAAGACGCACGAGGACGGTCGAGGCGCGCAAGAAGCACTACCGCGAGTTCCACCTGCGCCTGTCCGACGAGGCCGCGGCGACGCAGGGCGCGCGCTGCATGGACTGCGGCATCCCGTTCTGCATGTCAGGGCTGCCCGGTCAACAACATCATCCCCGACTGGAACGACCTCGTTTACCGGCAGGACTGGAAGAACGCGATCGCAGATGCTGCACTCGACCAACAATTTCCCGGAGTTCACCGGCCGCGTTTGCCCGGCGCCCTGCGAAGAAGCGTGCGTGCTGCGCATCAACGCCGATCCGGTCGGCATCAAGTCGATCGAGCACGCGATCAGTCGACAAGGCCTGGGAAGAGGGCTGGGTGCGGCCGCAGCCGCGCCGCGCAAGAGCGGCAAGAAGGTCGCGGTGGTCGGCTCGGGGCCGGCGGGCCTCGCCTGCGCGCAGCAGCTCGCGCGCGCCGGGCACGACGTCACCGTGTTCGAGAAGAGCGACCGCATCGGCGGGCTGCTGCGCTACGGCATTCCCGATTTCAAGCTCGACAAGGGCGTGATCGACCGCCGCCTCGAGCAGATGCGCGCCGAGGGCGTGAAGTTCCGCTCCGGCGTGTTCGTCGGCATGCAGACGCCCGGCAAGGGCGTCGGCAGCGATGCGCGCGACGAACGTCGCGCCGGCAAAGCTGCTGGCCGAGTTCGACGCGGTGGTGCTGGCCGGCGGCGCCGAGCAGCCGCGCGACCTGCCGATCCCGGGCGCGAGCTCGACGGCGTGCACTACGCGATGGAATTCCTGCCGCTGCAGAACAAGCGCGTCGCCGGCGATGCCGGGCGTGCCCGAGCTGTGGGCGCAGCGGGCAAGCACGTGGTGGTCATCGGCGGCGGCGACACCGGCTCCGACTGCGTCGGCACCTCCAACCGGCACGGCGCGGCGTCGGTCACCAGTTTCGAGCTGTTCCCGATGCCGCCCGACGTCGAGCGCAATCCGGTCTGGCCCTACTGGCCGACGCGGCTGCGCACCTCGTCGTCGCACGAGGAAGGCGTGAGCCGCGACTGGTCGATCGCGCACCAAGGAGTTCGTCGGCGAGAACGGCAAGCGTGCAAGGCGCTGAAGGCGGTGCGGCTCGAGTGGAAGGACGGCAAGCCGAGCGAGGTCGCCGGGCTCGGAGTTCGAGCTGCCCGCCGATCTCGTGCTGCTCGCGATGGGCTTCGTCTCGCCGCTGCAGTCGATGCTCGAGGAATTCGGCGTGCAGAAGGACGCGCGCGGCAATGCGCAAGGCCGACACCGACGGCGCGCGCGCCTACGTCACCTCGGTGCCGAAGGTGTTCGCCGCCGGCGACATGCGCCGCGGCCAGTCGCTCGTGGTGTGGGCGATCCGCGAGGGCCGGCAGTGCGCGCGCTCGGTCGACGAATTCCTCATGGGGTTTTCAGAGCTGCCCCGCTGAGCGCGAGCACCGCGAAGCTGGCGAGCCAGTGCTCGCCGACGTAGTCCCTCCCACCGACGTGCGGCATGGCTGCCGCGAGGTGTCTTTCTGCATGCTTCGTTCAGCCCAAAGCGCTGCGAGGCACCACGCGCGCGAGAGGCTAGAGGCCGTCGAGGTGCGCTCTGCTTCGCGTCGCTACGGTCGGCGACGATCGGCGGCTCCGCCAGCGGCCCGATCCCCGAGGGCAGGAAGCTATTCAGCCACCGGCCGAACTCCGCCGGATCGAGCAGCTGCTGCATCAGCACCGCCTCGACCAGCGACGGCGACAGGAAATCGTCGAGCGACGGCTCGTAGGCGAGCGGCGCGTCGCGATCGGCGCCGTACCACCGCCGCGCAGCCTTCCTGATCTCGAGCTCCAGCGGCAAGTCGGCGCTCGCGCGGGCGTAGTCGAGCGCGAGGATGCAGGCAAAAGCGGTGTTGTAGTGGCTGCCTGCGCGGATGGGATAGGGACTTTGAGAAACGAAATCCCCCATTCTTCCTGCCAGTTCGAGTGGCCACGGGTTCGAGCGCTCGCGACCAGCGCGCCTTCATCCGCAAGGCCTCCGCCTGCAACTCGAGCAGCCACGCCCAGCCATACGGCCGCTCGAAGAGCGGATTGGCTTTCAAGTAGCGCAGCTCGGCCTCGAGCGCCGCGGGCGTGAGGTGGGCGTCGAGCAGCGCGGCGATGCGACTGTTCTCGGGCAGCATGGGATAGAGGCGCAGCACGCGCACCAGCAGCCAGTGCATGTGCACGGCCGAATGCCAGTCGTAGCTGCCGAAGAACGCCGGGTGGACCTTCCTCGGGGGCAGAGCTCGTCCTGCGGCGTTTGCATCAGGTGCGCGATCGCGCGCGGGAACTCGCGCTCGGTGTTGGCGAGCGCGACGCGGGCGAACGCGGAGGCGAGCTCCGGGGTCAGCAAGGTAGAATCCCCAGCGGTATTCCTCGCATGGCGCTCGACATCATCGTTCTCGCGGCGGGCTTGGGCAAGCGCATGCGCTCCGACCTGCCGAAAGTCCTGCACCCGCTCGCCGGTCGGCCCCTGCTCGCCCACGTTCTCGATGCGGCGCGCGCGCTCGCTCCCAAAAGCATCATCGTCGTGCACGGGCACGGCGCGGAGCGCGTGCGCGCCGCATTTCCCGACAAGTCCATCAGCTGGGCGCTGCAAGCCGAGCAGCTCGGCACCGGCCACGCGGTGATGCAGGCCCTGCCGCAGCTCGCCGGCGGAGGAGGTCGTCGATCCTCTACGGCGACGTGCCGCTCATCCGACCCGGCGACGCTCGAGCGGCTGCGCGCCGCCGCGCGCGGCGGCCTCGCGCTGCTGACCGTCGAGCTGCCCGACCCGAAGGGCTACGGCCGCGATCGTGCGCGAAGGCGGCAAGGTGGCGCGCATCGTCGAGGAGAAGGACGCATCGGCCGGCGGAGAAGGCGATCCGCGAGGTGAACGCCGGGTTCATGGCGATGGACGCGAAGCGGCTCGCCGGCCTGGACAAAGAAACTCTCAACCGCAACGCGCAGAAGGAGTACTACCTCACCGACGTCGTCGCGCTCGCGGTCGGCGAGGGCGTGCGCGTCGAGGCGGTGAAGGTCGACGATCGCTGGGAAGTCGAGCGGCGTCAATTCCAAGCAGGAGCTCGCGGCCATCGAGCGCGTGGCGCAGTCGCGCGAGGCGGCGCGCCTGCTCGAGGCGGGCGTGACGCTCGCCGATCCGGCGCGCATCGACGTGCGCGGCGCGCTCGACTGCGGCCGCGACGTCTCGATCGACGTGAACTGCGTGTTCGAAGGCAAGGTGCGCCTCGGCGAACGGCGTGCGCATCGGCCCGCACTGCGTGCTGCGCAACGTCACCATCGCCGCAGGGCAGCGAGGTGCGCGCGTTTTCGCATCTCGACGACGCCGAGATCGGCGCGCGCTGCGTGCGTCGGGCCCTACGCGCGGCTGCGCCCGGGCGCGAGCCTGGCGGAGGACGTGCACATCGGCAATTTCGTCGAGGTGAAGGCGAGCCGCGTCGGCAAGGGCTCGAAGGCCAACCACCTTTCCTACATCGGCGACGCCGACGTCGGCGCCAACGTCAACATCGGCGCCGGCACGATCACCTGCAACTACGACGGCGCGAACAAGAACCGCACCGTGATCGAGGACGACTGCTTCATCGGCTCCGACGCGACGCTGGTCGCGCCGGTGCGCATCGCGCGCGGCTCCTACATCGGCGCCGGCTCGACCATCAGCAAGAACACGCCCGCCGGCCAGCTCACGGTGGCGCGCGCCAGGCAGATGTCGATCCCGGCCTGGAAGCCGCCGAAGAAGACCGACAGAAGAAGGGCTAGCGCCATGTGCGGCATCGTCGGCGCCGCGGCGCGCCGCGACATCGTGCCGGTCCTGGTCGAGGGCCTGCGGCGGCTGGAGTACCGCGGCTACGATTCCTGCGGCGTGGCGGTGCTCGACGGCGACGGCATCGAGCGGATCCGCAGCGTCGAGCGCGTCGCCGACCTGGCGAAGCAGATCAAGGGAAGCAAGGTCCAGCGGCGCGACCGGCATCGCGCACACGCGCTGGGCGACGCACGGCGCGCCGGTGACGAAGAACGCGCACCCGATGATGTCGCGCGACGAGATCGCGGTGGTGCACAACGGCATCATCGAGAACTACGAGGAGCTGCGCGCCGAGCTGAAGGCGAAGGGCTACGCGTTCGACAGCCAGACCGACACCGAGGTCATCGCCCACCTGATCCACAGCCATTATCGACGGCGACCTGTTCGAGGCGGTGCGACGCGCGGTGAAGCGCCTGGCCGGCGCCTATGCCATCGCGGTGGTGGCGAAGAGCCAGCCCGGCACAGGTGGTCGGCGCGCGCGCCGGCAGCCCGCTGGTGGTCGGCGCCGGCGCGAGCGAGAACTTCCTCGCCTCCGACGCGCATGGCGCTCGCCGGCACCACCGACCGCATCGCCTATCTCGAGGAGGGCGACGTCGCCGAGATCGGGCTGGACGGCTACCGCGTCGTTCGACGCCGGCGACCGGCAGGCGAAGCGCGAGCTGCGCACCGTCAAGACCGAGGGCGTACGCGGTGGAGCTCGGCCCGTACCGCCACTACATGCAGAAGGAGATCTTCGAGCAGCCGCGCGGCGGTCGCCGACACGCTGCGAGGGCATCGAGGCGGTTTCCCCGGCGCTGTTCGGCGCCCGGCGCGGAGCGGCGTCCTGCGCGGCACGAAGAACGTGCTGGTGCTCGCCTGCGGCACGAGCTACTACTCGGGCCTCACCGCCAAGTACTGGCTGGAAGGCATCGCCGGCCTGCCGACGCAGGTCGAGATCGCCAGCGAGTACCGCTACCGCGACGAGCGTGCCCGATCCGGCGACGCTGGTGGTCGTGGTATCGCAGTCCGGCGAGACCGCCGACACGCTGGCCGCGCTGCGCCACGCGAAGTCGCTGGGACAGAAGCGCACGCTCGCCATCTGCAACGTCGCGCACCAGCGCGATGGTGCGCGAGACGCGGCTCAAGTTCCTCACGCATGCCGGCGTCGAGATCGGCGTTGCCTCGACCAAGGCCTTCACCACGCAGCTGGTGGCGCTGTTCCTCCTTGCGCTGACGCTGGCAAAGCTGAGGAAGAAGCTCGCGAGGAAGAAGGAGCAGGAGCACCTGCAGCGCCTGCGGCACCTGCCGAAGGCGCTCGGCGCGGCGCTCGCGCTCGAGCCGCAGCTCATCGCCTGGTCCGAGCGCTTCGCGAAGAAGGAGCACGCGCTGTTCCTCGGCCGCGGCCTGCACTACCCGATCGCGCTCGAGGGCGCGCTCAAGCTGAAGGAGATCTCCTACATCCACGCCGAGGCCTACCCGGCGGGCGAGCTGAAGCACGGGCCGCTCGCGCTGGTGACCGCCGAGATGCCGGTGGTCACGGTGGCGCCGAACGACGCGCTGCTCGACAAGGTGAAATCGAACATGCAGGAAGTGCGCGCGCGCGGCGGCGAGCTCTACGTGCTGACCGACGCCGATACGCGCATCGCCGCCTCCGAGGGCGTGCACGTGATCCGCCTGCCGGAGCACTACGGGCTGCTCTCGCCGATCCTGCACGTGGTGCCGCTGCAGCTGCTCGCCTACCACACCGCGCTCGCGCGCGGCACCGACGTCGACAAACCGAGGAACTTGGCGAAATCGGTGACCGTGGAATAACCTAGCCGGACTCTAGGAGGAGGAGAATCGATGCTGACCAGAACGCTGGCTGTCATCGTCGCGCTGTACGGCAGCCGAGCGCACAGGCGCAGACCGAGATCCAGTGGTGGCATCTCGATGACCGGCGCCAACAACACCGGGGTGAACGAGCTCGCGTCGAGATTCAACGCGTCGCAGAAGGAATACAAGGTGGTGCCGGTGTTCAAGGGCAGCTACCCCGAGTCGATGACCGCGGCGATCGCCGCGTTCCGCGCCGGCAATCCGCCGCACATCCTGCAGGTGTTCGAGGTCGGCACCGCCACGATGATGGCCGCCAAGGGCGCGATCGTGCCGGTGGCAAAGGTGATGGCCGACGCCAAGGAGCCGTTCGATCCCAAGGACTACCTGCCGACCGTGACCGGCTACTACTCCGACAGCAAGGGCAACATGCTGTCGTATCCCTTCAACAGCTCGACCGTGGTGTTCTACTGTCAACAAGGACGCATTCAAGAAGGCGGGCCTCGATCCGCGAAAAGGCGCCGCAGCACCTGGAAGGAATTCGTCGCCGCGGCGGAGAAGCTGAAGGCCTCCGGACAGGAATGCGTCTACACGCACCGGCTGGCCGGCGTGGATGCACATCGAGAACTTCAGCGCCTGGCACAACGTGCCGATCGGCACCAAGCAGAACGGCATGGACGGCATCGACACCGAGTTCACGCATCAACTCGCCGCTGCACGTGCGGCACGTCGCGATGCTCGGCGACATGGCGAAGAAGGGCCTGTTCACCTACAGCGGGCGGCGCAACGAGGCCGAGGCGCGCTTCGCGAGCGGCGAATGCGCGATGGTGACCTCCAGCACCGGCGCGCAGGGCACCATCCGGCGCACCGCGAAGTTCGACTGGTCGGTCAATTTCATCCCCTACCACGACGACGTCAAGGGCGCGCCGCAGAACTCGATCATCGGCGGCGCCTCGCTGTGGGTGATGGCGAAGAAGCCCGCCGCCGACTACAAGGGCGTGGCCAAGTTCTTCAGCTTCCTGTCGTCGCCAGAGATCCAGATGTTCTGGCACACCAGCACGGGCTACGTGCCGATCACCCATGGCGGCGTACGAGATGACGCAGGAAGTCCGGCTTCTACGACAAGAACCCGGGCGCCGAGCGTCGCGGTGAAGCAGCTCACCAACAAGCCGCCGACCGCGAACTCCAAGGGCCTGCGCTTCGGCAACTACGTGCAGGGGCGCGAGGTGATCGAGGAGGAGATGGAGGCGGTGTTCGCGCGGCAAGAAGGACGCCAAGACGGCGCTGGACGACGCGGTGCAGCGCGGCAACGACATCCTGCGCAAGTTCGAGGCCGGCGAACAAGTAACTCGAAGCAGCCGCGTGGAAAAGCGGGTCGTCTTCCGGTCTGCGTGGCTGCCGTACGCGCTGGTGGCGCCGCAGATCGCGATCACGATCGTGTTTCTTCTTCTGGCCGGCGGTGCAGGCCGGTCTGGTATTCGTTCCAGCTGCAGGACGCGTTCGGCGAGCGCACGCAGTTCGTCGGGCTGGCGCAACTTCGCCGCGCTGTTCCGCGACGCGAACTACCTCGCACTCGTTCCAGGTCACGGCGCTCTTCAGCGTGCTGGTCGCCGGCAGCGGCATCGCCATTTCGCTGCTGCTCGCGACGATGGCCGACCGCGTGATGCGCGGCGCGCTCGCCTACCAGCACGCTGCTCATCTGGCCCTACGCGGTGGCGCTCCGCGGTCGCCGGCGTGCTGTGGGCGTTCCTGTTCGCGCCGTCGATCGGCATCGTCACCTTCGCCCTGAGGAGCATGGGCATCGACTGGGACTGGGTGCTGCAGGGCGACCAGGCGATGCTGCTGGTGGTCATCGCCGTCGACCTGGAAGCAGATCAGCTACAACTTCCTGTTCTTCCTCGCCGGGCTGCAGTCGATCCCGAAATCGCTGATCGAGGCGGCGGCGATCGACGGCGCGGGCCCTGCGCGGCGCTTCTGGACCATCGTCTTCCCGCTGCTCTCGCCGACCACGTTCTTCCTGCTGGTGGTGAACATCGTCTACGCGTTCTTCGACACCTTCGGCGTGATCGACGCCACCACGCAGGGCGGGCCGGCGGGCGCGACGCAGATCCTGGTCTACAAGGTGTACTACGACGGCGTGAAGGCGGCCGACCTCGGCGGCTCGTCGGCGCAGTCGGTGATCCTGATGGTGATCGTGATCGCGCTCACCGTGGTGCAGTTCCGCTACGTCGAGCGCAAGGTGCAGTACTGAGATGGTCGAGAACCGTCCCTGGCTGACCGTGTTGTCGCACGCGGTGCTGATCGCGGGCATCCTCGTGATCGCGTTTCCCGCTGTACGTGACCTTCGTCGCCTCGACGCTCACGCTGGACGACATCCTGAAGGTGCCGATGCCGCTTCTGCCCGGCGACCAGCTGTGGCAGAACTACTCGCAGGTGCTCACCGCCGGCACCACGCAAGGACGTGACCGCGCCGGTCGGCCGCATGATGCTGTCAACAGCCTGGTGATGGCGCTCGCGATCGCGCTCGGCAAGATCGCGATCTCGATCATCGCTTCCTTCGCGATCGTCTACTTCCGCTTCCCGCTGCGCAATTTCTTCTTCTGGATGATCTTCGTCACCCTGATGCTGCCGGTGGAGGTGCGCATCATCCCGACCTTCAAGGTGGTCTCCGACCTCGGCATGCTCAACTCCTACGTCGGGCCTGACGCTGCCGCTGATCGCCTCGGCCACCGCGACCTTCCTGTTCCGCCAGTTCTTCCTCACCGTGCCCGACGAGCTCGCCGAGGCGGCGCGCATCGACGGCGCCGGCCCGCTGCGCTTCTTCTGGGACGTGGTGCTGCCGCTCTCGAAGACCAGCATCGCGGCGCTGTTCGTGATCCAGTTCATCTACGGCTGGAACCAGTACCTGTGGCCGCTGCTCATCACCACCGACGAGTCGATGTACACGGCGGTGATCGGCATCAAGCGCATGATCGTCGGCGGCGACGCGCTCACCGAATGGAACCTGGTCATGGCGACCGCGATGCTCGCGCTGCTGCCGCCGGCGCTGGTGGTGGTGCTGATGCAGACGCTGGTTCGTCAAGGGCCTGGTGGAGACGGAGAAATAGCATGGCCGCGCGTATCGCTTACGCGACGTGCGCAAGAGCTACGCCGGGCTGCGAGGTGATCCACGGCGTCACGATGGAGGTCGCCGACGGCGAGTTCGTCGTGATCGTCGGGCCCTCGGGCTGCGGCAAGTCGACGCTGCTGCGCATGGTGGCGGGCCTCGAGGCGATCACCTCGGGCGAGATCGCGATCGGCGGCCGCGTGGTGAACGACGCTCGAGCCCAAGGACCGCGACATCGCGATGGTGTTCCAGAACTACGCGCTCTATCCGCACATGACGGTGTACGAGAACATGGCCTACGGCCTGCGCATCAGCGGCTTGCCGAAGGCCGAGATCGAGCCGCGCGTGCAGCAGGCCGCGGCGATCCTCGAGCTCGAGCCGTTCCTCGACCGCAAGCCGCGCGAGCTGTCGGGCGGCCAGCGCCAGCGCGTCGCGATGGGCCGCGCCATCGTGCGCGAGCCGGCGGTGTTCCTGTTCGACGAGCCGCTCTCCAACCTCGACGCCAAGCTGCGCGTGCAGATGCGCGCCGAGATGCAGGCGCTGCACCGGCGCCTGGGCACCACGAGCCTCTACGTGACCCACGACCAGGTCGAGGCGATGACGCTCGCGCACCGCATGATCGTGATGAACGCCGGCCGCGCCGAGCAGATCGGCACGCCGCTCGAGGTCTACGCGCAGCCCGGCGACGACGTTCGTCGCCGGCTTCATCGGCTCGCCGCCGATGAACCTGGTGCCGAGGGACGGCAAGCTGCTCGGCGTGCGCCCGGAGCACCTCGAGCCCTGCGCGCGAGAGCGAGGCGATGCTGACGGCGCAGGTCGACCTCGTCGAGCAGCTCGGCGCCGACATCCTGGTGCACGGCACCGTCGAGGGCGGCGCGGATCGTCGTGCGGCTGCCGGCGTCGGCGCAAAGTCGGCGAGGGCAGGCTGCCGCTGCGCTTCGATCCGGCGCGCGCGCACTATTTCGACCCGGCGAGCGGCGCGCGAATCGATTCGTGAAGTACGACGCGATCGTCGTCGGCGCCGGCCACAACGGCCTCACCTGCGCCTGCTACCTCGCCGAGGCGGGCCTCAAGGTGAAGGTGCTGGAGCGCCGCGCCGTGGTCGGCGGCGCGGCGGTGACCGAGGAGTTCCATCCCGGCTTCCGCAATTCGGTCGCCGCCTACACGGTGAGCCTGCTGCAGGCGAAGGTGATCCGCGACCTGCGGCTCGCCGAGCACGGACTGAGGATCGTCGAGCGGCCGCTGTCGAATTTCCTGCCGCTGGACAACGACTATCTGAAGGTGGGCGGCGGGCTCGAAGCCACGCAGCGCGAGTTCGCGCGCTTCTCGGCAGCGCGACGCGAAGCGCCTGCCGTCCTACTGGGACAGTCTCGAGCGCATCGCCGACGTGCTGCGCGCCATGGCGCTGGAGACGCCGCCGAATGTCGGCGGCGGTGTCAGGCGATCTCTTCGCGCTGCTTGTCCAATGCCGGAATGAGCTGAAGCGGCTCGACATGGCCGCGCGGCGCGACCTGCTCGGGCTGTTCACGCGCAGCGCCGCCGACTGGCTGGAGGACTGGTTCGAGTCGGAGCCGGTCAAGGCGGTGTTCGGCTTCGACGCGGTGGTCGGCGCCTACGCGAGCCCGTATCACCCCGGCACCGCCTACGTCCTGCTGCACCACTGCTTCGGCGAGGTCGAACGGCAAGCGCGGCATCTGGGGCCACGCCATCGGCGGCATGGGCGCGATCACGCAGGCGCTCGCGGCGGAAGCGCGCCGGCTCGGGCGTCGAGATCGAATGCGACGCCCCGGTCGAAAGGATCCTCGAGTCGGAAGAGTCGTCGTGAGGACGGCACGCGAGATCGACGCGCGCGCGGTGATCGCGAACGTGAATCCCAAGCTGCTGTTCCTCGAAGCTGCGTCGATCCCTCGACGCTCGAGCGCGACTTCCGCGAGCGCATCGAGCGCTACAAGTGCGGCTCGGCGACCTTCCGCATGAACGTCGCGCTCTCCGCGCTGCCGCGCTTCTCGGTGCTGCCCGAGCGCGGGCGCGCACCACGGCTCCGGCATCATCATGGCGCCGTCGCTCGACTACATGGACCGCGCCTACCTCGATGCGCGCGCCGAGGGCATCGCTCGCGCGAGCCGATCGTCGAGATGGTGATTCCGAGCACGCTCGACGACAGCCTCGCGCCGAAGGGCGCGCACGTCGCGAGCCTCTTCTGCCAGCACTTCGACCCCGGACGCGGACTGGCAGATCGCGCAAGAGCGAAGCGGTCGAGCGCATCCTCGACGTGGTCGAGTCGCATGCGCCGGGCTTCAAGGCGAGCGTGATCGCGCCACAGCGCGCTGTCGCCCGCCGACCTGGAGCGCGAGTTCGGCCTGACCGGCGGCGACATCTTCCACGGCCAGCTGTCGCTCGACCAGCTCTGGTCCGCGCGGCCGGTGCTGGGCCATGCGGACTACCGCACGCCGCTGCCGGGGCTCTACCTGTGCGGCTCCGGGCGCGCATCCGGGCGGCGGCGTGACCGGCGCGCCTGGGCACAACTGCGCGAGGGAGGTGCTGCGCGATTTCGGGAAACGCGTTTCCGCGCTAGACTGGACGGTCCCTCAGGAGAGTTCCATGAGCATCTACCTGCAAACCAAAGCGCGCCCGGTCAAAGACCTGCCGATGAGCGAGGCGGAGCGCAAGGCGCGCGTCGAGCTCGCCGCCGCCTACCGCATCTTCGACATGCTCGGCTGGGACCAGCTGATCTTCAACCACATCACGCTGCGCGTGCCGGGCCCCGAGCACCGCTTCCTCATCAATCCGTTCGGCCTGCACTACAGCGAGATCACCGCCTCGAGCCTGCTGCTCATCGACCTCGAGGGCAACTCGCTGCGCGAGACGCAAATGGCCGGTGAACCGCGCCGGCTTCGTGATCCATTCCGCCATCCACGCGTCGCAGCCTGAGGCGCACTGCGTGATGCACACGCACACGACGACCGGCATGGCGGTCGCCTGCCTGAAGGACGGCCTGTCGCCGCACAACTTCTACGGCGCGATGCTGCACGGGCAGGTCGCCTACCACGACTTCGAGGGCATCACCGTCGAGCCGGGCGAGAAGGAGCGCCTGGTGCGCGACATCGGCGACAAGCGCGCGGTGATCCTGCGCAACCACGGCCTGCTCGCCTGGGGACGCGACGTCGCCGCAGGCCTTCCTCACGCTCTGGACGCTGCAGCGCGCCTGCGACGTGCAGATCGCGGCGAGCCGCCGCGGGCGCGGTCTATCCGATGCCGCCCGCAGGCGTTCGCGCAGTCGGTGCGCGAGTCGGGGCCGGGCGAGAAGCGCACCTGCGAGGACGTCTTCGCCGCCATGCAGCGCCTGGTGGATGCGCGCGACCCGTCGTACCGGGACTGAGCTAGGTTGACGTTTACGTAAACGTCAACTAGGCTAGCGTGGCCGGCGCATGACCGACCTCTCCGACTCGGAGAAGCTCGTCTACAAGGCGAAGCACAAGATCCGCTTCGTCACCGCGGCGAGCCTGTTCGACGGCCACGACGCCGTCGATCAACATCATGCGGCGCATCCTGCAGGCCTCGGGCGCCGAGGTGATCCACCTCGGCCACAACCGCTCGGTCGACGAGGTCGTCACCGCGGCGCTGCAGGAGGACGTGCAGGGCATCGCCATCTCGTCCTACCAGGGCGGGCACGTCGAGTACTTCAAGTACATGCTCGACCTGCTGCGCAGCAGCGCGGCGGCGGCGCACATCAAGGTGTTCGGCGGCGGCGGCGGCGTGATCGTCGCCGACGAGATCCGCGAGCTGCAGGACTACGGCGTCGCGCGCATCTACTCGCCCGAGGACGGCCAGCGCATGGGCCTGCAGGGCATGATCAACGACATGCTCGCGCGCTGCGACTTCGATCCGGCGCAGAAGAATCCGCAGACGCTGGCGCAGATCATCACCGCGCTCGGAACTGGGGGTTCTCGAAGACAAGCAATCAATTCACTGAAAAGGCGAAGAGCAAGCACGGCACCGGTGCTCGGCATCACCGGCACCGGCGGCGCGGGCAAGAGCTCGCTCACCGACGAGCTGGTGCGCCGCTTCCGCCTCGACCACGGCGACGCGCTGAAGATCGCCGATCCTTTCGGTCGACCCGACGCGCCGCAAGACCGGCGGCGCGCTGCTCGGCGACCGCATCCGCATGAACGCGATCCACGGGCCGGCCACCTTCATGCGTTCGCTCGCGACGCGCGACGCCGGCAAGCGAGATCTCGGCGGCGCTCGGCGACGCCATCGCCGCGTGCAAGGCCGCGGGCTACGACCTGGTGATCGTCGAGACCGCGGGCATCGGCCAGGGCGACGCGGCGATCGTGCCGCTACGTCGACGCCTCGCTCTACGTGATGACGCCGGAGTTCGGCGCCGCGAGCCAGCTCGAGAAGATCGACATGCTCGACTTCGCCGATTTCGTCGCGATCAACAAGTTCGACCGCACGGGCGCCGAGGACGCGCTGCGCGACGTGCGCAAGCAGGTGCAGCGCAACCGCGAGGCGTTCCGCACCGCGCCCGAGGAGATGCCGGTGTTCGGCACCATCGCCGCGCGCTTCAACGACGACGGCGTCACCGCGCTCTACCACGCGGTGGCGGCGAAGCTCGGGCTGCAAGGGCCGAGCTCAAGCTGGCGCGCTGCCCAAGCGCGGCAAGCGCGTCCTCGGCGGTGCACGTCGTCATGCCGCCGCAGCGCCAGCGCTACCTCGCCGAGATCGCGGAAGGCGTGCGCGGCTACCACGAGCATTCGGCCGCAGCAGGCCAGGGTCGCGCGCGAGCGGCAGCAGCTCGCGGCGGCGCAGAGGATGCTCGGGCAAGGACGTCCCGAAATCGCGCAGCTGCTCGCAGACAGAGGGCGCTCGATGCCGAAGCCAAGCAGCTGCTCGATTCCTGGCCCGAGGTCGTCAAGGCGTATTCGGGCGACGAGCAGGTGGTGAAGGTGCGCGACAAGGAGCTCCGCACCGCGCTGACGTCCACCTCGCTTTCGGGCACGCACGTGCCGAAGGTCGCGCTGCCGAAGTTCGAGGACCACGGCGAGCTCCTGCGCTGGCGCCTGCGCGAGAACCTGCCGGGCGAATTTCCGTTCACCGCCGGCGTGTTCCACTTCAAGCGCGAGAACGAGGACCCGACGCGCATGTTCGCGGGCGAGGGCGATCCGTTCCGCACCAACAAGCGCTTCCACCTGCTGTCGAAGGACATGCCGGCGAAGCGCCTGTCGACCGCGTTCGACTCGGTGACGCTCTACGGCTTCGATCCCGACGAGCGGCCCGACATCTACGGCAAGGTCGGCAACTCGGGCGTCTCGATCGCGACGCTCGAGGACATGAAGGTGCTCTACTCCGGGCTTCGACCTGTGCGACCCGGCGACCTCGGTGTCGATGACCATCAACGGCCCGGCGCCGACGATCCTGGCGATGTTCTTCAACACCGCGATCGATCAGCAGATCGAGAAGCTCGGCCGGAAACCCGACCGACAAGGAGCTGCAGAAGATCAAGGCGAAGACCCTGTCGGCGGTGCGCGGCACCGTGCAGGCCGACATCCTCAAGGAGGACCAGGGGCAGAACACCTGCATCTTCTCCACCGAGTTCTCGCTCAAGGTGATGGGCGACATCCAGGAGTACTTCATCGAGCACGACGTGCGCAACTTCTACTCGGTGTCGATCTCGGGCTACCACATCGCCGAGGCCGGCGCGAACCCGATCTCGCAGCTCGCCTTCACGCTCGCCAACGGCTTCACCTTCGTCGAGGCCTACCTCGCGCGCGGCATGAAGATCGACGACTTCGCGCCCAACCTGTCGTTCTTCTTCTCCTACGGCATGGATCCCGGAGTACGCGGTGCTCGGCCGCGTGGCGCGGCGCATCTGGGCGGTGGCGATGCGAGAAGCGCTACGGCGCGAACGAGCGCAGCCAGAAGCTCAAGTTCCACTCGCAGACCTCGGGCCGCTCGCTGCACGCGCAGGAGATCGCGTTCAACGACATCCGCACCACGCTGCAGGCGCTGATCTCGACCTACGACAACACCAACTCGCTGCACACCAACGCCTACGACGAGGCGATCACCACGCCGACCGAGGAATCGGTGCGCCGCGCGATGGCGATCCAGCTGATCATCAACAAGGAATGGGGCCTCGGCGAAGAACGAGAACCCGAACCAGGGCAGCTTCGTCGATCGACGAGCTGACCGACCTGGTCGAGGAGGCGGTGCTGAAGGAGTTCGAGGCGATCTCGAGCCGCGGCGGCGTGCTCGGCGCGATGGAGACCGGCTACCAGCGCGGCAAGATCCAGGAAGAGTCGCTGCTCTACGAGCACCGGAAGCACGACGGCTCCTACCCGATCGTCGGCGTCAACACCTTCCGCAATCGCGCACGGCGATCCGGTGCCGCAGAAGCTCGAGCTGATCCGCTCGACGCGAGGACGAGAAGCAGTCGCAGCTCAAGCGCCTGAGCGAGTTCCACGACAGAAAATGCGCAAGCAGTCCGCCGCGATGCTGCAGCGCCTGCAGCAGGCGGTGATCACGCGACGAGAACGTCTTCGCCGTGCTGATGGACGCGGTGCGCGTCTGCTCGCTCGGGCAGATCACCCACGCGCTGTTCGAAGTCGGGGGCCAGTACCGCCGCAGCATGTGATATCTAGCGGAATGCGCTACGCATTCCTTTTCCTGCTCATCGCCGCCACGGCGCACGCGCCAGGAGCGTCCGAAGCCGGAAGTCGTTACCGAGTTGGGCGCGTACTACTCGAGCATCGGTCTGTACGTCCCGATCTCCGACGATCCCTTCCCGGACGGCGGCCGCCTCGGAGGAGACGGACGTCTATCAGGCAGCTGTTCGAGCGCTCGTGGCGCCCGAACGTGGTCGCGTTCGAGGCGAGCGTGTACCCGATGCCCATCCTCGGGGTCTGGCTGCGCAAGGACCACCCCAGCTTCTACGACAATGCGCCCGAGCGTCATTCAGGCCGGTCACCGCGGGCTTCCAGGAGCCGTGGGCGGTGTCGGCGTTCTTCGGCAGCCAGATGAAGTTCACGCGCCCGGAAGAGACCGAGCGCAGCACCAACCGCGGTTACATCGGCTATCTCGTCTCGGCCGGCACCAAGCACATCAAGGAACAACGTGCTGATCGCCGACAACTGGGTCGGAGCTCGAGTGGAAGCTGAAGGGCGAGCGGATGTTCAACCAGGAGAGGCTGAGCTGGAGCTTGCGCGCCGGCGGCCGGTACAACAGCAACCGCGACATCGCCGACACGCTGCACCTCGGCTTGCGCCGCTCGAACCTGGATTTCAAGAGCCCGTTCCTCTCCTGGCTCGACAACTCCCGCGTCGACCTGCTCACCGAGCTTGCGGTCGACGGCCTGGCGCTGGTCCGCCAGGAGGTGATCTTCGGCAAGAAATATCCGATGGAGTCGCGCAAGCTCGCACTGGGAATTCGACTTCGGCCTGATCTACGAGCGCGCGAGCAAGTACAGCGGCGAGCTCGCGCCGCTCGCCAAGACCGCTGTCACGCGTGGTCTTCCGCCCCAACATCGTTTTTGACCCGCTAGGAGCTAGTTCACGGTCGCGCCGGTCTCGCGCACCACGCGGCCCCACTTCTCGTATTCGGTGCGCATGTAGGCGCGTGCAGCTCGCTCGGGCGGCATCGATACCGCTTCGACGCCGCCGGTGCGGAAGTTGGCCTGCAGCTCCGGATCCTGCAGCGCCTTGCTGATCTCCGCTGTAGAGCCGCTGCACGATCGGCGCCGGCATGCCGGCCGGGCCGGAGATGCTGAGCCAGAGCATGGCCTCGTAGCCGGGCACCCCGGCTTCGGCAATCGTCGGCACGTCGGGCAGCTCGCTCCAGCGCTTCGGCGGTGGTCACGCCCAGCGCCTTCAGGCGGCCCGCCTTGACATGGCCGAGCACGTTCGGCACGCCGGCAAAGGAAACGCCGACCTGCGCCGCGAGCAGGTCCTGCATCGCCGGGCCGCTGCCCTTGTACGGCACGTGGTTGAGCTCGACGCCCGCGAGCGAGTTGAAGAGCGCGCCGACCAGGTGCTGGGAGCTGCCGTTGCCCGAGCTCGCGAAGTCGATCTTGCCGGGCTGCGCCTTCGCCAGCGCGATCAGCTCGCGCACCGAGCCCGCGGCCGACTTCTGCGGATTCACGACCAGCACGTACGGACCGGAGGCGATCATCGGTGATGTGCGTGAAGTCGTTGAGCGCGTCGTAGGGCAGCTTCTTGTAGACGTGGCGCGGTGATGAGGTGCGTGCTGCCGGTGATCAGCCAGCGTGTAGCCGTCGGGCGCCGACTTCGCCACGAAATCCGCAGCCGATCGTGCCGCCGGCGCCGGGCCGGTTCTCGACGAAGACCTGCTTGCCGAGCTGCTCCGAGAGGCGCGGCGCGAGCATGCGCGCCGGCGTGTCGGCAAAGCCGCCGGGCGAGAGCGGCACGACGAGCCGCATCGGGCGCGAGGTAGGTTGCGCATGCGGCCGACGCGAGCGCGACTGCAAGGACGCAACAGATGATGAGCAAGCGATGTTTCATCCGCGGTACACCGGTTCGGGCTGGCGTGAAGAAGCGATGCAGGATGTGGTAGACCATCAGGTAGTTCTTCTGCTGGAAGCTCGCGTGCGAGATGCCCGGCCATCACCGTGAACTGCTTGTCGGGTTGCGGCAGCCGCTTGAAGAACTCGAGCAGGTCGTCGACGCCGGCGATGCCGTCGCACTCGCCGCGCATGACGATGCGTCGGCACGGTGATCTTCGCCGGATCGACGAGCGGCAGCTTCGAGCACATGTCGACGTAGGTGCCGGTCGGCACCGAGTCGTCGAGCGCGAGGATCGCGTCGGCGAACGCCTCGATGGTGGCCTTGTCGGCGGTGCCGGGATGGTCGCGCTCGAAGATGCTGTGCACGAAGGCGCGGTCGATCGGCCGGCGGTTCTTCGCCGAGAACTCGGGCAGCCGCTTCTTGCGCTCGGCGAGCGTCGGGCTGCCCTCGCCGGTCCAGACGAAGGCGTCGAGCGCGAGGCGCGCGACGCGCTCGGGATGGCGCTGCGCGAACAGCGCCGCGCGCAGCGCGCCCGACGAGATGCCGTAGACCAGGAGCTTCTTCGCGCCGGTCGTTGCCGAGATGTAGTCGGTCGCCGCCGCGAGGTCGTCGGCGCCGTTCGGCGATGTCGCAGTTGATCGGCCGCGATCTTGTCCGAGCGGCCGTAGCCCTCGTTGTCCATCGTACCAGGTGTCGAAGCCGCGCGCGGCGAACCAGTCCATCGCCGAGGAATCCGGCCGCCCGGGCACCTGCAGGTCGAAGGTCGGCTGCGAGGCCATCGACGAGCCGTGCACGAAGAGGATGGTCCCTTTCGGCGCGCCGGCGGCGGGTTTTTGCCAGAGGAAGAGCTTGATGTCGCCCTTCTTCCTGATCCAATGTTCTTTGCCTTTCATCGGCTCGTACTATAGTGGAATTTGTGCAAGAATCCGCCGGCTTATCGCAGGAGGAGGAGGCCTCGATGGCGCTGGATATCGGAACGCTGGATACGTTCCCGAAGCTGCTGATGCATCACGCGCGCGTGCGCGGCGCGCGGCCGGCGATCCGCGAGAAGGACCTCGGCATCTGGCAGACCTGGACCTGGCGGCGAGTTCGCCGACGGAAGTGCGCGCGCTCGCCTGCGGCCTCGCCGGCGCAGGGCTTCAAGCGCGGCGAGCACTTCGCGCTGGTCGAGCGACAACCGGCCGCGCCTCTACGCGACGATGTGCGCGGCGCAGTGCCTCGGCGGCATCCCGGTGCCGCTGTACCAGGATGCGGTGGCCACCGAGATGGCATTCCCGATCCAGAACGCCGAGATCGCGCTTCGCCTTCGCCGAAGACCAGGAGCAGGTCGACAAGCTGCTCGAGATCCTGCCGCAGTGCCCGACGCTGAAGCACATCGTACTACGACGACCCGCGCGGCCTGCGCCACTACCGCCAGGCGCGAGCTCGATGAGCTACGACGACCTGCTGGCGAAGCGGCCGCGAGGCGCTGCAGCGCGATCCCGCGCTTCCTCGAAGCCGAGATCGCGAAGGGCGCGGGCAGCGACACCGCCGCGATGTTCTTCACCTCGGGCACGACCGGCGACGCCGAAGGGCGTGGCGCTCACCCACCATGCGCTGATCGACCGCGCGCAGGCGGCCGCCGAGCTGGAGAACCTGGGCGACCGCGACGTGGTGCTCGCCTACCTGCCGCCGGCGTGGATCGGCCAGATCATCTTCTCGCTACGCGCAGCCGCTCGTCACCGGCTATTGCATCTGCTGCCCCGAGTCGCCCGAGACGGTGATGAGCGACATGCGCGAGATCGGGCCGACCTACTACTTCGCGCCGCCGCGCGTGCTCGAGGCGCTGCTCACCCAGGTCTCGATCCGCATGGAGGACGCGAGCGCGCATCAAGCGCTGGCTCTACCGCCGCTTCATGGCGGTGGCGCGGCCGCGCCGGCGGCGCGATCCTCGACGGCCGGCCGGTGTCGATGCGTCGACCGATTCGCTGTACTTGCTTCGGCGATCTTTTCATCTACGGTCCGCTGCGCAACGTGCTCGGCATGAGCCGCGTGCGCGTCGCCTACACCGCGGGCGAGGCGATCGGGCCGGATCTGTTCAAGTTCTACCGCTCGATCGGCATCAACCTCAAGCAGCTCTACGGCTCGACCGAGACCAGCGTCTTCGTCTGCATCCAGCCCGACGGCCAGGTGAAGGCGGACACCGTCGGGCCCGCCGGTGCCGGGCGTGGAGCTGAAGTTCACGCCGGAGCGCGAGCTCCTGATCCGCTCGCCGGGACTGTTCAAGGAGTACTACAAGAACCCGCAGGCGACCGCGCGAGGCGAAGGACGCCGAGGGCTGGTTCCACACCGGCGACGCCGGCTACTTCGACCCGGACGGCCACCTCAAGATCATCGACCGCGTCAAGGACGTGGGCAAGCTCGCCGACGGCACGCTGTTCGCGCCGAAGTACCTCGAGAACAAGCTCAAATTCTTCCCCTACATCAAGGAAGCGGTCTGCTTCGGCCACGACCGCGCCACGGTGTGCGCGTTCATCAACATCGATCCCGACGCGGTCGGCAACTGGGCGGAGAAGCGCAACATGCCGTACTCGGGCTACACCGACCTCGCCTCGCGCGACGAGGTCTACGACCTGGTGCGCGGCTGCATCGAGCAGGTGAACAGCCGACCTCGCGCGCCGAGCCGGAGATCGCCAACTCGCAGATCCACCGCTTCCTCATCCTGCACAAGGAGCTCGACGCCGACGACGGCGAGCTCACGCGCACGCGCAAGGTGCGCCGCCGCTTCATCGGCGAGCAGCTACGACGCGCTGGTCGAGGCGCTGTACGCCGGCAAGAACGCGGTGCACGTCGAGGCGCAGGTGAAGTACGAGGACGGCCGCACCGGCACGTTCTCCGCCGACCTGAAGATCCGCGACGCGAAGACCTTCGCGCCCGCGGCGGCGCAAGAAAGCGCGGCATGAGCGCAGCGCGACGCGTCGGCGAGGTCGTCCTCTCGGTCGAGGGCGTGTCGCTCGCCTTCGGCGGCGTCAAGGCGCTGCAGGACGTGTCCTTCGACGTGCGCGAGCAGCGAGGTGCGCGCCATCATCGGCCCGAACGGCGCCGGCAAGAGCTCGATGCTGAACGTGCTCAACGGCGTCTATCACCCGCAGAAGGGAAAGATCAGGTTCAAGGCAGAAGGAATTCGCCGACATGGACTCGCACGAGGCCGCCGCGCTCGGCATCGCGCGCACCTTCCAGAACATCGCGCTCTTCAAGGGCATGACGGTGCTCGACAACATCATGACCGGGCGCAACCTGAAGATGCGCTGCAACTATCCTGCAGCAGGCGCTGCTGGATCGGCGCCGGCGAAGCGCGAGGAGCTCGAGCACCGGCGCGCGGTCGAGGAGATCATCGACTTCCTCGAGATCCAGCACATCCGCAAGACGCCGGTCGGGCGGCTGCCCTACGGCCTGCAGAAGCGCGTCGAGCTCGGCCGCGCGCTCGCCGCCGAGCCGGAGCTGCTGCTGCTCGACGAGCCGATGGCCGGCATGAACCTCGAGGAAAAGCAGGACATGTGCCGCTTCATCCTCGACGTCAACGACCATTTCGGCACCACGCATCGTGCTGATCGAGCACGACATGGGCGTGGTGATGGACATCTCCGACCGCGTGGTGGTGCTCGACTACGGCCGCAAGATCGCCGACGGCACGCCCGACGAGATCGAGAGCAACCAGAAAGTCATCGACGCCTACCTCGGGCGTAGCGCACTAGATGGACGCACGATGAACTTCTTCCTCGAGGTCGCTGGCCGGCGGCCTGCTCGCGGGCGTGATGTACTCGCTGGTCGCGCTCGGCTTCGTGCTGATCTACAAGGCCTCCGGCGTGTTCAACTTCGCCCAGGGCGCGATGGTGTTCTTCGCCGCGCTGACCTTCGTCTCGCTGCATCGAGCGCGGCTGGAACTTCTGGCTGGCGCTGGCGGTGACGCTGGCGGTGATGGTGGTGCTCGGCATCGCCGATCGAGCGCATCGTGCTGCGGCCGCTCGTCAACCAGCCGCCGATCACGCTGTTCATGGCGACCATCGGCCTCACCTTCGTGCTCGAGGGCCTGTCGCAGCTCGTCTGGGGCTCGCAGCCGCACGGCCTCGAGCTCGGCATCCCCGACGTGCCGATCGAGTGGCTGTCGGAGAAGTGGAACATCAGCATCAGCCAGTTCGACCTGTTCGCCGCGCGTCGGTCGCCGGCGTGCTGGTGACGGTGCTGGCGCTGCTGTTCCAGAAGACGCGCATCGGCCGCGCGCTGCGCGCGGTGGCCGACGACCACCAGGCGGCGCTCGCGGTCGGCATCCCGCTGCAGCACATCTGGGCCATCGTCTGGGCGGTGGCCGGGCTTCGTCGCGCTGGTCGCCGGCATGATGTGGGGCGTGCGAAACGGCGTGCAGTACGCGCTGACCTTCATCGCGCTCGAAGGCGCTGCCGGTGCTGATCCTCGGCGGCTTCGAGTCGATCGCCGGCGCGATCGTCGGCGGCCTGATCATCGGCGCGAGCGAGAAGCTCGCCGAGGTCTACATCGGGCCGATGGTCGGCGGCGGCATCGAGTCGTGGTTCGCCTACGTCGTGGCGCTGCTCTTCCTGCTGGTGCGGCCCGAGGGCCTGTTCGGCGAAAAACACATCGACCGGGTCTAGAGCACATGCTCTACCGCGAATCCGGCCAGTTCAAGTCGACCTACGCCGAGGATCAGCAGATCTTCCCGATCCGGCAGGACCGCGATCGCGATGGTCGCGCTGCTGCTGGTCGCTTTCGTCGTCGTGCCGCTGGTCGGCGACCAGTACTGGCTGTCGGCGATCATCACGCCGTTCCTGATCCTCGCGCTCGCCGCGCTCGGCCTCAACATCCTCACCGGCTACGCCGGGCAGCTCTCGCTCGGCACCGCGGCGTTCATGGCGATCGGCGCGTTCATGGCCTACAACGTCGATGCTGCGCATCCCGCACATTGCCGATCCTCGGCGCATTCGCGCATCGGCGGCCTGTGCGCGGCAGCGGTCGGCATCGTGTTCGGCCTGCCGAGCCTGCGCATCAAGGGCTTCTACCTCGCGGTGGCGACGCCTCGCCTGCCAGTTCTTCGTGCTGTGGGCTGATCAACCGCGTCGGCTGGTTCTCGAACCACAGCTCCTCGGGCGTGATCACCGCGCAGCGGATGGTGATCCTCGGCTACGAGTTCGTCTCGCCGGCCTCGAAGTACCTGCTGACGCTCGGCGTGGTCGCCGGTGATGGCGCTGCGCGGCGAAGAACCTGATGCGCAGCGAGACCGGGCGCGCCTTCATGGCGGTGCGCGACATGGACGTGGCCGCGGCGGTGATCGGCATCCCGATGATGCAGCACCAAGCTGCTCGCGTTCGCGATCAGCTCGTTCTACTGCGGCGTCGCCGGCGCGCTCTACGCCTTCTGCTACCTCGGCACGGTCGAGCCGGAGGCGTTCACCCTCGACCTCTCGCTTCCGCGTCCTGTTCATGATCATCATCGGCGGCGTCGGCTCGATCCTCGGCTCGTTCCTCGGGGCGGCGTTCATCACGCTCTTCCCGATCTTCCTCAACCTCGTCTCGAAAGGCCTGGAAGCGCCCTGGGCATCGAAATGCACCACGCGATGGTGTCGAACACCGAGGCGATCATCTTCGGCGGCCTGATCATCTTCTTCCTCATCGTCGAGCCCAACGGCCTGGCCCGGCTGTGGCAGATCGCCAAGGAAAAGCTGCGTCTCTGGCCCTTCCCGCACTAGGTAGGGAATGGCTATACTCGGCCGTTCCGCTATTCTGAACAGACTCTCAGGAGGAGGACTTTCATGAAACGGATGGCACTTGCCGTTGCGGCGCTCGCTTTGTCGGCGGCGCTCCCAGCGACGGCGCAAAACGAGCAGTTCGTCCCCGCCAACTTCTACTGGGTCGGCCCGTACGCCCCCGGCGGCTCGGGCTTCGGCGGCGGCATCATCGACTACATGGCGATGCTCAACGAGCGCGACGGCGGCATCAACGGCGTCAAGCTCACCTGGGAGAAGTGCGAGACGGAATACAACAACGCGCGCGGCGTCGAGTGCTACGAGCGCTCGAAGAAGAAGGGCCCGACCGGCGCGACCGTCGATCCACCCGCTCTCGACCGGCATCACCTACTCGCTGATCGAGAAGGCGACCGCCGACAAGATTCCCGGTGATCTCGATGGGCTACGGCCGCACCTCGGCCGCCGACGGGCGCGTGTTCCCGTACGTCTTCCCGCTGATCACCACCTACTGGTCGCAGGCGACCGTGATGGTCAAGTTCATGGGCGAGAAGGCTGGCGGCATGGACAAGCTGAAGGGCAAGAAGATCGTGCTCGTCTATCACGACTCGGCCTACGGCAAGGAGCCGATCCCGGTCCTCACCGACATGTCGAAGCAGTACGGCTACGAGCTCACGCACCATCGCCGTGCCGCACCCGGGCAACGAGCAGCAGTCGCAGTGGCTGCAGATCCGCCAGATCAAGCCCGACTACGTGATCCTCTGGGGCTGGGGCGTGATGAACCCGACGGCGCTCAAGGCCGCCGCCAAGATCGGCTATCCGCGCGAGCAAGATCATCGGCGTGTGGTGGTCGGGCGCCGAAGAGGACGTGATCCCGGCGGGCGCAGCCGCGAAGGGCTACATCTCGGCCGGCTTCAACTCGCCCGGGCTCCGACTTCCCGGTGATGAAGGACATCCAGAAGTTCGTCTACGGCAAGGGCAAGGGCGAGTTCGAGGACAAGTCGCGCTTCGGCTCGATCTACCACACGCGCGGCGTGGTCGCCGGCATCGTCACCACCGAGGCGATCCGCACCGCGCAGGCGCGCTACGGCAAGGGCAAGCCGATCACCGGCGAGCAGATGCGCTGGGGCATCGAGAACCTGAACATCGACGACAAGCGCCTCGAAGGAGCTCGGCGCCGTCGGCCTGATGCCGCCGCTCAAGGTCTCGTGCCTGGACCACGAAGGCTCGCGGCCTGGTGAAGTTCCAGCAGTGGGACGGCGCGAAGTGGAAGCGTGATCACCGACTGGATGGAGCCCGACCGCAAGCTGGTGCGCGCCAAGGTCGAGGAAGACGCCGGCGCAGTACGCGAAGGAGAAGGGCATCACGCCGCGCGACTGCTCCAAGGAAAAGTAACCGCACTCGTAACCAGGACGGCCGCCCACGGGCGGCCGTTTTTGTTCATGGCGACCCAGGCCTACCTCGCGATCAACAACATCGAGGTCATCTACGACCACGTCATCCTGGTCCTGAGGGGCGTTTCGCTCGAGGTGCCGGGAAGGCCAGATCGTCGCGCTGCTCGGCGCCAACGGCGCCGGCAAGACGACGACGCTGAAGGCGATCTCCAACCTGCTGCGCGCCGAGCGCGGCGACGTCACCAAGGGCCAGATCCTGTTCGGCGGCGAGCGCATCGACCAGCTCGACCCCGCGGCGCTGGTGAAGCGCGGCATCTGCCAGGTGATGGAAGGCCGCCACTGCTTCGCGCACCTCACGGTGGAGGAGAACCTGCTCACCGGCGCGCTACACGCGCGGCGCGCTCGGCACCGGCATGCAGGAGGACCTGGAGAAGGTCTACAAGTATTTCCCGCGCCTGAAGGAGCGCCGCGGCACGCAGGCGGGCTACACCTCGGGCGGCGAGCAGCAGATGACCGCGATCGGCCGCGCGCTGATGGCGCGGCCGAAGATGATCCTGCTCGACGAGCCGTCGATGGGGCTCGCGCCGCAGCTCGTCGAGGAGATCTTCCAGATCGTGCAGCGCCTCAACCGCGAGGAGAAGGTGAGCTTCCTGCTCGCCGAGCAGAACACCCACATCGCGCTGCGCTACGCCGACTACGGCTACATCCTCGAGAACGGCCGGGTGGTGATGGACGGCGAGGGCAAGGACGCTGGCGCAGAACGAGGACGTGAAGGAGTTCTACCTCGGCTTCTCGTCGGGCGGGCGCAGGAGCTTCCGCGACGTGAAGTCCTACCGCCGGCGCAAGCGTTGGCTGTAAAGCGAGAATCATTTCGACAAGCTCGAGACGCGCTCGCCCAAGGCGCGCGAGGCGGCGCTCATGGCTGCGCTGCCGAAGCACATCGCCCATGCGAAGAAGCGCGCGCCCGGCTTCGCGAAGATTCTTTCCGCGGTCAATCCTTCGAAGATCGAGCTCGCGGAAGGCGCTGGCCGGCTTCCGGTGACGCGCAAGAGCGACCTCGCCGCGCTGCAGAAGGCGCTGCCGCCGCTCGGCGGGCTCGAACGCCACGCCGCCGGCCGAAGCTCTTCGTCTCGCCCGGCCCGATCCACGACCTCGAAGGCCGCGGCGACGAACTGGTGGCGCACCGCGCGCGGACTCTTCGCCGGCGGCTTCCGCGCGGGCGACGTGATCGCTGAACACCTTCGCCTACCACTTCACGCCGGCGGGCTCGATGCTCGAACCGGGCGCGCTCGCGCTCGGCTGCACGGTGGTGCCGGCTGGCACCGGCCAGACCGAGATGCAGGTCGCGGCGATCCAGCGGACCTGCGCATCATGCGGCTACGTCGGCACGCCCTCGTTCCTCAAGCTGATCGTCGAGAAGGCCGCACGAGCTGAAGGCCGACATCTCCTCGCCTGAAGAAAGCGCAGGTCGGCGCCGAGTACCTGCCGCCCGTCCTGCGCACCGCGCTGCAGGAGCGCGGCATCTCGGTGACGCAGATGTACGGCAGCGCCGACCTTGGCCTGATCGCCTACGAGTCGCTGCTGCCGGACGGCGCGGTGACGCCGGGCATGATCCTCGAGGAAGGCCTGCTGCTCGAGATCGTCCGCCCCGGCACCGGCGACCCGGTCGAGCCGGGCGAGGTCGGCGAGGTGGTGATCACCAGCTTCAACACGGACTACCCGCTGATCCGCTTCGCGCACCGGCGATCTTTCCGCGGTGCTGCCCGGCGCGAGCCCCTGCGGCCGCACCAACGTGCGCATCAAGGGCTGGATGGGCCGCGCCGACCAGAGCACCAAGGTGCGCGCCATGTTCGTCACGCCCGGCCAGGTGAGCGAGATCCTGCGCCGCCATCGCGAGGTCTCGAAGGCGCGGCTCGTGGTCGAGGGCGACGGCGGCAACGACCGCATGACGCTGCACGTGCGAAGCGCGCGAGCGGCCCGCGGGTCTGGCCGAGGCGATCGTCGCTTCGATCCGCGACGTCACCAAGCTGCGCGGCGAGGTGAAGCTGGTCGCTCCGGGCAGCCTGCCGAACGACGGCAAGGTGATCGAGGACCTGCAGGAAGTACGGCTAGCGTTTCTCAAGCGGTGAGCGCTACGATTCACGGCTCACCGTCTGCTCCCAGAGGCGCTGCAGGAGCTCATAACCCACAGGGTCGTGGCGCTGCAACCGCCTCGCGTGAAGGCAATAGTCGTTCCTGCAGAAGTGCTGCCCGGACAGCTGGCGAAGTATTCCTTTTCATCGACCAGCGCGTAGGCTCGCCTTTCCCGCCGCCGAAGTAATCGACCGACTCGTACGCACCCTGTTTCCACCGCCTGCCGATACGCCGCGGGCGATCTCCGATGCTCTCTCCGCGGACGAGAAAATGGTAGGCATGAGCGAGCTCGTAGCACCATGCACGGCTGCTCTGCGCGCGACCAGTTCACGAAATTGAGACTGTTCGAGATTTCGATCCCGCTTGCCTCGCCGGGTTGGGGAAGCCGTTCTTCTCCAGCCATCGCTGCGAGACGTGGAACTCGGCTCCCGCATCCGCCTCTTGCTCCACTCGACCCAGATCCTGACCTTCCGCAGCGTTAAAACGGCGTGGGGGCGGTGCCAACCTCGACCACCTCCCCGAACTGCCGCGCCGTACCGGCGCGAACCTCTGCCGCTGAGCGTGCCTGCGCCAGAACTTGCGGACCTACGTGGATGGACCGCTCCTGGTAGACCGACTGCGGATCGTAATTTCGGTCCCTGCGCGAGCGCGCGCTTGGCAGGCGCCACGAGCAAAGCCGCCAAGGCGGAAATAAGCGCACTCCCCACAAGCGCACTCACCCTTAAAACTCTACGCCCGGCGCCGGCCGCAGTTCCACCTCAGGAAGGTTAAAAGGGGTCAGAGCAATTGGTTCTTTCAGGCCTTTCGGGCTGCAGCCACGGGAAGAGCGTCGACGCGCCGCATTCGTCGTTGCGCACCGCATTCGCCTCGCCGGAACGAACGCCTTGGCGAAGTCGATCGAATGACGCGGCGCATCTCGGCATTGTGCAGCACGGATGCATCGCCAACGAACGCCTTGACGAAGTCCACCGCGTCGGCGCCCCAGAACACTTCGCCGTCGACGACGAAGCTCGGCACGCCGAATACGCCGCGCGCCGCCGCCTCCTCGGTGTTCAGGCGGAGCTGGTCCTTCGCCTCGGCGAGCTTCTCCTGGTCGATCGCCGAGCTCGGCGCAGAGCTTGGCGAAGCGCGCGGGGTCGGTGGCATTCTCGCCGCTCATCCAAACCCACTCGAAAATGCGTTTGACCGCGTCGGGGCGGCAGCCGCAAGCTAGCGCGAGGCGCAGGTGCGGCAGCGGGTTGAACGGATGCTGCTCCGGGAAAGCGGAAGGTGAGGTCGAGCTCGCGCGCCCACCAGGTGCACCAGCGGTAGGTCCAGCGCCGCTTGGCGGGGATCTCCGCGGGCCCTTCTGGCCCCAGTGCTTGAGCAGGCCGGCGAACAGCACCGGCTTGTAGGCGACTTGGCGCCGGAAGCTCCTTCAGCCGGTAGAGCGCGATGTAGGAGAAGGGCGAGACGAAATCGAAATACCAGTCAATGGAGGCGGGCATGGCGGTGAGGATCGAGAAGAAGGGAAAGGTCTGGACGGTGATTCATTCGCGGCCGGAGGCGCGCAACGCGATGGATCCGGAGAGCGCGGATGCGCTCGTTGCGGCGTTCGAGCGTTTGATCGACGACGCGGACGCTGCGGTCGCGGTGCTGTGGGGCGAGGGCGGCGCGTTCTGCGCCGGCTGGGACCTGAAGTACGGCGCTTCGCTGCTCGAGGACCCGAGGCAGATCCACGAGATCGACTATCCGCTCGACGACCGCGAAGACGATTCCGCGCGGGCCGCTCGGGCCCGACGCGCCTCGAGCTCGACAAGCCGGTGATCGCCGCGGTCGCCGGCCCGGCGGTCGCCGGCGGCTTCGAGCTCGCGCTGTGGTGCGACGTGCGCGTGATGGAGGAGTCGGCCTACTTCGGCGTCTACTGCCGCCGCTGGGGCGTGCCGCTCATCGACGGCGGCACGGTGCGGCTGCCGCGCATCGTCGGCGTCGGCCGCGCGCTGGAGATCATCCTCACCGGCCGCAAGGTGCCGGCCGAGGAGGCGCTGCGCATCGGCGCCTGCGAGCACGTCGTGCCGGAGGGCAAGTCGCGCGAGTTCGCCGAGGCGATGGCGCACGAGATCGCCCGCTTCCCGCAGGCCTGCATGCGCGCCGACCGGCGCTCGGTCTATGCGCAGCAAGGGCTGACGGTGCGCGAGGCGATGCGCAAGGAGTGGTACAACGGCATCCCGACGTTCAAGGCCGAAGGCGCCGCCGGCGCCGCGCGCTTCGCCTCAGGCAAGGGGCGGCACGGGAACTTCAAGGACATCTAGGTCGCGAGGCAGCTCGCGGCGCGGCAGCTCGGCCAGCACCTTTTCACGCTCCTGCGTCGCTCATCGCGCCCCAGCGCCCGATCTCGTCGAGCGTGCGCTTGCAGCCGAGGCAGAGGTCGCGGCTCGGGTCCATCTGGCAGACCTTCACGCAGGGGGATCTTCACTTCGCCTTCTTCGCCGCGATGCGCCTTGCCGGCCTTCGAGCCGTACTCGCGTCCGAGCACGCCGGAGATCCAGTGCGCCGATGCCGACCAGCTTGTCGAGGTCGATGCCGGTCTGCGATGCCGAGGCCGTGCAGCATGTACACCACGTCCTCGGTGGCGACGTTGCCCGAAGCGCCCTTGGCATAGGGGCAGCCGCCGAGGCCCGGCGACCGAGGCGTCGAAGGTGCGCACGCCGAGCTCGAGCGAAGCGTAGATGTTGGCGAGCGCCTGGCCGTAGGTGTCGTGGTAGTGGCCGGCGAGCTTCGCGATCGGCACGCGCTCGCGCGCAGGCCTCGATCATCGCCTTGGTCTTCGCCGGGCGTGCCGACGCCGATCGTGTCGCCGAGCGAGACCTCGTAGCAGCCCATGTCGTAGAGCGCGCCGGCGACGTCGGCGACGCGCTGCGGGCTTCACGTCGCCTTCGTAAGGGCAGCCGAGCACGCAGGAGACGTAGCCGCGCACCCGGATGTTGTGCTTTCGTCGCTTCGCGACGACCGGCCGGAAGCGCTCCAGCGATTCGGCGATCGAGCAGTTGATGTTCTTCTTCGAGAACGCCTCGGACGCGGCGCCGAAGACCGCGACCTCGGTCGGCGCCCGCGGCGCGCGCGGCCTCGAAGCCCTTCAGGTTCGGCGCCAGCACCGGATAGGCGACGCCGGGCTTGCGGCGGATGCGCTCCAGCACCTCGGTGTGGTCGGCCATCTGCGGGATCCACTTCGGCGAGACGAACGCCGTCGCCTCGACCGCCGGCAGGCCGGCGTCCGCGAGCCGCTCGATCAGCTCGATCTTCACCGCGGTCGGCACCTCGCGCGGCTCGTTCTGCAGGCCGTCGCGCGGGCCGACCTCGACGATGCGGATCGTCGTCATTCAAGCGTCACCAGCTCGGCGCCTTCGAGCACCTGCTCGCCCGCGGCGTAGTGGACGGCCTTCACCGTGCCGTCCGCCGGCGCGGTGATGGTGTGCTCCATCTTCATCGCTTCGAGGATGAGCAGCGCCTCGCCCTTGCCGACCTTCGCGCCCGGTCTTGGTCATCACCTTGACGATGCGCCCGGGCATCGGCGCCGTCAATGAGCCGGCGGCCTCCGCGGCCGTCGCCCGCGAGCTCCGGCTTGAGCGACAGCCGGCGGTAAGCTGCCGTCGCAGAGGACGTGCCAATCGTTGCCATCGCGGACGGCATGCGTTCTCGTGCTCTTGCCGTGGTACTCGCGCCCGGCGATCGAGACGCCCGGCGCGTCGGCCGCCGAAGCGCACGCGCACGGCGTGCTCGACGCCGCCTTCGACGAAGACGAAATCGTGGTGCGCCTCGGCGTTGAGCCGCCAGCCGTCGACGCGGTGCCAGGGCGAATGCGGGTCGCCGGTGGCGGCGGCCATGCGTCGCGCGCTCGCGTCTCTTCGTGCGCCAGCTCGGCGAACGCGGCCGCGGTTCGAGGAATCGGTCCAGGACTGGTCACTTGGAAGAAATCAATTCCGCGCGGTTGCGCTCGATCAGCCCGGTATCGAGCTCGGCCGCGGCTGAAGGCGCGGCTCGCCGCGACCTTGCGCAGGAATTCGACGTTGGTGGTCACGCCGGCGATCTCGACCTCGGCGAGCGCAGCGCGCAGGCGCGCGAGCGCCTCGCCGCGGTCCCGCCCATGCACGACCAGCTTGGCGATCATCGGGTCGTACCACGGCGTGATCTCGCCGCCGGCCTCGACGCCGGTATCGACGCGCGACTTCGGCGCTCTCGCGCGGGAAACGCGAGGTGCAGCAGCTCGCCCGGTCGACGGGCAGGAAGTCGCGGCGCGGGTCCTCGGCGTAGATGCGCGCCTCGATGGCGTGGCCTTCGAAGTCGAAGTTCCTCCTGCGGTCAGCGGAAGCTGTTCGCCCGCCGCGACGCGCAGCTGCCACTCCACGAGATCGAGGCCGGTGATCATCTCGGTGACCGGGTGCTCGACCTGCAGGCGGGTGTTCATCTCCATGAAGTAGAAGCGCGCCGTCCTGCTCGGCGATGAACTCCACCGTGCCGGCGCCGGCGTAGCCGACGGCGCTGCGCCGCGGCGACCGCCGCCGCGCCCATCTCCGCGCGCGCTTGCGCGTCAGGCCGGGCGCCGGCGCTTCCTCGAGCACCTTCTGGTGGCGGCGCTGCACCGAGCAGTCGCGCTCGAAGAGATGGACGACGTTGCCGTGCGTGTCGCCGAACACCTGCATCTCGATGTGGCGCGGCCGGTCGAGGTAGCGCTCGATCAGCACGCGGTCGTCGCCGAACGACGGACTTCGCTTCGCGCTTGGCGCCTTCCAGCTGCTGCGGCGAATGCTTCTGCGTCGCTGACGACCCGCATGCCCTTGCCGCCGCCGCCGGCGGAGGCCTTGATCAGCACCGGGTAGCCGATGCGCGCCGCTTCCTTCTGCGAGGAAGCGCGGCGTCCTGGTTCTCGCCGTGGTAGCCGGGCACGAGCGGCACGCCGGCCTTCTCCATCAGCGCGCTTGGCCGCCGACTTGTCGCCCATGGCCGCGATCGCCTCGGGCGGCGGGCCGATGAAGACGATGCCCGGCCTTGCCGCAGGCGGCGGCGAAATCCTCGTTCTCCGACAGGAAGCCGTAGCCGGGATGGATCGCCTCGCGCGCCGGACGCGCGCGCCGCGGCGAGGATGGCATCGATGTCGAGGTAGTTCTCGATCGCGCTGCGCCTCGTCGGCGCGCTGCGACATGCAGCGCGTCGCGGTCGGCGTCGGAGTACACCGCGACCGTGCGGATGCCGAGCCGCCGCGCGGTGCGCATCACGCGGCAGGCGATCTCGCCGCGGTTGGCGATCAGGATTTTCTCGAACACCAGGACGGCTTGCGCTTTCGAGGAAGCTGACGCGATGCCTTCCTTGCCTTCGGGCGAGACGCGGATCTCGGCGATGCGCTTCGCGGTGTCGGCGACCAGCGCGTCGTCGACCGGCCGGCGACGCGACCGCCCTGACCAGGCTCCTTGATCTTCTTCATCGCCTCGGGCCCGCCGGCGAGCAGGTGCTGCAGCAGGCTCGTCGATCGTCTCAGTCCAGATCTTCTCGGTGAGGAACGACGGAAAGCAGGCCGATGCGGTGAGGCTTCCTCGGCGTCGAAGACCTCGGCGGTGAGGAAATAGCGCCGCGCCGCGCGCTCGCCGATGGCGCGCAGCACGTGCGGGCTGATGGTCGCCGGCGAGAGGCCGAGCTTCGCCTCCGAGAAGCAGAACTTCGCCTCCGGCGTGCCGACCGGCGATGTCGCAGGCGGCGACCAGGCCCGGTGCCGCCGGCGAACGCCGGGCCGTGCACGCGCGCGATGGTCGGCTTGGGCATGCGGTCGAGCGCGGCGAGCATGTCGGCGAGCGCCTGCGCGTCGCGCTAGGTTGTGCGGCGTAGCCGTAGCCCGCCATGCGCTTCATCCAGTTGAGGTCCGCGCCGGCGCAGAATGCCGGGCCGTTGCCCGCGAGCACCATGCACGCTGACGGACGGATCCTTCTCAATGTCATCGAAAGTTCTCTTGAGGTGAGGCAATCAATGCGTCGTCGAACGCATTGCGCACCTCGGGCCGGTTCGAGGGTGACGCGGGCGACGCCGTCCTTTTTCTCGACGAGCAGCATCACATTCTGAAGATGCCGAACTTCGTTTCCTCGATCGGCGCGTTGAGCGAGGCGGAGATCGCGAGGCCGAGCAGCGCGCGCGTGTCGGCCGGGTCGATCACGCCGTCGTCCCAGAGCCGCGCGCTCGCGTAGTAGGGATGGCCCTGGCGCTCGTACTGCTCGCGGATCGGCTGCTTGAAGGCTTCTCTCCTCCTCCTTGGAGGCTTGAAGTTGCCGCTGCACCGTGGCGAGCACGCTCGCCGCCTGCTCGCCGCCCATGACGGAGATGCGCGCGTTCGGCCACATCCACAGGAAGCGCGGCGAGTAGGCGCGGCCGCACATGCCGTAGTTGCCGGCGCCGAACGAGCCGCCGATGATCAGCGTGAACTTCGGCACCTTGGCGGTGGCCACCGCGGTGACCATCTTGGCGCCGTCCTTGGCGATGCCGCCCGCCTCGTACTTCTTGCCGACCATGTAGCCGGTGATGTTCTGCAGGAAGAGCAGCGGGATGCCGCGCTGCGCAGCGAGCTCGATGAAGTGCGTCGCCTTGAGCGACGACTCGGAGAACAGGATGCCGTTGTTGGCGAGGATCGCCGACCGGGTAGCCGTGCAGGTGGGCGAAGCCGGTGACCAGCGTGGTGCCGTAGTTCTGCCTTGAACTCGTCGAGCTCGGAGCCGTCGACGAGCGCGCGCGATGATCTCGCGCACGTCGTAGGGCTTGCGCGCGTCGGCCGGGATGACGCCGTAGAGCTCCTCGGCGGGATAGAGCGGCTCGCGCGGCTCCGCGACGTTCGAGAGAGACCTGTCTTCGTGGAATTCAGGTTCGCAACGATGCGCCGCACGATCGACAGCGCGTGCGCGTCGTTCTGCGCGTAGTGGTCGGCGACGCCCGAGACGCGCGTGTGCACTTCGGCGCCGCCGAGCTCCTCGGCGCGTCACCACCTCGCCGGTCGCCGCCTTCACCAGCGGCGGGCCGCCGAGGAAGATGGTGCCCTGTCCCTTGACGATGATCGATCTCGTCGGACATCGCCGGCACGTAGGCGCCGCCCGCGGTGCAGGAGCCCATCACGCAGGCGATCTGCGGGATGCCGGCGCGCCGACATGTTGGCGCTGGTTGTAGAAGATGCGGCCGAAATGCTCGCGGTCGGGGAAGACGTCGTCCTGCTCGGGCAGGAAGCGCGCCGCCCGAGTCGACGAGGTAGATGCACGGCAGGCGGTTCTGCGCGCGCGATCTCCTGCGCGCGCAGGTGCTTCTTCACCGTCATCGGGTAGTAGGTGCCGCCCTTGATGGTGGCGTCGTTGGCGACGATCACGCACTCGCGGCCCGAGACGCGGCCGATGCCGGCAGATCATCGACGCCGAGTGCACGTCGCCGCCGTACATGCCCCAGGCGGCGAGCTGGCCGATCTCGAGGAAGGGCGAGCCGGGATCGAGCAGGCGCGCGCACGCGCTCGCGCGGCAGCAGCTTGCCGCGGGCGAGGTGCTTCTCGCGCGCCTTCTCGTCGCCGCCCATCGCCACCTTGTCGGTCTTCTCCTTGAGGTCGGCGACCAGCCCGCGCATGCGCTCGGCGTTGGCGCGGAAATCGGCCGAGCGGGGATCGAGGCTCGAACGGAAGGCAGGCATGGCTAGCTCGCTCCCACTCACGCGGCCGCCTTTCTCGCCACGAGCACGAAGCGGTGCTCCAGCACGACGTTGAGGAACTGCCGGGCGGCATCGCTCCGCCTGCGCGGCGGTGATCTCGCCGCGCGCCAGCCGCCCGCGCCAGAGGCTCGTCGTACACCACCTCGTGCGCCTCGATGTCGAAATCGACGCCGTGCATCAGCCCGAGGGGCGTGTTCGCGGCGCCATCGGCCACGGTCTGGCGGTTGAACGCCTGGCTGAACAGCGCCAGGGTATCCACGGTCACCGGGCGCACGTGCGTCGGGTCGCCGAGGAAGCTTCTCATGCCGCGGGTCGGGCACGTGCACGCGCACCCGCGCGCCCTGCGCGCACACGCGCCAGAGCTCCTTCATGACGCCAATGAAGATGTCCGGCGTTTGGCCCAGGTGCTCGAGCACGTGGTTGAGCAGGATCTCCTCGGCGCTGGAATCCGGCCAGGGCCAGGGAAAGCGCTCCAGGTCCACCACCTGGTCGGGCTGAAACAGCGTCGCCTTGTCCGCGTTGATCCAGCCCGCGAGCCGCTTCGATCCGCAACCCAGGTTGAGCTCATGGCGATCGGCGTGGCCATCAGCCTTCCTCCAGGACTCTGCCGATCACGAGGCGCTGGATGTCGCTCGCGCCTTCGTAGATCTGCGTCACGCGCACGTCGCGCCAGAGCCGCTCGACCGGGAAGTCGGCGACGTAGCCGTAGCCGCCGTGGATCTGCATCGCGTCGGAGCAGACCTTCTCGGCCATCTCGGAGGCGAACAACTTCGCCATCGACGCCTCCTTGATGCAGGGCTTGCCGGCTGTCGCGCAGCGCCGCGGCGTGCAGGTACATCTGCCGGCCGGCTTCGATGCCGGTCGCCATGTCGGCGAGGCGGAAGTTGACCGCCTGATGCTGGATCAGCGTCTTGCCCATGCTCTTGCGCTCGCGCGCGTACGCGAGGGCGGCTTCGAACGCGGCGCGCGCAACGCCGGTCGCCTGCGCGGCGACGTTGATGCGGCCGGACTCGAGGTTCGCCAGCGCGATCCGATAGCCCTGGCCTTCCTGGCCGAGCAGATGCTCAGTCTTGCAGTTCTCGAAAACGATCTGCGCGGTGTCGGACGCGTGCTGGCCGGTCTTCTCCTCGATCCGGGCCACCGTGTAGCCGGGCGTCGAGGTGGGCACGACGAAGGCGCTGATGCCACGTTCTTGCCTGCGCTCTTGTCGGTAACAGCGAAAGACGACGGCGAAGTCCGGCGTTCTTGCCCGAGGTGATGAATTGCTTCGTCCCGTTCAGGACGTAC